>ERZ773049.1412-NODE-1412-length-13864-cov-8.949526_pt1 | contig 13864 bp, 7 predicted proteins | sample MGYA00580633_ERZ773049 | MGnify/ENA primary metagenome ERZ773049 (study PRJEB29015, sample SAMEA2737991) | human oral metagenome | biome: human oral; feature: human-associated habitat; material: dental | place: China | collected 2066 ... | reverse complement strand
TAGACGATCGTGTTATCCTGGGTGGCTACAACCATGTAGTTGTCAGTAAAATTACCCGTTCACGGGGGCACTCTTTTGTTTGATAGTTGGGCCATGTTCAAGCGTAAATGCGCCGCAAAAGGGCGGAAAAGATTTCGCCTTCGCCAGCGGCTACGTTTTTTTACGGATCTCCAGCGTCATGCGTGGTGGATATTAGGGAAAAACGGGGCCATCAGCGCGATTATCCCGCTTCGATTCCTCAAAAACGGATAACGCACCCCTGTTGCCATTCCAGCTCTACACGCCTACCTTTGCCCTCGCTGAACCAGGATGGACTGGAACAGCTCCGACGACCGTCCAAGGGCTAAACCCTGAGGGTTCACGGCTCCGACGACCGTCCGAGGACTAAACCCTGAGGGTTCACGGCTCCGACGACCGTCCAAGGGCTAAACCCTGAGGGTTCACGGCTCCGACGACCGTCCAAGGGCTAAACCCTGAGGGTTCACGGCTCCGACGGCCGTCCAAGGGCTAAACCCTGAGGGTTCACGGCTCCGACGACCGTCCAAGGGCTAAACCCTGAGGGTTCGCGGCTCCGACGGCCGTCCAAGTCAAAAAGGTCAATGATTAACCCATTTAACGATTGGTATATGAACAACAAAAAGAATCTGAGCATCGAGATTTTTAATGTCAAGATGCTGATGGTCGAAGAAGACTTCGGCTATCTCGGTTTTGTAAAGGGCGACTTGAGCCTGCTTCCGTTGGAGACCAGCGCTCCGGGCTTTTCACCCAGGTTGAAAACGTCTGTCGACAGCTTTCTCAGTGCCTTTGGGGAGTTTGACGATGCATTGAAAGCGTCCGTGGCGCTCCCCTCGGTGGCTGTTGCGGCGAAGAATGATCAGCTGCGCGACGCGGCTTGGAGTGCCATGTATGCTTACGTCAAAGGCTCGCTCTATCATCCCAATGCGGAGATCGCAGGTATTGCCTCGGACGCTTTGAAACTCTTCAGTAAGTACGGCAACGCGCTGCACATGAACCAAGCGAAGGAGTCGGGTATATTGGAAAACCTCATCCCGGACCTCCATGCCATGGGTAACGAGAAGCTGACCAAGGCTGGCCTCAAGCCTTATTTGGACGATCTGGAGCAGAAGCAGAAGGCTTTCCAAGAGTCCGTTAAGGCGCGATCAGCTGAGGAGGGCGATCGACTCTTGGGTATCGTCAAGGAGAAACGTGCCGCGGCCGATGAGGCTTACCGAGATCTGATTTGCTCGGTTAATTCTCTGGTTCACCTTCATGGTGATGAGCATTACAAGGCCTTCGTTAAGAGCGCCAACGCGATCATCAAGCGACAAGAAGAGCAGGTGGAGCTTCGCCGTACGATGGCTAAGAAGAAGAGGGAGAAAGATCCCAAGCTACCCAAGGAGCCTAAGCCGAACGCGCCCAAGCCCGACGATAAGCCGGACATCAAGCACCCGGAGGAGGGGCCTAAAAAGCCCGATCCGAAGAAGCCCGAAGAGGGCGGCGGCAAGAAGCCCGAAGGCGGCGGTACGGGTGGCGATCCGGATATCCGTCTGCCGGAGGAGTAATGGATTGCGCGCGTCCCCCCCGGGCGGTTGGGGCGCCCGCATACAAAAAGAAAACAGGGGCGAACATCCCATCGCGGGGGTTCGTCCCTGTTTCGTTATAGTCGTGGAGCATGGGGAGAGGAGAGAGGGCGCTCCCCCCTCGACTCCACCTTCAGCGCATTTTCTGCGCCGATGCCGTTTACTTATTCTCTTCCCCTAAGAGGATCTCCAAGATCTGGCAGGCAGCCTTGGCCACGGAGGTTCCGGGGCCATAGATGGCGGCCACACCGGCCTTGTAGAGGAAGTCGTAGTCCTGCGCGGGGATCACACCGCCGGCGATCACGAGGATGTCCGGACGGCCGAGCTTCTTCAGCTCTTCGATCACCTGCGGCACGAGCGTCTTATGACCTGCAGCCAGCGACGATACGCCGAGCACATGCACGTCGTTTTCGACCGCCTCACGCGCAGCCTCGGCCGGCGTCTGGAAGAGCGGACCCATGTCCACGTCGAAACCGCAGTCGGCATAGCCCGTGGCTACCACCTTGGCGCCGCGGTCGTGTCCGTCCTGGCCCATCTTGGCGATCATGATACGCGGCTGACGGCCCTCCTTCTTGGCGAACTTCTCGGCCAATTCGCAGGCACGCTGGAAGTCGCTGTCGTTCTTTGTCTCTGATGAATACACGCCTGATATGGTTCTAATGATTGCTTTATAACGTCCCACTACGGCCTCGCACGCGTCGGAGATTTCACCCAGCGAAGCGCGCAGTCCGGCGGCCTTAACGGCCAATGCCAGCAGGTTGCCCTTCTTCGTCCGGACGCACTCGGTGATGTCAGCCAGCGCCTTCTGTACGGCGGCCTCGTCACGCTCGGCGCGCAACTCCTTCAGACGCGCTTCCTGCTCCTCACGCACGGCGCGGTTGTCCACCTCGAGGATGTCGATCGGGGCTTCCTTAGCCAAGCGGTACTTGTTCACGCCGACAATCGTCTGCACGCCCGAGTCAATGCGAGCCTGCGTACGTGCGGCGGCTTCCTCGATACGCATCTTCGGCAGACCCGTCTCGATGGCCTTGGCCATTCCGCCCATGCTTTCGATTTCCTTGATCAGCTCCCAGCCCTTGTGCACGAGCTCGTTCGTCAGCGTCTCCACGTAGTAGGAACCGGCCCAGGGGTCGATCTCCTTGCAGATCTGCGTCTCCTCTTGGATGTAGATCTGCGTGTTACGGGCGATACGAGCGGAGAAGTCCGTCGGCAAGGCGATGGCCTCATCGAGGGCGTTCGTGTGGAGCGACTGGGTATGTCCGAGCGTAGCAGCCATAGCCTCGATACAGGTACGGCCGACGTTGTTGAACGGATCCTGCTCCGTGAGCGACCAACCCGACGTCTGGCTGTGTGTACGCAGCGCCAACGATTTGGGATTCTTCGCGCCGAAGCTCTTCACGATCTTGGCCCAAAGCATACGCGCAGCGCGCATCTTGGCGATCTCCATGAAGTGGTTCATACCGATAGCCCAGAAGAAGGAGAGACGCGGAGCGAAGGCGTCGACGTCGATACCGGCGTTGATACCTGCGCGGAGGTACTCCATACCGTCCGAGAGGGTGTAAGCCATCTCGATGTCAGCCGTAGCGCCAGCCTCCTGCATGTGATAGCCGGAGATGGAGATGGAGTTGAACTTGGGCATGTTCTGCGAGGTATACTCGAAGATGTCGGCAATAATGCGCATCGAAAATTCGGGCGGATAGATGTAGGTGTTACGCACCATGAACTCCTTGAGGATGTCGTTCTGGATCGTTCCCTGCATCTCCTCGAGCTTAGCACCCTGTTCCAAACCGGCGTTGATGTAGAACGCGAGGACGGGCAACACGGCGCCGTTCATGGTCATGGATACGGACATTTTGCTCAAGGGAATACCGTCGAAGAGCACCTTCATGTCCTCCAGCGAGCAGATCGATACACCGGCTTTACCAACGTCGCCCACCACGCGGGGGTTGTCAGCATTGTAGCCGCGGTGCGTCGGAAGGTCGAAGGCTACGGAGAGACCTTTCTGACCCGAAGCGAGGTTACGGCGATAGAAGGCGTTCGACTCCTCGGCCGTGGAGAATCCGGCGTACTGACGGATGGTCCAAGGGCGCATGGCGTACATACCGCTATACGGGCCGCGCAAGTAGGGCGGCAGACCGGAAGCGTAGTGCAGGTGCTCCATGCCGTCGAGGTCTTCTTTCGTGTATACGGATTTCACCTGAATGTGTTCAGGCGTTTTCCAGTCGGCAGTGATGCCGTTGGACTTTGCCCAGGCCGTCGCATCCGTAGCGACAAAGCCGGCTGACTTGATATCTATGTTTCTAAAGTTCGGTCTCATAAGATCTTTCCATCAAAGAAGTTTCGCGTTAAACATCTGCAAGGTCTCCAGCACGTTCGATTTCACGTGAATGAAATGTTCGATGCCGGCAGCTTTCAATTCCTCCATGCAAGCAGGCGCACCTGCCACCACAAACAATTCCTTGCCGTCGATCAGCTTGAAAGCTTCAGGGGCATGAACGGCATACTCGTCGTCGCTCGAGCAGAGCACGATGATGTCGGCCTTCTTCTCGCGAGCGGCCTTCACACCAGCCTCCACGGTCTCGAAACCGAGGTTGTCGATGATCTCGTAGCCTGCGCAAGCGAAGAAGTTAGACGAGAACTGTGAGCGTGCCAGGCGCATGGCCAGATTGCCAATAGTCAGCATGAACACTTTCGGGCGCTTGCCGCTGTGCTCCGTGGCCAGACGCAGGGTTTCAAACTCCGATGCACCGCGAGAGAAGTCGAGCTTCTCGATCGAGGCGTCTTTGCTGCAACCGCATCCGTGGCCGGTGCCCTCTTCTTTCTTCTCGATCTTGTCGCCAGACATCTCCGTGAAGTTCGGGAAGATGTTCGTGCCCAGCAGACTGATGCGACGCGTGGCAACGAGCTTCTTGCGTGCCTTGTTCGATTCGTTGATGGCCTTCTGCACTTCGCCCGTGTTGGCTACGGCAGCAAATCCACCCTTTTCTTCTACCTCGAGGAAGAGCTTCCATGCGGCGTCAGCCATCGACTGCGTCAGCACTTCTACGTAATAAGAACCCGCTGCGGGGTCAACCACCTTATCGAAGTGGCACTCTTCCTTGAGCAAGAGCTGCTGGTTGCGTGCGATGCGTTCCGAAAATTCGTCGGGCGTCTTGAATACGCTGTCGTACGGCAAGACGGTGATGGAGTCAACGCCTGCGATGGCGGCTGACATCGTCTCCGTCTGCGTGCGGAGCAGGTTCACATAGGCGTCGAACACGGTCATGTTCCACATCGACGAGCGAGCATGGACGCGGATCTTGCAGGCGCAGTCGCACGAGGGATTGTAGGCCTTGACGATCTCGGCCCAGAGCCAGCGTGCGGCGCGGAACTTGGCCATCTCTAAGAAGTAGTTCGACGAGATACCGAAATTGAACTTGATCTTCTTCGCCACCTTCTCTGCGGGCAGACCGGCCTCGCTCAGTTTGGCGATCAAATCGTTACCCCAAGCCAGCGCATAGCCCAGCTCTTGGGTGATGTACGAGCCGGCGTCGTTGAGGTTGACGGCGTTGACGGCCAGCACGCGATAGCCCGGCAGAGCTTCGGCGGCGTTCACCACAGCGACAGCTTCCTGCACCCAAGCGCCTGTCAGAGCCACACCCTTAACGAGGGGCTTCTTGAGCGGATCGTAAGCCACGGAGCCTACGACCTCGTCGAGGTTGACGCCCTTGGCCTTGAAATAGTCAGCGAGGATGCTGATCAGATCCGTCACGCGATGGTTGCAGGTGCGGAAATTGAGTTCTACAGCCACCGGATCGATGCCGTCGAGCAACGTGGCGATGTTCGCAGCGTTGATGAGGGTGCTCTTTACATTGAAACCGAGGGCCGTGACGCCACTCTCTGCGATGAGGCGTTTAGCTTTCTCGTTTGCCGCCGCGCAATCGTCGACGGCGAGGTCCTGACGGACCAACCACGTGTTGTAGACTTTCGTGCCGCGCACGTAGGGGAACTCCCCGGGCAACGAGGTGGCGGTGGCCAGTCCTTCGATGTCTTCGGCGCGATAAAACGGATTCACATTGAATCCTTCGCCCGTTTTCCAAACCAGTTTCTTCTCGAACGGCGCGCCCTTTAGATCGGCTGTGATCTTGGCCATCCACTCTTCGGTGGTGACGGGCGGGAACTCCGAGAACAGTTTCTCTTTTGCTGCTTCTGCCATAAATTTCTTCGTTTTACTGTGTAAAAAAATGACTGTATTGTATTCCTCACTTTTTGGGGGAGAGGAAGAGGATCTATGCTTTAAGGTCCGACGATGAGCCAGGCTGTTTCAAACTTGGGATTCTTTCGCCACCGCGCCAGCTCAGCCTCCGCCTCTTTCCGATCCGTATAATCGCCGATTATCACGCGGATCTTGCGGACCACTCCGTTCATCCGGATTCGAGCTCGGGCGCGATCAGCGGGCGTTAGCTTCGAGACAAGCTGCTCAGCGGCTTCGAGACGATCCAGACTGGCGATGACGATCCTATATCTCTTTTTCTCTGCTGCTTTTTGAGTCTTCGCTTGCCCCTCCCCTTCCGGCTGAATCTCTGGGACAGGCGCGGGCGGTGCGGCGGGCGTTTTTTCGCTCAGATCGTGGAGCAATTCAGAGGGGACAAAGCCGGCGGTATAGGCTGATCGGTCCACCTCCTTCACGGGTGTGGACACCGTAAAATAGAAGGCGCATGCAACGGCGGCTACGGCGGCCGTCTGTCCCACCACACGCAGGGCGGCGGGGAGATGCGCCTTTACACTCTCGGGGATCAGACGACGTGTGACGGGTATCGAATCGGGGACAGTAGGTCGGTCGATCGGCTGGGCCTCGGACGGTTCGGGGCTGAGCGGCGGCATATAAAATAAAGGTAGACCGTAAGAACCGATGCCATAAAGGGGCGTTCGATCGATAGGATCAAAGAGGAGCGCACCGTCATCGTTGCGACGGAGGGTTCCGATAGCGTCCAATCGGAGGATGCCCTCCTCGTCGAGCTGGGTCAGCAGGGCGCTGACGTCGTGCCGGATAGCCTGTTGCGCCTCGTTGAAATCCATGCCGTACATCTCCATATACGACTCGGCCAGCAGGCCGTCGTTATGGGTGAGCGTGGGATTAAAAACGATTTCTTTTCGGGCGGGAAGGAAGGCACATTCCCGGGTTTTGTGGACGGCAGCATGCCGCCGGAGGATGAAGCCTCCGAAATCCGGGATTATTACGCAATCATTAACAAGGAGGATGCGTTCGATATGTAGCGGTATTCGTAGCACGAGCGCAAAAGTATTTTTTTTTCGGAATTGCGGAGATGCCGAACGGGACGCGTTTGAAAGTACGGAAGGGCCTCCAGCGCTCTTCAAATCCACATTTTCCCCATGAAAATGCCCATTGACAGTGTAGGTTGGCGTTTTTCAAGTCTGAAATGCCCCATCGACAGTGTAGATCGAGGCTTTCCAAATCCGAAATGCCCCATCGACAGTGTAGATCGGCGTTTTTCAAGTCTGAAAAGCCCCATCGACAGTGTAGATCGAGGCTTTCCAAATCCGAAATGCCGAATCGACAGTGTAGGTCGGCGTTTTTCAAATCCGAAAAGCCGGATCGACAGTGTAGGTCGGCGTTTTTCAAGTCTGAAATGCCCCATCGACAGTGTAGATCGGCGTTTTTCAAGTCTGAAAAGCCGGATCGACAGTGTAGGTCGGCGTTTCCCCCCAAAAAGAAGACCCGCACATCGGTATGATATGCGGGCCTTGTGGCTATTTCAGGAGCGATCCCAGCAGGCCGCGACCGAATTTGAAGAGGAGATTGATCACCTCACGCTTGGCTTTGGTGGAGGCCATTTTGGTGAGGCTTCCCGTGAGGCTGTTGTCCTTCTCGCGCTGGCGCTGGCGTTCGAGGCGCTCTCGCTCGACACGCTCGGCCCGCTCGCGACGCTCTTGCTCCTTTTGTTGACGCAGCTCCTCCTTTTCGCGGAGGGCGTCGGCTTGCTCACGGCTGGCGCGCTCCATGCGGGCGGTGAGGAGTTCGAAGGCCGATTCGTTGTCCACCGCTTGGTCATACTTGCCCAAGAATGGCGACGACTGAATCACGGCCCGACGCTCGTCCGCGGTGAGAGCGCCGGCACGGCCCTCAGGAGGGATGATGACAGCGCGCTCGACGATGGATGGCCGTCCGGCGGCGTCGAGGAAGGAGACGAGCGCCTCGCCCACGCCAAGCTCTGTGATGGCTGTGCGCGCATCAAAAGCGGGATTGGGGCGGAAGGTGGAGGCGGCCGTCGAGACGGCTTTCTGGTCGCGCGGGGTGAAGGCACGCAGGGCATGCTGCACACGGTTGCCGAGCTGACCGAGAACAGTGTCGGGGATGTCGGCCGGATTTTGTGTGCAGAAATAGATGCCCACGCCTTTGGAGCGGATGAGCCGGACCACCTGTTCGACCTTTTCGAGCAACGAGGGGGCTATGCCATTGAAGAGCAGGTGGGCTTCGTCGAAGAAGAAGACGAGGCGCGGCCGGTCGAGGTCGCCCACCTCGGGCAGGCGCTCAAAAAGCTCGGAAAGGAGATAGAGGAGGAAGGTGGTGTAGAGCTTCGGGGAGCGCATGAGGCGTTCGGCCTCAAGGATGTGGATGACGCCGCGGCCGTCGCGTGGCTGGAGGAAGTCGAGGATATCGAAGGCCGGTTCGCCGAAGAAATGGTCGGCGCCTTGCTCCTCAAGCGCCAGCAGTCCGCGCTGTATGGCGCCGATGGTGGCCACGGAGATATTGCCGTAGGCCGTGGTGTAGCGGGTGCGCTCCTGGCCGATGTGCTCCAACATTTTGCGGAGGTCTTTGAGGTCAAGCAGCAGGAGTTGCTCGTCGTCCGCGATGCGGAAGGCGATCGAGAGGACGTTGCTTTGGATGTCGTTCAAGTCGAGCAGCTGGCTGAGGAGCAGCGGTCCCATCTCGGAGATGGTGGTGCGTAGCGGATGACCGGCCTCGCCGAAGATGTCCCAGAGGCAGACGGGTGAGGCGGCGTAGGCAAAGCCTCGTTCGGCAAGGTGGTGCGTGTCCACGCTGCGTTGCAGGGCGGCGTTACCACCGCCCGGGCGGGCCACTCCGGAGAGGTCGCCTTTGATGTCGGTGGCAAAGACAGGGACACCCATGCGACTGAATGTCTCGGCCATGTTTTGCAGCGTGCAAGTCTTGCCCGTGCCTGTGGCACCGGCGATGAGGCCATGCCTATTAGCCATCTGCGGGAGAAGGCAGACGTCGCCCCCTCCCGCAGTTACGGCTATGCATGCTCTGTTTTGGTTGTCAAGCATGAGGTGATGGATTGTTATAAGTAAGGAGAGCTTCTCTGAGAAGTAGTTGCGAGTTACAAGCCGCCGGATAGGCTGCCTGTAACTCGTAACGTGTGCGCTTACGGCTCCACGATAGCGTCGGAGGTCAGAACGACCGTCTCGGACTCGACCACAGGTGCCGGGGCGGCTTTCTTCTTCTTCGTCTTGCGTGGTGCAGGCGTCTCAAGGGTTTCGCCCAGCTCGGCCAGCTCGCGTTCGGCAACAATGCGATCGAAGTCGTCCTTGGCGCCAACGATGAGTCGATCGAACTCGCGGCGGCCCGTTCCGGCCGGGATCAAGTGTCCGCAGATGACGTTCTCCTTCAGTCCCTCGAGGCGGTCAGACTTACCGCTGATGGCGGCCTCGTTGAGCACCTTGGTCGTCTCCTGGAAAGAGGCGGCGGACATGAAGCTGGACGTCTGAAGTGCGGCGCGGGTGATACCCTGAAGGATCTGGATCGTTGTCGCTGGTTTCGCGTCGCGAGCCTCAACGAGCTTTTTGTCGCGGCGCTTGAGCGAACTATTCTCGTCGCGGAGCTTACGCGCGGTGACGATCTGTCCAGCGTTGAGCGTATCCGACTCGCCCGGATCAGTCACCACCTTCTTGCCCCACATGCGATCGTTCTCCTCCATGACGTCGATCTTATCGACAAGCTGTTGCTCGAGGAAACGCGTGTCGCCCGCATCGGCAATCTCCACCTTGCGCATCATCTGGCGTACGATCACCTCGAAATGCTTGTCGTTGATCTTTACGCCCTGCAAACGATAGACGTCTTGCACCTCGTTGACGATGTACTCCTGCACGGCCGTGGGGCCCTTGATGGAGAGAATATCGGACGGGGTAATGGCACCGTCAGAGAGTGGCATACCGGCGCGGACATAGTCGTTTTCCTGCACCAGAAGCTGCTTGGAGAGCGGCACCATGTACTTCTTCGTTTCGCCGAGCTTGGAGGTGACCATGACTTCGCGATTGCCTCGCTTGATCTTACCGAAGCTGACCTCACCGTCGATCTCAGACACTACGGCCGGGTTGGACGGGTTACGCGCCTCGAAGAGCTCCGTGACACGCGGCAGACCACCGGTGATGTCGCCCGTCTTACCGACGGCGCGCGGAATCTTTACGAGCACCTCGCCCGTCTTGATCAGGTCGCCATCCTCCTTGATCACGTGAGCACCCAACGGCAGCGCATAGTTTTTAAGCGTCGTACCCTCATCGCTGACTACGTGCGCCACGGGAACCTTCGTTTTGTCTTTCGATTCGATGATGATCTTCTCCTTCAAGCCCGTGGTTTCGTCGCTTTCCACCTTGTAGGTGATGTTCTCTTCCATGCTTTCGAACGTGATCCGTCCGGCGGCCTCGGAGACGATAACGGCATTGAAGGGGTCCCATTCGATGATCTTGTCGCCCTTCTTCACGGTGGCGCCGTTGTCGAAGAAGATCTTCGAACCGTAGGGGATGTTGTGGTTATGCAGCACAATCTTCGTGTTCGGGTCTACGATGCGCAATTCGGCCAGACGGCTGACTACGATCTTGCAGCCATCGCTCTCGGAGTCTACCACGCGCAGCTCATCGATCTCCAGCACACCGTCGTACTTGGAGATGAGACTGTTTTCGGTAGCGATGTTCGAGGCGATACCGCCGACGTGGAATGTACGCAGTGTAAGCTGTGTACCCGGCTCACCGATGGACTGAGCGGCGATGACGCCGACCACTTCACCCTTCTGCACCATGCGACCCGTAGAGAGATTGCGGCCGTAGCACTTGGCACAGACACCCTTCTTCGATTCGCACGTAAGCACAGAGCGGATCTCGACACTTTCGATCGGCGATTCCTGAATCTCCATGGCTTCCTTCTCGCGAATCTCTTCACCCGAGTGGACGATGATTTTACCCGTGATCGGGTGAACGACATCATGCACAGACACGCGGCCCAGGATACGTTCGTAGAGCGAGGCGATGACGTCTTCGTTGTTCTTCAATTCCGTGCAGACGAGGCCGCGCAGCGTACCGCAGTCTTCCTCGTTGATGATCACGTCGTGCGAGACGTCTACAAGTCGACGCGTCAGGTATCCGGCGTCAGCTGTCTTGAGGGCGGTGTCGGCCAAACCTTTTCGGGCACCGTGGGTGGAGATAAAGTACTCCAACACGGAGAGTCCCTCCTTGAAGTTCGAAAGGATCGGGTTCTCGATGATCTGACCGCCGTCGCTACCGCTCTTCTGCGGCTTGGCCATCAGACCACGCATGCCCGAAAGCTGACGGATCTGCTCTTTCGATCCACGAGCACCGGAATCCATCATCATGTAGATGGAGTTGAAGCCGTCGTTGTCCGAACTGAGCTGATCGATGAGCGTCTTGGAGAGCTTACTGTTGACGTGCGTCCAAGTGTCGATGATCTGGTTGTAACGCTCGTTGTTGGTGATGAAGCCCATGTTGTAGTTGGACGTAATCTGCTCCACTTCGTCGTATCCCTCCTTGACGATGCTGTCCTTTTCGGGCGGGATAAGCACGTCGGCCAGGTTGAACGACAGGCCACCCTTGAAGGCCATGTAATAACCGAGGTTCTTGATGTCGTCGAGGAACTGTGCCGTACGGGCCACGCCGCAGGTTTTGATCACGTTGCCGATGATGTCGCGCAGGGCTTTCTTGCCCCAAACCTCATTGACGTAACCCACTTCTTCGGGTACAAACTCATTGACCATGAGTCGGCCCACGGAAGTCTCGACCATGTGACGGACGGGGTTGCCTTCGGCGTCACGGTCGTTGACATAGACCTTGATCGGGGCGTGGATGTCGAGCTTCTTTTCGTTGTAAGCGATGCGTGCCTCCTCGGGGCCGTAGAAGATGAGTCCTTCGCCGCGAGTGCCTTTGCGGAGCTTGGTGATGTAATAGAGTCCGAGCACCATGTCTTGCGAGGGCACGGTGATGGGGGCGCCGTTGGCAGGGTTGAGAATGTTGTGCGAAGCGAGCATGAGCATCTGCGCTTCGAGCACGGCCTCGTTGCCCAGCGGCAGATGGACAGCCATCTGGTCACCGTCGAAGTCGGCGTTGAAAGCGGTACAAGCCAAGGGGTGGAGCTGAATGGCTTTCCCTTCGATCATCTTCGGCTGGAAGGCCTGGATACCGAGGCGGTGAAGCGTCGGAGCACGGTTGAGAAGCACGGGATGACCCTGCATGACGTATTCAAGGATGTCCCACACGACGGGCTCTTTGCGGTCGACGATCTTCTTGGCCGACTTGACCGTCTTCACGATGCCACGCTCGATGAGCTTACGGATGATGAATGGCTTGTAGAGTTCGGCGGCCATATCCTTGGGCAGACCGCATTCGTGCATCTTCAGCTCGGGGCCAACGACGATGACGGAGCGCGCAGAATAGTCGACACGTTTACCGAGCAGGTTCTGGCGGAAGCGTCCCTGCTTACCCTTCAGACTATCGGAGAGAGATTTGAGGAGGCGGTTGGCGTCCGTCTTGACGGCGCTCGACTTACGTGAGTTGTCGAAGAGCGAATCGACGGCCTCTTGGAGCATGCGCTTTTCGTTGCGGAGGATGACTTCCGGGGCGCGGATGTCGATGAGGCGTTTGAGACGGTTGTTGCGGATGATGACACGACGATAGAGGTCGTTCAAGTCGGAGGTGGCGAAGCGTCCACCATCGAGCGGAACGAGCGGACGCAGCTCGGGCGGAATGACGGGCACGACTTTGATGATCATCCACTCCGGACGGTTGCGCCCCTTTGACGCACGGAAAGCCTCGACTACCTGCAGGCGCTTCAGGGCTTCGTTCTTGCGCTGTTGCGAGGTGTCGGTCATGGCGTGGTGGCGCAGGTCGTAAGAGAGGGTGTCGAGATCGATGCGCGTCAGGAGGTCATAGATCGCCTCGGCGCCGATCTTAGCGATGAACTTGTTCGGGTCCGTATCCTCGAGCATTTGGTTTTCCTTCGGCAGGGTGTCGAGGATGTTCAGGTATTCCTCTTCGGAGAGGAGGTCCATATCATTCACATTTTCAGCCTCACCGGTCTGGATAACTACGTAACGCTCATAGTAGATGATCGAATCCAGCTTCTTGGTTGGCAGACCAAGCAGGTAGCCGATCTTGTTGGGCAACGAGCGGAAATACCAAATGTGAGCCACGGGAACGACGAGCTGTATATGTCCCGAACGCTCTCGCCGCACCTTCTTTTCCGTCACCTCGACCCCGCAACGGTCGCAGACGATGCCTTTGTAGCGGATGCGTTTGTATTTTCCGCAATAGCATTCGTAGTTCTTCACCGGCCCGAAGATGCGCTCGCAGAACAGTCCGTCGCGTTCGGGCTTGTACGTGCGGTAATTGATCGTCTCGGGCTTGAGAATCTCACCGTAGGAGTTCTCCAAAATCTCCTCCGGTGAAGCCAGTCCGATCGTGATCTTCGTGAAATCCGTCTTTATCTTATTCTCTCTCCTAAAAGCCATAATCCTCTTCTATTATATAGTCGTATTTGTATCGCGATGGGTAGCATGAAATGGGGTGAAACTGAATCTCCTCGAGTGTTTGGGCCTTCCGTAGGTCTACGAACATCTCCTGCAAGTTGCAGGGGATCACTGTAGGTCTACGAACATCTCCCGCAAGTTGCAGGAGACCTTCCGTAGGTGTACGAACATCTCCCGCAGATTGCAGGAGACCTTCCGTAGGTGTACGAACATCTCCCGCAGATTGCAGGAGACCTTCCGTAGGTGTACGAACATCTCCCGCAGATTGCAGGAGACCTTCCGTAGGTGTACGAACATCTCCCGCAGATTGCAGGAGATCACCGTCGGTTGGCGAACATCTCCCGCAAGATGCAGGAGATCAACCGTCGGTTGGCGAACATCTCCCGCAGATTGCAGGGGATCACCGTCAGTTGGCGAACATCTCCCGCAAGTTGCAGGAGATCACCGTCGGTTGGCGAACATCTCCCGCAGATTGCAGGAGTCTGCTGTGCCCCCCTGCTATTCGTCCCT
>ERZ773049.1411-NODE-1411-length-13882-cov-5.535546_pt1 | contig 13882 bp, 11 predicted proteins | sample MGYA00580633_ERZ773049 | MGnify/ENA primary metagenome ERZ773049 (study PRJEB29015, sample SAMEA2737991) | human oral metagenome | biome: human oral; feature: human-associated habitat; material: dental | place: China | collected 2066 ... | reverse complement strand
CTTCAATTATTTGATAAGCGACCTAATGCCCAATTGGGGTTTAAACTTTCTCTTCTGAGTAACTATTCAGCGATAAGGTGTGTTCGTTTTGTTAAAAGGCGTGAAAATATTTTACAAAACGCATTTTTTTTGCCGTCCCTTCTAGCGAAAACCAATACCCAAAAGCACCCAATTAGCCCCTATTTTCAGCCTTTCATATTTTATTTTTACGCCATTTTTGAGCGCATCATCTGCATTTAGCACCACTTTGCCTTTCTAGTTGGTCGCCTACCCGCAGATTTTCGCTGCCCTAAAAACGGCTTTTAGTGGTCAAAACATCACTTTTTATAGTACTTTTATCCACTAATAACATCGATTTTTCATCAATCGTAGACCGATAAACCCAACATGCAGTGTGCATCATTATACATTTCGCCTTGCGTTTTGCTGCATTTCGCCTTGCGTTTTGCTGCATTTCGCCTTGCGTTTCGCGGCATTTTGCACCGCGTTTTGCTGCATTTTACCTTGCATTTAGCGGCATTTAGCACTGCGTTTTGCTGCTAATTGCAATGCTATTTGCCCCAAATAGCACTACTTTTGCTGCTAATTGCCCACCATCCTGTATAATTATCGCTTTTATGCAATGTTTATCCAGCTTTCACCACTTACAAACTAACCCCATTTTTCATCAAAACAAACCTCCGCGAGAATCGATTATTTGCGGTCGGGTGGACGATTGGTTGATAAAAACGGTACTCATAATGTTAAATACTGAGCTGAAAACTTTACATGGGTTTGTGCTGATATGACTTTATCTTTAGGTCTTCGTCAAGAAAGAATAGCATGTATTTACCAATCATTCGCCGTTGCATCGATACGTTATTCTTATGTGGGTTAAACTCGTTTAAGGTCATAATTACATCCATAACAAGATGTTTGTTTTGGGGCGTAATAAACATCTGGTAGGCTGAAAACCTTTCTTCAAGGTTTCAAGTTTTGAAGTAATGCAGGAAGGGAATGTTGAGACTGAAGGCACTAATAAAAAATCCGCCGGACAGAGGAATTGTCCGGCGGATGAATGATGTCAATCTGTTCTCTTTCAACCAATCTTTCGATATGCGCCGAAATGAGTAATGAGCTTGCAGTTGGCCATCATGAATCCATAATAGCCGTTCTATTCTTCATATAGTAGTCTAATTTATACTTCTCCATTTCAACAATTCTATAAATAAATACTTCATTGTTGATAACATATAAAATGGTATTCATGCCTTCTAATTCTGGGCAGAACAACAGATACTTCGGATGTTTACGCATTATTTTCCTAAAAACTTTTGGTGCATTCCTTACAAGAGGTCTTGAAAAAGTTCTATAACCATCCTCATGCCAACCATACTTTCCGTCATAGCAATATACGTATAAACGTCCTTTACATCTTTTGTCGAAATAAAAAAGATTGAAGGCCAGCCTGCCAGTATCTACTTGCAATGTCTGCTTATCTTTCAGTTTTAAATTCAAAACGTAGAGTGGTGTTTTAGATTTTATTTCACTCTCAAAGCTTTTAGTTTTTTGTGCATCCAGTTTTTTTTCATCTTTAAAGTATTCTAAGTATACGCTGTCGGCTATATGCTGCTTTTGAGCAACATCTAAGCTGTCAACACCCGAACTACACATATCCACTAATAATTTGAATGTTTCTTTATGTCCTTTTTCTAACGATTTAGAATAAGACAAGACGATATTATCAATGTAAGAAGTGGAATCGAGCGCGCTATAAGCACGCTCTATCTGTTCCATTAATGTCTGCGCATTTGACATGCAGAAAAACAGACTGCTCATGATGAAAATTAAATATACCCTTTTCATATTAACTTTTATCGAAGTCGTCTTGACTTTTAATCTTTCTATAAATTGAAGTCATCTAGGCTTTTTAAATCTCTACAAATTGAGAGGAGTTTATTATCTTTATACTGTAAAAAACCAAGATAAACACGCCTCTCATGTACGAAGTACTGGACAAAGATACAATAAAATCTGAAATTCTGCCGCATTTGTCTGTGGCAAAACGTGGGTATGTCTCACAAAGTGACCTGGTGGAAGTCATTCAATGCCTTCTCTATAAGCTGAAGACAGGTTGCAAAAGGCACATGATACCTGTTTCGTCCATCTACGGGGGACAGTCCTACACGGCAAAACCGTGTATGCGCATTTGTACTTAATCGATTTGATACGATGCTATCTTGCTGGAAGGCATGAATTATATCGCGTTTATGGTAATTCTTTTCAAGAAAATAAGAAAGAGAGAAAAGTAAAGATGACTTCGTTAACTTGTCAATTCGTCAACTTGTCAACTTGTCATCTCGTCAACTATTAAATGTGAGAAAGCTGCCAAAGAGAACAACCGAGTTCGCCCTAAACGGCCATACGCCCCAGACCCGCTATAAAAAGAACTTTATGCCGGCTATAACATATCCTGGCAATCTGTTTTCGGTGACAACCTCGTTATAATCGTTTCTGGATGCTATTCGCAGCCGGCGGTAGTTTCGGGTGTGAAGCATATTGTTCCCCTCAATAGATAAAGCCCAGCGTTTGAACATGAACATTGCTGTCAACCCCATGTCGAAGTTGCGAAATTCGTTCTGCCCCGACTGGTCAAGCGTGTATGATAGTGGCAAACTCAGTTCGAAACGTTCCTTTCTGATTGCCATTGGCTTTACGTACAACACATGTTCGGCATAGTTTATATGATTGTTGCTAATGCCAATCTTGCTTTGTTGCAAGTTAAGTTTATAGCCCACCTCTATGTTAAGCAACGACTTAAATTTGGTAGCCAAGGCGAAAGTGCCATCAAATGTGGAAGAACGATTGTTGCTAAACATGTGTTGATAACTGTTTTGGTACAGAGAGTTGGACATTGTAGATTTGAAGGTCAACACCAATGGTATGCGAAATCCCTTTTTGATGTTGAAATAGGCATATTGCGTGCAGCGGTCACGGTCTGCCTTTAATAAGCTTGCCCTAACCCCGCGCCCGTCATTGTGATAGTCAAAGATGTAGGGTTCGTCTGTAAATGAGCATCCAAGGCTCGCGACGAACGTAAAGTCGTTAAGGATGTCGAAATAGTTCACGCCCAATTGCAACTTGTCTTTTCTGTGAAGGATGTTGTATTGCTCCTCGAAAGCGGTGTATTGCCGATAGTCATCAATCATCAAGCCACGCATGAACACGTCATTGTCCGCTTCATAGCCACTGCTGTAAGTGAGCGAAATGGAGTTGGTGGAACTAAATGCCAGTTCGATGTTGGCAACAGGCAACAATAACAGCCTGTTGTTTTCAAAGCGATTGTTAACGCTTGCCAACGTCAGCCCGCCATTCAGTCGCAACAGCCCGCTCTTCTTTGAGAAAGAGATGGTGTAATTGTACACATTGGTTGTTAGGAATTGTTTGGCAACATCAAATGTGTCGACGGATGCCGATGCCGAAGCCATGTTACGGATGAGGTCCCACCCGCCCGCCATGTTCATCTGCCATGCCCGAGATAGCCTATGCACCCATGATGAGGACAAAAAGGCATTTATTAAAGTCTGCTTCTGTTTTTGGGTAACATCGTAAACCGTTAAATCGTACAGCGTGTTGGCCGACTCAACATTCAGTTGCCGGCGGCTATTGCGATAGTCAAATTCCCCACTGACGGACAATAGGTCTTTGTTGTTCCAGTTCTTTACAACAGACATCCGTTGACTGAAATTCCACTCATGCAGCTTGCTCTCACAGTTGTAATTGTTTATGTGCCTATTGCTTGTCTGCGGCATGGCCGTTATTGTGGTGCGGCTGTCAAAGGCGGCATTGCCTGGCAGCATGCATTTAAGGTTCAAGCCCAGATGATGGAAACCTCGCCTTGCTGCTGATGTTTCGGAAAACGTTTCTGTTCGGCCTGTTTCCATGTAGGTTCTCTGGTTGTCGTACTTACCATAGCTTTGGTCAAAATTAAATAGGTAATAGGCGTTTACTTTCAGTCGCTCGCTCGGGTTCCAGGCTATGTTTGAAGAGAGAAGCGCATTACGCCTTTTATACGAATTGATATCGGTCGTCAGAAACGATGGAAGGCCTGCACCAGTGTCTATCACTCGGTCTTGTCCGCCAAACGAGCGGGCATAATCGTTAACGCTCCCCAAAAGTTTAATATAGTCAATGAGCGTCATAAACGCTTCGCCTGTGTTGAAGTATTTTACATTGAAGCCCATCATGGCTTTGCTCCCAAACGAATATGCGTTAACTGTGGCCCGATAGTTTCTCGGCCATCCTCCTTGTAATTCGGCATTACCCGTGATGCGCCCTCGGTGAAGTGAGTCTATCTTAACATTCAGGGCATTTGCCTTGTGGGTGTTAAATCCGCTAAGAAGGGAGAACTCGCTGTAATTCTTCTGTAACTGGATTCCATCCACAATTTTGGCCGGCAGGTTATTGGTAATTTGCTCGTTCTTATCGCCAAAAAAGTCCTGCCCATCTATTAGAATTTTCTTAACCGCTTCCCCATTAACCGTTACTTGCCCTTTCTCATCAACGTCCATTCCAGGCAACTTGGCCAGAATATCCTTAAGCACTTTTTCGTTTCCTGTGGTGTATTTCCCGATGTTATAGTCGATGGTGTCTCCACTCACCTTGATTCCAGGAGCACGCCCCGTAACGACTATCGTTTCGAGCATTCTGCTGTTAGGCTCCAACTTAACTAAAACACCATTTGTTTCTTCGCGCGTGGTTAGCGCGGTCTTGCTCTTGAAACCAATACACGATACCTTTATGAGCAGTTCTGTTGGTGAAGAAGTTGCTTCCACTAAGAAAGAACCGTCATCAGATGTAATGGCATAACCCAAAAGCGCACTATCTGGGAGAGCATAGACCATCACATTGGCAAATGGCACGGGCGAGCCATCTGCCGAACTTACGACAGTACCCCTTAGCTTGACATCGTTAGCCAAGCACCGTAAGGCAGCAAGCAGCATCAACAATATGAAAACCAGGCCTTTCTTCTTCATCGCTTATCTGGCAAATGCTCGTTTTCTCAGTTGTTCAAACTGGTCCTTCGTAACTTCTTTCGCACGCTTTGGCTTGGCCACGGGCTGTGAAGACTTGGTGTTAATCGCTGTACATGTATAGATTGTGTGCTTGTCTTCCAAGTCGAGGATAAGTCCAGGGAGTCCATAGTACAAGCCAGGGCCGTCTTGCACAGGGATTGACGGACAAAACCATGCTGTTATAGAGTCGCCGATGGTTGCTTTGTAAGCTTCAAGCCCCATTATCTTTTTCGACTTTGAACTCACTTTCCATTGATAGTGTGGCAAAAGATGTGTTATGGAATAGGTTCGTCCAAGCAAGTCTTTCAATTCCGTCGCCCTCATGTCAACAAGGCTCTTGTAAACAGACACTTTCTCCTCGCTGTAAGAAGGGTTTACGATGATAATCCTCGGCCCATCATTTTGAGACAGCTCACCCTCTGAAACTATTTGTTCAAAAGACGACATCCTTCCCTTTACAATCAGGCGGAAAGAATCTCGTTTCTCCGCTTGCAAATCATTCAAAAGCCCTTGATAACCTCGGTTTTCTTTGGCTTGTTTAATCTTGTTGACAACTTCTTTTCTGGATTTAAAATATACAAAGTACTTAACCTCTATGCTTTGCGCAAAGGTGAGCATAGAAAAAAACATTAAGAATGGCAATAATAATAGTCTCATACTCGGTTAAATTGTTACAGTTCATACATAATATGAAAACTACCCTCAAGATATGTTGTTCTTGAAGATAAAGAAATTGCCCTCTCCACAAACTGAAATGGCTTTTGAAGAGGGCAATAACTTTAAAAAGTCCTTACTGAACCTTTATGACAATAATGTCAATAATGACTCCTTTGTCATCGACAACAAGGATAATGACATCGGGCTTGTCACTTTTGTTTTGAACGTTGCTGACATTAGGGCTGTTAAGTTCTGGTGTAACTGCAGGAACTTCAGCAAACGAAGCAGTAGCAAACCCGAAAACGAGACAACAAGTTGCAATTAACTTCTTCATTTTACTTAAATTTTATGTTAATAATTAAACCGTTAAGGCTTTGCGGTGTTTACCCCTTTATAACAGTGTGGTCTGCTTATCTTTTTTGACTTTAATTGAGGCTAAGAGATGAATGCCATTTATGTATCTCAAAGTGAAAATTAACTTCGATTGCAAAATTAGAATATTAAAAACAAACATGCAAACAAGTTAGGTCTATTTTTGTATTTTAGGACATTTAAATAAGTTCCTCTCTAGCAGTCACTTATTAAATGGAGAGGAAAAGAACAGGTCTATTCCATAGAGACTTTAACTAAAAAACTTCAATAAACTCCCGTAAAGAGACCTTGCCACCGTTAATTCCCACTTTAATTTTACTAATAAAAAGTTTTTGTTTAATTGATTTTTCGCTGATTCCATATATCAATGCCAATGCTTTTGTTGACATCTTAAGGCGGATAAGCATCAAAAGATGTAGGTCTTCAATACCTAAACTTGGAAAGCGATTCAGTAACCTAGTAATGAAGTTATTGTCAACAGCATCCATAAATAGTCTTATTTCTTCCCAATCCTCATCCTTAAGTCGAACGTTTTCAGACTTATTGCTCCTCAATCTCTGAATTTTTTCGGCAGTATCTATCCGACTTAAAATAAAATTGCGCATGTTTGAAAGTTGCAGCTCTTTTTGAAGCAGTTCCTCGTTGAGCAATCTTCTCTCTCGACTTTGTTTCCCTAACTTTATCTTAATTTTTACGCAGATACTATGCAGTTTGAAACAATGTAAGGCTAAAATTATGGACGCAGCAAAGAAAATGAGTATCAAAACAATCAGCAATGTTAAAACAATAGTACCTCTTTTTACAACCTTACTCTCGTATTTTGTATCCAAAAATAAATTACAATATAGTTGTTCGCTTTTACATCCAAGAGGATACGAGAAGAAACTTGCGGAATCAAAAGACTTCGCATAGCTAAGCCCCTTTGCATCATTACAATGTGGTATGTTGATTGTATAATACTTATACTCGCGGTTCTCTGTGTGGGCATTGCTCAATAGTTTGTTACAAGATGTCGGGAAAGCGGCTTTAAGACAAGCAGCTGTAAGGTTTAATGTCCGGAATATATGCTTGTACAAACAAAATCTATTCGACAGCCTGGGATAATGTAAAGACCGGATATAGACTTTACGCTGCTTAGTAAAAGCTATCACATCCTTAATAACAATAGGAAATAAAGAAAAACTATTATTATGGACAACGCTTAGGAATTCTTTATGCCCCTTAGCAAGCTTAGTCACCTCCACAAACCATTGTTGACAGGCTTGCATAATAAAAATGGAGAGTATCCTCAAGGCGAGATTTTTAGTAAATTTGTCTGTCGGTTCATCTGCCACATCGGAAAACTTTTGCAAATTGTCTACTGCAGATTCGGTATCAACATTTAACATACAATGTTTTTCCAGGCAGTATTTATTCAGATCATAAAGGGTTGCGTCTGTTCCTGCATTATAATATGTGCAAACCGTCTTTATCAAGAATTTGTCACCAGAACCAAGTTCTTTCATGTCTTGAAAGATTGATTGAATGAAAGGGCATTTCGCCCTACAATTCTTATTTATGTCCTCGCGATGTAAATGACTGGGAAAATCTAAGGACTTGGCAAGATTGGCCAGTATCAATTTATTCGCTAATTCAACCTCATTATTATGATTTTCACCGCAACCTGCAATGAGCAACATAAAATGCAATATAATAGAAACATAAAGTTCACAATTCATACGGCATGTTTTTTGCAAAAATAATCAATTCTTCTCAAATACCAAAAACTTCAACATCATATCTAACATTCTTCTGGCGTATGGAGTAACGAAGTGAATTTAATCGTATTTATTGCATACTGTATTAATCCAAAACAAGACTTTGGTGAACTGAAAGCAGGTGGAATTTTATATAGTGAATCAGCATGTGTAAGAATTTACTACTCATGTCACTAAAGCTATCGTGACTTTTCATTCTTTCTTATTGAAGTCGTCTTGACTTTTAATCTCTAAACCTCGTAGAGGTCATTCAGGGCATTCTCTATAAGCTGAAGACTGGCTGCCAATGGCACATGATACCTGTTTCATCTATCTTCATCGGGACAGCACTGCCTTACAAAACTGTGTATGAGCATTTCCGCAAGTGGTCAAAGAACGGTGAATGGGAGAAGGTGTGGTCATAGGTTTGGAGCGTAACAGGTGTTGCTTGGATATGTCCAGCGGGGATTTGGACGGCAGTCATACCACAGCCCTTCGTGTTGGGGAATGCTCTGGCTATCAAAGCAACATTGAATGTGGCATATCAAGGCTGGCCGTAAACTCTGAGTTTAGGACTTTGTACTTGTGTTGTAAAGCGAACAACCGTTTGTTGTTCTCCTAAAACATTGTTAGATAATGGAAAATAGCGTTGAAAGGGCGTTGTTCTAACTAGATAATTCGTATCTTTGCGCTATAAATTAACAGGATAGCGAACAGATGAAGAAACTATTTTACTTTTTCGTGGCATTACTGGTTGTGGGTTGTTCGATGGGGCCAGACCCTGGCGAGGTTGCTGCACAAGCGGCCAAAGAATATTACATGCAGCTATTGGCAGGCAAATACGAACATTATGTGGATGGATTTTATCGGCCCGACAGCATTCCGCCAAGCTATCGCCGACAGCTGATAGACAACGCCAAGATGTTTGTGGGACAACAAAAAGCCGAACGGCGCGGTATTCTTGACGTGCGTGTGGTAAACGGCGTGGCCGATACGGCTAAGCGTTCGGCCAATGTGTTCCTACTTTTTGCCTATGGCGACAGCACTAGCGAAGAGGTTGTTGTGCCTATGGTATTACATCGGGGCGTGTGGTATATGCGCTAACGTTGCCCCGATTGGTTTTGGCACTTTGCCGAGAGTTGGGCGTTAGTAAAAATAAAGCGCATGCCGTGTTGAGGCATGTGGCATGCTGCTAGATTTGCGCAAGCAACCCATTTGGTGCACAGAATAAACAGAATTACTTGCTGGCGGTAATGTTGGCCTCTTCGCGTTCTTCCACCTCTTTCACCTTTCTGAACAGGTCGGAGGCAAACACAAGGTCGTTTAGCTTTTGGTTTTTGCTGCTCATCACATCGTCTTTCGTTCCCTGCCATTCTTTCTTACCTTTATAGATAAAGCAGATGTTTTCGCCAATGCCCATTACAGAGTTCATGTCGTGGGTGTTGATGATGGTGGTCATGCCAAATTCCTTGGTGATGCTCGATAATAGTTCGTCTATCACGAGCGAAGTTTTGGGGTCGAGTCCTGAGTTCGGCTCATCGCAAAACAAGTATTTGGGGTTTAGCACAATGGCCCTTGCAATGGCCACGCGCTTTTGCATTCCGCCCGATATTTCGCCAGGAAACTTGTCTTGTGCGTCGGTGAGGTTAACGCGGGCAAGACACTCTTGCGCACGTTTTGTTCGTTCGCGCAGGTTCATTGTTGAGAACATGTCGAGTGGAAACATCACGTTTTCGAGTACCGAAAGCGAGTCGAACAAGGCCGCACTTTGGAAAATCATGCCCATTTCGCGGCGCATGTGCACCTTTTCGCGTTTCGACATCGTAACGAAGTTGCGCCCATCGTATAGAATCTCGCCCGAAGTGGGTTCGAGCAAGCCAACGATGTTCTTCATCAAGACGGTCTTTCCCGAACCGCTTTGTCCGATGATAAGGTTGGTTTTGCCTGTCTCGAATACGCAATCTATACCTTTGAGAACGGTCTTGTCCTCGAAAGATTTGGTCAGTTTCTTTACTTCAATCATTGTTTTTGCTTTTTAAGGGTTGGCCTTCGGGTTTGTTTTTCGCCGTTTCGTGGTCATCCGTTGCCCATTGGGGCGGCTCCCTCTTTCGTTTACGATACCTAAGAGCCTTCTGCTTTGTTGTGGGCTGTTGGCGTGTGGCGTTTAGCTGAGCATTTGTGTAAGGAACACATCCGAGAACAGAATGAGCACTGAACTGCTTACAACGGCATCTGTGCTGGCTTTGCCCACCTCTACCGAACCGCCTTCTACCGTGTAGCCGAAGTACGACGACACGCTGGCGATGATGTAGGCGAAGAACAAGCTTTTGACGATACTCATCCACATGAACCAGGGGTTGAATGCATGTTGTATGCCAAGGGTGAGGTCGTCGGGGGTGAGGATGTGCCCAATGTAGGCCGTGGCGTAGGCTCCGAGGATGCCCATTGCCGAACTGAATATCACAAGAAACGGCATGATGGTTACCAATCCTAGTATCTTGGGCAATATCAGGTACGAGGCCGAGTTAACGCCCATGATGTCGAGTGCATCTATTTGCTGGGTAACGCGCATTGTTCCCAGTTCGGAGGCGATGTTAGAACCCACCTTTCCGGCCAAGATAAGACACATGATGCTTGACGAAAATTCGAGCAACATAATCTCGCGCGTGGTATAGCCCGACACCCAACGGGGCATCCAGGGGCTTTGGATGTTCAGTTTCATCTGTATGCAGATAACTGCTCCGATGAAGAAAGAGATGAGCAGCACGATGCCCACCGAGTCGACGCCAAGCTGCGACATCTCCTTGACATAGCGTTTGAAGAACATCCGCATGCGTTCGGGGCGCGAAAAAGAACGCCCCATCAGTATGAGGTATTGCCCAAGTGTGTTGAGATAGTTGAGTATCAACATTTTTTATCCTATATATATAATAATGTGTAAGCCTTTCGATAACTCTTCGTTTGTCGGCAGGCAACGTTTAAGCTCTTTTGCCGTTTGGCGTGTTGTTGGCCGCGAAAACTTGTTTTCTCGTTGCCTATGTCGTCTAACTTATGCAAAGTTAGTGCCAGTGAGCGCAATGAAAATTTGTTTTTCTGATTGCCGAACGCCGCCTAACTTATGCAAAGTTAGTGCCAGTTGAGCGCAATGAAAACTTGTTTTCTTATTGCCGAACGCCGCCTAACTTATGCAAAAGTACGCAAATTATGATAGAAACAGCTATCTTGCGCGCGCTTTTTATTTCTTGTTACCACTTTTATGCCTACCTTTGCACCAAGGTTTTAATTTCAGAATATAAGGAGAAGATATGTCTATGAATGATTTTCAGCTCAACGAACTGAACCACGAAGATACCCACATGGAACTGCGTGCCGAAGGACTTGTGAAACGTTATGGCAAGCGAACGGTGGTGAACGATGTCTCTATCAACGTTCGCCAGGGGGAGATTGTGGGGTTGCTTGGGCCTAACGGGGCAGGGAAAACAACCTCGTTCTATATGACTACTGGCTTGGTGATACCCAACGACGGGCATATCTTTATCGACAACACCGAGATTACCGACTTTCCTGTGTACAAACGTGCGCGTGCAGGCATTGGCTATCTGCCACAAGAGGCCAGTGTGTTTAGAAAACTGAGTGTGGAAGACAACATCATGGCCGTGTTGGAACTGACGGGAAAACCGCGCCAATATCAGCTAGATAAGCTTGAAAGCCTTATTCGCGAGTTTCGTTTGGGGAAGGTGAGAAAGAACAAGGGCGACCAATTGTCGGGTGGTGAACGTCGACGCACGGAGATTGCGCGGTGTTTGGCCATCGATCCGAAGTTTATTATGCTTGACGAACCCTTCGCTGGCGTTGACCCCATTGCCGTTGAGGACATTCAGCACATCGTATGGCAGTTGAAGTATCGCAACATCGGCATCCTTATAACCGACCATAATGTGCAAGAAACGCTTACCATTACAGACAGGGCTTACCTGCTGTTCGAGGGAAGGATACTATTCCAAGGCGCGCCCGAAGAGTTGGCTGAGAATAAAATTGTTCGCGAGAAGTATCTAAGTAATAGTTTCGTGTTGCGCAAAAAAGATTTCCAAACGTTGGATGAGGAACGTCGTGCACGCGAGGGCGGACTTTGATGTGTAGGCGCGTGGCGTTGCTGGTAGGGTAGTGGAAGCGGGGCATCGTCTTAATGCGCGTGGTCTGGTTCTTGTGCGTGTTTATGGCCACTGCTTAGCAAAGAAAGAAGCCTTTTCATTAACAAATTCATTCTTTCCCGCTAAAAAGTTCGCAGAAAGTTTGTGTGTTTCCGGATAAATGTGTACCTTTGCACTCGCAATTCAGAAATGAGGCGCAAGTAAACATCGCGGAGTGGAGCAGTTGGTAGCTCGCCAGGCTCATAACCTGGAGGTCACATGTTCGAGTCGTGTCTCCGCAACTATATTAAAGAGGTGTAAGGAATGTTCCTTACACCTCTTTTCTTTGTTGATGCTGTGTGCTTGGTAGTAGGCGTACAGCTGGGGCACTTGGCTGTTTGCAAACTCGTGGTCTGATAAACTCATCACTTCACAAACACTCGCCACTTCACAAACACACGAACTCACGAACTCGCCAGCTTACGAACTCGCTAACTCATAAACTCGCAAACACACAAACTCATAAATTCTCAAACTCACAAACCCATCAACTCACAAACCCATAAGCTAATTCGCCTATATATATTAATAAGGTGTAAATCCCCGTTATGTTATCATTGTGTAAAGAAACTCAAAAACTTGCGTTGCGGTTCGATATTTTTCTTAAAAAGGCTTGCGTGGTATTTAAAAAAGCCCTACCTTTGCATCCGCTTTCGGGAACGAAGTTCTCGGTTAGCAGAAAAAGAGTTCATTGAAAGATTTACATAGACAGTAGTAGTACAAGAGCAGACGTGCTTGTTCTTTATGGGATGGGCGCGTTTGGGTAGAACATTAAGAACCGTCGGTTCTCCTAGGTCTTTGGTTATTAAAATTAAAGATGTGGGTTAACCGGTACAGGTGAGTGGAACTACGATAGATTTGGGTGCTCGTTCTGATGGGATAATGCCGCAAGGCATAAAACTTTTAGCGTTGTTCTTTATCTTTATAGATAAAGCATGATGCGCAGACATTTTACAATGGAGAGTTTGATCCTGGCTCAGGATGAACGCTAGCTACAGGCTTAACACATGCAAGTCGCGGGGCAGCATGGGGGTTGCTTGCAACCCCTGATGGCGACCGGCGCACGGGTGAGTAACGCGTATCCAACCTGCCCTTCACCACGGGATAACCCGGCGAAAGTCGGACTAATACCGTATGTTGTCCATTGACGGCATCCGATTTGGACGAAAGGCTTAGCGGTGAGGGATGGGGATGCGTCCGATTAGCTCGACGGCGGGGTAACGGCCCACCGTGGCTACGATCGGTAGGGGTTCTGAGAGGAAGGTCCCCCACACTGGAACTGAGACACGGTCCAGACTCCTACGGGAGGCAGCAGTGAGGAATATTGGTCAATGGGCGGAAGCCTGAACCAGCCAAGTAGCGTGCAGGATGACGGCCCTATGGGTTGTAAACTGCTTTTATGCGGGGATAAATGAGCCCACGTGTGGGTTTTTGCAGGTACCGCATGAATAAGGACCGGCTAATTCCGTGCCAGCAGCCGCGGTAATACGGAAGGTCCGGGCGTTATCCGGATTTATTGGGTTTAAAGGGAGCGTAGGCCGCCCCTTAAGCGTGTTGTGAAATGCGGGTGCTCAACATCCGACTTGCAGCGCGAACTGGGGGGCTTGAGTGCGCCGAAAGTAGGCGGAATTCGTGGTGTAGCGGTGAAATGCTTAGATATCACGAAGAACTCCGATTGCGAAGGCAGCTTACTGTAGCGCAACTGACGCTGATGCTCGAAAGCGTGGGTATCGAACAGGATTAGATACCCTGGTAGTCCACGCGGTAAACGATGGATGCTCGTTGTCGGCCTTTGCGGTCGGTGACCAAGCGAAAGCGTTAAGCATCCCACCTGGGGAGTACGCCGGCAACGGTGAAACTCAAAGGAATTGAC
>ERZ773049.1408-NODE-1408-length-13898-cov-5.152135_pt1 | contig 13898 bp, 8 predicted proteins | sample MGYA00580633_ERZ773049 | MGnify/ENA primary metagenome ERZ773049 (study PRJEB29015, sample SAMEA2737991) | human oral metagenome | biome: human oral; feature: human-associated habitat; material: dental | place: China | collected 2066 ... | reverse complement strand
TTCTTTCCGTATCTTATTCTCATTATCAATTGCATTCCCCGTATCAGTTCCTGCACCTGTTTTTGGTGCAGCATGCCCCGCAAACTTATATATACTATTCTTTTCTGTTGATAGGTTAATCATATCTACAAATAGGCGTATTGCGTTACGTTGCCGTTGGCAAACTGAATGCGTAGGGGGTTGTTGTGCAGGTCGCAGCCGATGTAGGTAATGTTGCGTGATATCATTCTAATCGTCCTTTGTCGCATCCTTACTTATTTTTTCTTAATCGGAATTTCCTGCCCGCTTATCCTCTGCAACAAATAGTCGAACTTTGAACCCTCAAAGCCCTTCCTTTTATCAGCTTCATAAGGAAAAAACAAGCCTCCTGGGAAATTTGCACCGAATAGCCTCTCTTTCTTTTCGCTAAATATCTTACGTGCCAACTTTAATTGGTCCTCACTCGATAGTCCTATGTCTTGAAGGACATAGCAAAGGGGAAACTGCACCATATTTTTTCGGAAGTACTTTCTAAGCTTTTTCACCATTCTCTTTACTTGGGTTTCGGGAAAGTTGCCTCTACCATTACGCACACCTAGCACATACCCATTACGCACACCTAGCACATACCCAGCAGTATCAACGTTCAGCACAAGGAGAAAACGTTGACCATTATCCACCATTTTATGGACGAAGCTTGTATCAAAAACTTCGAGTATTACTTTTGCGAATATCCTGTTACTCCTATCAAAACAATCATCATCCATAGTGATTTGTGCCGAACAGAATAGAGGCAGTAAGAAAAACATTGCTAAAACCTTCACCTTCATATTGTATGCTTTATTTACCGAATTCGTCTTTACTCTTATAAATTGAGGGGCGTTGATTAGCTTTGTGTTGCGAAAAAATAAAGCAAGACAAACACACCTTTCATATACAAAGTACTGAACAAATTTACAATAAAATTTGAAGACCAATCCCTTTTTCTGGAGTAAAATTCGATTCTGTCTTGAAAAGTAAGCTGTTGTAGGGTATTCAGTGTATGCCCTACAAGTTGAAAACAGGCTGTCAATGACACATATTTCCTGTATCATCCTTCGTCACAAGGAGCGTGTTGCAGTGTAAAGCTGCGTATGGGCATTATTGCAAGCGGTAGAGGAACGGCTAGTAAGAAGCCTGGGGACTTAGTCTTGGAACGGCACAAGCCTTAAACTAAACACGTCTAATATGGGCATGGCAGGCAAACAAATTATCGGAACTTCAATGCCAAGTTGGCCATAAATTGCTTGCCATTTATGATATATGGTATGGACGACTTGCATTTCGGCCTTCTACAACTTCGGCATCAATGGCTACTGTGTAGACCTTTGTAAGCGTTTCTCGCGGCAAAACATCATAACCGATGGCATTATACAAAACAACAGCTCCACCTGTCAGTTTCTCTTCGTATCGTTTCCATCCGCCGTTTGCTGTGTGGAAATCAAGAACGCACTGCCCGCCAACAGAAACAGTTTGCGCGTATCGGTTTAGAACGCACAGCTGCATGGTGATCTACCACTTTGCATGAATGCTTTCTAGTCTGATAGCCAATTGAACGCTTTCAATCTCCTTAATTCAGTTTTCAATAGCAAATTGGATAATAGGATCTACCTTCACATGTTTATGTGCAACATGCTGGCTCGTAGAGGCTGGCTGCTTGGTGCTTATTGTGCAACTGGCTATTAACACGATATGAAATAATAACAATACCGAACGAATGGGATAAGCATTTAGTGATATGACACAAGAGACTTTTCTAACAAGGCGGAGTGAAAGTGGTTCTCACCCGCCACAAATCTAAGCCTATGCAGCCTTTACCTTTTATAATAGGCAGGGGAAACAAGAGAAGGCTTGTGGCACAAAGCTAATAAAAGTGCGTGAAAGCGTATTGGTTGGCTTCGTGAAAAAGATGTAGCAGTGAGAAGTTATGGGTAGCCACGCCATTCAAGCCCAATCGCCCAATAGAGCATGCAAGGACTCTGCTTGTCGGCATCTTACCAGTGATATTCTTGAAGGCATAGTGGGCTAGGTCAAAGAGAATGAGACAGGCATGATGCCGACAGGCAAACGAAAGATGGACAGGAAGGGATGAAAACAACCTAAAAAATTTATTTGCGGTATAATGGCCGATTGAGGTTAAAGGGGTTTGCAGATAAGATTTGCTCACTGTGAAGTTATATGATGTTGACGAAAGCACCGACAAGAGGATGTAACGTTTTGCGCACAAAATTTAACATTATGGCTGCAATATTTCCAGCCGACCCTCCATTCGCTCACATTTTTGCGAGTATTGCGCCAACTTGTTTGGGGCAAAACAAGGTGCGTATAGAGGCGGATGAATATCCGCTTGCCTCTGTTTAAATATACATTTTGTGCGCCACACCGCGCTATTTGCAGCAAAATATGGGGTAAAATGCACCAAAACGCAGGGTAAAATGCACCAAAACGCAATGCAAAATGTACCAAAACGCAATGCAAAATGCACCAAAACGCAAGGTAAAATGCAGCAAAAAGCAAGCCCATTGCAATAATATGCAGTGCGAAAAAGGGCTTAAGTACCCTCTCGACGGACTGAAATAGCGTGCAAAAAGGGGCAAAATGATGCTTTAACCACTGCCGTTTTGGTGCTAAATGCAGAAAAATCGGACGATAAATTTTGCGGTTGGACAACGATCTAGAAGGGTAAAGTGATGCAAAACGCCGCTCGGACTATCATATCTTGACAGAAAATGGGGTGCGTAAGCTCACCAATAGCGACAAAAAGCATACTTTTAGCGGTGTTTTGGGGCTAGAATGGGGCGGCAAGAAGAATATGTTTTGTAAAATTAAAAGAGTGCACTTAACATTTTAATCCGGGTGTTAAGTATGGCATATTAACCCCAATCGGTCGTTAGGACGCTTATCAGTTATTTTATTTTTTCCATCGCTTCCTGTTCATCTTTCGTTTGCTTGTTGAGCACATTGCCTGTCTTATTCTCTCTACGTAGCCCGCTACCCCTTCAAGAATAAGACAGGCAATATGCTCAACAATACACAAAATCTGCACAGGCTCTAGCTACCGATTTGGGTTTAAATTGCCCAACGAACGACTTAACGATTTACCAATCGCACTTTACAGCCATTTTTTACCCGCCTTGCCGCAATCACACCCACCGAACAATTTGCACAAAGCCTCACCCGTAGCGACAAACAGGCATGGCACTTGGCGCAATAGCAAAGGCAGATCCTTAAAAGTGGTAAAAGAGAACAAATAAAACTACATTCAAAACATAGTTGAACCCATGCACAAACAAACAGCCAACGCAGCCTACCTACAAGCGCAACACGAATACAAAACCAAACTAAAAGCAGCATAAAAATAACATAAACAAACAAAATAACCCGTTATTGCAATAAAATTGTAACTAAATTTGGATTTTAAATTATGTTTTGTTACTTTTGCACACACGAAAGCATTCAGTATTGACGTGCTATTGCCCCATTGTACGTATAGCTTTGAGGGCAACTTAGCCCTATTTGAACAAGAAATAACGATTAAAAAAGCAAAAAAACATTACACGCAACGCCACCATCGAAATTAAGAAATAGAACAATTGTTTGCTCCCCAGTTCATTAGCTATTAAGATTGCTAAATATACTTGTTGTATGAATTATTAATTAATTGAGAGAATTTATGGAAAAAAGACTGATGATGTTTTTAGTCTCGCTATTCATAAGCGCAGGGATAGCGATGGCGCAAACACAAGTTTCCGGAACAGTTATCTCGTCGGAAGACAACGAACCCATCATTGGAGCGTCCGTCATTGTGGAGGGTTCGAAAACAGGTGCCGTGACAGACCAAAACGGTAACTTCACCCTCTCGGTGCCCAAAGGCAAGAAAATTGTTGCAAGTTACATCGGCATGCGCCCCCTAACGCTAAGCCCCAAGCCCACAATGAAAATAACGCTGTCGCCAAACAACGAGACCTTGAACGAGGTTGTGGTAACGGGCGTGTCGAACATGGACCGCCGAATGTTTACCGGTGCGGCCGACAAGATTAAGGCCAACGATGCCTTGATAAGCGGCATGGCAGACATTAGCCGCTCGTTGGAAGGTCGTTCGGCCGGCGTGAGCGTGCAAAACGTGTCGGGAACGTTCGGCACAGCGCCTAAAATACACGTGCGCGGAGCCACCTCTATCTATGGCAACTCTAAGCCGCTGTGGGTTGTAGACGGCGTTGTACAAGAAGACATTACCGACATCAGTGCCGATGCGCTGTCGTCGGGAGATGCCGAAACGCTTATCTCTTCGGCCATTGCCGGCCTCAACTCGGACGACATCGAGAGCTTTCAGATACTGAAAGACGGCTCGGCAACGTCCATATACGGTGCGCGCGCCATGAGTGGCGTTATCGTCGTCACCACCAAGAAAGGCCGTTCGGGGCAGGCACACGTCAACTATACGGGCGAGTTCACCTCGCGCTTGGTGCCCTCTTACAGTCAGTTCAACATCCTAAACTCGCAAGAGCAGATGGGCATCTACCAAGAAATGCAAGACAAGGGCTGGCTCAACCTCTCGAGCGTGCTTAACGGCAGCGACTATGGTGTGTACGGAAAGATGTACGAACTGATTAACACCTACAACCCCAAGACGGGCCAATTCTACTTGGAGAACACCCAAGAGGCCCGCGATGCCTACTTGTACAGTGCCGAAATGCGCAACACCAACTGGTTTAAGCAGCTATTCTCTAGCGCACTCATGCAAAACCACTCGGTAAGTCTGAGCGGCGGCACGGGCAAGTCTAACTATTACGTGTCGATGTCGTTCATGGCCGACCCAGGCTGGTACAAGTCTTCTGCCGTGAGGCGTTACACGGCCAACGTAAACGCCACTCACCACCTGCTCGACAATCTCTCGCTCACGCTGCTGGCCTCGGTTTCGTACCGCAAACAGCAAGCACCTGGCACGCTGGCGCAGGATGTGGACGTGGTAAACGGACAAGTGAAGCGCGATTTTGACATCAACCCCTATTCGTACGCATTGAACACGTCGCGCGCACTCGACCCCAACACGTACTATCACGCCAACTACGCCCCCTTCAACATATTGAACGAGCTGGAGAACAACAAGATAGACATGAACGTGCTGAACACGAAATTCCAAGCCGAGCTGGCCTACAAGCCCATCGAAGACCTGCGATTGGCCATCATCGGCGCCGTGCAATACGACACCTCTACACAAGAGCACAAGATTACCGAGTACGCCAACCAAGCCCTAGCTTACAGGGCTATGGACAACGCATTGATACGCGATGCCAACAACTACCTGTACAAGGACCCCACAAACACCTACGCATTGCCGATAACGGTGCTGCCCTACGGCGGTTTCTACCAAAAAACCGACTTGCAGAAGGTGAGCTGGGACGTGCGCGCCACGGCCAATTACAACCACACGTTCGACAACACGCACGCCGTGAACGTGCTGGGCGGCATCGACGTGTCTAACGTAGACCGCAGGCGCACGTACTTCAACGGCGTCGGCATGCAGTACGACGGGGGCGAAATACCCTTCTACGTCTACCAGTTCTTTAAGAAGAACATAGACGACAACGCCGTTTACTACTCGCTTAACAACACCCACAACCGCACGGCGGCCTTCTTTGCCACGGGCACCTACTCGTATAAGCAACGCTACAACCTTACGGGCACCTACCGCTACGAAGGAACAAACCGCCTAGGAAGGAGCAGAAGCGCACGTTGGTTGCCCACATGGAACGTGTCGGGAAGTTGGAACGCCAGCGAAGAGCCGTGGTTTAAGAAAACATTCAACAACGCACTGACGCATGCCATGGTGCGCGCCTCTTACTCGCTTACGGCCGACCCTGGTCCGGCAACCTACACCAACTCCACCCAGATACTCAAAGCGTACACGCCGTACAGGATTGTGGGAACCGACAAGGAGTCGGGTATCATGACCAGCGAGTTGGAAAACTCCCAACTAACGTACGAGAAGAAGCACGAATTCAACATCGGTTCGGAACTGGGTTTCCTCAACAACCGCATCAACGTAACGTTCGACCTCTTTTGGCGCAACAACTTCGACCTCATCGGCCCCATAGCCACACAGGGCGTAGGCGGACAAGTGATTAGGTATGCCAACACCGCTACGATGAAGTCGCAAGGCCAAGAGCTCTCGGTGCAAACGACAAACATCAAGAACAACAACCTAACATGGGTTACCAACGTGATATTTTCGCACGTAACGACAGAGGTTACCTCGCTGATGAGCCAAGCCCGAACCATCGACCTTGTGAACGGCGAGGCCAGCAGCGGCTTTACGATGGAGGGTTATCCGCATCGCGCCATCTTCTCGATGCCTTTCCAAGGGCTAACCGATAAGGGCATACCCACCTATCTCAACGAGAAAGGCGAGCTTACCTCTACTGACCTCGACTTCCAAAACCGTAACAGCAACGGCTACCTGATTTACGAAGGACCGACAGAACCCACGATAACGGGGTCGCTAGGCAACGAAATCAAGTGGAAGAACTGGCGACTGAACGTATTCCTCACCTACTCGTTCGGCAGCTATGTGCGCCTAGACCGCATCTTCAGCGCACAATACAACGACCTCACCTCGATGACCAAGGAGTTTAAGAACCGCTGGATGCAAGCCGGCGACGAAGAAACAACCTCGGTTCCTACCATACTGCCCTACCGCAGCTATGCATCGAACAGGAGCCTGAGCATTGCCTACAACGCCTATAACTACACGAGCAACCGCACGGCAAAAGGCGACTTCGTACGCATGAAAGAGATTTCGCTGGGCTACGATTTCCCCAAAGCAATGCTTAGGTCAACGCCCTTCACCAACCTCTCGCTGAAACTCCAAGCCACAAACCTGTTCCTCATCTATGCAGACAAGAAGTTGAACGGCCAAGACCCAGAGTTCGTTAACGCAGGAGGCGTGGCCGCCCCCATACCACGCCAGTTTACAATGACCCTCAAATTCGGTTTATAAACAAATAAAAGAAAAAGTTATGAATAAGCGAAACATCTACATATATGTGTTGTTGGCCGCAACAACATTGGGCCTCACCTCGTGCGACAAGTTCCTCGACAAGCTGCCCGACAACCGCATGGAGCTGAACAACAAAGAGAAAATACAGAAATACCTCGTTTCGGCCTACCCCGACCACAACCCTGCCTATCTGGCAGAACTGTATTCGGACAATGCCGACGAGTTCGACGTAACGGGCTGGGGAAGCGACGGCCGATTTTACGACCAAGCCTACTCGTGGAGCGACATCACCGAGACACAAGAGTCTGAATCGCCGCAAGAACTGTGGAACAGCCTGTACACGGCCATGGCTACGGCCAACACGGCCCTCCAAACGATAGAACAGCAGGGCAACAACAGCGAACTGATGCCCTCGAAAGGCGAAGCATTGCTGTGCCGCGCATACGCTGCACTGACCCTTGCCAACACCTTTTGCATGGCCTACGACCCAACGACGGCCAGCAAAAACCTGGGACTGCCCTACCCCACACGCCCCGAAACGACGGTTGGAACCAAGTACGAACGCGGCACACTGGCAGCCTTCTACGAGCAGATAAACCGCGACATAGAAGAGGGATTGCCGCTGGTAACCGACAACTATGCGCGCCCCAAGTACCACTTCACCCGCAATGCAGCCTATGCCTTCGCGGCGCTTTTCAACCTATATTACCAAAAGTACGCCAAGGCCGTGGCCTATGCCACACGCGTATTGGGTGCAGACGCCTCTTCGAAGTTACGCGATTGGAAGGCGTTCAACGCCCTTTCGGTGAACGGACAGATAGCTCCGAATGCCTATGTGAGCGTATCCAGCCAAGCCAACCTGCTGTTACAGACGGTTCATTCGCAGGCAGGTGCCCTCCTAGGCCCTTACCGCATGGGCAACAAGTATGCGCACGGGCAGCTCATTTCAGAAAATGAAGACCTGCAATCGCAAGGCCCGTGGGGGCGCAGCAGCAACTTCGGCTACACCGTCTGGAGCAACAACAGCCTGTCGAAGTACTTCATCAACAAGGTTCCTTACGCCTTCGAATACACCGATGTGCAGGCGGGCGTGGGGTATGCGCACTCGGCCTACGCCGTGCTTACAACCGACCTCACCCTGCTTGTGCGCGCCGAAGCCAACGCCATGCTGGGCAACTACGATGCTGCGGCAGCAGACTTGAACACCGAAGTGAAGGCCTACTCGAGCGGCGCACTGGGCGTTACGCTGGAAGGCATCAAGAATTTCTACAACGGAATAAGCTATTACACGCCAACAGCACCAACGCCAAAGAAGAAATTCAACACCGCCTTCAGCATCGAGCCCACCACGCAAGAACCGCTGCTGCACGCCATCTTGCACCTTAGGCGCATCATGACCGTGGGCGAAGGCTGGCGACTGCAAGACGTTAAACGCTACGGAATAGTTATCTACCGCCGCACGCTGAACGCAAGCAGCCACATAACAGACGTTAAAGACTCGCTTACCGTAAACGACCTACGCCGCGCAATACAGCTGCCACAAGACGTTATAACAGCCGGACTTACGGCAAATCCCAGAAACAAGTAAAACAAAAACGCGTAGAATATGAAGAAGATTTGCTTATTTGCCTTGGCGGCAATACTGTCGTTGGGCTTCAATTCTTGCTCGGAAGACAATCCATCGGGCGACAGCATCTTTGGGAAAAAAACCGTACATCGCGACAATTTCGACAATTGGTTGCTCGCTAACTATACCTATCCCTACAACATCGACGTGAAATATAAGATGGAGGATATATATAGCGACATGAAATATCATCTCGTTCCGGCCGATTCGGCCAAGTCGGCCAAGCTGGCCATCATCGCCAAATACCTCTGGTTCGACGCCTATGCAGAGTGTGTGGGGGCCAACTTCGTCAAGGCCAACGTGCCCCGAATTATCCACCTGATAGGCTCGCCCGCATACAACAGCGGACAAGGAACGATGGTGCTCGGCACGGCCGAAGGCGGATTGGTGATAACACTCTACATGGTGAACAACCTAACCGACAAGATGCTCACCGATTATGCCACCGTCAACGAGTACTACTTCCACACCATGCACCACGAGTTTACGCACATCTTGAACCAAAAGATACCCTACGATGAGAATTTCCAACACATATCCGAGGGTAAGTACGTAAGCGGCGACTGGTATCTCGTACGTAAGGCGGCCGCCAACAAGAAGGGTTTCGTAACGCCTTACGCCATGAGCGAACCCATTGAAGACTTTGCAGAGATGCTTTCCGTATACGTTACGACTCCGCCTGCCGACTGGGAAAAGATGATGAGCACGGCAGGAACCACGGGCGCGCCATACATTCAAGCCAAACTAGACTTGATTAGGGCGTATATGAAGGACTCGTGGAAACTGAACATCGACGAATTGCGCAGCATTGTACTTCGCAGAGCATCCGAGATTGGCCACCTCGACCTGAACCAACTAAACTAAAAAAAGGAACGTAGCTTATGAAAAAGATATTGATTTGCATGCAGGCACTTGTGGCAACAATGCTGCTAGCCGCGTGTCTGCACGACGATAATGAGGTGTTTGACGAGCCGGCCGCACAACGGCTCGACAAAGCCGTGGAGAATTACAAGCAAGTGTTGGAGTCGGCCCCCAACGGATGGCAGCTCAACCTTTGGACTGAGCCGCGCTACTCTGGCGGCGGATACACCTACCTGATGAAGTTCAAGAACGGAAAAGTAACGGTGGCAAGCGAACTGGCCGATGCCGACAAAGCCTCAACATCGAGTTACGACATCAAGAAAGACATGGGACCCGTGCTCACCGTCAACACGTACAACGAAATTTTCCACTATCTGTCTAACCCCTCACAAAGAGACGACGACGGAAAGGGACAAGACTACGAGTTCATCATTCAGCGCGTAACCAACGACTCCATCTTCATCGAGGGCAAGAAGTTCCACAACAAGATGGTGATGACGCGCCTCAACGACAACGTAAGCTGGAAGGACCACATCGAGAAAATGCAGGATGTGGCCGACAATGTTAAGGTTAACTACAAGTACATTGCAGGCAACGACACCACCAAGCTATACATATCCTCGTCTAGGCGCGCCCGTTTCGCTTTCAAGGACAGTGTGGTTTACGTACCCTTCTGCTACACCGAAAACGGCATCGAGCTGCAAGCCCCCGTGGCAATTGGCGGCAAATGGGTGAAGAGCTTCGCTTACGACACCAACAAACTCACCTTCACGGGCAACGACACGGGCACAAACAACCTGGTGTTCAACGCCGACTACATGCGCTATGCCGACTATGCAGGCACATACAACCTTGAATACAAGAACGCCTCGGTACAGGTAAAGATGGTTCCGGCTGGCGACGGAAAGACCTATTGGATGGAAGGTCTGTCGCCCGACTTCAAGCTTACGTTCGCCTACGACAAGAAAACAGGAACGCTAACATGGAGCCCGGAGAAGATATACACCGACCCAAACAAGCACGAATACTGGATGTGCTCGTGGGATTCGGCCGATCCGGGGCAGATGTTCAAGTTCGACTTCCTGGGCTTTATCGTAAACAAAGACTTCAACAAGCCCGGCGTCTTCCTCACCTTCACATCCACTCTTGCAGGCTACATCAACCTCGACTCGATGATTATCCTCGAATATAACGGCACGAAGAGAGTGGGCGTGTCTACCACCCTATTGGTAAACGGCAGTGCCAAGATAGAATCGATTAAGGGTATGACCAAGATTTAAAAACAACCAATTGCAAATGGAAATGAAAAGAATTAAATTCACCACCATAATTGCCTGCGCCCTTGTCTGCCTATTGGCAGCCTGCGGTAACGACGACGTCACCAACGAGGTAAGCCAACACACGCTAAAAGTGGTGTCGGCAAACACATCCTTCGACGCGTTGGGCGGCACAGACAGCATCTATGTGAACGTAGATGCCGCCAAGGCCTATGCAATGGCGCCCTGGGCTAAGGCCGAAACTAAGGGGAAACTTGTAACCGTAACGGCCGATGTGAACAAAGACATGCAATCGAGGCACACAACGGTGGTCATTAAGTCGGCCGACGGCGACTCAACCATCGTAGCCATCGACCAGCAAGGGCCAGTTTCGCAAATCGACTTGCCCGAACAGATCGTTATGGGCGACAAAGCCGACACCCTTACATATAAAGTTAAAACCACGTTCGACATCAGCATCAAATCGCTAGACAGCTGGTTAACCACAACCTACGAGAAGGGCGAGGTGACCATCATCACCACCGAGAACAACGAAGGGCATGTGCGCACGGGCCAATTTGTGGTTGAAACCACGGTGGGCAAAGACACCATCAGCGTTACACAGATAGACCTGGACCGCGATGTGCTAGGCGAGTATTATCTGCAACTTACCGAAACAGACGAGAACCGCAAGCCCGTTAAAAACGCCTATGCGGTGAAGTTGTACAAGGAGAACAAGAAACTGATGCTTGCTTTCACAGCCAACCCCTTTGCATTCCCCGTTACGTTCTCGGCAAAGCAAGGCACGCTGTCTATCGCCGGCGGGCAATATGCAGGCATGTTCGACAACGATTACGTCGCCACCGCAGTGGGTCCGCAAGACGGGCAAGTGTCTGTAAGTCCCGAAGTAACCATCTCTGGCCAGTTCTTTTACAGTGCAGGGCTAGCCGCCAAAGTCAGTTCCTTGGAAGGAACGGTTTTACATTTCGGCACTGCTCCAGCCTTTGTGTTGGGCAGGTTCTCGTCTAAGGTCTTCGAAAACAAAACGTACAAGGGCTATCTGGTTTACGGAAACGACGCTTATCTGTTTAAACGCAAAAAATGAGCCGCGGCACACAACGCCACTTGTTGTGGAAAAACGCTGCCTAGCAACGTTTCTTTAAACCGCCCGAAAGAACTTTTTTAAATTTCTTTACCTATGCAAAGAGGGTCGATATGGCGTTATCGGCCCTCTTTATTTTGGGCATTACAACAAGGGTTAAAGGAAAACTAAAAAGTGAAGTCATCCTGACTTTTAATATTTCAACAAACAGGGAGGAACTTATTATCTTTATGTTGTAAAGCCAAGATAAACACCCCTCTCATGTACGCAGTACTGGACAAAGATACAATAAAATCTGAGAGTTTGCCACATTTGCCGGTGGCAAAACGCGGTTATGTTACAAGAAGTGACCTGGTGGAGGTCATTCAGTGCATTCTCTACAAGTTGAAAACGGGCTGTCAGTGGCACATAATGAGGAAAAAGTAAAGAGCACTTCTTTATGTCTCTTATGTTCTTACGTCAAAAGTGGACGTGTTTATGCCAACACACGAAAAGAAGAACGTTTTCGTTAAGCCAAATGAACAATGTAGAGTTTGCTCGAACATTATCATGGCGAGAAAACGCACTTTTAGAGGAACGAGAAAAGAACGTTTTCGTTAAGCCAAATGAACAACGTCGAGCTTGCTCGAACATTGTCCTGGCGAGAAAAGGCATTTTTAGAGGAACGAGAAAAGAACAATTAACTCGTTCACTTGTCCACTTGTCTTCTTGTTAACTTGTCAACCCATCAACTTTCCACCCCTTGTCAACTTTCCAGTAAGAAATTTAACATTGTGAGTGCCCTTTTTATCCACCAATCGCCCACCTTGGCGCAAAAAATCGATTCTCGCGAAGGTTTGTTTTGATGCAAAGAAGGGTTAGTAGGTGAATACGACAAAATGAATATTTATTTCAAGAAACCGCCATTTGTACCACATTTGGGGCTATTTGCGGCTAAATGTACTGCAATTTGCTGCAAAATGCAGTGCAATATGCCGCTAAACGCAGTGCGTTTTGGTGCAAAATGCAGTGCGTTTTGATGCTAAACGCAAGGTAAAATGGTGCTAAATGTAGTGCAATATGCTGCTAAACGTAAGGCGAAGAGCATAAATATGCACTGGATTTGTATAAACAAAACCATTTAGAACCATGAAATACATGGCCGGAAAAGGCAAAATAGTCGTTAAAAAGTGGGTTTTTGGGGGCTAAAAGTGGGTAAATTGGGTATAAAAATAATGAGTTGGCAACCAATCTAGAAAGCCAAAATGGTACAAAATGCAGGTCTTTTTCTTAAAATTGAACATTCCGAAAGACGTGAAAGACTAGAAATAGTGCCAATTTACCTACTTTATGGCCTATGTTTACGCCAGTTCGGGATAAGGATTTGCTTAGAAAAGTTCCAACTGCCTGCTCTTTTCAATGCGCACTGGCAGTGCCTCGGGCTTATTCTCGAAGAAACAGTATGCTGCCAGTGCCGCACAGAGATTCATAAGGAAGTTATGTACAGAGCGATGGCGTGAATGGACAAGGTTGGCCTTGTTCTTGAGCAATTCGTTGATGCATTCTATTATATATCGCTTGCGCAGCATCATCTTGTCCCACAAGGGCATAAGCTTGTTTTTCATGTTCGACTTGAGCCCGTGAACAAGATGGATACCTTGGTTGAAGAGGTTCTCAAAGAATTCCTGCTTGATGTACCCCCTGTCGGCAAACACTTTGCCGTAGAGCACTTTGGTGAAGACCTTCCACACCATGGGATCCCTGTCGTCCACGTTTGCGGGAGTCAGGCAGAAGGTGAGCACGTCGCCCATCTCGTTGCACAGCAGATGCAGCTTGAAACCATGACACCAGCCCATCGTTCCCTTTCCGTTCTTGGCAAGCCCATCAAACACCTTGTTGAATTTCCTTCTCATGTTGTGGCATACGGGAATCATCGTACTGTCTACGAAACTAATGCCCGTACACTTTCCAAAACCTTGGATGCGCATGAAGGCCATCAGGTCGAAGAACACGCGGGGCATGAGTTCCACGAAACGCGTGTAGGACACGGCCTTA
>ERZ773049.1407-NODE-1407-length-13910-cov-11.137135_pt1 | contig 13910 bp, 16 predicted proteins | sample MGYA00580633_ERZ773049 | MGnify/ENA primary metagenome ERZ773049 (study PRJEB29015, sample SAMEA2737991) | human oral metagenome | biome: human oral; feature: human-associated habitat; material: dental | place: China | collected 2066 ... | reverse complement strand
GGCGGCGATCCGGGCCTGCGCCCAGTGGGCTAAGGAAGTGTCGGGAAGTCAGGTTGATGGCACTATCCTCTCCGTCTCAGCCGCACGCTCTCCGACGGTGACCTCGGCATACAGACCATCTCCGGCCGTGAGATCGTGGTCATCGAGGTCCCCCAAGCGGGAAAGCGCCTCCGCCCCGTCTACGAGGGCACGGCCCCTTCAAGGGGACCTACCGCCGCAAGCGCATCGGCGACTACCGCTGCACGCGCAGCGATGCTGCGCGACTCTGCAGACGACCCGCTCGACATGCTCCCGGCCGAACACTCCGGCCTGGACGATCTCGAATGGGGCGCCATCCGAGCGTACCGGTCTCTCTGTGACGGGAGCCACGCGACCGGCGGCATCCGCAAGATGTCCGACACCGACTTCCTGTGCCATATGGGCGCCGCCGTCATGGACGGGGACGGCTCTGCGGGGCCATCGCGCGCCGGGCTGCTCATGTTCGGACAGAAGTGGTACATCGTCCAGGACTTCCCCGGCTGCTTCCTCGACTACCGCAGGCAGGTCGGCGACAACCGCCGGTGGGAGGACCACTTCACCTCGCAGGAGCTCGAGTGGTCGGACAACCTCTTCGACTTCTACGAGCGCTCCTACAGGACGCTGGTCCAGACGCTCGACGTGCCTTCCAGGCTCGAGGAGGACCGCCTTGTGGACGAGACACCCGCGCACGAGACGGTCCGCGAGGCCATCGTCAACGCGCTGTCGAACGCGGACTACAACTCGAGCAGGGGCGTCGTGTCCCGGTGGACGGCCGAAGGACTGAAGTTCACCAACCAAGGCAGCTTTTGCGTAGGGGTCGAGCGAGCGTACGTCGGCGGCACGTCGGGCGCCCGCAACAAGACGGTCCTCAAGATGCTCTCCCTCATCCAGGTGGGCGAGAGGGCGGGCAGCGACATGCCGAACATGGTCGACAGCGAGCTCACGCTGGGCGTGAGACTCGGCCTCTCTGCGGGGCTGCGCCACGAGGAAATCTGCGGGCTCAGGTGGCGCGACGTCGACCTGAAGGGGGCGTCATCCACGTGCGCAACGCGGTGACCGAGGCGAACGGCAGGACATACGAGAAGCGTAGTGGGGGACGCCCTCACCCCGCCGTGGAGTGTGCGCCCACTCCATAAGTACGACGGCAGCGATCGCGCCGCCGTGGTCACACTGATGGGCTGCAACGACTTCCTGCAGATGTGCAGGCGCGACCTGCTACGCGGATACATCGACAGGGCGATGGGCCACCCCAACGCCACCATGGCCGACTTCCTGCCCCGCCTCTCGATGACGCTGCGCACCCTCGCGTACCACAACGTCTCCATGGAGCCGCGCCGCGCTTGCGAGTACGCACTCGGCCTCTTGGTGCTCCCCCCCCATGACCCGCCACGAACGCTCCTACAACCTGCAAGTCTGGACGGACTGCCTGTGCGAGCAGCTGGACGTGCGCGAGCTGCGCAGGCACCGGGCCAGCGACGAGGCCATCGAGCACCGCCGCCGCATGGCTTATGGGGGGTTCGCCATGGGCGCGGCGTCGGGACTCTTGTCCGCGCGGGACGCGGGTTCGGACAGGCCCACCCACACGACCCCAGGAAAAGCTATGGAGGCGTCGGGCAAGAGCCGCCGGGATGCGGGACGGCACTCTCTCGAAAGGCATCGCCGAGTGCGAGCGAACTCTTACCTGCTCTTACCGAGGGGCCCGAGCAAAAGGGCCTCGTTGACGCGATGGGTAAGACGGAATACCGCAGCCCAACTCTTACCTACTCTTACCTACTCTTACCTTGGCAGTTCATAGTACTGGGAGGGGTCCCGCGTGTTCGACCCGTGCCATACGAGAAGGCCCCTCTCGGCAAGCCCCCTGAGCGTCTGCCTGGAGACCTTCACGCTCCGCCCCAGGTGGCCAGCGAGATCGCGCACGGTGGCCCTCCCCCTGGCATACACGTACTGCATGGCCGAGAGCTCGTACTCGTTGAGCGACTCCAGCACTGCCTCACCAACACCGTCCGCAAGCGCGTCCCGCCGCCTCAGAACGCGCGACGTGATGCTGTTCTCGAGCGTCAGCCGCACCGAGGCGTCGTTCGGCTCCTCGAAGATGGGATCGTTCAGGAAGCAGCTCGCCATCTCGTCGTAGATGCGCTGCACACCCTCGTTGAGCTCCCTTACCCAGCCGAACTCCGTCAGCGTCCTGGCGATGATGGGGTTTCGCACCTACCGGGCGTGCCGCATGTTCTCCAGCGTCACCACGTTCGGCAGCTTGCCCGGACTTGTGATCTCCATGCGGTCGTCGTACATCATCACGCGAACGTGGTCGCCACTGTGAGTGTGATCGCGGTGTCACTGCATTCACCAAACCTTCGAACCAGGCGAACTCGGGGTATTCGGGGATGACCTTAAAGCGCCCGTCGTCCCCCAGGTACTGGAACTCGCGCAGCCGCTCGGAGATCATGGCCTTCGTGTCCTCGATGACCTTCGGCAGCAGCCCGTCGAAGGTGCGCTCCTTCACGATGTTGAGCCTGCGGCCTGTCTCCATCTGGGAACCGTCGAAGCGGATGACGCGAACCCTCGCACAGGAGATGAACTGGGTGGGGTTCTTGGCAAAGAGCAGCACACCGGCGTTGGTGAGGTGGCCGTCCCGCAGCATGCCCCTGCTGCGCAGAACCTGCTCGTCGGGGGCGTCCGTCCCCAGCTCCTCCTTGTAGTGGGCCATGACCTCAGGATCGATATCATCGACCGTGGAGCGAGCGTCCACCTCGTCCTCGAACCGCCGCTGGTTCTTGTCGTACTCCAACGCCGTGATCTGGTCGTGCCCGAGCTCGACGCTCCTATCGCTCTGGCGGAGGAACACCGCGCCGTCGCTGCGCCTAGCTATGACGTGGTCGGTGGAGGCCCTGACGTCGAGGACGAGGACGACATCGTCCCCGCCATGGGAGTTGGTGACGGGGAGCCTGACGGGCTTCACCATGGGGATCGGCTCGCAGCAGATGAGCGGCATCTGCTCGAAGTCCTCGATGGCGTGCGCGCCGTCGCGAGCGAACCCCGTGACCTCGCCGCCGTCCTCGATGCCGATGACCAGCTCCCACCCGCAGCATTCGAGAGCGCCACGACGTGCCTCACCGCGTCACTCGGCCTGATCCGTGCGCTCTTGCGGTCGAAGTACTGGCTCTCCTTCGCCTCGGAGAAGAGCTCCGGGTCGTTCTGGCCTATCGGTTTCTGCATGGCGCCTCCCATGTCGCGCTCTGACCATTCTACAGCTACTGCGAGTCGTGGATCGCGGCCCGCAAGCGGACCGGTACTCTGGGTCTCCGACACCCCGGCTACACCGGGGATTTGTGCAGATCCCCTATCTTCGCCGCGCCATCGAAAACCCGGCTGGCACGAGTCGCGAGAAAACCCTAGGCCCCTTGGTCCCCACCAGCATGGCATAGGCTGCGCGAGCGGGCAGGCACCCCTAGCGCCCGCCCGCTCCGTCAGACGCTCCGGAGGACGCGTAAACCGCGCCCCGCTCGCAAACGGTCCCACGCGTCCACCTCCACTTGCCCTTGTGGCGGCGACCGAGGGGGAGGACAGGCCGACCCTCACCCATCCGAAAGGGGCACGCAATGACCGAGACCAGCACCGCCATCGTCATCCCGATCGTCCAAGAGCGCTGGGACGCGTCCACCCGCGTCACGGGGGACTACCTCGCCGACTGCGCGGAGCTCGCCCGCGAGGCGCTGTCGCGCGTGGGGTTCACCCAGTTCGAGGAGTCCCCCTACGCCGATGTCATCGCCTGTCGCGAGGGCGACCTGCCCGTGACCGTCACCGTCATGCCCATACCCGCCGAGGGGTTCGACATGACCATCGCCGACGTGCAGGAGCTCTGCGACGACGTACGCACCCACGGGGCGGCACTCTGTGTGGGATTTGTGCAGGTCAGGCGCTGTGAGGATACGCGGCCGGGGCCGCGTCACGGCGGAGGCCAAGCCCCTCCGCCGCCCATCTCGCACGCGTAGGCACCCCTAACGCTTGTGGGGACGGGATGTCACACGTCCACTGGGCGAACGTCTCACTCGACGATGATGAAAAACTCCTTGCTGCGCGCCACGCAGCGTCCTCCCTTTATGAGTAGGCGCTACACGTAGTGACGGCCGGAATATGCCGTACTCTCATGGCGCCCTCCGCCTTCTAGGTTCGAGTCCTCGAACTCACCCCTCGGGCACCCGGCTGCATACGCTTCCTCGCCGGTGTTGACAACCAGCCACTTTGCCGTGAGCGACTGGAGCCCCTTCGAACGGAGAGCGCAGTAGCCAATCTGACACCCCTTGGGAATCGTCCTCCCGCTGCTCGAGATTCGCTCGGTATGGCCGTCCTCGAAGGTGACGTCCGCGACGACCACGACGACTCCCGGCCTCCGTTTGGTGAAGGGCCAGGGAGGACTCTGCCTGTGGGGGACGCTCAGGGCCTGCTGGATCGAGAAAACGGTTTTCGCCAGAGCCCTGCTGCCCGCGCGGTCGCTTCCGGAGGGAAAGCGATTCCCGAACACCTTCTTCCAGGAGTCGTTGTTGGAGCCCTCGTCCTGGAGAATCCGAAGCGACTCTCCAAGGCCCTCGACGAAGCTCCTGAAGTCTTCCTCCGTATAGCTCGCAGCCAGGTTGTTCGTCGGAAGAGCGGGGTCGACGACGACGGGTACCCCTCCGTCCCCTAGCTCTTCGGACAACGAGTCAAAGATGTTCTCCATCACCCCAATCATCAGCTCTTCGTAGAGTGAAGAGTCCTCCGGGAAGCAGTCGGCGATGATCTTCTCGAGGGTGATTCCCTTTGGCCATCTCCTTTTATCGGGGCAATGCTCTCGACGCCACCACTTCACCATCTTCGACATGAGCACGCGCTCTGCCTGAGGAATTCGAGGTAGTCCATGTCCTCAAAGCCGTAGGGCAAGGCGTTCTCTTCGTATGAGGTGCGATACGCGGCATCGCCGAGCGCGGCGCGGTACTTGGCGACGTAGACCTTCGGGTCGTCGTCGCTGACGAGCTTGCCAGCTGGCCTGTCAACCCTTGTGAATAACGGCTCAGCCATTAGTCCATCCCTCCGCTGACCAGCGCCAACAGGTCACCGTAGCTCGTAACTTCGTGGTACCTCACGCCAGTCGTGCTCGCCTCGTTGAAGATCTTCTTGGCGCAGGCGATCTTGACGTCCTCCACGCCGCGCAACTCGAGCGTGTCGAGCGTGCCCTTGGTCTCGGCCACGAAGTACACGTGCTTCACTGACCCCCGCCTGAAGGCGATGGCCCAGTCCGGCGCGTAGTTGCCAACGGGAGTGGGTATGGTGAAGGTACGCGGCAGCTTGGCGTACACCTCCACTTCGTCTGCGGCGTCCAGGTCGGCAGCGAAGCCCGCCTCGCCGTCGGAGTCGGGAAAGACGTAGTCCTGGATGCCCTTCTTGCTGGGCAGCGCAGAGCTCGCGTTCTTGGGCATGCGCTCGGTGAAGATCGTCGTGTCGTACTCGTCGTCGATGGCGTGGTACTCCACGTGGTCGACCACCATGGCCGCCTTCTCGCCCACGATGAGCTTGGCCACCTTGGCGATGAACTCCTCGGGGTTCTTCTGGTAGAGCGCATACTTCTGCGGGTGGATGCGCGAGAGGATCGCCGCCACGGTGCGCCGCGTGATGCTCGCCTGCGCGGCCACCTCGCCCAGAAGGTCGTAGGTCACGGCCCCCGCGTCCACCTTCTCCTGCGCGGTACGTCTCACCTTGAACTGCCCCTGCGCGTCCAGCTCGTCGCGGTCCAGCGTGCCGTGCTGCGCGCCAACGGTCAGTGCGTAGGCAAGCTCGCTCACGACCAGGTCCTTATCGATGCGGGCCACGGCGTGCTCGACCAGCTCGCCGCTTGAGAACTCCACCGTGTAGGCGTGCTTGCCGTTGATGCGCCGCCACAGCTCCTGGAACTCCGCGCGTTCGAAGTTGTCGTTGAGCCTGTTGGCGGGAACCTTCGTCTCCAGGCCGTTGCTCACCATGCCGTCCAGCGCGTGCGGGTCGTAGACGCTCCTCACCAGCGCCTCGATGGCGGGCGCCTTAGCCTGCATGTCCTGCGGCAACCGCTCCACGGCCACCAGGTTGAAGCCCTCTTCGCGGAAGCGCTCGGTCGGCGTGCCCTCGTAGTCGATGTAGTTGTTCTGCAAAAGCCACGCGTAGGCGATTTTGGACTCCTTCTTAGAGAACGTGACCTCGGTGGAATCCGGCATGGTGACGACCTTGCCCTTGAGGAAACCGTCGGTGGCGTTCGTCGGCCGCGCGTGCAGGCCGCTTCGTATGTCGCTCTGCAGTGATGCGGTGAAGTCGTTGTAGCTCTCCGAGGCGATAACGGTCAGCACGTTGACGGAGTGTACCTCCTCCTCGCCCAGGGTCGCGAGGTCCTGCCGCTCGCCGGTGGCATCCACGCATAGGCGCAAGCCGCGCCCGACCTCCTGGCGCTTGCCGGTCTCGTTGTCGGAGTGCTTGAGCGTGCAGATCTGGAAGATGTTCGGATTGTCCCAGCCCTCGCGCAGCGCGGAGTGGGAGAAGATGAACCGGCACGGCTCGTCGAACGACAGCAGCCGCTCCTTGTTGCACAGGATCAGGTCGTAGGCGCTCTCGTCGTCGGACTCGTCACTGCCGCGCTTGGTGGCCGAGTCGATGGCATGGCCGTGTCTGTCAATGGAGAAGTAGCCCTTGTGAGTATCATGGGCGGAGATACCCGCAAGGTAGGCGCGGTACGGCTCGTCGAGTGGCAGCTGGCCCAGGTACTCCTCGACACAGCGCGCGTATTCCTCCTCGAACACCTTTCCGTAGCCCACGGTCAGCTCCTCGCCGTCCTCGCCGTAGGCGCGGTAGCGGGCCACCTCGTCGATGAAGAAGAGCGAGAGGCACTTGATGCCACGCCCGAACAGCGCCTCCTCCTTCTCGAGGTGACTCCTGATGGTCTCGCGCATCTGCACGCGCCGCATGTCCTCCTCAGCCGAGTCACCGTATACCTCGCCCTTCCAGATGACCTCACCGTTCAGAAACCGCACGCACGCATCCTGTCCCTCAAAGTCCGGCACGATGCCATCCGGCGCGATGGTGAAGTCGCGGTACGCCTCGAGCTTCGTGGGGCCGCTCTCGTCGTAGATGGAATCGCCCACATTGAAGCGGTGGACCTGCTTTGTCACCTTGCCGCTCGCTCCCAGGTACTTGTGCTCGATCACGGCCACGAGCGGCGCGTTGCGGCTCACAACTACGTCCTGCAGGCACAGGTAGCTGTCGGTGCCGCGCATGTGCTTGAGCTCGAAGCCCTTCACCTCGATACGCTTCACCAGGCGCTGGTTGTAGGCGTCCAACGTGTCCAGCTCGAAGACCAGGTTGTGCAGCGGGTTGCCTTGTCTGTCGCGTGGGATGGTGGCCGAGTATGACAGCGAGAAGAGCGGGCTGAAGTGCTTGATGCCCCGCTGCGTGGCCTTACCGCCCATCTTCTGGGGCTCGTCCTGGATGATGATGGGGTGTGTCGCCGCGATCACGTCGATGGGGCGGCGGCTCTGAAAGTCGTCCTGAGGCTCGAAGATCTTGCGGGCGTACTTGTTCTTCGCGCCCTCCTTCATGGAGGTGTTGAAAGCCTGCATGTTGATGACCATGCAGCAGATGCCGTCATCCTCGGCGTAGCGGTCGAGTTCCACCAGCCGGTCGCTGTTGTAGACGAAGTAGCGGATGCGCTTGCCGTATTGCTCGAAGAAGTGCTGCTCGGTGGTCTCGAAGGTCTTGTTCACGCCCTCGCGGATGGCGATGGAGGGTACCACCACGATGAACTTGCTCCAGCCGTAGAGGCGGTTGAGCTCGAACATCGTCTTGATGTAGACGTAGGTCTTGCCGGTACCGGTCTCCATCTCCACATCGAGACATACGCCACCGATATCAGCGCTCAAGACGCTGGACTCAGCAATCTGGTTGGCCCGCTGCACACCCTTGGCATTAGTGAGCAGTCGGTCATTCGAAAGCTGTATAGGAGCATTGCCGTAGCCCGTCGCGGACTCAATCTGAATCTGAGTCTGTCCGTTGCTTCTTGAAGCGGTACCAAGGTCGCGCAGAAAGGCAAGCGGGTTGACGTTCGGCTGCCCCTCGAACACGTCGCAGACGGCTCTGGCGGCATCGGCTTGGTATTGCTGCTTTTTGAACTTGAACTGCATTTACACTTCGCCCTCACCCTCAAAGCTTGCACCCATCTCAATCTCAATCTCCTCAATAGATGGCAAGCTGCTCTTAAGGTCCTCTGGAAGCGATTTCTCCAGCCTCTCCGTCCAGTCTGCAACGCCCATTGGGCCGTTGTAGCCAGTAAGAGAGTAGCGGGCCACTACCTCGTTCTTTCCTCGTACGAGCAGAAGGCCGATGCTCGGCTTGTCGCCCTCGTGACGCAAGAGGTCATCTACCGCAGCCTGGTACATGCTCAACTGGCTCACGAAGCTGGGTTCGAATTTTTGTGCTTTGAGCTCAATGACGATGTAGCGCCGTAGGGCCAGATGATAGAAGAGAAGGTCAATATAGAAGTCATCCCCTCCTACCTCTAGGTGAACCTGTCTGCCGACAAAGGCAAAGCCCTGCCCCAGCTCCAAGAGAAACTCCTGGATATGGTCGGTCAGCGCCTGCTCAACCTCCACCTCGCGATGGGCATCTGCCGTTCCCAAGAAATCAAAGAGATAGGGGTCCTTAAAAATCCCTTCTGCCATATCGGATTCTGAGGGAGGAAGAGCATTCTCGAAATTGCTTACGGAAAGCCTCGTACGCTCTTTGAGGTGCGACTCTATCTGCAAAGCAAGAACGTTACGGCTCCAACCGTTCTCAAGGGCCTTCTCTGCGTACCACAGCCTATCCTCAGGGGTATCCAGCTTAGACATGAGGACGATGTTGGTGCCCCACGGCAATTTGCCAACAGCTTGTTGGCAAATTGCTTCCTCGCTCCAAAGCGTGGAGAAACGCCTCATGTACCGCAGGTTTGCCGATGAGAAGCCGTGCATATCGGGAAAGGCATCATGCAGGTCTTGGGAGATGCGGTCGATTACCTTTGCGCCCCAGCCAAACTCGTCCTGTGCATGCCGGATTGCGCTACCGATACGCCAATAGAGCAGCGTCATCTCTATATTCGCATGGAGAGTGACGGAGAGATGCGTTTGCGCAACCTCGCTCTTCAGGCGACCGATAAACTCCACGTACGACTTTCCCACATCCGCCGCAGAAGGGGCTACAGGGAAGAGCGCGCCATTTTTCTCTGCTCCCAGATGGAGTCTTTCTTCATCGTTTGACATTGCCAAATCACCCGTCTATCGGTATCGAAGACTCAACACTCGCTACTGTCGAATTTCAGCCAGACGCTCGCTCCCCAATTCGGCACTCGAAAGTGCCGGATTATCCTCTGCACCTTGTGACCACTCCTCGTAGAACGTCCTCATATACTTGAGATTGCGAGCCGAGAACCCACGCAGGCCAGGTAGCTCCTCTTGCAACTGCGAGCTGATGGCGTCGATGGCGCCCTTGCCCCACGTGCCAGTGCGCGTATTGGCCGAGATGTACCCGCCAATGGAGTAGTAGAGCGCCAGCTGCTGGGCGTTGACGCTCTTGGCCGCCTCGTACTGGCTCTTGAGTATTGCCTGTTTGATGGCCCGCACGGCATCGCCGTAGCGCGAAAGCTCGCCCATCTAGATCACCCGCCTCACAGTGTCGGGGCTGTAGGTCTTGAACAGCTCCTCGAAGTTTGCGGCGTCGGAGTCGCTGGCGAAGGACGCATCGCGGAAGACGGCATAGATGGGCTTCATCTGCGCAATCTTCTCTATGGCATCCGTGCTCACCGGCATGTCGAAGCAGGCTATGAGCTGGCCGTCGTTTACGTTGAAGCAGGTAGCCCCCGCAACGTCCATCTTCTCCACGCGTGCGGAGTACGGGATGCGAAAAGTGGGTAGCACCTGGAAGAGCAGGTCTTCAGGTGTGCGATCTTCCTTGAGATTGTCCACAAGGCTTAGCAGGCTCGCCTGGGTCTGCTCGCCTGGCTCGCTATAGGTGTCCAGGAAGTTGGAGCCATCGATACTGAACACACGGAAGCCGATGCCAGGGACGGGCTTAGGATCCTCGCCAAGCTTAAGCTGGGCATTAGCCACCTCAACTTCTTCGACAATCTTCTTGCCAGCACGGCGAATGCGCTCTTCGCCGATGTCGCAGATGGTAGAAAACCCATTCTTTTGAGCACTTGCATCATTGGAACATGACTCAGGCAATTGAACTAATAAAAACTTGCGATAGCCGCCGTCCTCAAGATTTTGTTGTATCACAGCATGTGCGGTTGTTGCTGAACCAGAGAAGAAATCGCAGATAATGGCACTGCCATCTGTGACCATTGATGATTCACCAAATATCTCATCGCAAATGCGCCTAAGATTTACCTGCTCATTGTCATCAATACTAATGAAGATAACTCCATCATCAGAGAGCAAGTCTCTCGCCAGCAGTAGGCGTGGATACATCATCGAGCACCAGTCGGAGTGGAAACGACCATTGGAGTCGGGGTTAGCAACCAGCCTACCGCCCTCCCCGTCGTACTCGCCGCTCTGGGAGTCGTACTCCTCATAAGTCTGAACAAAGTCATCGTCGTAGATGAAGTCATGGCCGGTGTTGTAGGGATGGTCGATGTAGATGAGCTTCACTTTACCAGCATAGGTCTCACGCATAAGCTTAAGCGCTTCGAGGTTGTCACCCTCGATGTAGATGTTTTGCGTAGTGTCCCAGTTAACGGACTTCTCGGGGTGTGGCTTCATCGTTTTGTCGCAGGGCCTTCTCGCCTCCAGCTTTGCCTTGGCTTTACCTGGCCAAGTGAACTGATAGCGCTCGCGCTGCCCTTCAGCGATACCCCCCCCCCCCCCAGAAGATCGCGTAAGGTGTCAAAATCGACGGCCTCCCTGACAGCACCGTCTTCGTCGCGCACTTCTGTAGCAACTTGTGGGAACAGCTCGGTCAGCCGCTCGATGTTCTCCTGCGTGATGTCTGGTGTTGTGTGCTCGATCTTTTTTATTACCTCGTCCTTCATAATTCCAATGCCCTCAGTTCGTGCCACTTTGTTTTCAGCTGGCCCTAGCAGATTCGTTTCTCAAACATAAATCGCAAGATTAGTACCCAATTTCCTCAAGAAGTGCCTTCAAGCCCTCGATGGGCGGAAGGGCGTCGCGGAGCTTTTGGGGCATATCCTGCGTCATCTTGTAGGTGGCGACTCCCATCGGCTTGTCAAAATCGCGCACGACGTAGTCAACGAACGCCCTGTTTGCATCCTTGCAGAGGACAATGCCTATGGAGTCGTTCTCGTGGGGCTTCTTCACGTAGCCGTCGAGGACGCTCAGGTACCCGCTCAGCTGACCGAGATATGCGGTCTTGAAGGGGCCAGCCTTCAGTTCCACCGCAACGAGGCAGTTCAGCTCACGATTGAAGAAAAGCAGGTCGATGTACTGGTCTTCACCAAAGGCCTCGAGATGGTACTGGTTGCCCACGAAGGCGAAGTCGCGTCCGAACTCGATGATGAAGTTCTTGATGTTGTGGATGATACCCTGTTCCACCACGCGCTCGTCGACGTCCGCACCATCACGTGCACCGAGCTCCTCCACATTAATGAAGTCAAGCAGGTACTCGTCCTTGAAGGTGCTAATGGCGCGGAGGGCACGCTGCCCCTGAGGAATCGTCTGCATGAAGTTGTTGGGCATCTTTCCCTGGTGGTGAAAGTCATCGCGAGCCATCGCGCGTTTGAGCTCGGAGACGGAGTAGTGGTTCTCTGCGCAGGTGCGAATGTAGAAGAAGCGCTCTTCGCGGTCCTTAGCCTGGTTCAAAATCGCCATATGGTGCGTGAAGCCGATGTTCTTGAATGCCTCCGTGTCCTTTGGCTGCAATCTCATCAGTTGCGCCTGATGAAAATTACCAAGCGCGACCCTGACCGATTCATCAGTCGCGACTGATGAATCTCCCTGGGCGTCCTCTGGGGACCAGGCCTCGAAGAAGATGCGCATGTTGCGCAGGTTCGTAGCCGAGAACCCACGCAGGCCAGGTAGCTCCTCTTGCAACTGCGAGCTGATGGCGTCGATGGCGCCCTTGCCCCACGTGCCAGTGCGCGTATTGGCCGAGATGTACCCGCCAATGGAGTAGTAGAGTGCCAGCTGCTGCGCGTTGACGCCCTTGACGGCCTCGTACTGGCTCTTGAGTATCGCCTGCTTGATGGCCCGTACGGCGTCGCCATAGCGTAAGAGCCCGCCCATCTAGATCACCCGCCTTACGGTGTCGGGACTGTAGGCCTTGAAGAGCTCCTCGAAGTTGGCGGCGTCGGAGTCGCTGGCGAAGGACGCATCGCGGAAGACGGCGTAGATGGGCTTCAGCTGGGCGATCTTCTCTATGGCATCCGTGCTTACCGGCATGTCGAAGCAGGCTATGAGCTGGCCGTCGTTCACGTTGAAGCAGGTAGCCCCCGCAACGTCAATCTTCTCCACGCGTGCGGAGTATGGGATGCGAAAAGTGGGTAGCACCTGGAAGAGCAGGTCTTCAGGTGTGCGATCTTCCTTGAGATTGTCCACAAGGCTTAGCAGGCTCGCCTGGGTCTGCTCGCCTGGCTCGCTATAGGTGTCCAGGAAGTTGGAGCCATCGATACTGAACACACGGAAGCCGATGCCAGGGACGGGCTTAGGATCCTCGCCAAGCTTAAGCTGGGCATTAGCCGCCTCAACTTCTTCGACAATCTTCTTGCCAGCACGGCGGATGCGCTCTTCGCCGATGTCGCAGATGGTCTTGTAGCCATCCCGATATGCAACGGATTGCTCCGATGTTTTCTCGGGCAGTTGGACCATGATGAACCTACGGTTTCCATCATCAATAGCGTTTTGCTGTATGACGGCATCGGCCATCGATCCAGGAGCCAGAGAAGAAATCGAGGACGAGTGAATCTGAACAAGAGCCGTGCTCGAGCACACGACGCAAAAGCAATGTGGGCTTGGGAAAATCAAAGTACTTCTCTCCAAAAAGGTTCTTCGTCTCATTGCCGCCCATATCGGTGTTGCCGGCGTATTCATGCGTCCACAGATTGATGGGAGTAAGACCACGAGCTTCAGACAAGAACATCTTTATCGAGGGGACTTCTGCCTGACCATCTGCGCCCCAATATAAATTCTACGATGATGTTTGTATCGAGCAGGTACATGTGCCTTGGACCTCCTCGAATGTCTCGCCAACGAACCAGTCGCAGGCGTCATCAAGGGATGGATCGAGAATAGAATCGTCTGCGTCGGGAAAACCTGAGACGCTTCCATAGAGGTCGAACCAGCCATCAGGCCAGACCGAGGAACACCGGTCTGCCTCGATAATCCTTGCCGTGAGCTTGGAGACCGAGATACCCTCTGCCGCAGCCCGCTGCTTGAGACTATCGAGAACCCCATCGTCCACATAGAGTGAAATCTGTGCCATAACCGTTCTCCTCATTGCGCAAGTACCTATACAAGTATACTTCTCCTACAAATATAGACAAGTTGAACACTGCAAATGCCGAGATGAATGCTGCGGTGCCACGATACTTTGCAGTGCCCCATACTTAGATGCTGCTGCTTTTCCCGTCGCTCGACAGCAAGGCAGGCGCCGTACTCAAGCGCAAAGAGGATCGCGGCAATGCTGCATAGACAGCTCTGGCATGCTGGACTGCAGATGTGGACGGGACGATCCGCTCGAGGTGAACATAGAAGGGGCGGTACGTGCTGGGGGACATGGGACACATCAGTTTGACCAGCCGAGAAACCGTCCTGTAGAAAAAAGATCGTCCAGCCTGCAAAGAGACCCCCCTCGTGGAACCTAAATTCCCGGAGAGTTATGACATGGTCGGCAGCTTGTAGCCCAGCCTGTCG
>ERZ773049.1406-NODE-1406-length-13914-cov-4.854896_pt1 | contig 13914 bp, 8 predicted proteins | sample MGYA00580633_ERZ773049 | MGnify/ENA primary metagenome ERZ773049 (study PRJEB29015, sample SAMEA2737991) | human oral metagenome | biome: human oral; feature: human-associated habitat; material: dental | place: China | collected 2066 ... | reverse complement strand
CACTCGCCTACACCTTGCCCGCTTACGGCCTCACTCTGCCTTACGCGCCGGACGATTTCACCCAGGTAAACAAGGCACTCAACCGCGAACTGGTCGCCATCGCGCTCGCCGCGTTGGACTTCCAGCCGGGTGAGCGGGTGCTGGATTTCTTCTGCGGTCTCGGCAATTTCAGCCTGCCGCTGGCGCACAGCGGCGCGGAAGTGCTGGGGCTGGAAGGCGTGGAGGAAATGGTTGCGCGTGCGAATGCCAACGCCGCCGCACAGGGGCTTGCCGACCGCTGCCAGTTCCGTCGCGCCGACCTCTTTGCCGTCACGCCAAAACAACTGCAAGGGTGGGGCAGGGCAGGGCGCTGGTTGCTGGACCCGCCGCGTGCCGGGGCGCAGGCGCTATGCGCAGCGCTGGACACGAAACACGCACCGGCGCGCATCGTTTACGTTTCCTGCAATCCCGGCACCCTCGCCCGCGACGCCGCCATCCTCACCCAAAAAGGCTACCGCATGGAAAGTGGCCGGCTGCTGCATATGTTCGCGCAGACGGCGCACGTGGAAAGTCTCGCGGTGTTTGTGCGCGACTAGTTCGCCGCGTCATGGCCAGCCCGGATGTTGTTCCGCTGCTTGCAACGCTTCTGCCGCTTCCATCCACGCCGCCTCCGCCGCATCGAGCGCTTTTTGCGTCTCGCTTTGGGCGGCGAGGGTCTCTTTGAGCCGCTCTTTGTTCTCCGCTTCGTACAGGGCGGGGTCGGCAAGGGCGGCTTTGTGTTGCTCCAGCGCCGCTTCCAGTTTGGCGATGGTTTTTTCTTGTGCTTCTACCACCTGTTTCAGCGGGCGCAGGCGTTGCCGCTGTTCGGCTTCGCGCCGTTTTTGTTCCTGGCGGCTGTCGCCACTGTTGGCGGGGGATGCGGCGCTGTTGTTCGCCGCCTGGCGGCTGGCGCTCAGGTAGCGGTGGTAGTCTTCGAGGTCGCCGTCAAACGGCTGCAGTTTGCCGTCGGCGACAAGGCGGAATTCGTCGCAGGCGACGCGCAGCAGGCTGCGGTCGTGCGAGATGATGAGCATCGCCCCGTCGTAGTTTTGCAGCGCCAGCGTCAGCGCGTCGCGCATGGCAAGATCGAGGTGGTTGGTGGGTTCGTCCAGCAGCAAGAGGTTCGGGCGCTGGGCGATGATGAGCGCCAGCGCCAGGCGGGCTTTTTCGCCGCCGGAGTATTGGCCGACCGGGGCGCTCGCTTTGTCGCCGTGGAAGCCGTAGCCGCCGAGGCGGTTGCGGTGCTGTTGTTCGCTTTCTTGCGGCAGGATGCGTTGCAGATGCCAGAGGGCGTCGTGTTCGCCGCGCAGGGCATCGAGCTGGTGCTGGGTAAAGTAGCCGATGCGCGTGTTTTTGTGCGCTTCGATGCTGCCGGAGAGCGGCGCCAGTTCGCCCGCCAGCGCTTTCATCAGGGTACTTTTGCCCGCGCCGTTGCGGCCAAGGATGCCGATGCGCGCGTCGGCGGCGATGCGCAGGGTGATTTCCTGCAGGATGGTTTTGTCGCCGTAGCCGAGGCGGGCTTTTTGCGCGATGAGTGCCGGGTTGGGGTGGTTTTCGGCGGGCTGGAAGGCGAGCTGGTAATCGGCTTCGGGCGGCGGTGGCGGCGCGGCGTCGAGTTTTTCCAGCGCTTTCAGGCGGCTTTGTGCCTGGCGCGCTTTGGTCGCCTTGGCGCGGAAGCGGTCGATGTAGCTTTGCAGGTGGGCGCGCTGCCGCGCCTGTTTTTGGTATTGGGCGTCGGCTTGCAGGCGCTGTTCGTAGTTTTGCCGTTCGTAATCGCTGTAGTTGCCCGTGTAGCTTTGCAGTTGGCGGTTTTCGATGTGGAGAATGCGGGTGCAGAGGGCGTCGAGGAATTCGCGGTCGTGGGCGATGATGATTTGTGTCGCCGGGTGGGTTTTGAGGTAGTCCTGCAACCAGATGATGGCGTCCAGGTCGAGGTGGTTGGTCGGCTCGTCCAAAAGCAGCAGCTCCGCCGGGGCGATGAGGGCGCGGGCGAGGTTGAGCCGCATCCGCCAGCCGCCAGAGTAGCTGGCAACGGCGCGGTGTTGCTCGTCCGGCGGGAAGCCGAGGCCGTCCAAGAGTTCGGCGGCGCGGGCTGGCTGGGCGTAGCCGTCGCAGGCGGCGAACTGGTCGTGCGCCCGCGCAATGGCGTGGCCGTCGCTGCTTTGTTCGGCCTGGGCAATCGCGGCGAGTGCCGCCTGATAGGGCGCGTGTCCGGCGAGGACGTAGTCCAGCGCGCTGTCGGGCAGCGACGGGGTTTCCTGGGCGACGCTGGCGATGCGCCAGTCCGGCGGCAGGCGGTAGTCGCCGCTGTCGGCGTCGATTTCGTGGCGCAAGAGCGCGAGCAGGGTCGATTTGCCGCTGCCGTTGCGCCCGGTGAGGCCGACGCGCTGACCGGGGTGGATACGGGCGTCGGCGTTTTCGATGAGGTTCACGCCGTTGCGCGAGAGGGTGATGTGCTGGAGTTCGAGCATGGGAGACGGTTTGGAAAAAGAAAAGGATTGAATGCGCGGGCATTCAATCCTGTATAGAGTCAAGTATTGATGTTATGAATTATGGCACAAACGGAGCACGTTTTTTGGCACCAAAAGAGCCAATGAATTCCTTGACATCCGGATTGGAGGTGTTTTTTCCGTAAATACCTCCCATTTCGGTTGCTTCATCACCATAGAAACTGCCTGAGGTAACAACCTGATTATCAGAAGAACCACTAAAACGGTTGCCGATGATATCGGCAGAGAGGCGAACAGGATCGGTTCTGCCGGGCAAGTTAATTTCACCGGTCAGTTTTTTTGCGGATGAGAAATCGACTTTCATCAAGGCCGTTCCTTTCAGGAATTCTTTACGCGCGACGTCATAATGGACGGCAGTACCACCGTAGTCAAAGGTGCCGGTAGTTGGCATATTGGTGGTCAAGGCGTTTGCACGGGTGTCACGGGTAAATGCACGGGCATTGCCATTAGCCTTGTCAACAATAACACCAAAAATCAGGTTGCCAAATTGGTTACCAATCATTTTCCGGTAAGCGCCATCATTATTTTCATAATAGTCTCCTGAACCTGGCGGAACATTGGGAGGTAGTAGTGTTATGATTTTTCCGTTAAATTCTATTTCATTATAAGATGGCGATCTGTTGTTATTGCCGCCATTGTTGTTTCCTCCGTTATTATTGCCGCCATTATTGTTGCCGCCGTTGTTGTTTCCCCCGTTGTTATTGCCGCCCTGGGGATTGCCATTGCTGTCGCTAATGCCGTGGCTGCCGTCGGTATCGGTGGGGTCAATCCAGTGCTGGTATTGCAGGCCGGGGGACGGGCCGCGCAGCGGTTTTTCGCCGTTCGGGTCGGAGGGGTTGTTGCTGTTGTTGTCATCGCTGCCACCGCAGGCGGTGAGCAGGCCACCCAAGATGGCCAGCGCCAGTAAATTCCTGTTTTTCATTGTGAACTCCGTGTGTTCGTTGGTTTGCTGTATTCAGGATGTACCGTTCATTACGGAACGGTACACATTCTAGCATCGCCTGCTTTTGTTGGGGATTTTTTCATCCGGCGTGAGGTTTCAGTCTTTTTCCAGTTCGTAGATGAGGTCGATGGCGCGGTCTTGTGCCTGTGCGCTCGCTTCGATGTTGAGGTGGTCGGTGAACTGGTAGCGGGCGATGAATTCGGTGACGCCGGTGAAGAAGTTGCTTTTCAGGCCGACGTACATGTCTTTGCCGAGGTATTTGCCTGCTTTGAGGCCGCTGACGCCGAGGTCGAAGACGTCCAGCCCGGTTTCTTTGCCGATGTTGCCGCCGGGGAGGATGCCGCCCAGCGACAGACTGGCGGCGGTTTGTAGCAGCGCTTCGTTGTCCATCGTCCCGTCCGGCGCGCGGCCAAAGAGGAGGTAGGAGAGGATGGCGGAGTCGGGCATTTTCGGCGTCGAGGTGAGTTTGAGTTGCAGCCGCTCCACGCTGCCGGTGACGGCGGCACCGACTTTGATGTTTTTGCGGTCGATGTCGCGCAGCGCGAGGATGTCGATGGTCGGATTGGTGATGCTGCCGCCGCCAAAGGTCGCCTTGCCACGTTTGATGTCCAGCTCCTGGCCGTAGAGTTCGTACACGCCGCTCGCCACTTCGATGGCGCCACGCGCGGCCAGCGGGCGGTTTGGCCGCTCGATGATGGTGATGCCGCCTTTGAGGCGGATGTTGACGTCTTTGTTTTTGAAATAGACTTTGTCGCCGAGGAGGATTTCGATGTTGGCGTTAAGCGGTACCGGCGGTTCGACCGCCGCCAGCGGCTTTTTTTGGGTTTCTTCGTTGACGATGACGACGTCGTCGGAGATTTCTACGCCGCCGCTCATGTCGGGGACGGAGATGTTGGCTTTCGGCACGGTGATTTTGCCCTGGACGTTGATGCCGCTCGCCGGGTCGATGGTGATGCGGAAGTCGGGCGAGATGCTGACCATCATGGTTTTGGCGTCCGCTATCAGCATGTTTTTCCCGGCAAGGCGCAGGTCAAGCTGGGTCGGGGCGAGGTGGAGGACGCCGCTGGCGTCGAGGTTGCCGTCCGGGGTGCCGATGGCGCCGTTGATGTCGATTTGGCCGCTGCGGTGCGCCGAGAGGCGGAGGCGGATGTTTTTCAGTTCGGTCGCGTATTGCGGGATTTTGATGAGGCCGCCGTCCAGTTGCAGATCGCCGCTGGCGATGGGGGCTTTGGCGGTGCCGCCGATTTGCAGGGTGCCGTTGACGCGGCCACGCATTTCGCTCGCTTTGGGGACGAAGTTGCGGTATTTGCCGATGTCGGGGATGTTGATGTTGATTTCGCCCGCGAGTGCCTGTTTTTGGTAGTCGGTGATGAGGGCGCGGCCATTGATGGTGCCGCTGTCGCCGAGGTCGATGGCGAGGGTGTTTTCGGCCTGGCGGTCGGTGAAGCGGCTGCGCAGTTGTGCGGTTTTCAGGGCGAGGTTGAGCGGCGGCTGGCCTTTGAGCTGGATGTTGAGGCTGCCGGGGGTGAGGTGCAGTTCGCTGTTGCCGCGCAGTTGGCCGCCCGCGGCGCGGGTGATTTTGCCTTCGCCTTGCAGGGTGGTGTTGAGGCGGATGTTGGCGGGGATGAGTTTGCCGAAGCTCTTAGGGTCAAGGGTGGTGATGCGGTAGTCGAGTTCGGTTTGTTGGTCGTGTTTGAGGTTGAGGCAGAGGCCGCTGTATTGGTCGGCGAGGCAGAAGTCGCGCAGGGTGATTTGTTTGGGTGCGATGTGCAGCGTGCTGCGTTGGCGCAGCCGCCACTGCATTTGGTAGCCGCTGGCTTCCAGGCTGGTGATGTCGCCTTTCCAGGTGTCTATGGCGCTGAAGCCGCCGCTGGCAGCGAGTTGCAGGTTGGCGTCGCCGCCCGTGGTGCGCAGGCTGAGGCTGTGGCGGTCGTAGTTGCCGTCGCTGCTGAGGGTGATGTTTTTCCAGTTTTGTCCCGCGCTTTGTACGCCTTGCAGTTCGATATGGTTGGTAAAGCGTCCGCCTTTTTTCAGGCTGGTGGCGAGGCTCGCTTGCAGGCTGGCGATTTTGTGGTCGGCGTAGGCGAGGTTTTTGCCCGTGAGTTGTCCCTGGATTTCCGGCGCTTGCAGGCTGCCGCTGATTTTGCCTTTGCCCGTCAGGCTGCCTTTGAGCGGCGGGTAGTAGGCGGCGAGGTTTTTGCTGTCGAGGTCGTAGTCCAGCGCGAGGATTTTGTCGTCGAGTTTGCCGCTGGCGATGAGGCGGTCGTTGCCCGCCTTGAGTTCGAGCGCCTTGATGTTGAGTTTGTTGCCGTCAAGGATGATGTTGCCGTGACCGCTGAGCGGCTGTTTTTGCCAGCGGCCTTTGAGGTTGGCGATGTCGGCGCTGAGTTGGACGTTGCCGTTTTTTACGCTGCCCGCGCTGGCAAGCTGGGCGCTGAGTTCGGCGTCGAGCGCTTTCAGCAGTTCCCATTGGTTGGGGTGGAGGTTTTTGGCATCTATTTTGGCGTTCCAGCTGACGTGCGGTAGCCAGCCGCTTTCGCCGGTGGCGTGCAGGCTGCCTTGCAGGCTGTGGATGTCGAGGCTGATGTCGCGGATGTTGTGCAGCGGGTCGAGGGTGCCGCCGCCTTTGAGGGTAAGCGCCGGGAAGTGTTTGCCGCGCGCGTCGCCTTCGAGGGTGACGGCGAGGCGGTCGGGTTTGCCTTTGCCGCTGGCGTTGCCTTGTTTGGAGGCGACGATGGGGTTTTTCGGGTCGCCGACGCGCAGGTTTTTCCAGCGGAGGGTGCCGTCCAGTTGTGGCTGGAGCAGGTTGCCGCTGATGTGGATGTCGCTGTTGATGTCGCCGCCAATGATGGGCAGCAGGCGGTCAAGCGCCGGGGCGGCGATGTGCAGGTCGAGCGCGGCGCTGGCGGCGTCGGCGTTGCCGTTGGCGCGGACGCTGTTGCCCGCCAGTTGCAGTTGCAGGTCGTGGAGGTTCAGTTTGCCCGCGCCGTAGTCAAGGCTGCCCTGGCCGCTGACGGGTTGTTTTTGCCAGTGGCCGCTGAGGCGGTCGATGGTGAGGTGCGCCTGGCCGTCGCCGCCGTGGGTCTGGATGTGGCCGTCCAGTTGCAGGTCGAGGTCGGGGCGCCAGTTTTTGCCGTTGATGTTGGCGATGTCGAGGGTGCCGCGCCATTGGGGCGCGCCGTTGAAATCGGCGTCGCCGTGGAAGCGGGCGCTGCCGCCGAGGGTGGCGAGGGTGAGGTCGAGGTTGGTGAGTTTGCCGTCGCTGTAGTCGCTGTTGAGGGTGAGTTGCGCGGGCGGCAGCTCTTTGCCGGCAAAGGCGGCTTGCAGTTCGCCGTGCAGCGCGCTGAGGCCGCCTTTGAGGCTGAGGTTGCCGCGCCCGCTTTGGTATTCGTGCTGGTTGTAGTCGAGGTTTTGCCAGGCGAGGCTGGCGTTGAGTTGTTGCAGGTCGGGGCTGAGGTCGCCGTCAAACTGGATGTCGCCGCTGATGGCGCCTTTGAGGGTGAGGCGCAGTTGTGGTTTGAGCAGGCTTTGTTGCCAGCGCAGTTGCAGGTTTTGTGCGGGCGGGAGCAGCGGGGTGTCGGCGTCAAGGGCAAGGGTCAGCGGGTAGTCGCCACGGGTTTCGGCGCTGCCGTCGAGGCTCGCTTTGCCTTTGTCGCTGTCGAGGGTGCCTTGCAGGGTGAGGCGGCTGTCGCGGTAGTCGGCGTCGAGCGCGGCGTGGTGGATGTGGATGAGCGGTTGGCCGTTTTGTTGCAGGGCGATGTTGTCGAGGGTGATGTTGTGCAGCGCGAGGGCGACGGGCAGGTCGATGGTCGGCAGTGCGCCGGGCGGGGTGCTGTCGCGCGGCGGTTCGGCGCTGTCGCTCGCGGGCGGCAGGGTGATTTGCGCGTCTTTGAGCTGGAGCGCGTCGAGGTTGATGTCGCCGGAGAGCAGGTCGCGCGCGCGCAGGTTGAGGCGGAGTTCGGCGGCGCGGATGTCAAGCCCCGCGCCGTGGAGGTGCAGGTTGTGCCAGCGCTGTTCGCCGAGGAGGCGGCCTTCGAGCGTGTCGTATTCGAGGGTGTAGGGGGTGAGGTGGTTAATCAGGCCGGGCAGGCGGCGGTAGCCGTTGTCGCTGCCCAGCAGCCAGTAGAGTGTGCCGCCCGCGATGAGGGCGAGGATGAGGGTGGCGAGGAACAGCCATTTGAGGGTTTTGTACAGGCCGCGCGCCAGTCGCGCGGGCTTCACAGGTCAAGCTCCGCGCCGATGCTGATGTGCAGGCGGACTTTGTCGCCGTATTTTTTGTCAAAACCGTGCGCGACGTCGAGTTTGATCGGGCCGACCGGCGATTGCCAGTGTACGCCCGCGCCCGCGCCCACTTTGATTTTCGGGTCGTGGATGTAGGCGTCGCCCGCGTCAACGAAGGCGGCCGCCGCCCATTCGGGCTTGAAGTAGTATTCGTATTCGAGGCTGCCGACGGCAAGGTAGCGGCCGCCGATGTTGTTGCCGCCCGCGTCGCGGGTGCCGATGTTTTCAAAGGTGTAGCCCCGGATGGTGCGGTCGCCGCCAGCGAAGTAGCGCATACTCGGCGGGATGCGGTCGAAGTCGTTGGTCCAGGTGCCGCCGAGGGCGGCGCGGCTGACGAGGCGGCTTTTTTCGCCCAGGGTTTGCAGGTAGCGCGCGTCAAGGTTGGTTTGCAGGACGTTGACGTCGGAGAGCAGCGCTTTGCTCGCTCCCAGCACGCCGAAGCGGAATTGGTAGCCGTCTTTGGGGTTGAGGCGGTTTTTGGTGGAGGTGTAGGTCCATTGTGCCTGCGGGTAGAGGAGCAGGGTTTTGCCGTCGGTGAGGCCGATGGTGAATTTTTCCCAGGCGGTGACGAGGCCGTAGCGGTGCTCCCAGTCGCCGGTGCGGTAGTTGTAGCCGCCTTCGCCGAAGATGCGGCGGCTGTCGTAGGTGTCGCGCTTGATGTGGCCGCCGAGGCGGAGGTAGTAGTAGTCGCTCGCCGGGTTCGCCGCCGGGATGCGGTAGAGGGTGTCGAGGCTGCTCGCTTTGGTGGAGGCGTAGAGTTTGCTGCTGAACTGGTGGCCCCGGTCGTTGACCCAGCGGCGGTCAAATTCAAATTTGCCGCGCACGCCGCTGTCGGTGGAGTAGCCGACGCCGAGGACGTAGTGTTTGTTTTCGTCCATCGTCAGTTGGCCTTTGATGGGCACGGTTTTGCGCTCGCGGTCGGGTTCGTCGCCAAGCAGCGCTTCAGCGAAGTAGCCGCTGCCTTGTAAATCCTGTTGCAGGGTGGCGACGTCGGAGGAGAGGTAGGGTTGACCGGGTTTGAACTGGACGAAGCGTTGCAAGAGGTCGGGCGAGAGCGGCACGTCGTTGAATTCGACGTTTTCAAAGCTGTAGCGCGTGCCGCTGTCGTAGATGAGCGCGACGTCGGCGGTGTTGGTGTCGGGGTTGACCTGGACACTGTGCTCGCGGAAGGCGCCGTCAAAGTAGCCGCGCGCGCTCGCCAGCGCAGTAAAGCGCGCCTTGTAGGTTTCGTAGGTGTTGTGGTCGAGGGTGCTGCCGGATTTGAGCGGGTTGTCGGCGAGCAGTTCGCGGAATTTTTCGTCGCGTTCGGCTTCGCCCGTCACCTGGATGTTCACCTGGCCGAGGCGGGTCGGTTCGTTTTGGTGCACGGTGTAGATGACGCTGAGGCCGTCGGCGGCGTCTTCGAGGCGCACGTCCACCTGGGTATGGTAGTAGCCGAAGGGCTGTTGCGAGCGCCGGATTTCTTCGCGCCCGTTTTCGATGAGGTACTGGACGTAGTCGGGCTGGTCGATTTTTTCGCCCGCGACTTTTTCCAGCGAGAGATAGACTTTGGCGTTGTCGCGCTGGGTGCTGTTCTGGATGCCACGGATGTCGATGTTACGGATGGTTTTGCCTTCAAGGCGCGCAGCGCTGACCGCCTGCGCCGGGGCGGGTTTGAGCGCAGGTTTTGCTGCGGGTTTGGCGACGGTAGCGGCTTTGGGCGCCGCTTTGGCGGGGGCAGCGGGGGCGCGTTTGACCGCCGCTGCGGCCGGTTTGGCAGCGGTGTTTTTTTTGTCTGCGCCGGTGGCGGGCAGGTGCAAGCTGAGCAGGGCGAGGCAGAGTGCGGTTAGCAGCGGTTTGTGGTGCATGGTGTCATCCCGGTTGGAGTTGTCGCCAGCGCAGGCCGAGCGCGAGCAGGACAGCGAGGTAGCTCATGCCGCCGACGCCGACCAGTAACAGCAGGTCGCGCAGGCGCATGAAGGCGGTTTTGCCGAGCCAGTCGGCCACGTCGCCTTGCAGGTAGAGGAGGATGGATGCGAGCGCGGCATTGGCAAGCAGCACGCGCAGGAAGAACCAGAGCGAGGCGGTTTTCAGGCGGATGCCGTCGCGGCGGAGGAAGTAGAGAAGCAGGCTCATGTTGGCGAGCGCGGCGATGCTGCTGGCGGCGGCGAGGCCGACGTGGGCGAGGTAATGGCTCAGGACGAGGGCGCAGGCGATGTTGAGCAGCATCGCGCTGATGCCCGCCTTGACCGGGGTTTTGCTGTCGTGGCGGGCGTAGAAAGCGGGGGCGAGGACTTTCACCATGATGTGAAAGAGTGCGCCGATGCCGTAGGCGCGCAGGCTAAGGGTGGTCATGGCGACGTAGTGCGCGTCAAAGCGGCCACCGTAGAGGAGTCCGGCGATGATGGACGGCGCGAGGACAATCAGGCCGACGGCGGCAGCGCTACCGACAAGGAATCCCCAGCGCAGCGCCCAGTCCAGCGTGCGCACAAACTGGCCATCGTCGGCGGCGGCGCGCAGTGCGCTCAGGCGCGGCAGGATGACGGTTCCGAGGGCGACGCCAATCAGGCCGACCGGCAGCTCAACCAGGCGGTCGGAGTAATAGAGCCAGGAGATGCTGCCCGTGACCAGCCACGAGGCGAGGTAGGTGTTAATCAGCACGGTCAGTTGGCCGACGGAGGAGCCGAACAGTGTCGGTAGCATCAGTTTGAGGATGCGGCGCACGCCGCTGTGTTTCCAGCCCCAGCGCGGGCGCAGCAGCATCCCGCATTGATAGAGAAACGGCAGTTGCAGCGCCAGTTGCGCCACGCCGCCCAGAAACACCGCCCAGGCCAGCTCCATGCCATACAGTCCTGCAGCAGGCGCGCCGTGGTAATGCCGCCAGAGGGCGGCGGCAATCAGGGTGATATTGAGCAGCACCGGGGTCAGCGCCGGAATGCCGAACTGGCCGAAGGTGTTGAGCACGCCGCCTGCCATCGCCGTCAGCGAAATCAGCAGGATGTAGGGAAACATGATGCGCAGCATATCGCTGGCGAGGAGGAACTGCTCCGGGCGCTCACCGAGGCCGCTCGCCACCAGGGTGATAATTGCGCCGGAAAACAGCACGCCAACAGCGGTAATCGCCAGCAAAATGCCGAGCAGGGTGCCGCTGGTATGGCGCAACAAATCCTTCAGCTGCTCCGGGTGTTCGGTGCGGGTGGCGGAAAAGACGGGGACGAAAGCGTTGGCAAAACTGCCTTCGGCGAAAAAGCGGCGCAGCGTGTTGGGAATGCGCAGCGCGGCGTAAAAGGCATCGGTGACGGCGACGTCAAAATAGCGCGCGACCAGCATATCGCGCAGCAGGCCGAGGACGCGCGAGAGTAGCGTCATCGCGGCGAACACGGCAGACGAACGACCGAGCGAGGCCATCAGCACCAGCCCAAACGCGCACACAACGCGCCAATCAAATCGGCACGGTTCATACTGTAAAAATGCAGCGATGGCACGCCTTCGGCAATCAGCCGCTCACAAATACCGGCGACCACATCGGCGCCATAATCGCAGAGCGCGGGCAAATCATCTTGCAACGCTTCCAACCGCTTGCGCAGCCAGCGCGGGATTTCCGCACCGCAGGCGTCCGAAAACCGGCTCAACTGGGTGAAATTGCTGATGGGCATAATGCCCGGCACAATCGGAATATCAATACCGAGCGCCAGCGCATCATCGCGGAAACGCAAAAACGCCTCAACATTAAAAAAATACTGGGTGACAGCATCGGTCGCGCCCGCCTGCACCTTCTCGTGAAAAGCACGCAAATCCTCGGCGGGCGTATGCGCGCGCGGATGCACTTCAGGATAGGCAGCGACAAAAATCCGCGCCTTCTCGCCCCACAACTCGCGCACATAAGCGACCAAATGTTTGGCAGTCGAAAAACCCGCATTCTCAAAAGCGCCGGAAGGCATATCACCGCGCAATGCCATCAGCCGGTAAATGCCCAACTGCTGATACTCATCGAGCAGCGCGCGAACCTCCGCCTCGGTGGAAGCGACACAAGTCAAATGCGGCATCACCGGCGGGCCATTCTCCGCGACCAGCCGCGCCACCAGATTCATCGTGCGGTCGCGCGTACTGCCGCCCGCGCCGTAAGTCACCGAATAATACTCGCACTGCAAATACGAAAGCTCACGGCGCACCGCCGCCAACTTTTCCGCGCCCTCCGGCGTCGCCGTCGGAAAAAACTCGCAACTGAGCGGAACCCTGCCAACAGACACAAAACACTCCTTAAGAATTAACGCTTGAACTTGGCCGGTTTGATATAAAGAATCAAATTATCCTTGACCTTATAATCGCGCCCGTTCACATCACTAAAACGATAAAAACCCTTGGCATCCTTTTTCGGAGAACTCGTGGCATAAAGCACATCGCCCGCCATCATCTTCACCTCATAAAGACGCTGCTCGCTGCGAAACAGGGAACAACCCTGCAACAGGAGCGGAAACAACACAAAAAACAACAATCTGTTCATGAAACAAAGCCTGACCGGAAAAGAAAATTACGGCGGCGCAGTATAGCAGAGCGGCTCCGCCGCGTGTAGCGCGGGCGCGACGCGCCGGAAAATGAAAAAATGGTATAATCCGCACACCAAAAACCTTAAAAAACAGAGAGACTACATGGCAGAAAACCACACCACCGCGACCGCTTTCAGCAGCCTGCCCATCCATGCGGCCATACAAGAAGCGCTGGAAGACAACCGCCTCACCCACACCACGCCGATACAAGAAAAGACCCTGCCGCTGACCTTAAGCGGCCACGACGTAATGGGACTGGCGCAGACCGGAACCGGCAAAACCGCTGCCTTCCTCATCTCCCTCTACCACTACCTGCTCACCAACCCCGTCCACCCCAAAGCCAAAGGGCCGTGGGCAATCGTGCTAGCGCCGACGCGCGAACTCGCCGTACAAATCAAAAAAGACGCCGACCAAATCGGCGCCTACACCGGATTGAACAGCCTTGCCATCTACGGCGGCGTCAGCATGGAACACCAGCGCAACCTGCTCGAAAACGCGCCGATAGACATCATCATCGGCACGCCGGGGCGCATCATTGACCTCTACAAACAAAAAGTCATCCGCCTGAAAAACATCGAAGTATGCGTACTGGACGAAGCCGACCGGATGTTTGACCTCGGCTTCATCGACGACGTGCGCTACCTCCTGCGGCAAATGCCGCCCGCGCACGAACGCCTGAACCTCCTCTTCTCCGCGACGATGGCACAAAAAGTGCAGGAGCTCGCCTACGAATACTTCAACGCGCCGGAAACCGTCAGCATCGAAAGCGAACACGCCACTGCCGACAACATCACCCAAATCCTCTACCACACCGCGCGCCACGAAAAAACGCCGCTGCTTATCGGCCTTTTGAACCGCGACAAACCGGCGCGCAGCATGATCTTCCTCAACACCAAGCGCGACCTTGAGCGCCTCTCCATCGTGCTGGAAGCGAACGGCTACCCCAACGCCGCCCTCTCCGGTGACATCCCGCAGAAAAAACGCGAAAAAATCATCAAGGACTTCCAGAGCGGCGCGGTAAACATCGTCGTTGCGACCGACGTCGCCGCGCGCGGCCTGCACATCCCGGACATCACCCACGTCTTCAACTACGACCTGCCGCAAGTCGCCGAAGACTACGTGCACCGCATCGGCCGTACCGCCCGCGCGGGCGCCTCCGGCACCGCCATCAGCTTCGCCTGCGAAGAATACGTGTACTCGCTGCCGGAAATCGAACACTACATCCACAACAAACTGCCGGTGACACCGCTGGACGAAGAGCTGCTCGCCGACGTCATCCCGCCGAGCGACGAGGCGCTGCAAGCGCTCAACGAACAAAAAACCGAGCGCCTCGCCCGCAACGGCAACCGCCAGCTGCGCGGCAACAAACCGGAAAGCCACCGCCGCCGAACCCCGCGCCACAAAGGCGGCAACTACGAACCCAACGGCAACCAGTAAGCCGTTACCCAAAAAGAAAAACCGCGCCGAAGCGCGGTTTTTTATAGCAATCCTCACAAAGCCCGGTCAGGCGGGCGTCTTGTTCAGAAGGCTGTGAGTATCGTTATAGCCATCCACCCTAAATAATATACCCAATAAAAGCCTGCTCCACCGCCTGTAGCAAATCCATTCCCCTGTCCAGCCATTGCCCAACCTTGCA
>ERZ773049.1403-NODE-1403-length-13930-cov-2.144288_pt1 | contig 13930 bp, 14 predicted proteins | sample MGYA00580633_ERZ773049 | MGnify/ENA primary metagenome ERZ773049 (study PRJEB29015, sample SAMEA2737991) | human oral metagenome | biome: human oral; feature: human-associated habitat; material: dental | place: China | collected 2066 ... | reverse complement strand
CTATATATCGGCGGCGACATCGTGCTAAAAAACGGCGGCTCGATCGTACTCGCGCTAAATCACGCGCATAAGGTAGTCCAAGACATCAAGGAAAAATAGAGTTGAGAGCGTTAAATTTAGTTTTATTTTTTATCTGCGGTTGTTTGCTCACGCTGGGCGGATATTATTTGTATTTCGAGTTTACAAAACCGTCTGCAAAGTCTACGGAACTCGCCGTGCAAATAATGAACGTCGAAGAAGCGCCTAAAAATGAGGGCGCAAGTACTACGAATGAGACAAATTCGGCTATCCCAAGTCAAGCTTTGCCGCAGGAAAAGTATACTAAAAATTTGGACGCAAATTATACGGACGCGCCTATTTTAGGCGACGAGGACGAGCTAAAAGAGCAAATCCGCGTCCTGCGCGCTCAAAATAAGCTACTCTATGACGATAACGTCGATCTAGTGAGTAAAAATCTAGAAATCTCAAATATCTTAAGCGATCAAAAAGCCGAGCTGGAAACCAGGCGAAAACAAGCCGCCAGCGCTAATGACAAACAGCGTATAAGCGCAATCGACGAGCTAAATAAAAAACTAGCCAAAGCGCAAGAACAAAACGAGAAAAATAAAAATTTAGAGCAAAATTTAACTTCGCTACGAGCAGAGATAAAAAATCTAAAAGCCCAGCTTGAAAAAAAGCAGAGCGAATTTGACAAATCAAGCGCCAAAACGCAGAACGAAAGTCAAAATGCTCTAAAACGGCTCGAGGCCCAAAACGACGAGCTAAAAAGCGAAGCGCTATCTAGTAAGGCTAAATTTGAAAGCGAACTAAGAACGGCAAACGAAGAGACCGCAAAACTAAAGAGCGAAAATGCTAGGCTCGCAAACGAGCTGGGCCTAAAAGATAGCGAGATAAAAAGGATCGCTAGCGAGTATAACGCTCAGGCGCTAAATGCTCAAAATTTATCCAAAAATAGGATCGCCGCCCTAGAAAAAGAACAAGACGCGGACAAGAAAAAAATAAGCGAGCTTGAAGCGAGCCTTGAAAACGCAAACAAAAAAGCCGAGTCAAAAGCTAAGCTAAAAGCGATAAATGATGAGCTAAACGCGACAAATAAAGAGTTAGCCGCAAAGCTCGAGAAAGAAAAACAAGGATTTGAAAAAGAGATTGAACAAAACGAGGCTATATATAAAACCGAGCTTGAAAAGCTAAAAAATCAGATTGAAAACGAGCGCCAAGAAACCGAGCAAAACGTGGCGGAACTAAAGAGTAAAATTTATGAGTTAGAAAATCAAATTTCGCAAAAAGATAGCTCACTGCAAAGTGCGGAAGCTAAGGTTGCAGAGCTAAACGAGTCGCTAAATATCCAAAAAGAACTGCTAGCGGACGAGATCGCCGCTGGTAAAAAAAATATCCAAAACTATAAAATTTTAAATAACAAAATCACGACTTTAGTTGAAAACGACATTAAAACAGCAAAGGAAAATAAAGATCAACTAGACGCTTTAAATGAGCTTTTGACGCAAAAAGACGCAGAGCTCGCGACTCTAAGAAAACAGATACAAGACGGAGCTAAAGATCTAAGCGACACAAAGGAAAATTTAGCTAAAACCAGCGCGCAAAGAAATCTCGCAAAGGGCGAAGTAGCGCAAATAATGGCTAAAAACGAGGAGCTAATGAGCGAAAACGAAAACCTAAAAAAGATAATTCAGCTAAATTTTAGAGCCGAAGTGCCTAAAAAAGTTGTTTTCATCGCCTCAGTCGAGTGTACGGATATGAGCGCGGGCTCGGATAAGCCGACGCAAACGTGCAAAGATAAAGTAAGCGACTTTTTACAGAGCTATAATTCAAATTATTATTTTGAAATCACGCCGATAGTGAGCCGCGGTAACTTTATCGCCACGTCAAAAGCGGCAAAAGTGATCCCGCAAGACGAGCTAGAAAAGATCAACTCATATGCAAATTTCGGTATCGGCAAGGAGCGCGCTAAGGTCGCCGGAGAGCTGATAAAAGACGAATTCGGCGACTTTTCGCGCATATCGTACAGCAATGACATCATTACCTCTCAAGATAAGCAAGGATTTATCATCAAGGTATATAGATGATAATCACTCAGCCCAAAAACGGCTACCGCTACAACAGCGACACGATGTTTTTGTATGACTTTATCCGTGAGGGCGGAGTGTGCGGCGAGGTGCTAGAGGTTGGTTGCGGTAGCGGGGTTTTGGGGCTGCTTTTAAAGCGCGATTTTCCTAAAATTTCGCTTAGTTTGCTTGATATTTTAGAAGCTAACGTAAATTTAGCCGCCACAAACGCTAGCCAAAACAGACTTGAAGCCGAGTTTATAACAGCTGATTTTGCTAAATTTAAGAGCGAAAAAAGATATGATCTCATCGTCTCAAACCCGCCTTTTTATCACGACGGCGCTAAAAAAAGCGAGAATGAGCATCTACGCACCGCTAGATATAGCGAAAATTTGCCCCTTAGTGAGCTTGTAGGCAGGGCAAATTCGTTTCTAAAGCCGCGCGGAGTTTTTAGCTTTTGCTACGACGCTAAGCGTATATCTGAAATTTTGCTTTGTTTAGCGGAGTTTAAATTTACGCTTACTAGGCTTTGCTTTGTGCATCCAAAGGCGGACGGCGCGGCAAATTTGGCGCTAATTGAGGCTAAAAAAAGCTCAAAATCCTTGACTCAAATTTTACCGCCGATTTTTGTTTTTGAAGGCGGCGTTTATAGCAAAAAGGCAGCTGAAATTTTCGCTACGGCAAACACGCAAAGCAAGGACGTTGCGGAGTGAATTTGCTAAGACAAAGCGGTTTTGGTTATGAATTTGACGCTAGCAAGTGCGAGCTGTGCGGCGGTAAGTGCTGCACGGGAGAAAGCGGCTATATATGGATAAGCTCGGCGGAAATCTCGGCGCTGGCGGAATATTTAAAAATAAGCGAGGACGAGTTTAGATCGCGATTTTTAGATAAATTCGGATATAAATTTAGCCTCAAAGAAAAGCCCTACGACGGCGGGTTTGCGTGCGTTTTTTTTGACGAAACGGCAAAAAACTGCTCGGTTTACGACTTTCGACCGAGCCAGTGCCGCACCTTTCCGTTTTGGGACTATTTTAAGGATAAAATCAATGAATTGGAGAAAGAATGCGCGGGAATAAGGCGATTTTAAAATTTATATTGGCGGTCTTGCTTGCTTGTTTTGCTACCGCTAAAGAGGACTTTGACGAGAATTTATACGTTATCAAGGCGCTTTTAGCGGTTGAAAACGCTAATCACGACGAGGCGACCGAGCTTTACGAGCAGCTTTACGAAAAAACTAAAAACACGGACTATCTAAAAGAGGCGCTCAGGCTCGCGTTTTTTTCTAAAAACGTAAATTTTAAAAGCATTTTAGCGCTCAGCCAAAAGGTGCTAAAAGACGACGTGGACGTGCTTCGCATACAGGGCGCAAATTTGATGAGCGAAAACAAACTAGACGAAGCCGCAAAGATCATGAAAGAGCTCGTCCAAAAAGAGGACATCTCTAAAAATCACGTCATGCGCTCTGCTGTCTACTCGATGCAAAACGACAACAAAGCCGCTCTAGGAGAGCTTGAGCGCGCATACGAGCTAGATAGGAGCGTGGAAAATCTACTGCGAATAGTCGATCTTTTATACAATAAAATGAACGATAAAAAAGAGGCGATCAGGCACCTGGAGAGCTCGCGCCGTATCGACGGCTGCGAGGTAGAGACCTGCACGGCGCTAGTAGATATCTACGCGCAGGACGGCCGCTACTCTGATATGATCGATGTTTACGAGAGTCTTTTTGAAGCGACGAAAGAAAAGATATATCTAGAAAAAGCGCTCGGCGTCTATGTCTATCAAAAAAATTACGACGCGGCGATCAAATTTTTGCAAAAATACTCATATAACGACGATGCGCTGATGGATCTTTACGCCGCGACGGGGGATTTTGCCAAGGCGTATAAAAAGGCGCAGGAGGCCTTTGATAAGAGCTTTAATCTCGAATATCAAGCCAAAATGGCGATATATCAATACGAAAGAGACACAAACAAACAAACCAAAAAGATAGATAAAGATAGCCTCAAACAAGTGATCGCCAACTTTGAAAAATCGGCCGTAAAGCTAAATAACGCACTATACCTAAACTACTACGGCTACCTACTCATCGACCACGATATAGACGTGAAAAAGGGCATAGAGCTAGTAAACAGAGCCCTCGAGCTAGAGCCGGGTTCGGTGTTTTATCTAGACTCGCTAGCATGGGGATACTATAAGCTAGGCGAGTGCAAAAAGGCCGACGAGATAATGCAGCAAACTCTTCATAACGAGGAATTTGTAAATTCGCCCGAGGGCAAGGAGCATATAAACGCTATCAAAGAGTGCCTAAAAAAGGGTAAAAAATGATATTAGATCAGATAATCGAACGAACTAAAGAGGACTTGGCGCTGCGAAAATCGCAAACGCCTTTTGAAAAACTACAAGAGCTCGCGGTGAAAAATCATCGCGAGATAAAAGACGCGGCAAAGGCGCTAAAAAGCAGCTCAGACGAGCCGTATCGCATCATTGCTGAAGTCAAAAAAGCAAGCCCTAGTAAGGGGCTAATAAGGCCAAATTTTGCGCCCGTAGAGATAGCCAAAGAGTATGAAAAAGGCGGCGCAAACGCCATCTCGGTTCTAACCGAGCCGCATTTTTTTAAAGGAGATTTGGAGTATCTGGCGGCCATCAGACGCGAAAGCTCGCTGCCGCTACTTCGCAAGGATTTTATCGTAGACGAGTATCAAATTTTAGAAGCGCTCGTTTACGGAGCCGATTTTATCCTACTTATCGCAAAGGCTCTTGGCGCCGATGAGTTAAAGCGGCTGCTTGATTACGCGCGCTCTTTGGGGCTTGAGGCCTTGGTCGAGACGCACGACGAGGAGGATGTGGAAAAGTCAAATTTCGCATGCGCAAAGATAGTCGGCGTAAATCACCGAAATTTAAGCACGTTTGAGATGGATATGAGCCTTTGCGAGAAGCTATTTTCTAAAATCAAAAACGCAAGCGTCATCGTCGCAGAAAGTGGCATCTATGAGTACTCGCAGCTAAAAGAGCTTCACGCTCAAGGAGCCGACGCGTTTTTGATAGGCGAGCATTTTATGAGGCAAGAGGACTTGGCCAAAGCCGTAAAAACCGTAAAGGAGGGCTGATATGGAGCACATTTGCGCACCGTGGAGGAGCGAATATTTCGGTAAAAAGGAGCAGGGCTGCGTCTTTTGCAACGTCGTAAATCATCCCGAAAAAGACACGCAGACTGGCGTTTTGTTCCGCGCAAAGCGGTGTTTTGGGATCATGAATCTCTACCCGTATACGCCGGGGCACTTTATGGTGATACCTTACGTACACACCGATAATATCGAAAGCCTAGACGAGCAGACGTGGTCGGAGATGAGCGCCTACGTGCGCGAGGGCGTGAAAATTTTAAAACACGAACTAAATGCAGCGGGCGTAAATATCGGGATGAATCTTGGCAAAGCAGGGGGTGCGGGTATCGCAGAGCACGTGCACTATCACCTAGTGCCGCGCTGGAGCGGCGATACGAACTTTATCACCTCCATCGCCGAGGTACGTGTAAACGGCGTGCCTTTTACTCCGCTTTACGAGAAGCTAAAAGCCGCATTTGCGGACGTTTGCTTTAATGAGCGGTAAATTTATTTTTACCAAATTATTTTTTGGTAGAATTATCAAAACTAAAAGATATTAAGGTATACGATGAGATTTATTTTGCCGATATTTTTATCGTTTTCTTTTCTTTTTGCAGGCTTTAGCTGCGATGACGCTTTGACTGATAAACAGCGATTTTTCTCGCAAAATTTAACCTTTTCGGGAGGATTTGAGCCAAACTGCAACGACTCTATCTTGGGGCTAAAAGAGGCTCAAATTTTACTCTCGGCCGCTCAAAAGATCCGCGCCGAAAGCCTTGCTTGCGTCGGAAATTTGGCGACTAAGAATTTAAACGAGTTTAAATTTAAGATCTTAAAAGCCTCCTATGCACCTGAAATTTACGCAAAAGAGCTAGAAAGTCCCGACGAATACGAAAAACTAGTAGCGCAAAATAGAGCCAGGCTTCGCTACTGGGGACATCAAAGCCTAAGTAATTTTACGGTTTTTAAGGACTTTAACAAAGATTACAACGCCGTCTTGGGGCTGCTGGTAAACTACTACAAATCAAATTTCAAAATAGACGAAGGCAGCGCGATTTATTACGCTTCAAAGGTTGCAAACGAGTTTTTAAAATTTGCCGCGGCGACTTTGCAAAACGGCGATATGGACGAGTTTGCGAGAAAGGTTAGCGACCCGACCTTTACAAAATACGGCATAAATGAGGCGATATATTCGGGCGCCGTCTCGCAAAGCTCGCTGCAAAACGCCTTTAACGCCGCGCTTCTTTACGAAAAAAGCGAGGACGTGATAAGAGAGTTTTTGCGCGCGGGCGTAAATTTAAACTACGGCTTTGAGAGTTCGCTATTTTTCGCGCTTAAAAATTTAAATAACGTAAAGCTCCTGGTTTCTAGCGGTGCGGACGTAAACTATGCAAACCTGCTCGGCGTCACTCCGCTTTTTAAGGCCGTGCAGCTAAACGACATAAATTTGGTCAAATTTCTGCTTGAAAACGGAGCTTTGGTAAACAAAAGGCTGATAGACGTGAGCACCAAGCTTGCCTACAGTTCAAATTTGAGCGTCCAACTACCAAGCTTCGTAAAGCTCTGCGACTTTGACGAGGCGTCAAAAAGCGTACTGATGAGCGCGGCGGGGGCGGCTGATGTGGAGATATTGCAGCTTTTGGTAGATAACGGCGCGGACGTGCAGGCAGTGGATGATAACGGACTAAACGCCCTAGACTACGCGATCATCGGCAAAAAGGAGATCAATGCGCAGTATCTAAGGGCGATGGGGCTTGAGTCAAATTTGATCACCGAATAAGGAGAAAGATATGAAAGGAACGGCTTTTATCACGGGAGCTACGTCGGGTTTTGGCGAGGCGATAGCTAGAGCGCTCAGCCGCGAAGGCTACAAGATCGTAGCGCTCGCTCGCCGCAAGGAAAGGCTCGAAGCTCTGGCAAAGGAGCTTGGGAATACACACATCATCGTTGCAGATATCCGCGATAAAAAGGCGGTTTTTGACGGCGTGGCAAATTTGCCGCAGGAGTTTCGCGATATCGAAGTGCTCGTAAATAACGCAGGCCTGGCGCTGGGGCTTGAAGGCGCGGCGGAGACTAGCATCGAGGATTTTGAGACGATGGTCGATACCAACATCAAGGGCTTTTTATACTCGACCAAGGCCGTTTTGCCCCTCATGATCGCGCGAAAGAGCGGCTATATCTTTAATCTAGGCTCAACCGCGGGCGCATGGCCGTATCCGGGCAGTCACGTTTACGGCGCGAGCAAGGCGTTTGTAAAGCAGTTTAGTAGAAATCTGCGTAACGACATCCGCGGCACCGGCATACGCGTGACCGAGATAGCTCCTGGCATCTGCAAGACCGAGTTTAGCGAGGTTCGCTTCGGCGGCGATAAGGCTAAGGCCGACGCTGTTTACGAGGGCGTGGAGTACATCACGGCTGAGGATATCGCGCAGATCGTGCTAAACTGCCTAAACATGCCTCATCGCGTCAATATCAACGTCGTCGAGGCGATGGCAACGCAGCAGACTTGGGCCGGGCTTTTTATCGAGAAAAAGTAGGCTTTTGGCGTTAAATTTGCGGATTTTAGGATTAAATTTAGCTGTTTTTAGTCAAATTTAATCCTAAATTTACGCCTGATCTCAAATTTGAGCGGCGAGAGCGAGGCTACACTTGCATTGCCCCAGCCCGCTCAATCTTGAAACGAAATCTAAATTTAATCTTCTTTCGTGCAAATGACGCGCGGCTCGATAAATACCAAATTTTGACCGATAAATCAAAGCTAAAATTTACCGCAAAATCTAAACTACGAGCAAATTTCAATTTGGTGTTTGGTGCCATGCTAAGCAAAATTTCCACAAAAGCCTCATTTTTAACATAAAATTTTAATAAAGAGCTAAAAATTTTGAATTCTAAGCGAATTTAAAACAAAAATTTAAGCCGCATTTAGCTAAATTTATGCCTTAAATACCGACCGACCGCACGCGGGGCGGAAAATTTGATTAAACCGACGAAAAACAAAAAGGAGTTTTTGATGAAAAAGATTTTATTTTTGTCGCTCTTGCCGATCTTGGCGCTAGCCGTAGATCCCGAAGTAGCGAAAAAAAATGCCGAAATATTCGGCTTTTGGACGCTTATCCCGCCCGTGGTGGCGATAGTTTTGGCGTTTATCACCAAAGACGTCGTTTTGTCGCTGTTTATCGGCGTTTTTAGCGGTACGTTTCTCATAAACGTCATCGACTCAAGCATCCCGATGACCTTCGTAAAGGGCTTTACCGACATCGTAAAAAGGGTCGTGGGCTCGCTGGCCGATAGCTGGAATGCGGGCATCGTGCTTCAGGTGCTTTGTATCGGCGGCGTGGTCGCGCTCATCACTAAAATGGGCGGAACCAAGGCCGTGGCGATATGGCTAAGTAAAAAGGCTAAAACAGGCGTTTCGGCTCAAATTTCAACCTGGGTGATGGGGCTTTTTGTGTTTTTCGACGACTATGCGAACTCCCTCATCGTGGGCCCTATCATGCGCCCGATAACGGACAAATTTAAAGTCTCTCGCGAAAAACTAGCCTTTATCATCGACGCAACCGCCGCTCCGATCGCGGGCCTGGCCGTCATCTCGACTTGGGTCGGGCTTGAGATCTCGCTCATTAAACAAGGCTACGAGCTCATCGGCATAACGAACGTAAATGCATTTAGCATCTTTGTTGAGACGATGCCTTATAGATTTTACAATCTTTTCATGCTATTTTTCATCGTTTGCACCGCGTTTATGGGGCGCGAGTTTGCAGGTATGCTAAAAGCCGAGCGCAGAGCTAGAGCGGGCGAACTGCACCCTAGACGCGGCGGAGCCATGATCGAGGACGTAGAGGACAAGACGCTAGAGCCTAAAGAAAATATAAAACTACAAAGCTCAAACGCCGTTATTCCGCTTTTGGTGCTTATTTTGGGTGCGTTCGTTAGCTTTTACTTTAGCGGTCTGGGCGCGCTTGAGGGCGAGGCGCTTGAGAGCGCGAAGGCTCATCCGCTTACGTTCCATACATTTCAAGCTACGTTCGGCGCTGCCGATGCGTCCGTGGCGCTATTTCAGTCGGCTTTGCTAGCTACCGTGGTGGCGATATTTATGGCCGTTTATAGAAAAATTTTGACCGTGCGCGAGGCGATTGAAACATGGGGTAAAGGATGGAAAACCATGATAACTACGATCATCATCCTGCTTCTTGCGTGGTCGCTTAGCTCGGTTATCAAGGAGCTTGGCACGTCTAGGTACCTAGTCGAACTACTTTCGCAGTCTACGCCAAAGATCGTCCTTCCTGCGGCGATTTTTATGCTGGGTTCGTTTATCAGCTTTTCTACCGGCACCAGCTACGGTACGATGGGCATTTTGATGCCGCTTGCGATACCTCTAGCTAGCGCGGTGGGCATGCACAGCGGACTAGAGGGCGACGCCTTGCACGCGTATATGATAGTAAATATCTCAGCCGTTTTAACGGGCGCGATATTTGGCGATCACTGCTCTCCGATCTCGGATACTACGATACTTTCGTCTATGGGCGCTGGGTGTAACCACATTGATCACGTCCAGACTCAGATGCCTTACGCGCTTACGGTTTGTGCGGTTAGTATCTTTGCGGGATATTTCCCGGTCGCGCTTGGCCTAAGCATCTGGATAGTGCTACCGTTTGGGCTTTTGATTACGGCTTTGGTTGTTAGACTCGTCGGGCAAAGGGTTTAAATTTGCCCGATAAATTTTGTAAATTTCTAGGAGAATGCGGTAGTTGCACTCTTGATATGCCTTATGAGGAGCAGGTTGAGTTTAAAAAAGATCTCACAAGGCGCGAATTTGAGCCCTTTTACCGCGGCGAATTTGAGTTTTTCGCCTCGCAGAGTGCCGCTTACCGCACTAGAGCGGAGTTTGGGATCTGGCGCGACGGCGAGGAGCTTAGATACACGATGCACGGTGCTAAAACTAAGCGTATTTTTATAGATGAATGCCCGAAAGTAGCCGCTCCTATCGCAAATTTGATGCCGCGTTTGCTTGAAGAGCTTACTAAAAATCAAATTTTAAAAGAGAGGCTGTTTGGCGCCGAGTTTATCTCGTGTGCGAGCGGGATACTAGCGACGCTGCTCTATCATAAGCGTATAGGCAAAGCCGAGCAGGGCGAGATAGGAAGCTTAGCACGCGAGCTTGCCAGACACCGCGTGACGATCGCGGCGAGAGCAAAAGGGCAAAAGCTACTAAGCGGCGAGCTAAATTTACAGGACTACCTAAGCATCGGTGATAAAATTTATAAATTTACATTTGGCGACGGAGCTTTTATCCAGCCAAACACTGCCGTAAACGAAAAGATGATCGCATGGGCGAAGGGCTGCGTAGAGCGCGGCGCGGATCTGCTCGAGCTTTACTGCGGGCACGGCAACTTTACCGTTCCGATGTCGGAAAAGTTTAAACGCGTTTTGGCAACCGAGATATCCAAAAGCTCAATCGCAAATGCGCTCAAAAACTGCGAACTAAACGGCGTAGATAACATCAAATTTTTGCGAATGAGCGCCGAGGAGCTGATGAGCGCGTTTGGGCGCGAGCGCGAGTTTAACCGCCTAAGAGAGCTTGATATCTTTAGCTACGACTTCTCGCACGTTTTGGTTGATCCGCCGCGCGCGGGGCTTGATGAGAGCGTGATAAATTTCATCAAAAACTACGAAAATATCATCTATATCTCCTGTTCGCCGCAAAGTCTAAAACGCGATCTGGCGCAGCTATCCGTAACGCACGAGGCGGTTAAATTTGCCATATTTGATCAGTTTGCAAACACCGCTCACATCGAGTGCGGCGTGCTTTTAAGGAGTAAAAATGCCTAGCGATCTAAGGCAAATTTTATCCTCCGCTAAAAATATCGCGGTCGTGGGCCTTAGTCCTGATGAGAGCAAGCCTAGCAACGAGGTTGCGAAATTTCTCATCGAGCGCGGTTTTAACGTATTTCCTGTCTATCCAAAATTTGATGAAATTTTAGGGCGAAAGGTTTATCGAAATTTGACCCAAATAGACCAAGATATCGACATCGCCGTGATGTTTAGAAAAGGCGAGTTTGCGAGCGAGCTAGTAAAGGACGCCGTCAAAAAAGGCGTGAAAACGCTGTGGCTGCAGCTTGGTATAACAAACGATGAGGCGGGAGCGGTCGCGCGCGAAAACGGGATAAATTTCGTGCAGGATAGGTGTATAAAAATCGAGCTACAAAGGCTTGAGTGTGCTAAATTTGATGGCTAAGCGCGATTTTGAGGTAGCGCCGTAAACGTAGCAGATAGGGCAAAAACAAAAATATAAATATAAATAAAGAAAACGTAAGCAAAAATACGGTAAATAAACGCGCAAGTAAAAGCGATGAAAAGTAAAATTTAAACAAAAAACGAAAGGCTAAAATGATCTCTCTAAATAAAATAATCCAAGCCAAGCGCACGATAAGCGGCTTTGTGTACAAGACGCCGTTTGCCTACAGCGCAAAACTAAGCCTCGCAAGCGGCGCGCTCATCTACCTAAAAGAAGAAAACCTCCAGCGCACCGGCGCATACAAGATCCGCGGCGCGTATAATAAAATCGCAAATTTAAGCGCGCAGGAGCGTAAAAAAGGCGTCGTCGCGGCAAGTGCGGGCAATCATGCCCAAGGCGTGGCTATTTCAGCGCGCGAGTTTAAGACGCCAGCCACCATCGTGATGCCCGAGTCCACGCCGCTTTTAAAGGTGCTAGGCACCAAAGATCTAGGCGCCGAGGTTATCCTAAAGGGCGATAACTTCGACGAAGCCTACGCCTACGCGGTTGAGTACGCCAAGCAACAGGGCATGAGCTTTATACATCCATTTGACGACGAGTACGTGATGGCCGGACAGGGTACGGTGGGGCTTGAGATGCTTGACGATCTAGCCGAGCTTGAGACTATCATCGTGCCGGTTGGCGGCGGCGGGCTAATCAGCGGCATATCAAGCTGCGTAAAACAGGTAAACCCTGACATCCGGGTGGTCGCCGTGAGCGCGAAGGGCGCGCCTGCGATGTTTAACAGCTTTGGCGCTAAAAAGAGCATAAACTCAAAAACAGTTCGCACGATTGCCGACGGTATCGCGGTTCGCGACGCGAGCGAGACGACTCTGGCAAATATCCTAGAGTGCGTAGATGAGTTTGTACAGGTCGATGACGAAGAGATCGCAAACGCGATTTTGTTCCTGCTCGAGACGCAAAAGATCGTGGTCGAGGGCGCGGGTGCGGTCGGTGTCGCCAGTATCTTGCACAACAAGGTCAAATTTAAGGCCGGCGAGCGTATCGGCATCGTGCTAAGCGGCGGAAACATCGACGTGCAGATGCTAAACGTCATCATCGAAAAAGGTCTCATAAAGTCGCACCGCAAGATGGCGCTACAAATCACGCTGATAGATAAACCAGGCGCGCTCATGAGCCTAACCGATAGCCTAAAGATCGCAAATGCCAACATAGTAAAGATCGACTACGACCGCTTCTCCACGAGTCTGGAGTACGGCGACGCTAATATCACGATCACGCTGGAAACCAAGGGTGAAGACCATCAAGAACTCATCAAAAAAGTGCTTAGAGAGCATGATTTTAAATTTATTCAGGTGTTTTAAGCTATTTAAATTTGCCTCAAATTTGCGTAAGATTTAAAACCCGTATCTCAAAGGTGCGGGTTTTGCCAAACCGCACCCGCTCTAAAAGCTCGCTAAATTTAAATTTACAATCCAAATTTATACCGATATAAAACAGTCAAAAGCTCAAATTTAACGATTATTTTAACGAATTTCGCTAAAATCGCCTTTTAAAGGAGCAAAGATGATAGATGTTACAAGCCTTATTTTAGCGATTTTGCTGGCGATTTGCGTATTTACTATTTTTAGATTTAATAAAGCCTTAAAAACCGCGCAAAAGCCCGCGAATACGCAGATTAGCACCGAGATATCGCAGCTAAAATCCATCGGCGAGCTATCCGTTTTTCAGGTCTATAGCAAAGAGATCGTGACCAAAACCGACCACGCATTTGGCAGCTTTGGCAAGGAATATCTGCGCTGGCTGGTGAGCGAGAAAAAGCTCTCGATGATATTTGAGTTTGAGATAAACTTCATCTACGACCTAACGAGCCCGCGTCTAGAGATCGTAAACGTCGCGAGCGAGGAGTATCTCATCAAGATGCCGCCTTGCAAATACAAATTTTCGATCGCGAATATGAAATTTTACGACGAGAAAAACGGCAAATTTATCCCGTTTTTGCTACCTGATTCGCTAAATGGATTTTTCGGTAGCAGCTTTAGCGAGGAGGATAAAAACAGGCTCATCGAGGAGGCGCGCGCCGAGGTCGAAAAGATGTCTGTACGCCTGATAAATCAGCTCCAGTCCAAGATCCACAAGTCCGCACGCGACACGCTCGAGGCGATCGCAAAGAGCTTTGGGGCTAGGGCGGTGAGGTTTGAGTTTAACGACGAGGGTGAGCAAGTTCAGCTAAATCTGCAAAACGTGGCGTGAGGGCAAGATGGCATTTCTAAAAGCGCTTTTGATAGGTAAAGCAAGGCAGTATGGTAGCGTGGCGGCCACGGACGAGCTAGGCAAGGCGTGGCGCTCGGCGATATTTAAAAATGCGCAGACGAGCGAAATTTACGCGGGCGAGCTTGGCTTTGAGGGTGACGAGGTAGCTGATACGAAGCATCACGGCGGCGTAAATAAAGCCGTGTTTGCAAATTCGCTCGAAAACTATCCCGCGTGGGAAGCTTATCTTGGGCTTAAAAATTTGCCGTTAGGCG
>ERZ773049.1401-NODE-1401-length-13948-cov-5.079824_pt1 | contig 13948 bp, 11 predicted proteins | sample MGYA00580633_ERZ773049 | MGnify/ENA primary metagenome ERZ773049 (study PRJEB29015, sample SAMEA2737991) | human oral metagenome | biome: human oral; feature: human-associated habitat; material: dental | place: China | collected 2066 ... | reverse complement strand
GAATGGTCGCGGGGCGTTACCGTAATCGGCTTCGGCGTTTTTCGCTACGCTTTACACTCATTGCTGCCATCTGCAATTTTGAAATAGCTTAGTTTGGAAAGAGGTCTAGTATGAATTTATTACTATCCATCATGGCAGAATGGGCACCGCCAATAACTGGCTGTCTGCGCACGCGAACGACGCCAAAATAAAGATAGAGATTCATGAAGGGAAGGCTTATGTTCAATTTGAAACAGATGTTAAACCCTTAGCACGACACCGCAGAATGAATGCACTGGATAACGTGCTGGTGAGTGTAGAGACGCTTTTAGTATTCTATATCAGAGAAGTCATATCAGATCTGTCTCGTGATGTAAATTATCGCTTTTTCCCGAATCTTGTATGTAATGCCGTGTCTGTGGATGACAGTATTTTTGACAAAGATGATTACCTTTATGGTGGCATGGAGGATGATCCTTATTGGGATAATATGAAAAACGATCGCCTTTGCAACGACGGGGATGAGGAATTTTGGGATGATGAAGATGACTATCTTTGGGAGGACGAAGATGATGATACCTTTTGGGCAGACGATGATGATGACTAACAGGAGTATTGACGGACGGATTGCGCTACCCGCCTGGTACCGCCAAGAGCGTTATAAAAAAGATAGACAGACAGACTGTTCTTGCTGAACAAAGGTACGCAAAAATGAAGGTATATATTGATGAGTTCCTCTGCCATTTTTGACAAAGATGTCTTGCTTGCCGTGATTATTGGCCTGCTGGGTATATACATACTCCACGTCGATAGTAGCACGCCGGCAGACAATAATTATGGTGATCCCATAAAGATATATGCAACTGAAGGGCATGAGATAACTATTAAATTAGTACCTGAACCTACCAGTATGTCCAGATATTCTACTAGATATACAATAAGTCCATTCTTACACTATAATGACGAGACTTTTGACTGTTCCTGTTCAAAAACACCATGGTGTAACAAGGAGGTTTATAAAAAAATTAAAAAAATTCGCCTGCGTTCAGCAACAATACGTATTGCGGACGGCAAGATAAAAATACGGCATATTGGTGGCAAGCGCTATTGTCAAATAATAGACTGGGATTATCTTCTGCAAGAAGATAAAGAATTGATTGAAACTTTAAATAAGGGAAGAGACAATGGGTGGATTAACGCTTTTCTTTAAAAATCGAAAAGAGTTTTTGATTTGGGCAAAAGAAAACAAGCTTGAAACTCTCAATAATGGTGGTACAAGTGCCGCTAATAAAGGAGGAAAAGCAAGTAAATGTTTGCTTGCTTTGCCCAACTGAGAACAGGTCCGCTTATTTGATTTTCAACAAGGAGTAATTCATGCCTGATTATAAGAAACGGCAAACTGGAGAATCCAATCTCACTATTACGCCAGCACAAAAAGTAACCGAGGTTTTAGCCGTATTGGTAATCTTGTATATTGTTTATATCTTGGTTACCAATGATATAGCCAGCGAAACCAAAACCGATGAAAATTACGGTGAGCCCAAGTCTATTGTTGCAACAGAGAAGCAGAAAATAGAAATAATCCCCTCGGTTGGGCCGACTATGGTGAGCCGAATTCCTTATGGCAAACAGTATGCTTTCGCGTTAATCTATAACAATGAAACCTTTGAATGTCATTGTACGCCAAGCATATGGTGCAACGACAAGGCGGTTAAAAAAGGAAAGTTTTACCTCAAATCAGCAACCATACGCATTGCCAATGGGCGGATAAAACAGAAGGCAGTCAAAGGCTACAGATATTGCAGGGTTACTGCATGGGAATATCTTGAATCTGACGATGAAAAATTCTTCTCACAATTCAAACAAGAACAAGGAGTAACTTATACTTGGTGATATTTAACATAGCCAAAGGTGAGCCAAAAAACTTTTCTCTTAGGCTAGTAACTGCGTTGACCACTAATTGTTGCAATAAAATACTTAGGCGTCATCGGATATAAACCTAATGTAGAAAAACTAAATCCTATAAACCAAAGTCGTTTTACAATTTAACAAGGAGCAAATTATGGCATCTATTACCCTGATTTTTAAAAATGCGAAAGATTTTTTTGCATGGGCAAAAAATAACAAAATAGAATTTTTAGCGGAAGGTGGTGCTAGCGCAAGTAGCAACACATTATCTAGTGGAGAAAGTTTATTATTTACTGATAAAGGAACTTTTGACAATTGGACAAATATGAGGCTTACATATGGATCTGGTCTTGTACAAAGCATAAATACCGTGGCCGATGCTCAACAAGCATGGTATCACTATAAAGGCAATACTGCCGCAGCCGCAAGCAGTAGTGCGCTTTCTGCAATGCTGGGGATGGTTCAGGTTACGCTTTCAGGTTTGTCTAGGGCTACAGATGATAACCAATTCACCCAACCGGTTGCCGATGCAGAATTGGGAGAAGTCTGCACAGCACTGGCATCAGGCTTGGCAGCTATCCCGGGCGCACAACCAATTGCTGCTTTGGCGGCTATTGTCGGATTGACTTATACCGCAATTAGTATGTTGACGGGAAAGTCAATGACTTTAGAAGAGCTGTTCTTTGGCTATCATCATGATGTGATTTGGGCATTCTTTGAACCGGGAATGCAGGTACCGCGAGATCCCAATGTTCCTATCTTTCATGAAAAAACAAAATTCGACGCTCTTGTCAAGAATGCAGGAGGAGCAAACATGGCAAAATGGATTCTTAAAGGATATATGGGCGAAGAAACAGGCATAGTAATTAATAGTGAAAATTATCAAGATATTCTAAGTCTCTTATATTATGGAAAATTCAGAGACAAAGATAATAATCCGATAGAAATGGGCGGATTTAAAATTACCATGCTGAATGACAGTACCCGCTATATTTTGGACAAACTGCATGACAGCAAACATAGCGGGGATATTTCCACCGCCAAGGCCATTATTTATGCGCTGGAAAATCTGAACCCGCTGGCGGTATCCTATCCTACCAAGGAACTGAAAGCCGCTTATGACAGTATCAACCCGGATGATTATTCGGATGAGTGGGTTCAGGCAAGGGCATGGATGCTGCTTGAGTCTTTGGCGGAGAAATTCAAGGTTGACGACGACTATACGCTCAGGACGATCAATGCCATCCGGCAAGAATTTGGTATCCAGGAAAATGACAAGGTCTCCTTTGAAAGCGGAGACAAGGAAACCAGCTTTTCCCGTGGTTCGGAGGGCGAAGGTCATCGCGTCATCTTCAATAACGGCAGCCAGGGTATGGAAGGCGGCGAGCGAAATGACATAATTTTTGGCAGCCCGAAAAATGATGTTCTGGTTGGCAATGGCGGCGATGACAAACTGGTAGCACTTGGCGGCAATGACACCCTCAAAGGGGGTGGCGGCAAGAATACGCTGAATGGCGGCAATGGCATGGATACTTATGTCTTCAATACCTCTACCAAATTTGATGACACGGTCATTGACAGCGATGGGCGTGGTATTATCGAGATAGATGGCAGGAATTTGGCAAAGCAGCCTTTTACCAGCGTGCCTGGTGTGCGTAATGCCTGGTTCGTTTATATCAATGGCAACAAATGGAATGTTCTTTTGACGGCAGACGGCGATTTGGTATTCAATGAGCCCATCCTTGACAATCATTTTGTCATCCGTAGCTGGGCAAAAATGGAGAATGGCCGCATGGGCTTTGTCCTGCCGGAATACAATGACCGTGAGCCGAAAGAAGGCGGGCGCAGTGAAGGCGACTGGCATACGGAAATCATTGACAAGAACAATCATCCGGAGATGGACAAGTGGCGCTACGGTGAATATTACCCCCGCTGGTATGATCGCAATCCTGATGGCGTCATCAATGACGGCATTGCCGAACAGGACTTTGCGGACGTTATCAACTACAGAAACAGCAAGGAGAGCTGGCGGATTTTTGGCAAGGGCGGCAATGATGCCCTCGGCGGCAGCCCGAATAATGACCGTATTTATGGCGGTGAGGGTAATGACCTGATTGCCGGTGGCGGTGGCTCCGACATTATTGATGGCGGTCGCGGTGATGATTTTATTTATGCCAATTCAGATTTGACCGCACGGGAGCGCAGACGCCCGGATGAGCTTTGGGAAATGCCGAAATACGGGAAATCGGTCATTCAGGCAGGAACGACCTGGGGCGTCTATAAAGATAAAGATGACGTCGAGACAACAGATGGTATTTCTCCTACCAAAGAAGATGACGCCAAAACCGGCGGGGATTATCTCTATGGTGCTGATGGCAACGACGAGATTGTCGGCAGCAATCTCAATGACTTTATTTATGGCGACAAGGAGCATAATGAAGAACGGGATGGCAACAGCAGTTATGATGGTGTTGGCCGTGGCAAGGACGAAATTTATGGCATGGGCGGGGATGACTTTATTGAAGGCGGTGGAGAGAATGATTTTATCAATGGCGATGGTCTAACTTCGCCGGGACGCTTAAATAGCGTAAGTGCTGACAAACATGGTCGCGATACCATCAATGGCGGCAACGGGAAAGACACGATTATCGGTGGTGGCAATAATGATACGATTCACGGCGATAAAGGCGATGACTTTTTGTTTGGCGACCAGTTAAGCAACGCTTCCATTTTGCCCGGCTACCAGCTTCCCCGTGAGTTTCAGGGTGAAGATACTATTTTTGGCGATGATGGTGATGATGTCATGATGGGCGGCGGTAATAATGACAAATTGTATGGCGGTTCCGGTAATGACACGATTTGGGGAGATTATAATCATCCGGATGACGCGCGAAATTTTTTTGGCAATGACAAGATATGGGGTAATGAAGGCGAAGACGAACTCTATGGCGGTTACGGGGTAGATCACCTGCATGGCGGCGCGGACAAGGATACGCTGCGCGGTGGTGCACATGGAGATTTTCTTTATGGCGATGACGGTAATGACTTTATGTTTGGCGATGGCGATTATTGCCCCGCAGATATGGAGGGTGCGGATACTATGGAAGGAGGTAAAGGTGATGATGTCATGTTCGGTAATGGTGGCGATGGCGATATGTTATCGGGTGGAGACGGCAATGACGAACTCTACGGCTATGACAACGATTTGCCGGAAAACAATTACATGAAGCCTGACGGGGTAAATTTTTTGTCCGGTGACGGGGGAGACGATAGAATTTTTGGTGCTGGCAATACGGATTATATGCACGGTGGCGATGGCAAGGATTTGCTCGTTGGTAATGCCGGAACGGATTATCTGTATGGTGAAGAAGGCAATGACCGCCTTTATGGCGATAACGGTCAATCCACCTGGGAAAATCCCTATGTACTTACCGGCGATGACTTCCTTTCTGGCGGTGCTGGCAACGATTATCTTGATGGTGGTAACGGTATTGATACGGTGCATGGTGATGAAGGTGATGACACCGTACTTGGCTATTTCGGCAATGATTTTGTTTATGGTGATGATGGTAACGACAAGGTTGCCGGGGGCGCTGGTGATGATTATGTCTATGGCGGCGACGGTAATGACCGGTTATGGGGCGATTGGCCGTTAGACACGCAAGATGCTGACCCCAATGCTGATGGTACGGATCATCTTTTTGGTGGCCGCGGCGATGACCAGATAGACGGCGGCTATGGCGATGACGAGCTGCATGGCGATGAGGGCAATGACATTCTTTACGCCAATGCGGGTAATGACACGCTGCTGGGCGGCGAAGGCAATGATGAATTGTATGGTGTCAGCGGTACCAACCGGCTCTTTGGTGACGAAGGGAATGATATTCTGCGCAGTGGTACCGGCAATGATTATTTGAATGGTGGCATGGGCAATGATCTTTATTATTTCAAGCGTGATTTTGGCCATGACATTATTGACAATAATGACCGGATTAAAGACCGCGTTGATTATATCCAGTTTGATGCACACAACCGGAACGAAATCGAATTTATCCGCGAGAATGATGATCTGATTATTCGCACATTGGAAGGCGACAACCAGATTACGGTACTCAAGCATTTTTCTGAAGCAGAGCCGTGGCATTTTATTAATGGCATTCTTTTTGCGGATGGTTCTGTGCTGGATCATCACGATTTCTTCCGGCATGACCTGCCGCATGGGCACAATCACCCGCCAGAGGTGGTGCAGCCTTTGGCCAATCTGGCAGTCAAAGCGGATAGTGATATTGGCGGACAAATTACGCTCGATGCCATCAGCGACCCGGATGGCGAGACGCTTGTGTATCAATTGACGCTGTCAGATGGCATTGCGCTGCCGGAGTGGTTGCAATTCGATGCGCAGACCGGCGCGATTAGGGGCCATGCGCCTGCGGACAGCAGTCTGCTTCATTTGCGCCTGACCGGGACGGATCATGCCGGGGAAAGCGCCTTTACGGATTTCACCTTGCAGGTCAATGCCGCACCGCAAGTGGCGCATTCGCTTGAGCCTCATCGCGCTGTGGAAGGGCAGGATTTCAGCTTTCAATTGCCGTCTGATACGTTTGTTGATCCGGAAAGTGATCCGCTCAATTTGCAGTTGTTGCAAGGCAATGGCGAAGCATTGCCCGACTGGCTGCATTTTGATGCGGCGAGCGCTACGGTTTCCGGTCATGCGCCGGTGGGCGCGCCGGATTTGTCGCTGTCGCTGATTGCTACCGACCCGCTTGGCAATCAGGCGCACGCGGATTTTTCGCTGGCTTTGACTGAGCCGCCGCAATCGGTAAAAACGTCATGGCGCGGCGGTACGGTGCATGGCAAGGATGGCGATGATCAGCTCATTGGCAGCAATTTTAATGATCGCCTGTTTGGCGAGGACGGCAATGATTATTTGAAGGCCAAATTCGGCAATGATGTGCTGGATGGCGGCAGGGGCGATGATCGTATGGAAGGCGATTGGGGCAATGATGAATACCACTATCGCGCAGGTGATGGCCATGACACGATTCATGACAGTCATGGCAAGGATACGCTAATTCTGGATGGTATTCGTCAGGGCGATACGCATTTTCTGCTGCGCGGTAATGATTTGGTATTGGAATTTGCGCATGACGGCGGCTCGGTTGTGATTGAAAACCACACGGGTCATGGTCGTATCGAGCATTTCCGCTTTGCCGATGTGAATCTGGATCATCATGCGGTGGATGATTTGCTGCGGCAGTTGGGGAATCATCAGCACGGTGTAATGTGATGGTGTTTTTTATACTATGCTCGCCGCCGGTAATATCAGCCCACGCAGGCAATCTTCAAAATATAGGGACAATTGGAGCAGTAGTTGACGCGGTTGGTTCGTAGGTTGGGTTAGCGAGGAACGCGCGTTACCCAACAATTTCTACGTTGGGTTACGGCGCAAGCGCCTAACCCAACCTACGAACTGGGGCGATGACACGGCGGCATTGATACTGTCGCGCAAAACAACCCGCAATGAAATATGGCACCGTCTCACTGTAGCCGCCCGCCATCATAAACAACACGGGCGGTTACGGCTGTGCTTTAGAGCTTTTTCACAATCCCGGTTATCCACCTGAATTTTGAACAGGTTCTTAAAAAAACGCGCCAAAAGGCGCGTTTTTTGTGGCGAAAGGCGATCAGAACAGGCCGCTGATGTTGCCGTCTTTATCAACGTCAATATGGTTGGAGGCGGGTGCTTTCGGCAGCCCCGGCATTTTCATGATGGTGCCGGTAATGGCGATGACGAATCCTGCGCCGGCGGCGATTTGCACTTCGCGGATGTTGAGCGTGAAGCCTTGCGGGCAGCCGAGCGCTTTCGGGTCGTCCGATAGCGAGTATTGGGTTTTCGCCATACAGACGGGCAAGTTGCCGTAGCCGAGTTTTTCCAAATCCTGCAAGGTTTTGCGCGCGTCTTCGCTTAAGGCGATGTCTGCTGCGCCGTAGAGTTTTTGCGCGATGGTGCGGATTTTTTCCACCAGCGGCAGGTCGTCCGGGTAGAGCGGCGCACAGCGGCTGCTTTCGTGTTCGCAGGTGTCGATGACCGCACGGGCGAGCGCCTCGCCGCCTTTGCCGCCGTGCGCCCACACTTCGCACAGGGCGATTTTCACGCCGCGTTCGGCGCAGGTTTGCTCAATCAGCGCCAGTTCGGCGTCGCTGTCGCTGTGGAAGCGGTTGATGGCGACGACCACCGGCAGGCCGAAGGCGTTTTTCAGGTTGTCGATGTGCTTGAGCAGGTTGGGCAGGCCTTTTTCCAGCGCGGCGACGTTTTCCGCACCAAGCGCGTCTTTGGCGACGCCGCCGTTGTATTTGAGCGCGCGCACGGTGGCGACGATGACGGCGCAGTCGGGTTTCAGCCCACCTTTGCGACTCTTGATGTCGATGAATTTTTCCGCGCCAAGATCTGCGCCAAAGCCCGCTTCGGTGACGGTGTATTCGCCGAGGGCAAGCGCGCTGCGGGTGGCGATGAGGCTGTTGCAGCCGTGGGCGATGTTGGCAAACGGTCCGCCGTGAACAAATGCCGGCGTGCCTTCGATGGTTTGCACCAGATTGGGCTTGATGGCGTCTTTGAGCAGCGCGGTCATCGCGCCTTGCGCTTGCAGGTCGCGCGCGTACACCGGTTCGCCGCGCCGGTTCCAGGCGACGATCATCGCGCCGAGGCGCTCTTTCAGGTCGGCCAGGTCGCGCGCGAGGCAGAAGGCGGCCATGACTTCGCTCGCCACGGTGATGTCGAAGCCGTCCGGGCGCAGCGTGCCGTCCACGGTTTTGCCGAGGCCGCTGATGATGTGGCGCAGTTGGCGGTCGTTCATATCAACCGCACGCCGCCAGGTAATGCGTTTCGGGTCGATGTCAAGCGCGTTGCCGTGGTGGATGTGGTTGTCGATGAGGGCGGCGAGGAGGTTGTTGGCCGCGCCGATGGCGTGGAAATCGCCGGTGAAGTGCAGGTTGATGTCTTCCATCGGCAGCACTTGTGCGTAGCCGCCGCCAGCCGCGCCGCCTTTCATGCCAAAGACCGGGCCGAGCGAAGGCTCGCGCAGGGCGATGATGGTGCGCTTGCCGAGACGGTTGAGCGCGTCGGCGAGTCCGATGGTGACGGTGGTTTTGCCTTCGCCCGCGGGCGTCGGGTTGATGGCGGTGACGAGGATGAGTTTGCCGGGCGTGCCGCTTTGCGGCGGGATTTTCGCCTTGTATTTGCCGTAATGTTCGAGCCGGTCTTCAGCGATGCCGATTTTGGCGGCAATGGCGCTGATGGGCTGCATGGTGGCTTCGCGGGCGATGTCGGCGTCGGTCATGGTTGGCTCCGGTTGTGAGGTTTTCAGGGATGCAGGGAGGGGCGCGGTTTATCGCCCCTTGCGCAGTTCGTCGAGTTCGTCCAGGAGTTGCAGGATGAGGGCGGTGGCGGGGGCGCTCGCCTCGAAGTCGCGGCTGATGCGGTGGGCGCGGCGGATGCGTGCCAGTTGGTAGCCGCTGTAGGTCGCCGCCTGCGGGTCGCCGCTGACGTGGATGATGTCCGCTTCGATGATGCGCACCAGCCAGTCGGCGTCGTCGCCGCAGGCGCGGATGATTTCGTGGTAGCTGAGCTGGATGTCTTGTCCGTTCATGGTTTTATCCTTGGGCGTAGTGGTCGGCGAGTTGTTGCCAGAGGGCGCGGGCGCTGTCGTCGACGGCGCGCGGCAGTTCGATGTTGAGGACGAGGTAGAGGTCGCCCGGCTCTTTGGCGGGAATGCCTTTGCCTTTGAGGCGCAGGTTTTGGCCGCCCCGGCTGCCCGCCGGGATGTTTACCCCCAGTTTGCCCGCAGGCGTGGCAACTTCTACCGTGCCGCCGAGAACCGCCGTCCACGGCGCGATGTCAAGGCGCTGGTAAACGTCCTTGCGGTCTTTGACGTAGTGCTGCGGGTCTTCGCGGAAGCGGATTTTGAGGTAGAGGTCGCCATTTTCGCCGCCGTTGAAGCCCGGCAAGCCCTGGCCGCGCAGGCGGATTTGCTGGCCTTCGCTGATGCCTTTCGGGATTTTGACGTGCAGGGTTTTGCGCGCGTAGGTCATTTCGCCGTCGGCGGTCAGCGTCGGCATTTCCAGGCTCAAACTGCGCTCGCTGCCCGCGTAGGCGGCGGCGATGTCTATCGCCAGTTCGGCGTGCTGGTCTTCGCCGGGGATGGGTGTGGTCGGGCGCTGCGCGCGGCGCTGTTGCGCGTGGCCGAAGGCGCTGAAGATGTCGTCAAAGCGGAAGTCGCCGCTGCCGAAGGGCTGGCCGTCGCCGAAGTGGCGTTCGTCGAAGTGGTAGCCGCCGAAGCCGCCGCCAAAGTCCGGCGCTTCGCGTCCGGCGTAGGGGTTGGCAAGCAGGGCGTCGTATTCGGCGCGCTTGGCCGGGTCTTTGAGGACGTTGTACGCCTGGTTGATTTCGCTGGTTTTTTTGTCCGCGTCCGGGTCGGTGCTGATGTCCGGGTGGTACTTGCGCACCAGCTTGTGATACGCCTTTTTGATGTCGGCGGCGCTGGCGTCTTTGGCGACGCCGAGGGTGTCGTAGTGGGTCTTTTGGCTCATAGGTTTGCGGGTTGTGGTGGATGAAGGCGGGTGGTATGACTGGTTTGCATCGGCGGCAAGTTCGCGGACGCTACCCCCTCCCCAGCCCTCCCCCGCTGCGGGTGCTGGCGCACCCTGCGAGGGAGGGAGTTTTGGTGCTTATTTCAGCACCGCCTGCGGGTAACTGCCCAGCACGCGGAACAGGCTGGCGCTGTCCTGGATTTCGGCGAGCAGGCTGTGCATATTCGGCTCTTGCTGGTGGCCGTCGAGGTCGATGAAGAAGATGTACTCCCAGATGCCCTGTTTGCTCGGCCGCGATTCGATGCGGGTCATGTTGATGCCGTGGCGGCCAATCGGCTCCAGCAGTTTGTAAAGCAGGCCGGGGCGGTTTTGCGAGGAGACGAGGATGGTGGTTTTGTCGCGCCCGCTCGGTTCGGTCGTGTCCTTGCCGATGACGAGGAAACGGGTGGTGTTGTTGCCGTCGTCTTCGATGTGGGCGTAGCGCAGCGGCACGCCGTAGCGTTCGGCCGCCATTTGTCCGGCGATGGCGGCGGCGGTCGGCTCGGCGGCGGCGAGTTTGGCCGCTTCGGCATTGCTGGCGACGGTGACGGTTTCCACTTCCGGCAGGTTTTCCGCGAGCCAGTTGCGGCATTGCGCCAGCGACTGGCTGTGCGAATAGACGCGGCGGATGCCGGCGAGGGTGTCGGCGTGGGTCAAGAGGTTCTGGCCGATGCGCAGCAGCACTTCGCCGCAGATGAAAAGCGGCGAGGTGGCGAAGCTGTCCAGCGTGTGCGTCACCATGCCTTCGGTCGAGTTTTCCACCGGGACGACGCCGTAGTTGCAGGCGCCGCTTTCCACCGCCTTGAACACGTCCGGGATGGCGCGCATTGGCCGCGTCTGCACCGAATGGCCGAACTGCTTCAGCGCGGCGGCCTGGGTGAAAGTGCCTTCCGGGCCGAGGTAGGCGATTTCCAGCGGCAATTCCAGCGCCAGGCAGGCGGACATGATTTCGCGGAAAAGCCGCATCGCTTCCTGGTCGGGCAAGGGGCCGTCGTTTAGCGCGGCGATGCGTTCCAGCACCTGCCGCTCGCGTTCGGGGCGGTAAAAATCGGGCTTGGCGCTATTGGCGGCCTTCTTCACTTCGCCGACCTGCTGCGCGCAGCGGGCGCGGGCGGAGAGGCGGGCGAGGATTTCGGCATCAAGCGCGTCGATTTGCGCGCGCAGCTCGGCAAGGGTGGGCAGCGGGGTAGGCGTAGTCATCGGATGCTCCGGTTCAGGCGGGTCGTGTTATTCTCGCACATTCCTTAATTACCCCGGAAAACCCCATGAGCGAAACCCTCGAAATCCATCCGGCGCGGATCAAGCCGCGTGACATCGCCCGCGTCGTTGAAACCCTGCGCGCGGGCGGCGTGGTCATCGCGCCGAGCGACTCCGGCTACGCCCTGCTCTGCCAGCTGGACGACAAGGCCGCCGCCGAAAAAATCCGCCACATCCGCGCCCTTGACCGCGACCACCCCTTCACCATCCTCTGCGCCGACCTGACCGGGCTGGCGCACTACGCCCGCGTCGATAACGTGCAGTTCCGCCTGCTGAAGACGCTGTTCCCCGGCGCCTTTACCTGCATATTGCCTGCCAGCCGCGAAGTGCCGCGCCGCGTGCAGAACGACAAACGCAAAACCATCGGCATCCGCGTCCCCGACCACCCGGTGATGCAGGCGATTTTGCGCGAACACGGCGAGGCGCTGATGGGCGTCTCGCTCTTTGACAGCGACGCCTTTGAGGCCGACATTCACGACTTGCCCGCCGCCGTGACCGGGCAGGTGGCGCTGATGGTGGACGCAGGCGACGTGCCACTGCGCCCAACCACGGTGCTGGATCTGACCGAAATGCCGCCTGCCGTACTGCGCCAGGGCGCGGGGGATGCTTCCGGGTTGACGTGAGTGCGGTTTGCTGCCGGATAAAACAAACGCCCGCTGCGGGATAGCGGGCGTTTTTTTGTGACCCATTTCCGCGCCAAAATGGGTCACAAACGGATTTGTGCCGCACGGATGCGCCACAAAAAAATTTGTGTTTCAAATTGGACGAAAAATGAGACACAAATGTCAGATACGCACCAACCGCAGCAGCGGCTCAAAGGCGTAAAGGGCGGGGCGGCTGCCTGCGGCTTCTTCCACTACCTCAATAATCTGATGCTGCTCCAGTTGCTTGAGGTGGCGTTGCAGCGAGGATTTGACGATGCCGCTCGCGGGCGCAAAACGGCTGCTTTTGAATACCGGTTGGGTAAAGAGCGCATCCAGAATCAGAATGGTCTGCCGTGAAGCAAGGATTTCCGTCAGGCGGGTTTTCATGTCTTCGTAAAGCGCGGTAATTTCCTCGGCAATTTTCATGTTTTGTTGCGCCTGCGTGTGAATGGCACGGCAGAAAAAGGCACACCAGCCCGACCAGTCATTATTGGCGGAAACGGCGCGCATCTGTTCGATATATTCGTCTTTGTGTTCTTCAAAAAAGTGACTGATATAAAAATGCGGCGCGCTGATTTGCCGCATTTGCCAAAGCAGTAATGGAATCAGCATTCTGCCGATACGGCCATTGCCATCCTTGAACGGGTGCAGCGCCTCAAATTCGATATGGGCAATGGCGGTTTTAATCAGCGGATGGTGATCGTCCTCATCATTGATATAGCGGAAAAGCGAATCCAGTCCGGCCTGCAAATGTTCGGGGGCAATGGGAATAAAATCAATTTGGCGTGAGCCGCGCCGCCCGATGTAATTTTGCGCCGTTTTGAACTGCCCCGGCGTTTTCTCCGCGCCGCGTCCCAGGCTTAATAAGCCCTGGTGCATGGTACGAATGAGCTGCGGGCTGAGCGGGCGTCCTACCAGCAGGATGTGTTGCGCGGATTTGAGCGTGCGTTGATAGAGCAGCGTTTCGATGGTGTCCTGCCGCACCTCGCGCGGCGTCTGCTCTGCTTCGGCCTCTGCCTCGTAACGCAGGATTTCATCAAGCGTGCTGATGGTGCCTTCGATGCGCGAGGAGATAACCGCTTCACGGCTGCGCAACGGCGCAAGCAGGATTTCGCTGTTGTGCAGCGTTTTCAGCATCTGGTCGTAGCGCGCCAGAGATTCGGCAGCGGTGAGAATTTCGTTGAAAAAGCGTGGTAAATCCAGCGATTGCGGCGGAAATGCGCCGTAGTGGTAGTCCACGGCGTGGCTGAGGTCAATGGTGAGGTCGGGCATTTGTGTCTCGTTTTTCCGTTTTTTTGATGCACAAACGGAATTGTACCCCATCCATGCGCCACAAAAACATTTGTGCCTCAAATTTGGCGAAAAATGAGTCACAAATACGGAAAAAGGGAAAAGCGCGTAGGGTGGGGCTTGCCCCACCATCGCGCAACCGTTGTCATGCGCCGGGCGGTGCGCCGAAATTTGTCTTTTTGGTGGTGTTCTAAAATGTATGCTGCCTCAAACAAATCCGTAGTTGATATAGAAAAATCCGATGG
>ERZ773049.1393-NODE-1393-length-13991-cov-7.438361_pt1 | contig 13991 bp, 14 predicted proteins | sample MGYA00580633_ERZ773049 | MGnify/ENA primary metagenome ERZ773049 (study PRJEB29015, sample SAMEA2737991) | human oral metagenome | biome: human oral; feature: human-associated habitat; material: dental | place: China | collected 2066 ... | reverse complement strand
TGCCGCGCTCCATGCACTCCTTCGTCACCTTGACGAGCCGCTCCGCTGCCGCCGGCACCTTGCCGATGAGATACATCCGTGAAGCATCCGCATAGTAGCCGTCCACGATGACGGTCGAGTCGACGTTGATGATATCGCCCTCTTTGAGCACATCCTTGGTCGACGGAATCCCATGACAGACCACATTGTTGATCGACGTACAGATGCTCTTGGGGAAGCCCTCGAAGCCGAGGCAGGCGGGAATGCCGCCGTGCGAGACAATGTACTCGTGCGCCGCACGATCCAGTGTCTCCGTGTCAACACCCGGCGCGACGAGCGTCCCCATGAGATCGAGCACTGCATCGTTGATGACGGCGGCACGGCGGATGCCCGCAATATCCGCCTCGTTATTGATGATCTTGTGCGGCGGACGCACCTGTCCCTTGATTACATCATAGCGGATGGAGGCGATGCGCTCGTCAAAGTCCTCGTGACATTTTTTATATTTCTTGCCGCTGCCGCACCAGCATAGGTCATTTCGATTCATTCCTGCACTCCTTATCATCCTGACATTTCTCTCCTCGTATTATAGACCGAAAAAGAGTTTTTATCAAAGGTTTTCCGTACTATACAGCGTCTGCCTTGACATGACAGAAGGGATAAGCTACACTTAACACGTTGTTAATTTCTATTAAAAAGAAGGTATTTTAGTGAAATTCCCACGTTGGCTGCTCATTCCGATCGTTCTGATTCTCCTGTGTTTCGCTGCTGCGGTGCTGCTCATGTGCACATCCCCCGGCGTGCCCGTGCTCAACTACCATCAGGTCGAGGACAAGGACGGCAACCCACTCACACTGTACTGCGACCAGTTTGACCAGCAGATGGCATACCTTGCAGAAGAGGGCTACCATACGATCACGCTGGACGAGATGATGGACGCGGCGGAAAGCGGTGCGCCGCTCCCCGCAAAGCCTGTCGTCATTACCCTCGATGACGGGTACGTTGACAACTACGAGTATGCCTATCCAATCCTAAAAAAATATGGATTCAAGGCAACGATCTTCCTCATCAACGATTTCACGGGCGTCTATCCAAACTATCTGACGTGGGAACAGATCCATGAGATGCAGGACTCCGGGCTGATCAACTTTGAGAGTCACACGATGACGCACGCGAATCTATCGGAGCTAACCTCGCGCGACGAGCTGCGCCATGAGATCGCCGACTCCCGCGTCGCTCTCTCAGAGAAGCTGGGCAGAGAGATCAGCTACATTGCCTACCCGGGCGGACGCGTCACCAATGACGTCGAGGAGATCACACGCGCAGCCGGATACCGCGGCGGCTTCACCGTTCACTATGGTCTTTCTACGCCTACAGAGGGCGCATACCAAATGGACCGCATCCCCATCTTCGGCTGCAATACGCATACAATGACGCGCTTTAAGCTGCGGGTGGCATTCGCTCCGCTCATCGCACCATTCGAAGATTTACGTCTGGATTTGCGTGCATGGGGGCTCTCCCTAATCGCCAATTATCTCCCGATCCCCTAAGATTCGCTTCTTCAACACTGTCTGCATCGCATGCGCCACGTGGTCATCGATGATACGCGTGTCTCAGGCCACTGTTCATGTTCATTTCATTTAAGGCTTAAACTTACAACCAGCCCCTATGATGGCGGCAGACTATCCACGCTAGGACGGAGACATAAACGAGATTAACATAACCGACACACATCCCCCCCGAGCCGGCATGAAGGAGGCGGCGCCCCAAGTATGCCGCTTTGCAGGCTTGCAGACAAATAAATGCTGCAGGCAAATTGTAGACAAACACAATATTTTTGTGAATAAACTGTAAAAGATTGGGACAGGACGCAAAAAATATGCTATAATGCCCGTATTAGTTATTGTGTTTAAGGAGGGCTTTTCATGGATTTTGAAGCACTGGTGAAAGCGAAGTTTGACGAGGCTTATGCGGCGACGGAGCATCCGAAGAAATTCTTCCTCACGGAGAACGGACGCGGTGTTGTCGACGGCGGCGAGATGTACAACGCACTGCTCCACGATGTGCTCGATGTCGTTCAAAAGGCAGTCATCGGCATTCTCAAAGAAAGCCATCACAACTAAAAATGTAAAAACACAAAGGCTTTGCCATACAGAACGGTGTGTATGACAAAGCCTTATTTTTTTCCTTTGAAATTATGGGGCCGCCCTTTATGCTGCTCAGGTACTCTCATAGCGGAACGGTTCAAGCTCCCACATAGCACCTGTCAGACGTATGACATCGACATCGGTGAACACGCGAAGTGTCGGACGCACATCCTCCTGCGGGAAGAGAGCAATCGTCGCCGCCTCCTCCCCATACTGGAAGAACGCCTCAACGGCACTGTGATCGATATAAAGCCGCAGAGAGAGCGTATGATCGACGTAGAGTTTGAAGGAACGCGTGCCGCGTCCGCCGGAGCGCATTCCCTTGCGGTCGATGGTCATCACCTGCTCCAGCCGGTGATAGCGGAATACCAGTTTCTCTGCTCCATAGACCAGCTCGACGGCAACGGTGTAGACATCTCCCATCTCGATGTCGAGCAGCAGCTCTGTGAGGTCAAAGAGCTCCGTTTCATAGGCACTCTTCCTCGCCATCTCAAGGGCTCGCTCTGTCTCGCGGTGGCGCAGAGCCTTCAGCTCGCGCACCGGCTCAGAGAAAATATGTCCCTGACGCAGCGTCAGCACACGCGGCAGCGTCAGGCTGTGCATCCACCCATCCGCACGCGTCGGATAGTCGTCCTCACGATCGGGCATTCCCATCCAGCCAATGAGGATATGCCGCCCCTCATGCGTCATGACCTGTGGCGCATAGAAGTCAAACCCGTGATCGAGTTCCTTGAACCTTCCATGCATCAACATCTCCATCGCATCCATCGAGGCATGTCCCGCGATGTAGCCCGACTGATAGAGATTCTGCCGGTCATAGGCACGCGCGGGAAGCCCCTGCGGACAGAACAGCAGCACATCATAGTCGCCGAACGAGAGGAGATTTGGACATTCCCACATATAGCCGAAATCCTTCAGCTGTGTTTTCAGTTCACCGCGGCACTCCCAGCCGTCCTCCGTCTCACGGTAGACGAGAACGCAGCCACGCTCCTCGACGGCCTGCGCCCCAATGATGAGATAGCGTCCCCCATCACAGGTGAAAAGGTATGGATCACGAAAATGTGCCGTAAATCCGGGCGGTGGTCCATCAATGATGATGTTCTCCTTTTTTACCGCACCCGCCGCCTTCGTATACGTACCAAAACGCTGTGCAGAGCTGCGGTTTCCCGCCGCATCTTTTGCATTGCAGGTATAGAGAATGCGCAGCCGTCCGTCCTCCTCTGTGCCGCAGCCTGAGTAGCAGCCGTCCTTATCATGTGCATCGCTCGGCCAGAGAGCAATCTGTGGAACAGTGTAGGTACAGAAATCGCGCGTCTTCGTATGCGCCCATGTCTTGTTTTTGTGCGTGCAGCCGAAGGGGTTCCATTGATAGAAGATATGCCAGCCATTGTGATAGGAAAGCCCATTCGGATCGTTGATGAGACCGAACGGCATTTCCAGATGAAATCGATTATGCAGGCGATCGGTAAAGGGAAATCCCGCGGCAAGACGCGCATCGATCTTCCGCTTGTCAAAATTCTCCACAACACTCACTCCTCGGGGCGAAAGGTAACGAAGGTCAGACCGAATGCGACAGCAAAGCCGACGATATTGACAAGGATGTAAGCGGGGAGATGGTCAAGGTAGAGCAACGTGCCCGGCAGCACCGTAATGCCCATGCCCGTTCCCGCAAGGTGCAGGAACCCCGCGGCGGCACCCGCACAGGCCCCCCCGGCAAGTCCGCAGATAAAGGGCCGCATGAAGCGCAGATTGATGCCGAAAATCGCCGGCTCCGTGATGCCGAGGAAGGCGGGCACGGCAGAGGAGATATAAAGTGCACGCTTTTTCGCATTGTGTGTACGTGCCGCAACAGCGACGGCAGCACCGCCCTGTGCAACGATTGCGCCTGTGATGATGGCATTGAACGGATCAACGCCCGTCGATGCGAGGAGCTGCACCTCAAGTGCATTGAACACATGATGCACACCGAACACAACAATCACCTGATGCAAACCACCGACAACGAATCCGCCGATGCCGTACGGCAGCTCCAGAAAGGTACGTACCGCACCGAAGATAACGATCTCCAGTGTGTGCATGATCGGACCGATAACGAGCAGCCCGAGCAGCATCGAAACGAGCAGCGTGAGGAAAGGTGTGACAATGAGGTCAACGATGTCCGGCACAAAGGTCTTGAACCATTTCTGCAGACGCGCAGCAAAGATGCCGAGCACGAGCGCGGGAAGAACCGAGCCCTGATAGCCGACCACGGGAATTGGAATCCCGAAGATCTCCATGGAGAGCGGAACAGCATCGCCTGCTGCGATGGCGTAGGCGTTCGGCAGCTGTGGTGCGACGAGCATCAGCCCGAGCACGATGCCGATGACAGGCGTCCCACCGAAACGGTTCATGGTTGACCAGCAGACGAGTGCCGGCAGAAAGGCAAAGGCGGTATCTGTGAGAATCTGACTCATGCGTATTAGGTTCTCATTCATCCCAATCCCAAGACTCTGCGCCATCCCGCGCAGCCCCATAAAGAGTCCTGTCGCGACGAGCACGGGAATGACGGGGACAAAGACATCCCCGAGCGTACGTGATACCTTCTGCAGCGGCGTCATCTGTTTGTACGCCTCCTGCTTTCCGCTGGCAGCAGCGGCCGCGAGATCCGTCCCCGCAATAAAGGCATCATAAACCTTGTCAACAAAGCCCGTACCGAGGATGATCTGATACTGTGCGGCAGCAAAAAACTGCCCCTTCACGCCGTCAATGTTCTCAATCGCCTTCTCATCAATGAGCGTCTTGTCGTTGACGATCAGCCGCAGACGTGTTGCACAGTGCTCGGCGCTGCGGACGTTTCCCGCCCCGCCGACGTACTTCCAGATCAGTTTGGCGACGCGCTCCTCCTTCGGCAGATTCGGATCGATCTCCGCAACTGCGGCAGTGCTGTGTTCCTCCTGCGGTGCACCGTCCTCCTCCGCATCATCGCCCGAGGAGATCTCCGCGCCGTCCAGTGTAAAGGTAATTTTCCCGTAATCCGCCGCATTCGTGACAAGCACGGGTGTTGTCGTCTCATAGCCTTCCGCGCGGATGGCATCGGAGTCAAATTCAAGCAGAAGCTGCCCCTTTTGCACCGTATCGCCCTGTGCCACATGAGAGGTAAAGTGTTTTCCCTCAAGTTTCACCGTATCTACTCCGACATGGATAAGCAAGTCCACACCATCTGCGGAATGAATGCCGATGGCATGTTTCGTCGCAAAGAGCACGGTCACCTCTCCATCGACCGGTGAAACAACACGCCCCTCCGGATCGGCGACAGCAACGCCGCGCCCCATTGCCCCGCTGGCGAATGCCGGATCCGTCACCTCGGACAATGGAATCAGGCGTCCGTGCATCGGACTGTCCAAACGAATATCCTGCATATGGATTCCCCCCGTGAAATCACATCGATGCGCCCCTCAGCGCATATTCTAATGAAAAGTTTACTAATTTATTTTTTCATTGTCAATGGGAACTGCGCATCCCGCATAAATCCGCAAAATCATTTTACAACCCAAAACCTATATGGTACAATAATGATGGGAAGGTTCATACATATCACAGTTGAGGGAGGCACTACAGATGTCTGTAAAGTATGAGGTCAGCGTGACCGCCATCGGGAAACTGGCGAGCAAATTCCTCGAGACGAACAACAGCATCATCCTGCTGGATGAGGAAACGCACCCGAATCTCGCAGAAATGGTCATCGAGCACACCTCAAGCGAGCTCAAAGGAACCATCACCGTGGGAGATACTCTTACCCTGGGAAAACAGAAGTACAAGATTACGCGGGTTGGCGAGAACGTGAACGAAACCATACGTGAAAATGGACACTGTACCCTGCTCTTCAATACGACAGGATCGATGCCCGGTCAGATCGAACTGGAGGGCAGCGCGGTTCCGCCTCTTTCTGTGGGGGTAAAATTCACGTTCTGCGGGAAATAAGACACCGTCAAAAGAGTCAGCCATGCTCGCTGGCTCTTTTCTGGTTCATACACAAAGATAGAAAATGCGGCGCAGCATGACATCATCTATCTTGGCTGTCCGATCTGGTATCAGGACATGCCAATGTCAATCTGCACCTTCCTCGAAAGCTATGATTTTTCCGGAAAGATCATCACTCCATTCTGCACAGGATCCGGCAATGCGATGCGCGGCATGGAAGCGGAAATCCCAAGCTGTAAAAGAAAGACGCTTTTCACCAATAACGTGAAGAGCGTCTTTTTCCATTGTCTACATCATCGCGTCCATCGCATCAAAAATCGGCAGGAGAAAAGAGAGTACGGCAAAGAAGATCACCCCCGCGACAAAGACAATCATGATCGGTTCGGCAAGTGCCGCCGCACGCTGTCCAATGGCCTCCGCCCTGCGGCCGCAGTAGTCCGCCGCCTGTGGGAGAATATGCTCGAGTTCCCCTGCCTCCTCCCCAGCGGCCAGCATTCCCCGCAGGAGCGGCGGCAAATATGGCTCATCTGACAGTATTTGTGTAAGGCTGTGTCCCTCAATCAGGCAGCGTTCAACATGCTGCAGGCGTCGCTCAAGCACGCGATTCCCCGTCACGGTGCAGGCAAGCGCAACAGCCCGATCCAGGCGAATTCCACTGTGCAGCAGAATAGCCAAAATTCGCAGGATCATCTGCCATGTGCCGAATGACACAAGATCTCCCAAAATGGGCAGATGCAGAAGAAATCGATCCCACAGGAAGCGCACAGACGACACACGCAGGACGAGCCCGACGGCGGTGAGGATCGTCCCCCCCACGAGTATTGTCTGAGCAGGTGCAGCAGACATCTGTGCGGATACGGCGAGAAGAAGGCGCGTCGGCAAGGGGAGTGCAGTGTGCAGATCCGCCAACAGTACGGCGAAGATCGGCAGGACGAACACCGTCATGAGAGCAAGAACGAGCAATGTCGCTGCCAACAGAAAACACGGATAGAAAAGTGCACTGCGAACCGCCTCGCGCGTCCGATGTACTTCCGTGAGGAAGGAAGCAGCTGCCCGCAGAACAACATCGAGTGCGCCGCTTTCCTCACCAGCACGCACCATGCCGACCAGGACGGACGAAAACACCTGTCTCTGCATGCTCATCGCCTGGGATAGAGACATACCATGCATCACGGCGCGATGAAGCGTACGGATGACACGTCCCATCGATGTGCCGTGCTCCCCCGCAAGGAGTCGTTCCAACGCACAATGCACGGGAATCCCCACGGCAAGAAGTACGGAAAGCTCTTGAAGGAAAGCAATGCGTTCCTCCGCTGTTATCCCCGAACGCAGGCGCAGAATGCGCGGGAAATGAAAAACACGCCGCTCCTCGATCGAGAGAACCGACGCGCCGCGCTCCATGATCATCCGCGCCGCTGCGGGCGGGCTTTCTGCCTCGATACTTCCGTGCACCTTCTGTCCATCTGCTGCGCGCGCTGTATAAGAATACACCGTCATGCGAGGATCCCCCGTCTCCTGAGCAGTTCCTCAGCCGCCTCCATCGTCTGCATCCCCTGTGCACTGCCGCTCATCATGAGTGCCGTGAGCTGCTCATAGCGCCCCTGCCGCAGGATGTTGCGTACAGCAGGCGTTGCCGAAAGCACCTCAAATGCAGCAACACGCCCGCCGCCCCGCCGCGGCAGGAGGCGCTGGACGAAGATCCCGCGCTGCATGGCATCAGCAAACTGGGCGCGCACCGCATCGCGCACATCAGCCGGGAACAGGCTCTCCACACGCCGCGCTGCCTGTGCCGCTGATGACGCATGAAGTGTCCCCACGACGAGTATTCCCGTCGTTGCCGCAAGAAGTGCCGCCTCCATCGTCGCGCGGTCGCGTATCTCTCCGACGAGAAGGAGATCCGGATCTTCGCGCAGGGCACTGCGCACCGCATTGGGAAATGACGCGAAATCGTGTCCCAGCTCGCGCTGACTGAAAAAAGAACGATCCGGCGCAAAGATATACTCAACTGGATCCTCCAATGTGATGATATGAGCACTGCGCACATGATTGACGGCATCAATCAGTGCGGCGAGCGTCGTCGTTTTGCCCGCGCCCGTCGCTCCGCAGAGCAGCACCAGTCCATCGTGCGCATCAAGCGATGTGCGCAGTGCGGACGGCATACCGATTTCATCCGGTGTCATAATACGCTCCGGCAGGAGACGCAGAGCAAGAGAAAGTCCGTTGTGCGTCCGATAGAAGTTCCCACGGAAGCGGCGTTTCTCCCAGACCCATGCAAAATCCACATCCCCTGCTCTGAGCAATGCACGCTGCTCGGCAGAAAGCATGCACTCCGCACACTGCTCCATGAATGCGCCGCTCGGCACAAAGTTCTCTGCCATGAGGTTCCCATCACGGCGTATCTGGACATGCTGACATGGAGCTACATGGAGGTCAGACGCATTCCACACCGTCATATTTCGCAGGAGAGCCTGCCATACTTCCATTTCATCCATAGAGCGCACGTTCCACCTCCTCCATCGTCGTCTGTCCGGCAATTGCTTTGGCTATGCCGTCCTGCCACAGTGAGTGCATGCCTTCCTGCTCTGTCGTTTGCCGCAGGACATCCCGTGATTCCATCTCAAGGATTGCCGTGCGGATCCGTGCGGAGACAGGAAGCAATTCATGTATTGCCATCCGCCCACGATAACCGCTTCCATGGCAATGCGGGCAGCCGCGCCCGCGTGAGAGCGTCATGCCGACATGGTACAGACCACCAAGCTGCAGTGCCTCATCGGAGTCCGCCGCAACCTCATAAGTCTCGCAGCAGCGATCACAGACACGGCGAACGAGGCGTTGAGCGATCACGCCCGAAAGCGTCGCTGCAAGCAGATAGGGCGGCACCCCCATCTCGATCATGCGGAAAACAGCCGACACGGCATCCTCCGTGTGCAGCGTCGAGAAGAGTGCATGTCCTGTAAGAGCAATCCGCACCCCCATCTCCGCCGTCTCACGGTCACGGATTTCACCAAGCAGGATCTTCTGTACATCCTGCCGCAGTGCTGCACGCAGCCCAGTGACAAAGGTCAGTCCTGCCTCCGGACATACTTCAAACTGACTGATTCCGTCAATGCGCCGCTCCACGGGATCCTCAAGGGTCATAATATGACAGGCGGGATCGTTCAGTTCTGCGAGAGCCGCATAAAGCGTCGTCGTCTTGCCGGAGTTCATCGGCCCACAGACGAGAAGGAGCCCTGTGGGCCGATGGATGAGTCGTGAAAAGATTTCCTCATTCTCCTGTGTGAATCCAAGCTCTGCACAGCTAAGAAAATGATCTGCCGCATCCATGATGCGCACCACCATCCGCTCGCCGCCCACGACGGGAAGCACAGCTGCGCGCATATCGACGGCACGCCCGCCGCGCAGATAGCGAATCTGGCCGTCCTGCGGACGATTCCGCTTTGCCGTATCAATTCCTGCCATCACCTTCAGCCGTGCAATAACGACAGGCGCAAGCGCTGCAGGAAGCAGGACGGGATGCTCCTGCAGGATTCCATCAATACGAACGCGGATGCGAAGTCCGCCGTCCACCGGCTCAAGGTGAATGTCCGTCGCTTCCTCATCAAGGGCTGCATCCAGGATAACATTGACAAGGGTCAGGACGTGACTGCTGCGGCTTTCCCCATCGGGAGCGCCATGCCGCACCTCACGTGCAGCATACAGCACCAGGCGCTGCATAGCTTCCGCCTCCATGCCGATTGCCCCCTTTCCATCACAGCATCTTCCGCTGCCCGTAGTCTACCGCGAGGAGATACAGTCCACAAGCCGGTGCCGTAGGAGGGGCGAGCCGGCGGTCACGCGCCGCAAAAATCTCGGCAAAACGTGAGGGAGAAATACGCCCCATACCGACTGCCGCTGCCGTACTGACAATGTTCCGCACCATGTGGTAAAGAAAGCCTGTGCCGTGCACATAGATTGAGAGCCGCCCCTCTTCCTCTGTCAGCCGTATCTCATCGAGCGTGCGCACAGGCGACATGGGTGCACCGCCCGCCGCACGGAACGAAGAATAGTCATGTGTCCCCTTGAGCAGGAGCAGAACGGCGTGCATCGCCTCATGATCGAGCGGCTGAAAGATCTGCCACGCATAGTTTCTCGTAAATGGATTCGGCACACGGCATTCTTCTATACGGTAGACATACGCTTTGCCCGTTGCGCTGTGACGTGCACTGAACTCCCGCGGCGCCTCCCACGCCTGTGACACAACGATATCCGGCGGCAGGAGCCCGTTCACTGCACGCGGCAGATGCTCTGTCGGAATACGTCCATCCGTAAAGAAGTTCACCACCTGTCCATAGGCATGAACCCCTGCATCCGTACGCCCAGCTGCTGCCAGTTCCACCATCTCACCGCAGATCTTTGCAAGTGCTCCCTCAAGAACATTCTGCACCGCCAAAACAGGCGGGGTCTGCCGTTGAAAACCGTGATAATTCGTCCCGTCATAGGCGATTGTCAGTGCAATATTTCGTGCACGCTGCTTCATCATCTCCACATGCTCAGGGCGCAAAAGTCAGCCCTCCCATACTTACGGCGCAGATTCCTGCCGCACCGACGACGAACACGAAGATCGACACATAGTCCACACGTCCTGTATGCAGCTCTTTCATCTGCGTGCGCCCCTCGCCGCCGCGATAGCAGCGAGATTCCATCGCAAGAGCCAGTTCATCCGCCCGACGAAAAGCAGAGAGAAAGAGCGGCACGAGAACGGGCACAATGGCACGCATCCGCTGCACAATACTGCCGTGCTCGAAGTCCGCACCGCGTGCCTTCTGTGCCTTCATGATACGATCCAGTTCCTCCAGCAGCGTGGGGATGAAGCGCAGCGCAATGGTCATCATCATCGAAAGCTCATGCACGGGAACGCCTACACGACGCAGCGGCGAGAGGAGTGCTTCCAACCCGTCCGTCAGGCGCAGGGGACTCGTTGTCAGTGTCAAGAGGGTACTCAGCAGGATAAGCAGGATGAGTCGCAGACCGATATATGCACCGCGAACCAGCCCCTCCTGCGTCGCCGTAAACGGACCGGCAGAAAAAAGCTCCGCCCCGGGCGTCATAAAGAGATGAACGGCGAACGTAAAGAGCACAATCCAGAGGATGGGGCGAATCGACCGCAGCTGCATCCCGAGCGGCACACCCGAGAAAATCATGAGAAGCACGACACTAATGCCAAGTGCCGTAAAGCCCTCCACACGATCGACAAAAAAAATCAACAGCAGAAAGAAAAAGAGCAGGACAATCTTAACCCGTGGGTCCATGCGATGCAGAAAGGAATTCCCTGGGAGATAGCGTCCGATTTGTATGTCATTTAACAAAATTACCACGTCCATTTTCTTTTTTTCATTATATCATCAATGATGGTATTTTTCATTTGTTTTTACAAGAAACATTCACGTAAGGAGGCGATATAACAAATCATAGAGCGAACCGATAACCACAATGACGACGGGGCTTTACAAGAATAACACAGTATTTTTTACACAAAGACGAAATAGCTATACAGAAAGGCGAATCATGGTGTTTTGTAGACAAATTGTAGACAAGAAAAAGGGGACGGCGCACGAAACGCTGTCCCCTCTATTTCTTATGCCGCTCTATCCATTCGCCTTTTTATTGTCCGAGCGTCTCAATGAGTTTGAGTCTCTGACCCGCCCCCATCTCCTCCACCTTGTGACTAAGCTCCTCGCGCTCCTCCTGTGTGCCGGATGCCGCATCCAGCACGTCGAGGTGCAGGCCTCTCACCTTGCGGCGGTCTACTATATTGTCCCAAATCACCTCGTTGAGGATTTCCATCTCATCCTCCGAAAACTCCGGCAGTGCTTCGAGATCGAGCATCATTTGATACCGCTCGACGATCTCGTCCAAGCGAGCGGAGAAGTTGCCGCCAGCCGCCTTTACTTCCGCATCGAGGCGGTCGATGTTTGCACCTGTCGATATTGTTTTCTTTGCCATTTTGATTTCCTCCCTTAGGTAACGGGAGGGGATTATGCCCCTCCCTCTTCTTTACGCCACCTCTGCCCGCCGTGCGATGGCTCGGCGGATGTCCTCCTTGAGCTCTGCCATCTTGACGGGGCTCGAATATGTTCCGACAGGGATAACCGCCGAATCGTGGTACACCGTCCACGAGTTTCCTCCGAAGGAGGAGTGGAAGTGCGTATACACTTCGTCTTCCTCCATGTCGTAGTGTACCTCAAGGTACGTCCCGTCGTAGCGGTTGCAGCTCGCCATCTCTCCGACTGCTGCCTTGACTCCGTGGAATTTTCTCTCTTTCATTTTGATTTCCTCCTCTTTCTCTTGGCTTTCGCCCTTGACCTTTATCTTGATTATATTATAGTCTATGTATGTATCTTTGTCAAGTTTTTTACGTAACTTTTTTATATTTTTTACGTAATTATTTTAAGGCACAAAAATAAGCCCCGAAGCCGTAGCCCCGGGGGCGATGATTACCACTCTATGATATTATATGTGACGGTCGCGCCCTTATATCGCCCGCCGTCGAAATGCGCAAGGGCTTCAAATCGTCCCTGCTCATAGCCGACGGTCATCAGAGCTTTGCCGTCAATCACGGATGCGCCCGCCTTGATCTTATGCGCCTTGTTGAGGTTGATCTTATACACATCAACCTTCTGCTGATCTGCTGGCAGGTCTTTGCCGTCCTTATCCTTTGTGATCGGAGTGACCACAGTACGGTCACTTTTTTCGCGTGCTGCTCTCGGCAGCATCGGGTCGTCCGTGCGTATCTGCCGCTCTACCACCGTAGCCGCCCGCTCCACGCTCGGAGCACTCACGTAGTACGTCGTTGTCGGCGCACGCTGCCCCGCTTGTATCGCCGTGATGCGCTTTTCGAGCGCGTTGGCGTTCGCCGTGGATATGTCTAGGCGGTTTTTCAGTTCCTTTACGTCTTGCGTCTCCTCCTGCGTCATGACGGCGGGTTTTTCCTCCACCGCCTCATGTCCTGCGTATCGTCCAACGGCGTAGGCGATGCCAACAATCAGGAGACACAGGATCACCAGCAGGCCTGTTTTGTGCGTTGTAACCGTCTGTTTGACCCGTTCAAGCATATTTTACACCTCCCCTGCACGTTATGAGTAATCGGTCACCCCGCGTGCAATTGCACGGGCGAAGTCGTCCTGCCTGTCTCTCAGCAGCTCCTCATCCTCCGCGTTGCTGATAAAGGCAAGCTCCACGAGGACGGCGGGCATGTCCGTCGCACGCAGGACGGTCAGCCCGGGACGCTCTTTCAGACCGCGATCCACTGTGCCGAGGCTGTCTACGATCTGCCGCTGGATGCAGTCGGCGAGACGCTCAGCACGTCCGCCCATGTTGTGCACGAGTGTCTCCGTGCCCTGTGCGCTTGTGCTCCCTGCGCTGTTACAGTGGATGGATACAAAGATATCCGCTGTCCACTGATTAGCGCAGTCGCAGACGGAGCAGTCCTGCCGATCTGCATAGTCGCTGTCCCAGTTGAGGTTATCGCTCTGCCACATGCGCACCTCGTAGCCGACGGCTTCGAGATAGCCTTTGACGAGTGCCCCTACTGCCGCCGCTACGTCGCACTCACGCAGTCCCGTGACAGGACTCACGGCTCCGCTGTCATGCTCAAGGTCATGCCCTGGATTCAAAAATACTTTCATTTGTCATTCCCTCCTTTGCCGATGCCTCCCCGACGACGTGCCATGTCAACGAGCTCTCCTGCCTCCTTGACGCCCGATGCCTGCATGTTTTCGAGGATGGAGATAAACTCTGTCAGTGACAGATACCCGATAACAAGCGTCGTGGCAAATGCGGGCGCGTGCGCCTTGAGAAGGATAAAATCTAACACCGCCGCCGCGCTGACGACGCCGAAGTAGGTCAGTATCTTCGGGACAAAACGCT
>ERZ773049.1391-NODE-1391-length-13995-cov-3.532568_pt1 | contig 13995 bp, 8 predicted proteins | sample MGYA00580633_ERZ773049 | MGnify/ENA primary metagenome ERZ773049 (study PRJEB29015, sample SAMEA2737991) | human oral metagenome | biome: human oral; feature: human-associated habitat; material: dental | place: China | collected 2066 ... | reverse complement strand
GGCTTAGAGGGCGAGCGAAGTGGTGAACTGAAGGTTACGCCCTTCGGCTGGTATGTACTGCGTGCTGTTGATAGTAGCACGGTGGTAGACGGCGTCGAAGAGGTTATTGACATTCAGCTGTAGGCGCAGTGCCTTCGAGATATTGAGGCTAGCTACAGCGTGGAAGATGGTGTAGCCAGATACCTTGAAGATGTTCGTCTCATCCGAGTAGAAGGACCCGCTGTGCTCCGTACCAAAGCCAAGACGGAAGGCTTCCCCCTTACGGCCTAGACCGATGTTATAGAAGCCCCATGCAGATAGCTTATCTAGAGGTACACGCTTGAGACGGTTGCCAGCCGTGACATTCTTCACGAACTTCGACGAAGTGTATTCAGCGATGCGGGCGTCGGTTAGGGAGTAGCCAAGGGAGAAGTCAAACGCTGTAGAAGGAGCATAGCGCATCTCGAGCTCAATCCCCTTGCTCACGGACTTCCCGATAGGACCGCCTATCTTACGTCCGTCGGCGGCAGTACCGAGGTTGGTACGGACCATATTATTGAGCGTGATGTGATAGGCCGCTGCACTCAGGGAGAGCTCGGTACCGAGATCGAGGTGGATGCCCACCTCCCACTGGCGTCCCGTGAGCGGTTTGAAGCTCCGGAGCTCAGAGTCGCTCATCTCCCTGCCATCCGGGTGCATATAGACTACCTCGGGCGATAGTGTGATGCGCTGGGGCTTAAAGAAGGAGGAGAGGGAGCTGTATACGTTGAAGTACTTCGTGACATTGTATACCGCACCGAGACGATAAGTGAAGGCGGTATTGGTCTGACGCTGGTCAAGGGTACGATCCAGAAGCTTGAAGTCGTCGGTGTTGTAGATACCGTAGTCACGGCTGAAGAAGTCGAGGCGGACACCTGCGAGCAGGTTTACCTTCTGCCAGGTCATGAAGTCTTGTACGGAGAGGCTGTTGACCAAATCGTTGAAGATCTGCATGCGTCGGTACTTCATGTAGATAGGGCCTTGGTCAAGGACGGGATCCTTGAGCGTGACTATTGAGCCTACGCCTGCACCGGTGTAGGCCGCACGGTCGGAGCGACGGAGGTTGAGGTAGGAGAAGTTGTACGCAGCCAGTAGGGCATGCTTGGTATTCCCCCAGCGAGCACGACCTGTGAGCTCTAGCTGATTCTGTGCCGTGAGCGTACCGTAGGCGAAGCCGAAGCCGTCACGCTGCACTCGGTCGATGAGTACAGGTACCTTCTTGTTTCCGTCGAGGTAGTAGTGCTTAGCGCCTACTGCCTTGTCGCCGGTGAGGTAGTTAAGTCCGTCGGTCGAGTAGTAGTTCAGGCTGTCATAGGCAAAGAATGCGTGCTCGGAGAGACGCCAGCGGTCGTTGATGGCGTAGCTGTACTTCCCGTGGAGCTTGACCGTCTTGTTCGTGAGGAACTCATTAGGGTCGGTGTAGGCTCGCGAAGCGGGCTCACTGCTGGGGAAGTCTCCTTGGCGGTAAGCGAGCTTATCGGTAGAAGCATCGTAGACGTCCCACTTCAGATGGGGCTGACCATAGTCGCCTCGGAAGAAGTCGTTGCTAGCGATCAGGGCGAAGCTCAGACGATGTTTCGGGGCAAGAGCGATATCTATCGCTGCATGGGCGTTAGCCGTCTTGGTATAGTTGCCTCGCCAGCCGTCACTGGTCGAATACTCTACGTCTGCTCGGGCGTTGGCCTTAGAGGAGATGGCCCCCGTTCCCCCAGCGGTGATGCGGTGTGTCGCCCAGGTGCCTACAGTGTAGCTAGCATCGAAGGCCTTCTTGGCTTTAGGTTGCTTGTTGATGATGTTGATGACGCCTCCGAGAGCGGAGTGACCGACGCTCATCGAAGCGGCGCCCTTGAGTACCTCGATGTGTGATACCGCTGCCATCCCGGTTAGGGGAGCAGACTGCCAAAGAGCGTGGCGCTCGTCACGCATCCCATCGGAGAGCACTACCGACTCATAGAAGCCACGGAGGAAGAACATGTGGAAGCCCCCGTAGTCCTTGAAGGCATGGACACCTGGGAGCGTCTGCATGGCCTGAGCGGGATCGGAGTAGCCGAGCAGGCGGATCTTCTCCAGAGGCAGAATGTTGGTGGTGAGGGGGATCTCCCGTCGAGGGGCGGGGATCTTGACTACAGTGTTGGGAGCGGTGATACGGGCTCCACGGACGACGACCTCCTGGATATTCTGCACACTATCTAGTGCACTAGGCTCTTGAGCCGCGAGGGCACAAGGCATAGCCAGAAGAGCCAGCATTGTAAGCTTTCTCATAAAAGTAAATCAGGTTGGTTAATGATGCCGGGAGGGGAGCATCCCTCTCAGCCGAGAGGTGGCATAAGCAGAAGCACCACCTTTTACGTAATAGCACAAAGGTAGCATATTTGTGCAAAGTCTACCGTCTCTCCCCCTGCCCCTCCTCTAGGGTAGGTAGGGGGACGGCGAAGCGGTAGAAGTCCCAAGCCTCCTCCTCTTTCTCTCGGAGTAGCTCTTCGATAGCCTTGCCGAGGAAGGGGTTCTCTGCCTTGCCCAACTTTGGATAGATCACAAGGCAAGGGATGGGCTGACTAGGGAGCTCCTCGAAGAGCTTACGGTCACGAGCGTAGCCCGAGAGCTGTCTTGATGATGGATGGTTGCTATACTGACCAGAGGGCTAGAGCACCTCGAGCTGGGCGAAGCGAAGAAGGAGCTTCTTCGTCTCGCCGGTATCGAAGCGGACAGAGGCTTTGGCATTGTCCCCCGTGCCCTCCAGCTCTAGGATCTCCCCAGGACCAAAACGCTTGTGAAGGACACGGCCCCCGACGTGAAGCGCCCCGAGCGACGTGTGTTTCTCTTCGGGCTCTTCCCCGAGTTCCCTGCGCTCGATGAAGACCCGACGGCTGGGCGGAGCCTTGGGCGAGAAGACGGGGGCAGAAGAGAAGTCAGAGGGGAGTTCACTCCCGTAGCTCCGGGGCGAGGGTGAGGGTCTTCCTCCGAGGGGAGCACCGGCACCCAGCTCGGAGTCAAAGGTGACGAGTTGCTTGGGGAGCTCTCGCAGGAAGCGACTGGGACGCCCGTACTCTGTCCGCCCGTTGCGGAAGCGCTCCCGAGCATAGCCTATGTGGCATGTCTTCTCGGCACGAGTAAGCGCTACGTAGAAGAGCCTACGCTCCTCCTCTAGCTCCTTGCCTATGTTGCTCATCATCGAGGGAAATAGATCTTCCTCCAGACCTACGATGAAGACATGAGCGAATTCCAATCCCTTCGAAGCATGGACGGTCATTAGCGTCACGCAGTCGTCATCTTCGGTCGTAGCATCCTGATCGGTCATGAGAGCGATCTCGCTGAGGTAGGAGGCAAGGGTGGGAGTTTGGTCTGCTTCTAGGGAGGCGTGAATATATTCGTCGATCCCGCCGAGGAGCTCCTTGAGGTTCTCCACCCGTCCTTTTCCCTCGGCGGTCGTATCACTCTGGAGATCGGCGAGGATGCCCGTCTGTCGGATGATCCGCTCTGCTACGGCGTAGAGGTCGCTCTCGGTACGGCTGAAGTCCCGGAGCTCGTCTAGCAGGGCAGCGAAGGCCTGTAGTCGTGTGGCCGTGGGCTTATTGACCGCTACCTCGTAGCCTAGAGGGTCACGGAGTACGCGCATCAGGGAGGTAGCTTGGTGGCGAGAGGCTTCACGTACTCGCTGGACTGTCGTATCCCCGATACTTCGCTTCGGGTAATTGATGATGCGGAGCAGAGCCTCCTCGTCCTGCTCATTGACCATCAGTCGGAAGTAGGCGACGACGTCCATGATCTCCTTGTGGTCGAAGAACGACCGCCCCCCGTAGATGCGGAAGGGGAGGCCGACACGACGGAAGACCTGCTCGAGGATACGGCTCTGCGCATTCGTTCGGTAGAGTACTGCTATCGAGCTGTAGCTAGCGCCCGCTCGGTGGAGGCGCTGAATCTCTTCGCTAGCCCAGAGCGCCTCGAGATCGCCTGTGAGCGCCTCGTGTACCTGGATAGGATCACCGACGGCCTCTTCGGAGAAGACCTCCTTGGGGATCTGATACTCATTGTGTGCTATGATCCCGCCGGCAGCCTGTACGATGGTCTGGGTGGAGCGGTAGTTGCGCTCGAGCTTGAAGGTACGTGCTCTGGGGAAGGTCTTCGTGAAGCTCAGCATGTTATCTAGGTTTGCCCCACGGAAGGAATAAATGCTCTGTGCGTCGTCGCCCACGACGAAGATGGCTCCCTTGTCCTGCATGAGCTGTCGGGCGATCATATATTGAGCGAAGTTGGTATCCTGATACTCGTCGATGAGGAGATAGTCTATACGCTCCTGCCAGAGACTGAGCACGTCGGGATGCTGGCGGAAGAGGATGTTGGTCTGTAGCAGGAGGTCATCGAAGTCCATGGCATTAGCTAGCCTTAGTTCGGCCTCGTAGCGCTGATAGATCTCGGCGATCTTCGGTAGTCCGCTCTTGGCGTCGTACTTAATGAAGTCGGCGTAGGAGGCGTAGGCCGAGGCGGTGATCAGGCGGTTCTTGGCCGAGGAGATACGGCTGTGGATGGCGTTGGGCTTGTAGACCTTGTCATCGAGGCCCAGCTGCTTGATGATCGCCTTGAGACGGCTACGGCTGTCGGAGGTGTTGTAGATGGAGAAGTCCGGCGTATAGCCTAGGAGGGTGGCGTGCTGACGCAGGATGCTGAGGAAGACCGAGTGAAAGGTGCCCATACGTAGCTCTCGTGCTCGGGAGCCGATATGCTGGCTGATGCGGTGGCGCATCTCTCGGGCAGCCTTGTTGGTGAAGGTCAGTGCCATGAGCCCCCGAGGATGGTAGCCAGAGTCGATGAGGTAGAGGATCTTGTAGACGAGGACACGTGTCTTGCCACTGCCAGCACCAGCGATGACTAGGGCAGGGCCATCGTTGTAGACGACGGCGGCACGCTGAGCTTCGTTGAGCTCACTGAGGTAGGGGAAGTCGAGGGATTCGCTAGGGCTCATCGGGAGATCTTTGAGAGGAGTATGAGGGGGGAGTATCGGAGAAATAAGTGGCACAAAGATACCGAATTTGAAGGTGAGCCTGAGAGGGTGCTCTTGAGGAAGCTCCTCCGCTAGGGCAAAGACAGGGGTAGGGGAGACCAACTAGTGGCGCTACTGGTGCCACCCGAGAGGCGCTACTGTAGCCTCGAGGGAGGTACCAGTAGCGCCTCCGTGGAGGTAAGCCTGCTCCCTCCGAGCTGGAGACCCTTCCTGATGGAGTGGGGGACTACTTGGGCGGGCACTCGGGCGGAGGTGCTAGCAGAAGAGCGGTTTTCTTCGTAACTTTGTGTACTATACACTCTTTAGGGCTGGTGATGAGACCGCCCACGATTTATTTAGATGCAAGACCTAGATATCCGAGGAGCACGTGTGCACAACCTCAAGGACATAGATGTTCATATCCCCCGCTACTCACTGACTGTCTTCACAGGACTCAGTGGGAGTGGTAAGTCATCCCTAGCGTTTGATACGATCTATGCCGAGGGGCAGCGTCGCTATGTCGAGACGCTTAGCTCCTATGCCCGAGGCTTCCTCGGTGGAGGGATGGAGCGCCCCGACGTCGATGAGATCAGCGGGCTTGGCCCCGTGATCTCCATAGAGCAAAAGACGACGAACCGCAATCCTCGCTCCACGGTGGGCACTGTGACGGAGATCTACGACTTCTTCCGCCTACTCTATGCCCGAGCTGGGGAGGCCATCTCCTACCTCTCGGGGCGCCCGATGGTACGCTATACCGAGGAGCAGATCCTCGACCTACTGCTCCAGCGCTATGAGGGCAAGCGGGTGATGCTCCTTGCCCCCGTCGTCAAGCAGCGCAAGGGACACTACAAGGAGCTCTTCGAGCAGCTTCGCAAGAAGAGCTATCTCACCGTGCGCGTCGATGGGGAGCTACGAGAGATCACCTACGGGATGAAGCTCGACCGCTACAAGCTCCATAGCGTCGAAGTCCAGACGGACAAGCTGACGATCAGTCGGAAGAACGAAGAGCGCCTCCTCTCCAGCCTTCGCCTCACCCTCAAGGAGGGCGATGGCGTGATGATGCTTCAGGATCTCGACTCGGGAGAGATCGCCTACTTCAGTCGTCATCTGATGGACCCAGAGACGGGGCTCTCCTACAATGAGCCCGCCCCCCACAACTTCTCCTTCAATTCTACTAACGGGAGTTGCCCCCGCTGTAAGGGGCTGGGGGAAGTACAGGTCATCGACCTGGAGAGCATCATCCCCGACCGCTCTAAGAGTATTTATGCCGGCGGGATCCTTCCCCTAGGTAAGTATCGTCGTACCCTCGTCTTCGCCGAGATCGAAGCCCTTTGCTCCAGATATGAGGTATCTATCAAAGATCCGATCGATTCGCTACCAGAAGACCTCCTTACCGAGATCGTCGAGGGGAGCAACGAAGACCTAGTGATCGAGGATGAGCGCTTCTCGAGCCTCCGTGGCGTCCCCCTCTCCTACGACGGGATAGGCGCCTATCTCATGGCTCAGGCAGATGAAGAGGATACACGCAAGGATACAGAGAAGTGGATGGCTCAGTTCACCCGTGCTGAGGTCTGCCCCGAATGCTCGGGAGGCCGTCTGAATCGGGAGGCTCTCCACTACTATATCGACGGTAAGAATATCGGAGAGGTAGCCTCGATGGAGCTGACCCAGCTCGCCTCTTGGCTCGAGGGACTCGAGGATAGGCTCAGCCCCCAGCAACGCACGATCGCTACCGAGGTGCTCAAGGAGATCCGCACCCGACTCTCCTTCCTCCTCGACGTCGGACTAGGCTATCTGTCGATGAACCGTATCTCCGCCTCCCTCTCCGGAGGCGAAAGCCAGCGTATCCGCCTAGCCACTCAGATAGGGACGCAGCTCGTCGAGGTACTCTATATCCTCGACGAACCGAGTATAGGACTCCATCAGCGAGACAATGTCCGTCTCATCCACTCGCTTCAGCGGCTGAGGGATCTAGGCAATACGGTCATCGTCGTAGAGCATGACAAGGACATGATGCTCGAGGCTGACCACATCATAGATATGGGGCCGAAGGCAGGGCGTCTCGGTGGGGAAGTGGTCTTCTCCGGTACGCCCAAGGATATGATGCGAGCAGGCACGCTGACGGCTAAATACATCAGTGGACTGGAAACGATCGAGGTCGCTGACCTGAGGCGACCAGTGACGGAGCGAGTCCTTCGTCTCACGGGAGCTCGGGGTAATAACCTCCGTGGTATCGATGTCACCTTCCCCCTAGGGACGATGATCTGTGTCGCTGGTGTCTCGGGCAGTGGCAAGAGTACGCTGATCAACGAGACACTCCTGCCGATCCTGAGCCAGCACCTCTATGCCTCGCTCAAGGATCCCCTGCCCTACGACACGATCGAAGGATTGGAGTACGTCGACAAGGTCGTCGCTGTCGACCAGTCACCTATAGGGCGCACACCTCGGAGCAACCCAGCGACCTACACGGGCGTCTTCACTGATATTCGTAACCTCTTCGTAGGCCTACCCGAGAGCAAGATGAGAGGCTACAAGCCTGGTCGCTTCTCCTTCAATGTCTCGGGAGGACGGTGTGAGACCTGCTCGGGCAACGGGTACAAGACCATCGAGATGAACTTCCTGCCCGATGTCCTTGCCCCCTGTGAAGTCTGCCAGGGCAAGCGCTACAATAGAGAGACGCTCGAGGTGCGCTTCAAGGGGAAGTCCATCGCTGACGTCCTAGACATGACGATCAATGCCGCGGTGGAGTTCTTCGCCCACGTCCCTCATATCCTCAAGCGTCTGCAGGTCCTGCAGGAGGTAGGCCTCGGCTACATCAAGCTCGGTCAGTCCTCTACGACACTATCGGGTGGGGAGAGCCAGCGCATCAAGCTCGCCTCCGAGCTCGCCAAGCGTGATACGGGCAAGACAGTATACATCCTCGACGAGCCGACTACGGGGCTTCACTTCGAGGATATACGTGTCCTGCTGGGTATCCTGAATCGCCTCGTCGAGCGAGGTAATACCGTGATCATCATCGAGCACAACCTAGACGTCCTCAAGAGCGCAGACTATATCATCGAGATCGGCCCCGAGGGGGGTAAGGACGGAGGAGCCCTCCTCTTCGAAGGGACTCCCGAGGCTCTTACCCAGGTGAAGGACAGCCCCACGGCGCCCTTCCTCGCTCACGAACTCAAGCTCGCCAAGGGAAGTAAGAAAGGGAAGAAATAACTAAACACACATATCTAGTCTACTTAACGCCAACGCACATGAAACTAGGAAACCGCCTGTCAAACAAGATTTGTCCCGACAACATGACGATAGAGGAGTGGCAGGTAGCCCTCCGTCGGGAGAACGCCCGAGAGAGCGACTTCTCCGTCGAGCATCTAGACAAGAACCGTATCTGGGGAGACTACTTGGTCTGCAGTGCTACGGGGCGCTATCGTGTCGCCTTCCGTGGCGTACAGAGTGATCGCAACTTCTGCTCCTGCCTCGACTTCCGCACCAATGGTCTCGGTACCTGCAAGCACCTAGAGGCTGTAGCCCTATACCTACAGAAGCACGTCCCCGGCTACCCCTGGGCAGGCCTTAGCTATGCTGCCGAATACTCCTCGGTCTATGTGAGCTACAAGGGAGGTCGGAGCATCCGTATCCGGGTAGGCGACGCCTATAGAGCCGAGTACGAGCGACTCAAGGAAAAGTACTTCACGCCCGAAGGGATCCTCCCCGAGGCGAACTATCCTCTCCTGGAGGAGATATGCCAGGAGGCGGTAGCCATCTCCTCCTCCTTCCGCTGCTACGAAGACGTGCAGGAGTTCGTCAACGAATGCCTAGCCCTCCAGCAGTGGAAGACCGAGCTCCAGAATGCTTATCCCGAGCAGGCCATCCCCTGGGATAAGAAGGCGCTTACTCCAGCTTACGCCGATGTAGAGCGTCTCCTCTACGAGCTTTGCCTCAATGGGTTTGGCTTCATCGTCGGGCTCAAGCACCCCTTCTACATGCACCTCATCGCCCGCCTTGTCGAGGAGGTCTACCAAGGGGAAGTCGTCCGGGAGAAGGGCTATGTCATCGTCAATACCGATACCGATGTCCTGCTCTGGCAGTCCGTGCTCCTTGAGTACAGCGAGTACATCCACCTGCCTGTCCAAGTCATCTCTCAGCAGAACTTCCTCAAACAGCAAATCCAACAGGGGGCCAAGGCGACCTTCGTCTACGTCAACGATGCTGACTGCCTCAAGGAATGGAAGAATCCTCTCTCCCTTGCCATAAAGCGCCTAGAGGTGAAGCACCTCTATCTCCACGTGGAGACGCTCCAGCACTTCACCCCCGTACAGCTATCGTCGATCCTGCAGCATATCAACCCCTTCATCATCGGACCCTTCTATAAGTTCATCCATACGTACCGCCCGATGTTCCCACTGAAGGAGCGTACGGACTTCCTTCCCCCCGAGATGCAGGCCTTCACGATCTTTGTGACGCAGGTCCTCCTCACTGCCCCTGTCTTGCCCAAGGGCGACGCCCCCTCTACCGCTCCGATCCCAGTAGAGGAGCTCCTTACCCCTGAGAATAGGGTCGCCCGATTCCTCGCCCTGCTCGGTGAGATCCTAGATGATCCAGACTCGTCAAAGCTTCTGCGGGAGCGCATCGGTCAGATCTCTGGGCTCAGGTAGCTTGCCTAAGTAGTCTAATTAGATTACCTTTGCACACAATTTGTTAGGGGGATTTCCCCTGAGGTCGGAGGCCTCCCTCCGACGCATACGATCAAAGCATAGTATACATTAAATAATAGAAAGACGAATGGCTGTATCGATTAAGCAGACCTCCGAAGTAGCAGCTGTCATCACCGTATCGGTGAGCGCAGCAGACTACCAACCCCAAGTAGATAAGGCACTGAAGAACTACCAGAAGAACGCTTCTATCCCAGGCTTCCGTAAGGGACACGCTCCTCTGGGACTGATCAAGAAGCAGTTCGGTACCTCCACCAAGGTCGACGAGATCAATCGTGTTGTCGTCAACGCTCTCTTCGGCTATATCGACCAGGAGAAGCTCCAGATCCTCGGCAGTCCCATCCCTGTAGAGAATGAGAAGGAATACGACTTCGCTACCACCGAAGACTTCGAGTTCTCCTACGACGTAGCTCTCGCTCCCAAGATCGAAGCTAAGCTGGATAAGAAGGACAAGCTCACCTACTACCGCATCGTCGCTACCAAGCAGATGGAGGACGAGCAGATCCAGCGCATGCTTGACAATGCCGGTAAGCAAGTCGAAGCTGACTCTGTCGCTGACAACGACGTAGTATACGGGCGCATGATCGAGCTCGAGAACGGACAGCCCAAGGCTGGCGGTATCGAAGCCGAACAGGCTCTTATCCTGCCTCGCTTCGCTAAGAACGAGGCTGAGAAGGCTAAGCTCATCGGTGCTAAGGTCGGTGACACGATCTCGCTCGAGCCCTTCGCTCTCTATGGTGGCGAAGCTCCTGAGATCGCATCGCTCCTGAATATCGAGAAGGAGGCAGTCCCTGCTCTCGACGGGGTAGGCTTCTCCTATCAGATCCATAAGATCTCTCGCCGTGAGCCAGCAGAACTCAACGATGCCTTCTTCACCGAAGCCTTCGGAGAAGCGAGTGACATCCGTAGCGAAGAAGCGCTACGTCAGAACATTCAGGCTAGCTTCTCCGAGCAGTTCGCTACGGAGAGTGACTTCAAGTTCACCCGTGACCTCCGTGCCCTCCTCCTCAAGAAGGCTGGCAAGGTAGCCTATGATGAAGCCCTCCTCAAGCGTATCTTCATCGCTCGCAACAAGGATGTCAAGGAAGAAGAGCTAGACCGCGATCTGCCCAAGATCCTCGACGATATCACCTTCGATCGCATCAAGGCTCAGATCCTCGAAGCAAACAACGTCAAGATCGAGGAGGAAGACCTCAACAAGTTCGCTCTCATCGTAGCGAAGAACCAGTTCGCTATGTACGGCATGACTAGCGTACCCGATGAACTCCTAGAGAACTATGCTCAGAGCATGCTCAAGGACGAGCGTACTAAGGAGAACCTCATCGACCGTGTCGCTGATAGCAAGCTCGCCTCTATCGCCAAGGACGCTATAAGCGTCGAGGAGAAGGAGATCTCCCCAGAGGAGTTCAACGCCCTCATGGCAGACGGTGCCGAGGCTTAGTACACGCCCCTCTTATCCGATGGTCTCTCCTCAGGGTCTTAGCTCTGTGGAGAGACCTTCGTTTTGCTCCTGAGCTCGCCTAGGGCTCTCCACTGTCCCTTCCTCGTGAGGGGACGATTCACCCAAAAGAAACATAGACTAGCGATATGATCACAGTCAGCGATCTCTCTGTGCAGTTCGGCAAGCGCATCCTCTTCCAGGATGTCAATCTCAAGTTCACGCCGGGGAACTGCTACGGCATCATCGGTGCTAATGGGGCTGGTAAGTCCACCCTCCTACGCACGATCAGTGGTGCCCTTGAGCCTACCCGTGGCTCGATCACTCTGGGTCCTGGTGAGCGCCTCTCGGTACTCAGCCAGGATCACCATGCCTTCGATGCCTTCACCGTCATGGATACCGTCCTGATGGGGCACAGTGTCCTCTGGGCGATCATGGAGGAGAAGAACGCCCTCTATGCTAAGCCCGACTTCAACGATGAGGACGGTAATCGTGTCGCTGAGCTCGAGGACAAGTTCGCCGAGATGGAAGGCTGGAATGCTGAGAGCGATGCAGCGATGCTCCTCAGCGGTCTTGGTATCAAGGAAGACCTCCACTACAAGCTCATGAAGGAGCTTAGCGGTAAGGAGAAGGTGCGTGTCCTACTAGCTCGTGCTCTATACGGCAAGCCTGACAACCTCCTCCTTGACGAGCCTACCAATGACCTCGACCTAGAGACCGTCACTTGGCTGGAGAACTATCTCTCCGAGTACGAGCAGACGGTACTTGTCGTCAGCCACGACCGTCACTTCCTCGACTCCGTCTGTACGCACACCGTGGACATTGACTTTGGTCGTGTCCAGCAGTTTGCAGGGAACTACAGCTTCTGGTACGAGTCCAGTCAGCTCGCTCTGCGCCAGCAACAGCAGCAGAACAAGAAGGCTGAGGAGAAGCGTAAGGAACTGGAGGAATTCATCCGTCGCTTCAGTGCCAACGTAGCTAAGAGCAAGCAGACCACCAGCCGAAAGAAGATGCTGGAGAAGCTCAATGTCGAAGAGATCAAGGCCAGCAGTCGCCGCTATCCCGGGATCATCTTCACACCTGATCGTGACCCAGGGAACAAGATACTCGAGGTCAAGGGACTCACTGCTTATGCCGATGATGGCACCCTCCTCTTCCGTGATCTGAACTTCAATGTAGAGAAGGACGACAAGATCGTCTTCATCAGCCGTGACCCACGTGCGATGACGGCACTCTTCCAGATCATCAACGGCGAAGAGAAGCCTGCAGAGGGTACCTACGAATGGGGGCAGACGATCACCGAAGCCTACCTACCTCTGGACAATACCGCCTTCTTCAATACGGACATGAACCTCGTCGAGTGGCTCTCGCAGTTCGCAGCAGATACCAATGAGGTCTACCTCAAGGGCTTCCTTGGACGTATGCTCTTCTCCGGCGAAGAGATCCTGAAGAGTGCTTCCGTCCTCTCTGGGGGAGAGAAGATGCGCTGCATGATCTCCCGTATGATGCTCAAGAATGCTAACACGCTTGTCCTCGATAGTCCGACGAACCACCTTGACCTGGAGTCGATCCAGGCCTTCAATAATACGCTGAAGACCTTCAAGGGGAATGTCCTCTTCACGAGCCATGACCACGAGTTCATCCAGACGGTGGCTAACCGCATCATCGAGCTGACGCCTGGGGGGATCATCGACAAGATCATGGACTACGACGACTACATCGTCGATCCTACCGTCGCAGAGCTCAGGGCTAAGTACTACGGCGCTTAGTCGCCACCTGAACTAGGGCAAGGAAATAGCCGTCCTGAGCCCACACGATTGACCCAGCAGGGACGCACTCTTTCACTGAGTGCGTCCCTGCTATTTTTTTGTTCCCATCGGTAGGGGCAAAAAGGGACCTACGGTAGATCGCAAGAGCGACCTACCGTAGGTCGTCGAGACGACCCACAGTAGGTTTTTTCGACGACCTACCGTAGGTCGGTTTTTCGGCCCTTCGGATCGCTTCCTCCCAAGGGTTGAAAGCACCTCTTCTACGCCGGGGGATAAAGCCTATTCATTGCCTCGCATAGAAGTCTGCGAAGGGCACCCCAGAATGCGAGCTAGAAAGCCCTATAATGAGATGTATTCACTGGGAATCTCTACCTTTGGTATGACCCTTACTCATCTAAGGGCATGTTTCATTCACCTACACACAAATACACAGACATGCTAAAACATTTTCTGAAAACAGCTCTGCTGGGCCTCTTCTCCGTAGTTGGCCTAGCTTCCTGCGACTCTGCTGCTAAGCAAGCAGAAGACTTCGACGCTCTTCGTCCCACGCTCCTCGGAGGAGTCTATTTCTATCGAGGCTACGGTGGTGTAGATGCTGTTGCTAGCCTCCTGAGCTCGGAGGGGGTCTCCCAGATCGAGGGCTACAAGGAGCTCTTCATCGATCCCTATAAGAACGAGGATCCTAGCAATATCACCTCTAACTTAGAGCGGGACTGGGGGATCACTGATGCTGCTGGTCTCAAGGCAAAGATGGAGAGCCTAAAGACAGCTGCTAGTGAGCACAAGGCTTGGGACTTTGCTCGTGGTGTCATGATCGCCTGGTCGGGTCTGAGGGTCGACTTCCTGACTCGTGAGGAAGCGGATGCGTATATCAAGTCCCTCGTACCGCTAGCTCAGGCTAAGTTCGCCGACTGGAATGCCTACTACAAGGACTTCATCGATGGACGTACCGCTTGGGATCCTCAGAACGAGTACGGCGGTAGGGAAGAATTTGAGGCTGCTGTCAAGGACCTCCTAGAGAATCCACAATCCATCTATAAGGTGATCCCTCTGAAGTAACTGCTAAGGGCTGAGAAGGCTACCGCT
>ERZ773049.1389-NODE-1389-length-14018-cov-12.371195_pt1 | contig 14018 bp, 11 predicted proteins | sample MGYA00580633_ERZ773049 | MGnify/ENA primary metagenome ERZ773049 (study PRJEB29015, sample SAMEA2737991) | human oral metagenome | biome: human oral; feature: human-associated habitat; material: dental | place: China | collected 2066 ... | reverse complement strand
ATAATAATATTTAAGATAGAGGTAAATGAATGAAAATTTGTAAAGAATGCGGTTATGAACTTGAAGATGATGAGATAGAATGTCCTAATTGTGGGGAAGTTTTTGCTGAAAGTGAAGAAAAAAATATAAAAAAAATTGACGATGACAAAAATAATAAAAGTATCGAAAATAATAAAAAAACTGAAAAAGATATAGAGAAAAATATTGAAAAAGAAGAAGAGAAAAGAGAAGAAACTAAAAGTCAAAGTAAAACTGGGAAAATGTTGGCAAGATGTAATGTGACAGGTTTTGAAGTTGAAATAAATGAAGGTGAAACTGAGTTTTATTGTGAAGATTGTCAAGAAGAGCACAGTATAGATGGCGAAATGTATGTTGCTATAAATTTGGAAAAAGAGGAAAAAATTGAAGAAATAGAAGAAAAAAGAAAAAAAAGAGAAGAACAAAAAGAAAAAAATTTAAAAACTGAAAAGAAATTTGAAGAAGAATCACTTTATCTGCTTTTTCGAGGTAATGAAACTGAATTTATTAAAATCCCTAAAACTGGTGGAACAGTTGGAAGGTATGGAGATTATGGAGCTAAATTTTTTAATGAAAGATATATGCAAACGGTGTCGGGAGAACATTTAAAGATTGATTATAGAGGTGGCGACTGGATAATTGAACATCTTAGTAAAACTAATGATACGGAAGTGAACGGGGAAAAAATGGAATATGAAAGTCCTATTATTTTGAAAGACGGTTTTAAGATTACACTTGCTAAAAGAATAGTTTTTACAGTTAGGATAAGATCCTAATGTATGTAGATAGAATAATTTATCCAATTTTTTCACTAGGACCTGGAAAAAGAGTGGTAATTTGGACAAAAGGATGTACAAAAAAATGTAAAAATTGTTCTAATCCAGAATTGTGGGATGTTGGAAAAGCCAGAAAGAGAACTGTAAGAGAACTTTTTCAGATAATAGTTAATATAAATAAAGAAAATTGTGTTGATGGAATAACTTTTACTGGTGGAGATCCGCTTGAGCAGTTTGGTGAAATTATTGAGTTTGCAAAGCTATTAAAAAATTTAACTGACGATATTCTGGTTTATACTGGGGATTATTTTGCAAATTTTGATGAAGAGAAAAAAGAAAAGATTAGAGAAAATATTGGTGTTTTGATAGATGGACCTTATATTCATGAACTTAATTTTAAAGATGTAATTTTGAGAGGATCTAAAAATCAGAATATAATTTATTTTAACGAAAGTTTGAGAGATAAATATAAGAAATATTTAAAAAAGGGAAGAATGATACAAAATGTTGTGATGGAGGAAAAAATAATATCCGTGGGAATACATAATAGACAGGAGGAATTATGACTGATATAAAACCTAAGTGGCAAAAGGAGCTGGAAAGTTTTAAGGGAATAAAATCTACTTTTATAATTGAAGGAAATATAAATGATTTATATCCGTTTTATGAAAATGGGAAAATTGTTAATTATATTGAGCTAGACTGGCTTTTGATGAAAATATTTAAAGATTTTTTTGCAAATGAAAATGAAGAAAAATTTAAATATGATTTTGTTTTTTGTAATCCTGTTTTGGGATTTTATAATAGAAGTATTAAAGACAATGTCGCTGATATTTTGAAAAAATATGATAATTCTAAAAATAGTATTTTTAGTTCGAGAGAAAATTTGAATTATAAGATTAATGATATTGAAAAATTTTCTGAAATTGTGAAAAATGTGGTGACGGCAAAAGGAGAGAATCCTGTTGCAGTAGTTGTGAACTTTGCCGCAAGATATATCTCTTCTCCAAATTCTTTGGAAACAAGCGAGAACAATATGTTTATTAATTTGTTGGAGGCGTCGATAAGAGCTAGAATGACAAACGGCTATGTGAATACTTTGATACTAGTTGTTGAAAAATTTAACGATTTGCCGTCGTGGTTTTATTATAATAATCCAAATGTCAGAACTATCACGATTCCAAATCCTGATAAAAATATGAGAAAAAATTATATCGAAAAAATATATGAAAATGAATTGAGAGACGATCCTGAGAGTAAAGATAAATTTATTGATAATACTGAAGGACTTAAAAATAGAGAATTAAAAGAACTAAAAAATCTTTTTAATAGATATAAGAAAATAGATTCTGAATATTCATTGCTAGATGCATTGACGATGTATAAATATGGGATTAAAGAAAATATGTGGGAATCTATTAGCGAGGAAAAAGTAAAAAATCTTGAAGAAAAACTGAAAGAAAGAGTAAAAGGGCAGGATAGAGCTGTGAAAAAAGCAGTTTCAGTTGTAAAAAGAGCGGTTGTAGGAATGTCAGGTCTGCAGCATTCATCTGGCAGCAAACCAAAAGGAATTTTATTTTTTGCAGGGCCTACAGGGACTGGGAAAACGGAACTTACGAAAGCACTTGCGGAAGAACTTTTTGGAGATGAAAATAATTGCATAAGATTTGATATGAGTGAGTACTCAGAATCACATTCGGACCAGAAGTTATTTGGAGCACCGCCGGGATATGTTGGCTATGAAGCTGGTGGACAGCTTACAAATGCGATTAAAGAAAGACCTTTTTCAATTTTGCTTTTTGATGAAATAGAAAAAGCACATCCTTCAATAATGGATAAATTTCTGCAAATACTTGAAGATGGAAGAATGACTGATGGTCAAGGTAATACTGTGTATTTTTCGGAATCGCTTATAATCTTTACTTCTAATTTGGGAATTACAAAAAAAGTGGTGGATTCGTCTGGAAATGAGAGTAGGCAAATGCTTGTAAATATTGACGAAGATTATAAAACTATGGAGCAAAAGGTTATAAATGGGATAAAGGTGCATTTTAAGCCAGAAGTTGTCAATAGAATTGGAAATAACATTGTCGTGTTTGATTTTATAAGAGAAGAAGTTACAAAACTTATAGTTAAGGCACAAATTAATAAAATAAACAAAAATATTAAAAAATTGAAAAAAATAGAAGTTGTGACAAACGAAGAAATATTGGAATATTATTATAAATTGGCACAGGAGCAAAAAGTACGGGAAATGGGTGGAAGAGGAATCGGAAACTTGATGGAAGAAAAATATATAAATAAATTGTCCGATTATATGTTTGATTCAAGAAATGAAAAAGGAAAAATTTTAACTTTTATTGAAAATGGAGAAATCAATTTTAGAAGAGAGGGATAGTTATGTATAAATTTTATTCGAGAAACGATATTGGCGCTTATGAAAAAGTTAATGATGATAAATTTATGATTAATGGGAAAATTGTTGAAAGCGGAGATTATAGTGGAAAAGCTCAAGATTATATAAGTGCAGTCTTGTGTGACGGAGTTGGTGGAGAAGCGCAAGGATATAGAGCGGCACTTAAGACACTTGAAGTCTTTAAAGAAATTCAATCAGAAAATGTTGATAAAGAAAAAATTAAAGATACGGCAAAAAAAGCAAATTCAGAAGTTTTGAAACTTCAAAGAGAAGAAAATAGAGAAAAAGGGTTAAAAACGACATTAGCAGGAATTTATGCGAATAAAGATACGTTTATTTATTATAACATTGGAGACAGCAGAGTTTATAGATACAGAAATGGATATTTGCAAAGACTTACAAGAGATGACTCAAAAGTGCAGGAATTTATAGATGACGGAGTTTTGACACCGGAACAGGCATTTGAATCTCCACTTAAAAATATTATAACCAAGTGTATTGGAGGGCAAAATAAATTTGAACTTAATATAAATTCTTCTAAAGTTGGATTAATGGACGGCGATGTGATATTATTGTGCTCGGACGGAATTACAGATGTCATTGACGATAGTTCTTTAAAGGAAATTTTTGATAAGAAAAAAACTGTGGAAGAAACTTTGAAGGAAATACATTTGACAAGTTTGAAAAACAAAAGTATGGATAATATGAGTTTGATTTTGATAGAAAAGGAGAAGGAAGCAAATGAGTGAAAAAAATACTAGAATTCCAACAATGCCACAATCAGATGATAAAAGAAATCCTACTATGCCACAGGATAGTGGAAGAATGCGCACAGTTTCTCAAAATGACAGAACTCTTACAGTTTCGCAAGAAAGTAAATCAGAAGATAAAAATTTTGATATAAGAGAAAATTTGAAATATGTTTCTGATAACGGTCGGCTAATTTTGGAAATTAAGCCAGGAGACAGAATGAGCATATCCGGAGGAGAATCAATATTATTTAAGAATAGAGTTTTCGACAGAAGGAAGAACGAAGTTGAAGTCGTCATAAAAATTCTTTTGAATATAGATGTTGATTCTGATTTTGAAAAATTGGAAAATCGTAAAAAAATCTTGGATGTAGTTTATCAAAAAAGAGCGGAAATTGAAGAAAATAATTTGGCACGGGTTATTTCTTACGGAAAAGTTGTGATAGAAGGAAAAGAATATTTTGCAGAAGTTTATAGATATTATTCTGGCGGAGATTTGTCACAAAAGTTGTCAATGGACTACGAAGAAATTAAAAATAAAGTTGTGCCGTCGCTGTTAAAAGCTATAAGATATCTTCATAAAAATAATATAATTCACAGGGATATAAAACCTGAAAATATTTATATTCACAACGGAGAATATTATTTGGGAGATTTTGGAATAGCTCGTTTTTCGCAAAGAGATATTGATTATGACGAAAAAAAGGTTGGAACATTGGGATATTGTGCTCCTGAGCTTTTGATTGCAGAAAAAGGAAGAGTTACGAAAGAATCTGATTATTATTCATTGGGACAGACTTTGTATACGCTTTTTACAGGAAAAATGATGTATGAGAATATTTTGAAAAATAATAATAAGACATATGAAAATAAAAAAAGTGAAATACTTGATATGATGATGAGAAAAGAAGGAACTTATGGTTTTGCTTATTTTCAGAAATATAAATTATTTGGAGCATTATTAAAAGGATTATTAAAATATTCAATTTCAGATAGATTTAACGATACTGATGTTGAAAAATTTATTAATGATGATGAATCATTGATAAGAAAAGCAAAGATGGAAGAAGAAAATGAAGGATTTTTCAATTCGCCATTAAAAATTTTTGGAAATAATTTTTGGTCAAAAAATGAAATATTTGAATTTTTGTTTAAAAATCCAAATAAAATAGATGAATTATTGAATAACGAATATTTATCTCGATATTTTGAAAAAAATAATATGTTTTCAGATGAAAATAAAACAGAAATTATTGAGAGAAATTATTTGAGCGGAAATGATTTTGATAAAAAATATCAAATAATGGAACTTTTTAAGTTTTTAAAAGATGAAAATACATTAATTTGGGATAATTTTGAGTTAAAAGAACCAAAAGATATTCTTAAAATTTCTTCGAGCGATTTGAAACAATTAATTCAAAGAAAAGTTATTCAAAATTTTTTGAGTGAAAAATTTCAAATAAATAAAGAAATTCTTGATATGTTTGAAGAAATTAAAAATTATAACGACGGTTTGATAAAATGCATATTAAATATTTATTTTAATTCTGGTCAAAATGGTTTTGAATATCAAGGAAAAAATTTGAATAAATTGATTACGGAATGGACGGAAAGTAATTATAGTCAAATGCTAATGGTACCATTATTAGCTTTATTATATTTAGAAGGTTACAAAGAAATTCTTTCAAATGAAACTTATTATAAATTTAAATTTTTAATCGCTCTTGAAGAAAATGCTCATGAGAATCGGGTTAAAGAAAAAATTAGAGAATATTATTTAGATTGGCAAAATGAAAGATACAATAAATTAAAAAATTTTCTTAAAGATATTGATAAATATGAAGCGACTGGAAATGAATCGAGAAATATTCTTCAAAATATAGAAAATTGTCAAATTTTTTCAGATAAAATGGATATAAACGAAATAAATAGAAAAATGACTGAATTTGAAAATGAATATAAAAAGTTTGAGATAAAATTTGAAAATAATCCGTATAATGTGATAATGAAATCTTATGCCGATGATGTTATTATAACACGATATTATAATAAATATTTTAGAGATAATAATTTAAGAAATTATTGTGAAGAATTAAAAAATGAAATTTCTTTAAAACGAACATCATTGGAAAATATAAGAGTAGATCATATTATAGTCAATTTAAAATTAATTTTTGTATTTGCTTTTGCTTTTTTAATATTAGGATATTTTTCAGGTGATCAGTTTAATTTATTTGCAAATATTAAAAATACTGGAATTAAAGAATTGCTTTTTCAAATAAAATATTTATTTTTTGGATTAGGCGCATATTTTCTGGTTAAATTTTTGATTTGTATAATTATGTTTATTAGTACGAGAGATTATATTATTTTAAAAATACGATATAATAATTTTTTCAAAGAAACATTTGGAAATAATTATGAAAATCGTTTGAATGAAATATATAACTTAATTTTAAATGAAGATAGAGGAAAATTTACAGAAGATTATTCACAGAGTTTTGATGAATTGGAAAATTTGGAAAATAAATATGCTAGAAGTGTCGAAAGTTATGAAAAGAATAAAAAAGGTATGAAAGTGATAATTGGTGTATTGCCAATACTGCCTTTATTAGCAATTTTATTTTTTGGGTATAAAAATTATTTTATAAGTGATGTTTATAAAACAGATGTTATTGAAGCAAATAGTTATTTTATATTCAAAGTATTTTGTTATTTTTTATTTTTATCAATAATTTATGTAAATGCAATAGAAAATTATGTAAGCAGAAGTTTAAAAAATTTGGACAAAGTTTTTCTTGGTTTATCAATTGTCACTGTAATAGGATTTTTTATTTATAACAGAACATTAGAATTTGAACTTAAATTTTGGCTTCCGTGTGGAGTTGCAATAGCACTTTTAGTGATGCTTGTTTTAAAAATAGACGAAGTAACTGAAGTTCCGATTAATAATACAAAAGGTGCATTATTTTATATCGGTTTAATCATAGGAATTTTAGTTCCAATGTATTTTTTAACTTTGCCGATGAAATGGTGGGGATGGCTTTTCTTACTTGTACCAGCAGCGGTGATATTTATAACAGGTTCCGATGGTAGCTACGATAATGCAATTCTAGGGTGGATTACATATAAAATTCCATTTGCATTTTTAGGATATTCAATTGCATTAATAAATTTAGGGAATCCTTCAAGTGATGGACTTACAAATATCGTATCTGGAATTTTTGGTTTTTTTCTATTTCTTTTGGGAGATGTTTTAGTGGCAATAGCAATTGGATTTCTTAGCGGTTTATAAAAATAATTTTATGAAATAGTGCAAGAACACTCGCAACTTTAGTTGTGATTAGTCGTGGGAGGTTCAGTCATTGACAAGGGATTGATACTCCTTGTTAATTAAAAGAGAGAAAGATAAAAAGATAAACAGCATTAAAAAAAATCCGAATATAGTTTCGGATTTTTTTATTTATAAGGAAATTAAATTCATATTTTTTAGACATTTACTGATATATTTGATAATTTTAAAAGAGGCGTCAGCCTCTTTTCCTCTTCTTTTGTCAAATAAATATATAAATGTCTACGACAAAATATCCAACCTAGTTGGATTAATAAAATATTAATAGTATTTTTTGAATGGCGGATATCTGTAATGATAAAATTCCCATACAATCATTTTAACCTTGCATACTGGACAGTAAATATGCCTTGAATAAAATCCGTAGCGGTTTACCATCTTAAAGTTCTTAGGGGGCAGATGAATTAAAATATAGGAAATAAATTTCTCAGAAGACATAGTAATGTAAGTTTTCTTTTTATCATTAGCCAGGTCATTAAAAAAGAAAGTAACCTCCTTGTCAGTAATGTCAGTAATCCTGTATTCAGCAATGGGAGAACGTGCAAGGTATCGTCCAAGATATCTGATAATACCTTTTGTGCTGTTAATATCACCATTGCCAACGTTTATGAATGACAGGAATGAGACCGTAATGTACAATATCGGAATCAGTAAAGTAATATCTGGAATGTTCAGAAATTTTGTTTTTTCTTTTTCTTTTCCTGCTGATATTGTGAAAGATGAACTTGAATACCTGGTTAACAGCGGCAGAAAGTTTAATATATTCAAGGTGACTGTTGGTGATATTATTTTTCTTGCAAAATTTTAAGGAATTTAGTAAAATATTGTTGTTACTGAAAATATATTTCAGTTTATCTTGTATAATGTATGTCATAAATATATTATACAAAAAAATCAGCCGAATTTCTATTCGGCTTTTTTTATGTTTTTTAAATTATTTGCTAATCAAATTAAAAATATTTTAAAAATATTTGTATATACAATTGAATGAAAAAATATTATGTGAGATAATAAATTATAAAAATAAAAACAAAAATTATTTATTTATAATAAATAAAAAAAGAAAAAGAAAATAAAGAAAAGGAGAGTAAAATATGAAAGAATTATCTCATTTAGATGAATTAGAAGCAGAAGCGATATATATCATAAGAGAAGTAGCGGCAGAATGTGAAAATCCAGTTATGCTTTACTCAATTGGAAAAGACAGTTCTGTTATGCTGCATTTGGCGATGAAGGCATTTTATCCAGAAAAACCGCCATTTCCGTTTTTACATGTGAACACGACTTGGAAATTTCGAGAGATGATAGAATTTAGAGATAGAAGAGCGAAAGAATTGGGGATTGAGATGCTTGAATACATTAATCCTGAAGGAGTTGAAAAAAATATCAATCCTTTTGACCACGGTTCGTCTTTTACGGACATAATGAAAACACAGGCGTTAAAACAAGCATTTAATAAATATGGATTTACTGCCGCATTTGGTGGTGGAAGAAGAGATGAAGAAAAAAGTCGGGCAAAAGAGAGAATTTTTTCATTTAGAAATTCAAATCAGGCTTGGGATCCAAAAAATCAAAGACCTGAGATGTGGAAACTTTACAATACGGAAATAAATAAAGGAGAAAGTATCCGTGTTTTTCCGATTTCAAACTGGACTGAAAAAGACATTTGGGAATACATAAAAAGAGAAAATATACCAATAGTTTCGCTTTATTCAGCAAAGGAAAGACCTGTTGTAAAAAGAGGAACAAATTTAATTATGGTGGATGACGAACGTATGAGATTAAATGACGGAGAAGTTCCTGAAATGAAAATGGTGAGATTTAGAACACTTGGAGATTACCCACTTTCAGGTGCTGTCGAGTCAAATGCTGTAACTTTGGAAGAAATAATAGATGAAACGCTAAGTTCGGTGGAATCAGAGCGTACAAGCCGTGTAATTGACAGCGATAATGGCGCTGGAAGCATGGAAAAAAGAAAAAGGGAGGGATATTTTTAATGGCAAAATTATTAAAATTTATAACTTGTGGAAGTGTGGATGACGGAAAATCCACTTTAATTGGAAATATTTTATACAACTCCAAATTACTTTATGCGGATCAGGAAGAAGCACTTATTTTGGACAGTAAAGTTGGTTCAAGAGGCGGTGCAATCGACTATTCGCTACTTCTAGACGGACTTATTGCAGAAAGAGAGCAAGGAATAACAATAGATGTGGCTTATCGTTATTTTACAACAGATAAGAGAAGTTTTATAGTGGCAGACACTCCCGGTCATGAGGAATATACTAGAAATATGGCTGTTGGAGCATCCTTTGCACAAGTTGCAATTTTACTTTTAGATGTCACAAAAGGAGTTTTAATTCAAACTAGAAGACACGTCAGAATTTGTTCTTTAGTCGGGATTAAATATTTTGTTTTTGCAGTAAATAAAATGGATTTGACAAATTATAGCAAAGAAAAATTTGACGAAATTGTGGCACAGATTGATGAACTTGCAAGAGAACTTAATTTAAAAAATATTAAAATTATACCTGTGAGTGCAACTGAAGGGGATAATGTTACAACAAAATCAAAAAATATGGAATGGTACAAAGGTGAGAGTGTTCTTGAATATTTGGAAACAGTCGATGTTACAAGTGAAGATAAAGATTTATCTTTTTATGTGCCAATTCAAAGAGTTTGTCGACCAAATCATGAATTTAGAGGATTTCAAGGGCAAATCGAGAGTGGTGAAGTGAAAGTTGGACAAACTGTAACTGTGCTGCCAAGTAATGAAACTGCCGTTGTAAAATCAATTTTAAATGGAGATAAAACCGTAGATAGCGCTTTTGTAGGACAAGCGGTAACTATTCAGCTGGATAGGGAAGTGGATGTGAGCCGTGGTTCGGTTATAACTGACAATAATGAACTTTTTGCAGCAAAAAATATAAGTGCAACATTGCTTTGGATGGACGATGATAAATTGACAATTGGAAAAGAGTATTTGACAAAAATTGGAACTAAAAAAATTCCTGCGATAATTAAAAAAGTTGAATACCAAATTGATGTAAATACTGGAGAAAAGATAAAAATAGATTCAATAACTAAAAATGAAATTGCACTTTGTGAAATAGAGTTTTCGGATAAAGTGATAGTTGATAAATTTAAGAAAAATAAGGTTTTGGGAGAACTTATCTTAATTGATAGATTGTCACATCAGACGGCTGCCGCTGGAGTTGTGGAAAATGTGAAAGTTAGCGAAGAAATACCGTATTTTCAAAAAGATGACATAGTTATAAAAAATGGTTATATTTTTGAAGAAATGTATTTTGACTTAAAAAACGCAAGACTTTCTAAATCTGAAGAAAATAAAAAAACTTATTTTGTGGATGACAAAATTACTGGAAAAGGGGATAGTTTTGAATATCCAGAATATTTTGACATTATTTCAGTTGAAGATGGAGCAGCAGTGCTTGTGAGAAATTATAAAATTTTTGATATAATTAAACTTTCTGATTATCATTACACAGGACTTCCGCTTGTAGATACAGGGGGATGTGCACTAAATATCAATAAAAAACAGGATATGCAAGACTTTTTAGAAGACTGGCAAAAAAATAAAAATATTTCTGAAATTCATAATAAATGGGCAAAATTTGAAACTTATAGAAGAGTTGTGAGCACCGATTACTCTTATGTGATATAGCACAAAAGGGGGAGAAATGGGAATAAAAAATTTTAAAATACCAATAATTCTTATTTTTGCAGCAATAATTTTATATACAATTGGAATTGTAAGACAAAATGCTAAAATTAAAAATAAAAAATCTCAAATAGAAATTACAAATGTATCCTATGATCCAACTCGTGAATTATACGAAAAATATAATAAGGAATTTTCAAAATATTATAAAAAGACATATGGAAAAGATGTAAGAATTGTGCAGTCTCACGGTGGTTCAGGTTCTCAAGCTCGTTCTGTAATCGAAGGGCTTGATGCGGATGTTGTAACTTTGGCGCTAGAAAATGATGTTTCGCTTTTGGAAAAAGTTGATTTATTAGGAAAAAACTGGATAAATAATTTTCCAGGAAATTCTTCGCCATATACTTCGACAATTGTGTTTCTCGTTCGACGGAAAAATCCTAAAAATATAAAAGATTGGGATGATTTGACAAAAAATGGAGTAAAAGTCATAACTCCAGATCCAAAAAGCAGTGGAGGGGCCTGTTGGAATTTTTTAGCGACTTGGTCTTACGGTATAAAAAAATTTGGAAATAATGAGAATAAAATCAGTGAATTTGTGAAAAAAATTTATAAAAATGTAGCGGTTATGGATTCTGGGGCTAGAGCTGCAACTACGACTTTTGTGGAAAATGGACAAGGAGATGTGCTTATTTCTTGGGAAAATGAAGCACTTGCAACAGTGAAAGAATATCCAAATGACTTTGAGATTGTTTATCCGACTATAAGTATTTTAGCTCAGCCGACGGTTGCTGTAGTTGATAAGATTGCAAAGAAAAATGGAAATTTTCAAATTAGCCAAAAATATTTGGAGTATTTGTATTCGGATAAAGCTCAAAATATTATAGCACAAAGCGGATATAGACCGTATAATAAAGAAATACTTGAGAAATATAAGGATAAATTTAATTTGAATATGAAACTAACAACAATAAAAGATTTTGGCGGATGGAAAAAAGTTTATGAGAAATTTTTTGAAGAAGGTAAAATTTTTGACAAAATTATGGAAAATTAAAATATAGGTTAAAATATAGAATAGAATAGAAAGGAAGTGGAAGATGTTATTAAAATTAAAGAAAAGTTTTTTTGCAAAAAAAAGTGCCAAAGCGACAATTCCTGGCTTTAATTTATCACTTGGAATAACACTTGCGATGCTTTCAGTTTTGGTCTTAATCCCGCTTGTTTCAATACTGATTTATTCGTTTAAATTGTCGCCGAGTCAGTTTTGGAAGTTAATTTCGCAAAAATCAGTTGTTTATGCTTTGTTTACAAGTATTTCACTTTCTTTTTTAGCAGCGGTTATAAACTGCATTTTTGGCTTAATTTTAGCTTGGGTTCTTGTAAAATATGATTTTTTTGGAAAAAGATTTTTAGATGGTCTTCTAGAGCTTCCTTTTGCGCTTCCAACAGCTGTTGCAGGAATAACTCTTGCGAAAATGTATTCGGATACGGGAATGGTTGGAAAGTATTTTGCAAAATTTGGAATAAAGATTTCGTACACTCATATAGGGATTGTTATAGCCTTAATATTTGTCGGAATTCCTTTTGTTGTGAGGAGTGTTCAACCAATTTTGGAAAAACTGGACGGTCAATATGAAGAAGCCGCATATATTTTGGGTGCAAATAAAACTACGACTTTTTTTAAAGTGATTTTTCCTGAGATAAAACCTGCGCTTCTCACAGGATTTGGATTGGCTTTTTCAAGGGGAATTGGCGAGTATGGAAGTGTAATTTATATTTCTGGAAACAGTTTCAAAGAACATACGCAAGTTATCTCATATGTGATTATGCAAAAATTAAATTATGTGGATTATCCATCAGCAACGGCAATAGCTTTACTTATGTTAGTAATTTCTTTTATTTTGCTGTTTTTAATAAATATGGTGCAAATGAAACAATTTAAAAGAACAAATAATATTTAAAAAGTGAAAAATAGAGAAAATGAAAAAGAAAAAGAAATTGTGTTTATTTGCTTAAACATATTTGCATTTAAAAAATAAAAAATGGAGAAAATAATGATGAAAAAAGAAAATAATATAATAAAATATGTTCTTATCACAATAAGTTTTTTATTTGTATTTACAATGCTTTTGCTGCCACTCGCTTCAATAATTCTAAATTCACTTCAAAAAGGCTGGAAGTTTTATTTTAGCAGCATAACGGATAAAAATGTCTTATCAGCATTAAAAGTTACAATAATTGCTACAGTTTCAGCAGTTTTGGTAAATACTGTCTTTGGAGTGACAGTTGCGTGGCTAATAACAAAATTTTCTTTTCGTGGAAAAAATATTCTTGCGACATTAATTGATATTCCCTTTTCAATTTCTCCTGTAATAGCGGGACTTGCCTTTATTATGACTTTTGGTAGAATGGGCTGGGCAAATGCGATTATTGAAAAAATAAATCAATTTTTTGTTCTAGATATAAAAATTGTATTTGCAATCCCAGGAGTAATTCTTGCTACAATCTTTGTCACATTTCCGTTTATTGCAAGAGAAATTATTCCGATTTTGAATGCACAAGGAAAAGCTGAAGAAGAAGCGGCGGCGTTGATGGGAGCAAGTGGGTTCACGATTTTTAGAAAAATAACTTTTCCGCAGATAAAATGGGGGCTTTTATACGGAATAATACTTTGTACAGCAAGAGCTTTAGGAGAATTTGGTGCGGTAAATGCTCTGTCAAAGGCAAGGGGAAAAACATTTACATTGCCGCTTGAAATAGATGCGCTTTATTTATCAGGAACATCGGATGCGATAACCTCAGCGTTTGCAGTATCATCAATACTTGTTTTAGTTTCAATAGTTATTCTTATAATAAAAAATATTGTGGAACATAAATCAGAAAAAATTTGAAAATTTCAACAAAAAAATTAATTGACAAAAATAGTTTAAAAAATATATAATAATACTTGACAACCAAGAAAAAAGATATTACAATTTGTATTAGTAGTTGTTAAAAATCAAATCATTTTTATATAATTATTTTT
>ERZ773049.1383-NODE-1383-length-14030-cov-19.821896_pt1 | contig 14030 bp, 11 predicted proteins | sample MGYA00580633_ERZ773049 | MGnify/ENA primary metagenome ERZ773049 (study PRJEB29015, sample SAMEA2737991) | human oral metagenome | biome: human oral; feature: human-associated habitat; material: dental | place: China | collected 2066 ... | reverse complement strand
GGTTGTATTCCTCTTCGGAACCATCAACCCAGTAGATACGGTCGGGCTCGGTGAGGGCTGCAACCTCGCGCACCCATTCAAGCAGACCGGCATGGGTGGTCGGTGCGTTCTGCAGGTCTTTTTCTAGCTCTGCGGAAAGAGCTCCGCGTGAAATATCAGTCATTGACTTTATTCCCCTTTGAGTTTGTATGCCGGGCACCTTCGCGGGCCAGGCGCGTCTGACTGGTTGGGGCGGTTAAATAACAGCGGCGCACAGGGCCGAGGGGCTCGCACGCCGATGAAATTTTCCACTCCCTCGTGTGTTTACAGAATAGCGCATATACCCTTGTTGTGTGGAACATCTGGGGTGTTTGCGATACGTATCCCATATTTTTTGCCGGTGCGTGCGCCACACAGAGGCAAAATATTGCGCTGACCTGGGGTGATACCGCACCAGGCAGGCAGAACGCCAACACTGCAACGGGAATGATCACCCAGGGGATTGTGCGGCTCGACAGAGCGGGTACGCCGGGGAAGAAAACCACCGTCTTAATTGTGAGCCAATACACTCAATTTCAACTTGCAGTGTGTGAAGGAATCCCGTAGAGTATTACCTGTTGCCGCGACGGATTGAAAAAATTCAAACCACGGAACATGCGCCTGTAGCTCAACGGATAGAGCATCTGACTACGGATCAGAAGGTTGGGGGTTCGAATCCCTCCAGGCGCACCATCATTTCCTTACCCAACCCAAAACACAAATACTGTGCCCTAGGTTGTTTATTGAGGATGCGAAGCGCTCACCACCACTGGTGAGCGCTTCGTCGTTCATGAGGACGGTGGGAGCCAAGTCGTCCGCCCAGTTCTCACCCTGTATCAAAGTCGCACGGTGCTGCTGTGCGACGTCGATCAAGACGGCGCGGAAAGCGCAATCGAGGCTGGCGACAGCCTTAAACGCATCAGGGGTTCGCGTGTGGCACATCCGCAGACACGTCGATGTAGCCTGCGAGTATGGCTTGGATGCCAGTTGTTGCTAGCGCCGCTCATTCGGATATCTCAAGCTCGGTTGCTACAGCCATAGGAAGAATGCTTCCTGCACTACTAGGTGGTGAGGGTCCGTCCGAGAGGTTGGCGGGTGGCACGTCGAGCAGGCCGGAGCGGTGCAGGACCTCGACATCGTGCGTGCATCCGTCCTGGGGATCGGACGCCCATGCTAGTCGACTTAAAGGGGTGCAGGCGACCTGGACGTTCAGCCCGGTGGTCTTGTGCTTACCGGAGTACAGTTCGGGATGATCGACCCAGAACCAGCACTCCAGCAGGGTGCCATCCACGATCAGCTGGGCCGTGGGGCCCATGTCCTCCACCGTGGGCACGTGCTCCTGAAGAACCTGGGCAATCAGGGGGCGTGTAAGTGGCGATGATACGGGAGGTGGTGTCCTGGGTGATGCCGTAGACCTCAGTGAGTAGCTCCTGGGGAAGGTTGTGCCTCAGGTAGGTCAGGGTGAGGCGCACGCACAGAACAGCCCCAGCACCCGAACACCGGCAGAGGATCGGAGGGGCAGATCGTCTCGCACAGGCCCACAGCCTCACTGCGGGAGATTCTTGTACTACTATTCATGATGGCGACTCGTTTTCTGATTGAATTGGTTTGAATCACCAAAGATTCCCTCAAGAGCAAGCCGCCACTTTACTGAGCAACACACCCCCTTTTTAAACACCCTAAACACCCCTATGAATAAACCTCCTGGTATGACCGCCGACCCATCACTTAATACAGGCGAGATTGGTTGCATTGTCACTAACCTGAAAACCACGCGTGAAGCGCGGGTGGGCGATACAGTGATATTGAAGAAGTATATGACATATGACAAAGGAGTGAGATGGTGGTGAAGCAAAGTAGTCAGCGTATTTTGTATGTTAGCAGTATCGTATGGTTGATGGGTTTTAGTTTGCTTACCGCGGCTGACGTTAGTATTGCAATGTCACTGCCAATACCTTCAAGGGACGTTTCAGGTGTGCTGGCGTGGATTGAGCAGCATCGAATAGCCTTGCAGATGGCGGATGAGATGTTGGCGTTTGGAGCGTCAATGTTGTTAGCGATCGTTGTGGTGTTGTACGGTAAGTACAGGGAGCGGCACCCTATTGGCATGAGTGTCGTGCTTGCCCTAGGTGTTGTTATGGCAATTGGTGCCTTTCACGCGATGATGGCGCTCGGCCGCCTCGTTTATCTGGTAAATGGGTTACCGATCACCTCAGAAACAAGCATATTGTCCGCGAGTCAATTGTTTGCAGGATTGCATTGGATGGCACTGGCATTGGCTGCATATGTTATTGCGGTAGCAATTATTACGAAATCTCGGATGATCATACTAACGAGCGTGTGTGTTGCACTACTAAAGATTGTCGGTACATACTATGCGGACGAAGTTTCGGTGCCGTTGACGGTGGTGTCGGAAGTGGCGTTATTTGGCTGGTCTATCATGATGGCTGTGTGGATATCTCGTAAGAAATTTGAAATGCAAGTAACCTCATAATAGGCAACTCCATCTTTGTAAAATTTGTACTAAACGAACGACACTCTTCTACCCCGAAGTAAGGGTGGGTGACACAATGACGCGACGGGAATGTACCGAGTCAGCAGACGAAAAAGGAATTAAAACTATTTGATTCGGACGAGAAGTTTCCAGTACTGTATCAAAAAAGAAGCCAAACGTCTCGGCGATCTACTAGGAGATGACGTCGTGATTGAGTATGTTGGTAGCACGGCCGTGCCTGGGCTACAGCCGTCGAAGTCAAGATCAATCGAGAAACGCGGCAGGTCATAGGCCAGAAGCAAGGGCGGTACCGCCCTTGAGGACGAAGGCTTCACCGGTGCGGCGGGTCAGTTCCTGGGCGATGGCTCGCATCAGGGCGACGTGGCGTGCCTGCTCTGGCGTGAATGGGTGGTGCTCGAACGGCCCTGGGGGGTGGGCCTCTGGCGTGTGCTGGCGTGGTGGTATCGGTGGTTCATCACCCATACGCCGCCCTCAGCGTGCGTACTTTATCAGCAATCCAGTGGCGTAGCTTGTCCTGAGCGGCTGGATGGAAGCATGACTCAAGCAAGGTGGCCTGCTCGAGGAGCTGCTTGCCTTGCTCTTTGGTGTCGAGCCATCCGACCCTTGGGCGCCTGATAGATACGCTACATTGGGAGCATTACACACCTGACCGCTCTCACCGGCGGCCAGCTTCCCTCGAAAGTCCAGCATCATCATCAGGTTGTTAGGGTCAATGGTGCGGAGTTGTACAGACGAAGCCATTCCTTTCGAGGAAAGGCTTTTTGCAACCTATCCGACAACCAGTTTCACCACCGCAATTACCGTAGTTTTCTCGGGAAGGCGGTGCAATCATGTACGGGATTTACCTCCGCAATCACGCTCACGCCACGCACCTTTAGGACATGCTGCAACTGATTTACCTCTCTGTCACCGACAAAAGTTATGATTCAACAGTAAAATGGTATAAATATACTCTTCAATAAGAGAAACACACAAGAAGCAGTTTTGTACACGTTAGGTAGCCTGCCTTCTTCCCACCGCCGCATCCAAAACTCGGCCGCGAACTACAAGAAGGTACCGGAAAAGCTCAACCTGCAACAGTTACACAGGAAAAAATTGGTGGCGAATGCACAGTTTTGCCACCAAATCTGTAAAAAAGACCGTACTATGCACCTATCGGAAAAACCATTTTTTGGCTATGAGCCGATTTCATAGCCACAGAACCCCAAAAAAGTTACCCTGGAAAGTGTGTTTGGTATACCGCCCTCGCATCACGATAAGGCGCGAGGTGTATGGGACAGCACCACTTCCGGTGTCGTCCTGATATTGAGGTAAAACTCTAGGGCAGCGACGACAGTAGCACAACCCAAAGTTTATATCCACGCAAGAATACAATCAGTATGCCTGCACGCTCTAGGAGGTAGCAGTGGCTACAACCACCCTACTCATACCGCGAGTAATAGCTCGCCAGCTCACAGAAATCGCCCAACTGGGTAAGTTTAGTGTTTTTCCAGCCACCCCAAAATGTTCGCATTGGGCTGTATATGATTCCCATAAGACGGAGCTCGCCTGTCCGTGTGCACCGCTAGAACCGGACGCAAAACTACTCATACGTACAATGGCTGCGATTCTTCAAGAAAATTTCCTACCACGTAGTGAGCTTTGCGAAACACCATTTCCCCGAGCGGATACTACACAGCAGATAAAAGATACAAAATCCCAAAAAACCGACTATCATACTTCAGCAGAAATACATCAACGTACCGAAGATACAAACCCCCCAAAACAGCAAACTTCACCCCCCACCCCTACCGCCCCAAAGCCCGCCGTCGCCGAAACACAGCAGCGGAACCACCCAGATATTACGCGGCCAATACCGCAGCCACCCAGTTCACCCCTGCCGAAGCCGGCGGAAGCATCCAAGGCTGAGTCGAAAACCCCCACCGGCCCCATCCCAAGCCCCACCGCTCTAGCAGGTAAGTTCAAGCCACTCACCTACAAGCCGCCAGCCATCGCCGAATACTACGCCGCTAAGCCGTCTCGGAGCTCACAGCGTGGAGAAGCGGCCGCAGGAGAAAGGGTGTGGCCACTCAAAGAGGTGGAAGCTATCACACCTTACACAGTGGACCAAGAGAAACACACCGATTTGCTCGATACCGAGCGGCTCAGCAAAACCCTCGGCGACCGGTACTACCTGCGCGGCACCAAGCGGGACTCGCTGCTGCACAGGCTGCATAAAACGCGGCACCGCCCCGATCCCCGCCCGGAGGCACCCGACTCGAAATACCCAGAGATCCGGCCCGAAATGCTCAAACACATTAAAGAGCTCAACCTCGACTACGAAGACATTAAACGGTTTATCGACTGCGGGGTACCCGAAAAAATCAACGGCTGGACCACCCACTACCGCTACGACGACTACCGGGTGGAGCTGAACACCAGCTCGAACACGGTGCTGAACGTTGAAGACGAACGTGACTTCTACGACGAGTTCCTAGACGACACCAGCGAGGAGGAACTGCCGTACACGTTCGCCCCCGCCGTAGAGCACTACATGGTAATGCGCAGCATCCCGTATAACCGTATTATCCGCATTATTGAAGAACCTAAGAGCGTGGACCCGGCCCCCTCGTGGCTGACCGTCTACAGCGACGACGAGTACCAAGTGTTCGTTGCCCCAGACGGCCGCACCATCCGCTCCATTAAACCCCTGAAAGAGGACTAGCCATGGCCGGTTACACACTCGACGTGCCCGAAGAACTTTACGAAGCACTGCAGAAGATGGCACCCTACGCCACCTACACCTACACTGATGAGGACGGCGACTGGGACCTTCTCTCCCCCGCCGGGCACAGCGCCCTCACCGAAGACCGTGTTTTGGATGCCGACCTGCTCAACCTGTATTTTGAGGTGCTCCCGCAGATTGCCACGCTCTTCGCCAAGCAGCATCCGCGAGCACTCAATACGTTCTCGGCGGTGCCCACACCCTCCGCCATTAAAATGCCTAAGGCCCAGTTGACCCCCCTCATCCAGGTGGAGAAAGAACGCGCCGAAGAAGAAGCCCACTGGGCCTCCCTTGAAGAAGAGTTCTATGCGGGCGTACCTGAGGAAGAACGCAACTACGGGGTGACCCCCGGACTGAAACACTATATGATGCGGGAAAACCTGGGGTATGCGCTGCTGCTAGACATCATTAACGACCCCGACGCCGAATACAGCACCAGCCATAACAACGGGTACGAGGTGCCCGTGTACACCAGCAAAAAACTGGGGTACCGGGTGGTGCTCACTCACAATAGCTCGGCCATTATGTCGCTACGGAAAATTGACGACGGAATGGTCGGCAAATACTCGCTGGCTGAGGCCGCCGAGCAGCATATGAAGGATTTGGGGCTGCGCGAAGAAGAGCTGATTCTGGTGCTGGAGAGTATCGACTCTGAGGTTTCAGCGGTCCCGGGGCACAGCGCCCGCACCGGGTACCGGCTCAACGGGTACGAGGTGATCGTCGATTCGGTGCGTAAAACCATCCTGAGCGTGGCGGAGGCCTCTGCCTCACCGGGTACTCGGCCCACCCCGCACAATCAGCCCCGACTCAGCGGGCAGAAGGCCCAGCGCGGCGTGAAAATCCCGAACGATATGCCCAGCTACATTAAACTGCTTGAGACCCACGGGTTCACGGTTGAGCACGGCAAGACCCATTACAAGGTCACTCATGATGCGTTCCCCGGCAAGAGCGTGAGTATGCCGGTAACCCCCTCCGATAGTCAGCGCTGGTATAAGAACTCGGTGAGCGATATGCGCCGCGAGTTCGGGGTGAACCTTAAACGGGACCGGCCCGAGTACACGCGCCGCGGTGAACCCACCCCCAGGCACGAAAGGCTCTGACCCTCCAATACAGTTACAGCCTTTATGAAGGCTCTGCTGCAGGTGCGGGGTGTGGCGGGTTAGTGCGTCTTTGAATCTTTTGCCCGCACATTGCAAATATGGCCCGTGTATTGCCTCACGTTATACCGCCGCTGGTGCCCCTCATCGAAAGGGGCGCCAGCGGCAGTTTTATGGGGTGCCCCACAGCCTATACGCCTCCCCCGACGGGCGCCCCAGGGTCTTTGTGCCTGTCACGGGCTTTTTGGAAAACACTCCTTGTACGCCGCCGCACCCACCGCTTGGGCAGCACCGGGGCAGGCGGGCTTTATCTGCGGCCTTGGTACACGCCAAATGTATGGCTCACACGGTGTGCACAATGGGGATATACTGTGAAATGTTCCGTGGAGGACGCCTGACAATAACCACTGATTTGGGGTAGGCTAAGCCTAGTGTTAGTAAGGCAATAGCAACTTTATAGAGGCTATAATGTCCGCCACTGCACCCCCATAATTCGCCTCTCGAAGGCGATTAATACCCCTCCTGACGCATAGAATGGATATGCATCTACACAAACGCACAGGAGGAACGCATGGGCGTCATGATTAAGGTAACCGATGAGACCGGCGATAGTCGTGAGGTCGAGTGGGAAGAACACCACACCCTACTCGAATCGCTTCTTTCCCACGGTTTCCCGGTGTTGGCAACCTGCGGAGGGAACGCATCCTGCGCGACCTGCCACGCCTTTATTGACCCCGAACATATTGCAGCATCCGGCGAGCGTACAGACGCAGAAGCTGACCTACTCGATATGGTTGACGATGTAGCCAACGAATACTCCCGCCTATGCTGCCAGGTAGAATACACCCCAGATATGGACGGCGCGTCCATCACCTTACAGGCGGCAATGTAATGAAACTTTCGGCACGGACTCTCATCTGTTCCACGGCGCTACTGTGCGCGCTTACGTTGAGCGGATGCGGCTCCAGCGACACCAACCAGACGCAGAACGCACCGGCCCAGAACGAGGCCAGTGCGAGCGTCTCCCCCGGCACCATCACCATCGCCTCCCCCAATGCCTCAGCTAACCCCTCAGGCTCGGTCGCGCCCGGCGACATTAACGTGGTCAACGGCGGAAACAATAACAACAAGAAAAAAGAAGACGAGAAAGAGCACCAGAACTCCGAAGAGTCGCCCGGCTCATCCGATGAGCACTCCGACAAAGGCGGCACCAGCGGGGAGAAAAAAGACGGCGGCAAACGCACCGAAAAAGGTAGTTCTTCCTCATCTTCATCCAGCTCTTCCGGCACCAAGAAACAGCAAGGAAGCGCCTCACAAGGCAGTTCGGGGCGCACCTCAGGCAGCTCCAGCTCCTCAGGCACCAGCGGCGGCTCAAGCGGCTCCAGCACGCAGCAAGAGCCCGCTGCCCAGCCCGCAGGAGGCGGAGGAGGCAGTGGGGCATCCAGCGAGGAATCCAGCGGCGGCACACTTGTGAGCCGTGCGCAGGCATGCACCGAGAACCAGGTCTCGGTATCACTCACCCCCGGCCCTTCAACCGCCGGGTCGCAGCAGTATACCCTGTCGTTCACCAACGTCTCTGCCGGACCCTGCCGTCTGAAAGGCAACCCGGATGTGGCGCATACCAACACGGACGGCAGCAGCATTATGGGCATATCTTCCCAGCCCGACGGTAACCTTATGAACCCCTCCGGGGTAGTGCTCCAGTCGGGTGAGACCACCACAGCCGCCATGCGGCGCGTGAGCGCATCATCGCACGGTGATAACTGTGTGGTACAGAACTCCCCCAAGCTCACCGTGTGGCTGCCCGGATCGGGTAAAGGGTACGCTTTCGACTTCGACCAGGACACGTGCACTAACGTGCCGCAGCTCTTCGTGGGCCAATTCGGCGCCTAGCCACACAGCATCGCGGCGTATCTGTAGTGCTGGGTGGGGCGCAGGTTCTGTGCTCTATGCATTAAATACGCCCTAATTATAAGGCGGCTCCCCTGAGAAACCGGGGGAGCCGCCTTTAAACATCTACACAATACTGTATTTATACACTAGTTGAACCTTAGCTTGCCAGTTGGGCGCGCTTACTGGGTGAGAGTATTCCCCGCCCTGTGGGCCTAGACAGTGCGGGTGGTCTGCTCAAAACTGAACCGCACCCCACGCTCCCGGAAAGGCCCCAACCCGTAACCAATATTCACCACCAGAAACGGCTGCTGATCCTGCTCACCCAGCAGCACCGCATCCACTGCAATCGCCTCAAAATCCGCGCCGGTGATAGGGCCAGCATCCAAGCCCAGAGCACGCACGGCGGTAATGAAATACCCCGCCTGAACCTGCGCGCACAGCCGCCCCAGCGGGATACGCTCGCCCTCATCCTCAAAGAACTTCTGCGCGGCCACAGCGTGCGGGGCGAACTCGGTGAAACGTTTCTGCCAGTTCCGCTCAAACGCAAGAATCGCATTCACTGGGGCCTGGGAAGCAGATGCGCGGTTCCCCTCATGCAGGTGAGCCAATAGGCGTTCTTTCGCGTGCGGGGAACGCACCCAGGTGATGCGCAGCGGCTGATTATTGTAGGCGGTGGGTCCCATGACGGTCAGCTGGTGAATCTCACGCAGCTGCTCCTCGGTGACGGGATCCTCGCTAAATCGGTAGCAGGTGCGCGGCTGAAGGTAGAGGGCGGCACGCTGCTCTTCCTCCAGACGGGGCCGGTGGGTGGGGTTCGCCAGGTTAATGGTGTCGTGGTAGTGAGGGGGCATTGCATTTTCCTCTCTGCGGGGCCTGCCAGGTGGGGTTATTCCCATTGTGTACCCCGCACCCCATCAAACGCCGGTTTTACCGTCCCAGTGTCAAAAATCTTAACGAAAAGACGGCTACCGTCATCATTCAGATGCGGCAGCCGCCAGTGAATCAGAGATATTCGTGGTCTCTCCGTTCGCCGCGTACCGGGTCTTTGCGGTGCTCTCCGCCGGGTGCCATAAATGTTCCTCGGCGGCTCAGCGAACGCAAAACACAGTGTTTAGAGGCTGCGGGTCACCTCGTCGAACCCGAAGCGGGTATCGCGCGGGTACTGGGTAGGAACACCGTACCCTAGATTCACCACAAGAATGGGGTGCTCGTCGGTCCCCGCAAAAAACTCTTCATACAGCCCCTCAAAATCAGCCCATAAGGGACCGGCGTCTAGACCAAGGGCACGCACAGCGGTCATAAAGTAACCAGCCTGCAGGTTGGCGCTCTGCTGAGCGGCAAAGGTGACAACTTCCTCGGTCATGCAGTAGTTCCTGATAGTCTCTGCCGCGCGGGGGTTAAACACATCTGCACGATCTATCCACGCCTTATCGTATGAGAGTATGGCGTTGACGGGTGCCTGACGAGCCTTTTCTTGATTAGCTTCGATCAGGTGTTTCACAAGGCGCTCACGTGCCTCAGGGCTCTTGATCCAGGTGATGCGCAAAGGCTGACTATTGAAGGCCGTGGGTCCCAGATAGGTAAGTTCCTGAATCTCCCGAAGCTGATCATCAGTGACAGGCCGATCGGTAAATTTACGCATAGTTCGGGGCTCACGGAAAAGAGCGGTGATCTGGTCTTCAGTCAAACGAGTCATCTCTCATATCCTTTCCTATGACGTCGGGTTTTCTCGGCGCGATGATTCTATTGCCCCGCGAAAGGCTACCACGCCGTTCTTCCCATCATGCACCGGCTCGCACCATAAAGCTACCCCAAAATTCGCACTGCGACAGTTCCCCCGTTCCCTCAGGGTTTAACAAAAACCGGTGGCTGCCGCATCATTAGATACGGCCAGCCACCGGTACATTAGATATTCGCAGGTCTCTGGGCACATGTGTATAACTGCCGGGGTCCTGCGGCTTACTCTCGTTGGTCTCGCTCAGTGCCGAATGTGCGGCGACTCAGCAAGAGCGAGGCACAGTGTTTAGATGCTGCGGGTTACGTCATCAAACGCAAAACGGGTACCGCGCGGATACTCGGGAGCCACACCATAGCCCAGGTTCACGACGAGGAAGGGCTGCTGGTCGGTACCTTCGAAGAATTCAGCGGCGATACCGTCGAAATCCGCGCCGGTCATGGGGCCCGCATCCAAACCGAGAGCGCGCACGGCGGTCAGGAAGTAGCCAGCCTGTAGCGCAGAGCTCAGCGCGCCCGCGGGAATACGTGCCTCTTCAGCCTCGTAGTAGGATTCAAAGGCAGCGGCCTGGGGCGCGAATTCGCCAAAGCGCTTCTGCCAGTTCTTATCGAAAGCCAGCACTGCGGTTACAGGAGCGTTGAGGGTCTTCTCCTTATTCCCGTCCATCATGTGCTTGACCAGGTGCTCGCGAGCCTCCGGGGTCTTTACCCAGGTGATGCGCAGCGGCTGGCTATTGAAAGCGGTGGGTCCTAGGTAGGCGATCTCCTGGATTTTCTGCAGCTGCTCGTCGGTGACGGGCTGATCGGTGAATGCGTTCACGGTGCGGGGTTCGCGGAAGAGAGCGGTGATCTGGTCTTCGGTCAAGCGGGTCATGGTGAGGCTCCTCTAATTGTTACCTTTAGAAACTTTACGGATAAAACATTACCCTGCTATTGGGAGCCGGTCAAGCATTATCGTAAACATCCTCTCCCTCACCTTGTGGGCCTTAGCCCTGCATTTACCAGAGATACGCCAGGTGCAGACGCCTCGACCCCGGAAGGCTTCAGCAGGCCACACAACGCCTCACCGTTGTTTAACCGATAGAAAATGTAGCGCGGAACATACAGGAACAGTCCACTCTATGAACACCCCGACGGTACTGGCAAAGCCCCAGGGGGGGGGCACCCCATGTTCATTCACACCATCACAGGGGTCTTCTTGCCTAGCCGCCATAGTCGCAGCGGCCCAACATGACCTAAACCCCGCTGCACGCCGTACTTTTTCGGGATAATGGAACCATGCCCGACGCTCTAGAACCTTTCTCGCCCGCCACTCAGCAATGGTTCCGCAACGCTTTTGGCACCCCGACCGCCGCGCAGGAAGGCGCCTGGGAGAGTATCAGCAAGGGCGAAAACGCGCTTATTATCGCCCCCACGGGCTCCGGTAAAACCCTTGCCGCTTTCCTGTGGGCGCTCGATGCGCTCTACCGCGACAAAAGCACAGAACCGGGTCAGCGCGAGCTTACGACATCGGCCCAGGGGCGGAAAAACGGGAACGCTCGGGAAACACAAAAGACCAAGAAACAGCGTGCGAGCGGTACGCGCATCCTGTATGTTTCGCCCCTGAAAGCACTTGGGGCGGATGTGGAGCGCAACCTGCGCGCGCCGCTTGCGGGGATTGCGCATACGGCGAAGGAATCTGGGCAAACCCCGCCCGATATTACCGTGGGTATTCGAAGCGGTGACACCCCGGCGCGTGAGAGGCGGCAGCTTATCAGCAACCCGCCCGATATTCTGCTGACCACCCCCGAATCGCTCTACCTTATGCTGACCTCTGCGGCACGTTCGACACTCACCGGTGTGACAACTGTGATTGTGGACGAGGTGCATGCCCTGGCGGGAACCAAGCGTGGGGCGCATCTGGCGGTGTCCCTGGAGAGGCTTGACCAGCTGGTGGAGCGGCCGGTGCAGCGCATCGGGCTGTCGGCAACCGTGAACCCACCCGAAGCCGTCGCAACATTTTTAGGCGGGGTGCACCCGGTAACGATCGTGGCACGGCAGGTGCCCAAGCGCTGGGATCTGCGGCTCTCGGTACCCGTGCCGGATATGGCGGCGCTCGGCGGGGCAAACGATTACGGGCAGGGCAGCTATGCCCCCGGGGAGCATCGGGCACCACGCGGGCAGGATTCGCCCGACATCTCGCCGAGTGCACCGGAGTTGCAGGTTCAGGTAGCCGATGATGCACCACCCTATACTCTTGCAGATGCTATCGGCACTTTCCCCGGTGAAGAAGGGTTATCTCTTGAGCTACCGAACAGCTCTGCCGAACAAGATGGTGCCGCGAGCGCAACGGCGAGTGCAGGGGCACGGAAGCCGGGCGGTGAGGGCGAGCGCGCATCCGGGTATCGTGCCTCGATTTGGCCCTATGTTCAGGAACGCATCGTGGATGATATCGAGAATAATCGTTCTACGATCGTGTTCGTGAACTCACGTGGGCTTGCCGAAAAACTTACTGCGGCTCTCAACGATATTCATGTGCGCCGCGAGCTCTCACGGCGCGAGCTTGCGGGTGAGCCCCTGCCTGACATTGGTGAGGATCCAGATATTGCGCCGCTGGCGCGGGCGCATCACGGTTCGGTGGCGAAGGATCAGCGCACGCTTATCGAAGAGTCCCTCAAGAATGGTTCGCTGCGGTGCGTGGTCGCCACAAGTTCCCTGGAGCTCGGCATCGATATGGGGCATGTGGATGCGGTTATTCAGGTGGCGTCTCCGCCGTCGGTGGCTTCCGGTCTGCAGCGGGTGGGTCGTGCCGGGCACCGTGTGGGCGAGGTTTCGCGCGGGCTTTTTTATCCGAAGCATCGCGGGGATTTGTTGGGCTCTGCCGTGGCTCTGTCCGGTATGCTCGCCGGGTCTTTGGAACCGCTTACCGTTCCCGCGAACCCGTTGGATGTGCTTGCCCAGCAGACCGTCGCCGCCTGTGCTTTGGGGCCTATCGGTGTGGATGCCTGGTACGAGGCGCTGCGCCGCACCGCTCCTTTCGCGAACCTTTCGCGCGCGCTCTTTGATAGTAGTTTAGAGATGCTGGCGGGCAGGTACCCTTCCGATGAGTTTGCGGAGCTTCGCCCGCGTATTATTTGGGATCGCACCGCCACCGCTGATGCACCAAGCGGCACAATTGAGGGGCGGCCCGGTGCGCAGCGGCTTGCAGTGACCTCAGGCGGGACGATTCCCGATCGTGGGCTTTTTCCTGTCTATCTGGCCGGTTCTGAGGATTCCAAGGCGCCTAAACGGGTGGGCGAGCTGGACGAGGAGATGGTCTATGAATCGCGGGCGGGCGATGTTATCGCCTTGGGCGCGAGCAGTTGGCGTATCGAGGACATCTCGCACGACGCGGTGCGCGTGAGCCCCGCGCCCGGTGAGCCTTCACGCCTGCCGTTTTGGCATGGTGAGCGGGTGGGACGTCCGGTGGCGTTGGGCCGTCGTCTGGGACAGTTTACCCGCGAGTTAGCGAAGTCTGCGGGTGCTGAGTCCGGGGGTGAAGATAGCTCAACGACGGCTGCGATACGCGCCGAGCTGACCCGGTTAGGGCTGGATTCTTGGGCGAGCGATAATCTGCTCGCTTATGTTTGGGAACAACGCGAGGCTACCGGTGTGGTCCCCACCGATACGCGGTTTGTGGTGGAGCGCTGCCGCGATGAACTGGGAGATTGGCGCGTTATTCTGCATTCGCCGTACGGGTATCCGGTGCATGCACCTTGGGCTTTGGCGGTGGGCGCCCGCGTGCAGGAACGGTACGGTATCGACGCCAGTGCGCTTGCGGCGGACGACGGTATTGTGCTGCGTATTCCTGCGGTGGAAGATACTCCGCCGGGTGCCGAGCTTTTCCTCTTCGAGCACGATGAGTTAGAGGAGATTATCAAGGATCGTGTGGGCGAATCGGCACTTTTTGCGTCTCGTTTTCGAGAGAGCGCCGCGCGTGCCCTGCTTCTGCCGCGCCGCGATCCGGGCAGGCGCACTCCCCTATGGCAGC
>ERZ773049.1382-NODE-1382-length-14036-cov-30.543309_pt1 | contig 14036 bp, 10 predicted proteins | sample MGYA00580633_ERZ773049 | MGnify/ENA primary metagenome ERZ773049 (study PRJEB29015, sample SAMEA2737991) | human oral metagenome | biome: human oral; feature: human-associated habitat; material: dental | place: China | collected 2066 ... | reverse complement strand
GCCATCTCGCCAGGACTCCTCCCGTGGTTCCGGCGCCGGGGAAGAGGCGTCGGACGCGACATCGGGCGGAGACCTCACGAGATGGCCCATCAGCGCCGTGACGGCATCTGCGTGCGTTCCGCGTTGTTCAGTTGTGGTCGGGAAGTCGTCTGAGAAGTCGATTCAGAAGAAGCCGGGGATGATCTCTTCGGCTGTGTCGGCGAAGACCTGCTCCTGAGCGGCCAGGTAGGTGCTCCAGGACTCGGCGTCCCAGATCTCCACCCGGGCTCCGGCTCCGATCACGGCCAGCTCCTTCTTCAGGCCCGCGTAGGCCCTCAGTTGCCCTGGCAGCGTGATGCGCCCCTGTTTGTCCGGGATCTGCGAGTCCGCTCCCGAGAGCATGACGCGCACGTAGTCGCGCGCCTGCTTCTGGGCGAGGGGGGCCTCACGCAGCTGGGCGTACATGCGCTCGAACTCGGCAGCGGTGAAGGCGTACAGGCAGTGCTCCTGACCTCGGGTCAGAACCACTCCGCCCGCAAGCTCCTCACGGAACTTCGCCGGAAGGATGAGACGGCCCTTCTCGTCCAGCTTGGGTGCATGCGTTCCCAGGAACATGAGCCACCTCCTTCCCCTCGACGACCCCGTGCACCCCACCCTACTCCACTTCCCTCCCTTTTCTCCCACCCCTCCTCTGCGAGCGCATCACAACTGCGTATCGCGGGCTCACGACCACTCTCATGACAACAGCATTTTTCGTTGAAATACCAGAGAACTGCGTCGGACGCGAACATGGTGGAGCGGAGTGGAGGGCCCGTGGAGGGAGGTGTGCGACACCGCCTTCTCGGCGTGGTGGATATACAGGAAAAAAGCAGGCTTCATCCGGCCTGCACGCAGATTCCCGTCGCTGAGGGATATCGAGACGGAACGCGCGAGGAGAGCGGCGACCTCGCCGCAGGACCTGCTGCATCCACTCGGGCCCTCACAAACTCAGGTCCCGTCCCGAGCGAGCGAGTGCCGGGGACAGGACCTGTCGGGCCGAGGGTGGTGGAGGGAAGTGGGGGTGGTGGAGGGAAGTGGGGATCCGGTCTGGCGGCGCGGCCTGCGAGAGGGGAGGAGAGCGGAGAGGTGTTCAGTCCTCGGAGTCGCGGCGACGCTCCCAGCGCTCGTACTGGCGGTCCATGAACGCGGAGCGCTTTTTCCCGCCGCTCTTGCCCCCGCCGGACTTGGCGCCACTGGCGGACTGGCGCGACCCGGAAGCGCTCTCCACCCGGGTCAGGGCCAGGGCCACCCCGCCGACGGCGACGAGGAAGCCCGCCACGCCCAACAGGATGGACACGAGGTTGTGGCGCACAGAGACCCCGGCGATCAGGAGTGTCAGGCCGACGAGGATCAGGGCCACGCCTCCCCCGACTTGGCGGGGCGAGGGGCGCGAGAGCCGACGCTCCTCGCGCTGGAGCGTATGCGCCAGGTCGGGGTCGTCCTGGTGGAGCTGCGATTCCAGGTCCCGCAGGACCTGCTGCTCTCGCTCTGACAGTGCCATCATGCTCCTTGCTTCCGGGAGGGGCCGGGGGATCTGCGCCGTAGTTGCCAGGATAGGCGCTGTGTGGGCTCAGGAGAAACTCGCGGGACCGCATTGGTCGAGATTGACCGGGGCTGACTGAAATTAACCAAAATGAACCGTAACAGCTCGGCTGAGGCCGGGGACCGATCGGGATCAATCGGACTCATCGGGCTCGCCTCCTCAGTGCGTCGTCTCACCGCCTCGTCATCACCCTGCACCACCGCGCGGCCGCCGAGTGCCCCCGCCCTCGCCTCTCAGAAGGCTGGCTGGGGCCAGCGCGCCGTTGCCCCACCTGCGCCGTACAGCGTCGGCCACCCGCTCCGGGGCGCCGCGCCGGGAATCCTCGTCCAGGAGCAGCTGCACGCCGTCGTCGGGGCGAAGAAGCCCTTCGACTCGCACGCCCAGGAGGCGGAAACCGCCCGCCGGAGTGGGCAGGGCGGAGAAGAGGGCGGCGACGATCTCCCAGATGTCGCGGGCGAGGTCGGTGGGAACCGCCAGGGTGCGCGAGCGGGTGACGGTGGTGAAGTCGGCTCCTCGGGCCTTGAGGACCACGACGCGGCAGCGCAGGTCTCCCGCGCGCAGGCGGGCGGCGCACTGGTGGGTCTGGTCCAGCAGGACCCGTCTGGCGTGCTCGCGATCGGCGACGGTGTCAAAGAAGGTCGTCTCGGTTCCCACCGATTTCTCCTCGCGCACCGGCTCCACCCGGCGGGGGTCGATGCCGTGCGACAACTCGTGAAGGTGCCTCCCGGCGGCCCGGCCGAGGATCTTCTCCAGGTGGCGAGCATCGGCGTCGGCCAGGGTGCGCACATCGTTGATACCCCACCTCGCCAGGACCTTTTGAGTCCTGGCGCCCACGCCCCACAGCGCCCCAACCGGCAGCAGGTTGAGGAAGTCCTGGGTGGCGTGGGCCGGGATGAGGAGCAGTCCGTCGGGCTTGGCATGGGACGAGGCCAGCTTGGCGACGAACTTGGTCGAGGCAATGCCCACCGAGGCCGGCACGCCCACGCGCCGGCGCACCTCGGCGCGGATCCACCTGCCGATGGTCACCGGCGGACCCATCCGGCGCCGGGCGCCGGTCACGTCGAGGAAGGCCTCGTCGATACTCACCTTCTCCAGAACCGGAGTGACCTCCGCCAAGACGGACATGACCTGGGCCGAGACCCGGGAATAGAGGCCATGACGCACGGGTAGCACCACGGCCTGGGGACAGCGCCGGCAGGCCTCGGCCATGGACATCGCCGAGGAAACGCCGAAGGCGCGGGCCTCGTAGGAGGCGGCCGACACGACGCCCCGGCCGTCGCGACCGCCGACGATGACGGGCCGACCAGCCAGCTCGGGATGCTCGAGGAGTTCGACCGAGGCGAAGAAGGCGTCCATGTCGACATGGATGATGGGTGCGGCGGAGTCGTCGTCCCCCCAGGAGCGGCGCGCGGCCCGGGAACGGGGCGCCCTGCTCATCTCCACCTCCTCAATAGATCCGCGAGCGCGCTGGGCGAGCTCTTCGACGTGCTGCTGCGTTCGGCCGACATCCGCTCCGACGACGACCGGTCAGTACCGGCCTGTACCGGCTTGAGTCCTTCTCATTGCCTCCCAGGCTACCGTGGCCCTGTGACACGTAAACGCAGGGTCTGCGGCGCCCCGGCGCTCAGCGGCCTTCCCACGGGGCCGGTGCGCACCTCCTTCGCCATGGCAGAGCTGGTGGCGCGGGACACTGGCATCCTGCTGATGCTGGACGGCGCGGAGTCGTCCTTTCTGGACCTGCGCGACCCGGCCCACCTGGACTTCGAGTACCACCAGCAGATGGATGCGGTTCTGAGTGTGCTGCGCCCCACGGAGGACCCCGTCAGAGCGCTCCACCTGGGCGGGGCGGGCTGCGCCCTAGCCCGGGCGTGGGACATGACACGGCCCGGCTCCCAGCAGGTGGCCGTCGAGATCGACGAGATCCTGGCGGCCCGGGTACGAGCCTGGTTCGACCTGCCCCGCTCCCCCAGGCTGCGTATCCGGGTCGGCGACGCTGCCGACGTCGTCGGAGGGCTGCGGCCGGGCCAGTGGGACGTCGTCGTCCGGGACGTGTTCAACGGCGGCAGCGTGCCGGCCTCCTGCCGGAGCCGGGAGTTCCTGGCCGCGTGCCTGGATGCGCTCGCGCCCGGTGGCGTACTGCTGGTCAATACCTCCTCCACGCCTCGCGGTCAGGCGGGGGCGGAGATAGAGGCGCTCATGGAGGCGCTGCCGGGAGACGCCAACGGCCTGGTGATCATCTCCGACCCGGCCGCGATGCGCGGCCGACGTCAGGGCAACCTGGTGCTGGCCGCCCGCCGTGAGCCCTTCACGGCCGGCGAGCTCGAGAAGATCGAGCGCGCGGTGCGCCGCCTGCCGCTGCCCGTGCGCACCTGGTCCCCGGGTGACGCGGCGGTTCCGCGCCCCGAGGGCGGCTCGGGCCGCTAGGGGCCGGGGAGACCGGTCCCGCTCAGCCCCCGCGGCCGGAGTTCCAGCCCTGGGTTCCCAGGTCCCCGGAGTCGTTGGCCTCCAGGAAGGCCTCCAGACGGGCGCCGATCTCGTCCGCGCTGGGCAGGTTGAAGACGGGTGCCGAGGTGTCGACCTCTCCGGCGGCGATCCGGGGGGCCATGGCGTCGTACTGGGCCTCCAGGGCGGAGACCACGGCGCTGACCTCCGGCTGCTGGGCGGCCTCGGCGTTGATCTCGGCGCGGTTGATGTTGGCGGCCGCCTCCAAATCGCCGACCGGAAGCGCCAGGCCGGTGGCCTGAACGACGGCGGTCAGCAGCGCCGAAGCGCCCTGCGGGAACTCGTCGCGGGCGACGTAGTGCGGTATCGCAGCCGAGACCCCCCGAGAGTCCAGGCCCAGCTCGCCCAGCCGCAGCTCGAGGTAGGCCGCCATCGAGCCGGGCAGCTCGACATGGCCGAAGAGCTCGGGCTGGTTGGGCAGCAGGTCGGGCCGGCTGCCGTGATGGTGGACGTAGGTCGGGCGCGTGTGGGGCACGGCCATGGGGATGCCGCTGATTCCGACGGCCTGGCTCACGCCCATGGAGACGGCCAGGTGCGCCACGGCTCCGACGAACTCGTCCCATCGGTAGTCCGGCTCGGCGCCGTGCAGGAGGAGGAGGTCCTCGCCGTCGTCGTCATGAAGGAGGTCCAGGACCAGCTCGGGCATGACCACCGAGGAGTAGGTGTTGTGGACGAAGGTCATCGTGGGGCGCCGGGCGCGGTAGTCCACGAGGGCATCGACGTCGAATGTGGCCAGGCGCTCGCTGGGCAGCGTCATGAGCAGCTGGTCAACGGCCAGGGCGCCGGCATTCCCGGCGTCCATGGCTCCTTCGAAGTGGTGGATGAGGACCCGCGGGGAGATTGGCTGATCCGCGGGGTGCTGGATGGTGAACAGTGGTCTCACGAGCCCGTCTCCTCCTGTCTGGTCTGGTCCGTCCCCCGCGGCGGGTGTCCGTGTGCGCGCCCGCCGCCCTGCCACGAGGATAGGGTGGGGTCGACGGCTCCGGGGAGGGTCGTGTCGGTGTCGTGCAATGGTCTCAGCTCGATGCTCGGCTCGGCCTCGGCTCAGTCATGTGACGTTGGCCCAGGACGCGATTCGGCGTTTTATCAGGATTCGTACGGGTTGGTACCTGGGAATGGTCGATAGCGTCCTCGGCATTCCTGCCAACGCCTCTCGGGTTGCCGATGTTCCCGCCCGTGCCAGGTTCAGTCGACGTGTTCGCCCTCGGCGTCCCCGCGGGGGCTCCAACAGGAGAATAATGGGTCGACCGTACTGAAGCCATCACCGACCCCAGTACCCGTCAGCGTCAACCAGTGCCAGTGGGCGCTTCAGGTGCCAGCCGTCCAGAACTCGAACCGATGCGAGGCTTTGTGAGTCAGACGTTCCCCTCCCCCCCGCCATACTCCCAGCGGGAAGCACGTCAGCGGTCAGAGGATGATGCGGGAGACGATGCGGGCAGCGTTCGCGAGCGCGAGCTGCACAGTGAGCAGCAGATCGTCGACCTCGCCTACAGCGAGTTGGATCGTCAGCTCGACCAGGCGCGCCGGTCTCTGGCCCGCACCGAGGCGCAGGGCGTCAGCGGAACCCACCAGTCGCGCGGAGAGCGGGACGCCTACGCCGTGCACTACTCGTCACTGGTCTCCTCCCTGGAGGGGGTTGAGGACCGCCTGGTCTTCGGGCGGATGGACATGAGCCGGGCGCCCGACGACGCGTCGGGCCCTGCCGGTTCCTCAGCGACCTCGGGGCGGGGAGCGGGCAGTTCGTCCCCCGTGACCGACGGCGGGCGGCGCCACTACGTGGGCCGTATCGGTCTGCAGGACGCCCAGCACCGCGAGGTGATCCTGGACTGGCGCGCCCCTCTGGCCCGGGCCTTCTACCAAGCCACGGCCTCCCGGCCCATGGGGCTGGTGCGCCGCCGGCATATCGACACCCGGACCCGGCAGGTGCTCGGCGTGGAGGACGAGGTCCTCGACCTCACCGCCCTGGGGTCCGACGACGGCCCGGAGGCCTCCTCCGGGGCCACCGTGGCTGCCGGAGAGCTGCAGGGCGAGGGCGCCCTCATCGCCGCGATGTCCAGCGCCCGCGACGGCCGGATGGGCGACATCGTGGCCACGATCCAGGCCGAGCAGGACCGGATCGTCACCTCCTCAGGCCGAGGAGTCCTCGTGGTCCAGGGTGGTCCGGGAACCGGTAAGACGGCGGTGGCGCTGCACCGGGTGGCCTATCTGTTCTACTCCGAGCGCGAGCGCCTGGAGCGCTCCGGAGTGCTGCTGGTGGGGCCGTCGCGAACCTTCCTGCGGTACGTGGAGCAGGTGCTGCCCTCCCTGGGCGAGACGGGTGTGGTCTCCACGACGATCGGCGACCTGGTTCCGGGTGTTCGGGCGACGGCGCAGGAGGACGCCCGCATCGCTGAGATCAAGGGGCGCGCCCTGTGGGTCGGGGCCCTCGAGCGCGCGGTACGCGGCCTGCAGCGGATTCCCGAGGCCCCGCGCGAGATCGAGGTCCAGGGGGTGCGCTTGACACTGGAGCCCGGCGACGTGCGCGAGTCGGCCTCGCGGGCCCGCCGGGGCGGCAAGCCCCACAACCTGGCCCGGGAGGCCTTCGTGCTGTGGCTGCTGGAGCGACTGACCGACCAGTACGCCGCGGCCACGAACCAGGACGCCTCGGACGCCGACACGCGGGCCTGGATCCGCGAGGACATCCGCACCGCTCGCGACGCCCGCCGGGAGATCAACCTGTGCTGGATGCCGACAACACCCGAGGGGCTGCTGGAGCGGCTGTGGGGCCGACCATCCCTCCTGGAGCAGGTGGCGCCGTCCTTGAGCGGGCGGGAGCGGGCGCTGCTGCACCGGGATCCGGGAAGCGCTCTGACTGCGGCGGACATCCCGCTCATCGACGAGCTGGCAGAGCTGCTGGGTCCTAGTGAGGATGCCCAGGCCCGGCGCGCCCGGCTGGAGGCCCGACGCCGGGAGGACCTGGTGGCCTACGCAGCCCAGGCGATCGAGGCCCAGGATCTGGGTGCCGGGATGGTCAGTGCCGAGATGCTCGCCGACCGGGTTTCCCAGGGCGGCCCCACTCTCACCCTGGCCGAGCGGGCGCGGGCGGATCGGACGTGGACCTACGGGCACGTCGTCGTCGACGAGGCCCAGGAACTCGGTGCCATGGCCTGGCGGGCGCTGGCGCGCCGCTGCCCAGTGCGTTCCTTCACGGTGGTGGGAGACCTGGCCCAGTACTCGGGCCCTCACGCCCCGACCAGCTGGGATGAGGTGCTCACCGCTCTGGGGACGTCACCGGCCGAGGACGGCCGCGGGCGCCCTCGCCACCGGAGGCACTCCGGGCAGGGCGGGCGGTCGAGGCACTCGCGCAGTGGGTCGACCCCGCTGCGCGAGGAGGCGCTCAGCGTCTGCTACCGCACACCGGCCACCATCATGGAGACGGCCGAGGAGACGGTGGCGCAGCTGGGCCACCCACCGGTCTACCCAGTGCGCTCGGTGCGAGATCTGCCCGACTGCCTCGAAATCACTGAGATCACTGAGGTAGCCGACGAGACCGCTGGGCAAGACGACGAGACGGACAGGGGCTCCGGCGCCTGGGCACGAGCTCTGCGCGAGGCGGTGACCCAGGAGTCGGCCCGACTCGACCAGGAGGTGGGCGACGGCGCCGGGCGCATCGCAGTCATCTCGCCCTCGCCCCGTCGCACCGAGGCCCTCCTGCGACAGGACCCGGCCCTTGCCGCCGCGATGGAGGCGCCGGGCGGGGACGTGCTGCGCTCGCGGCTACTGGTGGTCAGCGCCGCGCTGTCCAAAGGCCTGGAGTTCGACGTCGTCGTGCTGGTGGACCCTGCCGGCATCGGTGATCGCAGCGCGGGAGACCTGTACGTGGCGATGACTCGGCCCACGCGCCGCCTGCGGGTAGTTAGCCGCCTTCCCCTGCCACAGGGGCTCGGGGTGCGCCCCGGCGCCGATCCCCGGTGAGCGCCATCGCACAGGTTCGCCCGCGACCCTGACCCCACAAGTTACGCCACCGTAGGTTACGGTTGCTCCTGACCGCTCGCCGTCGCGCCTCGCAGCACCCACGGCGAGCGGGGCCTTCCCATCACAGGAAGGCTCCCGGCAGACAAAAGGGGGAGACCCATGAGCGCTCCACGCGCGTCGGATCCCAAGGCGACTGACGACCGCACCGGTCAGAACGGCGAGTCCGGTCACGACGGCGACGCCGCACCGGTCGGCGGTACGAGTGCCCCACGCAACGGGGCGCTCAGCTCCGTCTATCGCGACGCGGGGGTGCCCGAGACGATCGCCGCGGTGAGCGAGCCCCTGTCCTGCATGCTGCGCGACGCCGCCCGGGACTTCCCGGAGCGAGTCGCCCTGGACTTCCTGAGCGCCACCACCACCTACTCCCAGCTGGAGACCCAGGTCACCCGTGCCGCCGAGGCCCTGCGGGGCATGGGGGTGGGGCGCGGCGATGTCATCGGGGTCATTCTTCCCAACTGCCCCCAGCACGTGGTCCTGGCCTACGCGGCCTGGCGCATCGGTGCGATCGTCGCCGAGCACAACCCGTTGGCGCCGGCCGCCCAGCTGCGCGAGCAGTTCCACATCCACCGCGGACGCGTCATCATCGCCTGGGAGAAGACCCTCGAGCGCCTGGTGACGGCGGTCGGTTCCCTGGAGGCGGCGGGCCTGGGGGACCTGGACGTGTACTCGGTGGACCTCTCCCGTCATCTGCCGTTGCGCAGCCGCCTGGCCCTGAGGCTGCCGGTGGCCGCGGCTCGTACCCAGCGCCGCGAGCTGCGCGGCAGGGTGCCGGCCGGGGTGCGCTCCTGGGACGATCTGGTCTCCTCGGCCGCTCCTCTGGCCACGGGCTTCCCGCTGCCGGGCGTCTCCGACACGGCCGTACTGCTGTACACCGGCGGGACGACGGGCACGCCCAAGGCAGTGTGCCTGACACACGCGAATCTGCGCTCCAATGCGGAGATGTCGCTGGCCTGGGCCTCGCGCACTACGAGCATGGGCGAGGAGACCTTCTACGCCGTCCTGCCCTTCTTCCACGCCTTTGGCATGTCGCTGTCACTGCTGTGCGCGGTGGGGCTGGCCGCCACCCAGGTGGTGCTGCCCAAGTTCGGGGCGGATCTGGTGCTGGCCGCCTGGAAGCGGCGCCCGGCCACCTTCTTCCCCGGTGTACCGGTCATGTTCGACCGCCTGGTGACCAGGGCCCGGGCCACGGGCGCGGACCTGTCCTCCTGCAAGATCGCCGTGTGTGGGGCGGCACCCAACCCGTTGGCCGTGGCACAGGCTTGGGAGGAGACCACCGGCGGCACGATCATCGAGGGCTACGGCATGACCGAATCCTCCCCCATCATCCTGGGCAACCCCATCTCCCCGGCGCGCCGCCCCGGCACCCTGGGCGTTCCCTATCCCTCCACGCAGGTGCGGCTGGTGGATCCTGAGGACGTCGAGCGCGAGGTGGCCCCCGGCGAGGTCGGCGAGCTGCTGGCCCGCGGTCCGCAGATCTTCACCGGCTACTGGGACAACCCGGAGGAGAGCGCCGAGACGTTGCTGGACGGGGGCTGGCTGCGCACGGGCGACCTGGTGCGCCAGGAGGAGGACGGCTTCTACGTCATCGCCGACCGCCGCAAGGAGCTCATCATCTCCGGGGGCTTCAACATCTACCCTACGGAGGTGGAGGCCGCGGTGCGCTCGATGCCGCAGGTGGAGGACGTGGCCGTCGTCGGGCTGCCGGCCGAGGCGGGCAATGAGTCCGTCGTCGCCGCGATCCTGCCCAAGGAGGGTCAGACGGTCACCCTGGAGCAGGTGCGCGAGTGGGCGGCCAAGACCCTGTCCAACTACGCCCTGCCCCGCCAGATCGCGATTCTGACGGAGATGCCCCGCTCCCAGATCGGCAAGGTCCTGCGTCGCGTCGTGCGCGAGGAGCTTCTGGCGGCCCGCGAAGCCGCCTCCGGTGCCGCGACGGCTGCGGCCGTCTCCATCGTCGAGCACTTGCCCGGCAGGAACGACCGCAGGGACGGCGGCAGGCATGACGGCGGGGATGAGCAGACCTCCCGTTGATCGCGCCGAACCGTCCGTCTGCGTCCCTCCTCGAGACCCGCCGCCTCCTCAGAGATACTGATACACACCACCCCAGACCCCTGACATGAACAACAGCACTAACGATGCCGGCTCTCCGCCGCAGGCCTCCGAGGACCACCGCCAGTACCTGCGTCCTCACTACCAGCCGGGGATACCCGCCGCGATCGAGGTGCCCGACGCGCCCCTGAGCGAGCTGCTGGAGACCGCGGCGCGCTTCTACCCCGACCGGGTCGCCATCGATTTCCTGGGCGCCGCGATGACCTACCGCGAGCTGCTGGAGGCCTCGGAACGCGCGGCGCAGGTGCTGCGGACCTCGGGTGTGCACAAGGGCGACCGGGTGGCCCTCATCATGCCGAACTGCCCGCAGCACGCCATCGCGCTCTACGGCGCGCTGCGCATCGGCGCGATCGTCGCCGAGCACAACCCGCTGGCGCCCGCCGAGGAGATCCGCTCCCAGCTGGACGCGCACGGCGCGCAGGTCGTCATCGTGTGGGAGAAGGGCATCGATCTCGTCTCTGAGCCGCTCACTGGCGGGCAACACGGCAAGGACCCGCTCAAGGGCCGCACGATCTTCAGCGTGGATCTCTCGGCGGCGATGCCCAGGCGCCTGCGCGCCGCGCTGCGTCTGCCGGTGGAGCGGGCCCGCCGGGAGAGGGCCGCCTTCCGGGCGGAGAACCTACCGGCGGACGTACGCTCCTGGGACAGGGAGGTGGCCGGAGCCCACCGGATCCCATCGCGCTTCCCCTACCCGGGCGGGTCCGACGTCGCGGTCCTGTTGCACACCGGTGGGACGACCGGCACGCCCAAGGCCGCGATGCTCACCCACACCAACCTGCGGGCCAACGCCAACCAGGCCATCGCCTGGGTACCGATGCTGCACGAGGGCGGAGAGAACTTCCTGTGTCTGCTGCCCTTCTTCCACGCCTTCGGGCTGACCTTCAACCTCTTCTGCGCGGTGCAGAAAGCCGCTACCCAGGTGATGCTGCCCAAGTTCTCAGTGGATCAGGTACTCGCCGCGCACGAGCGGCGTCCCTTCACCTTCTTCGTCGGGGTGCCGGTCATGTTCGAGCGGATCCTCGACGGCGCCCAGAGGAAGGGCACGAGCCTGCGCTCCCTGCGCTACGGGGTCTGCGGGGCCGCCCCGATGCCGCCGGAGGTGGGGGCCCGGTGGGAGAAGGCGACCGGAGGCTACTTCGTCGAGGGCTACGGCATGACCGAGACGAGCCCGATCGTCGCGGGCACGCCCATGGGTCCCTCGCGCCGCCTGGGGGCGCTGGGCCTGCCCTTCCCGTCCACGGACGTGCGCGTCGTCGACTCCGAAGACCCGGATCCGGCCCGTGAGGTTCCCGATGGGGAGCCGGGCGAGTTGCTGGTGCGCGGTCCCCAGGTCTTCGCCGGCTACTGGGAGGACGAGGAGGCCACCCGGGCCGCGATCCTGCCGGGCGGGTGGCTGCGTACGGGCGACATCGTGCGCAGGGAGGACTCCTTCTTGTGGATGGCCGACCGCAGGCGCGAGCTCATCCTCACCGGAGGCTTCAACGTCTACCCCAGTCAGGTCGAGGCCGCGATCCGCTCCCTGAAGGGCGTAGCCGACGTCGCCGTTGTGGGGCTCCCCAACGGCGCCCGGGGCGAGCTCGTGTGCGCCGTCGTCGTCCTGGCCGATGGGGCCGCGCCGGGCTCGGTGACCCTGGAGGCTGTGCGTCAGCACGCCGAGCGGACGATTCCCCATTACGCGCTGCCGCACCGCCTGGAGGTCATCGAGGAGATGCCGCGCTCCCAGATCGGCAAGGTCCTGCGCCGCGTCGTGCGCGAGCGGGTGCTCGGCTCAAGCAGCTGACCGGCTGCGACGCCGGCGGTCTCCGGGGCTACGGGACGAGTGCCCGCTCCCAGGGCTCGATGTCACCGGGGACGACCCGGAAGATCGGGTGCGCCTCAAGCCGCTCCGGCAAAGGCAGGAGCTCGGGGGCGCGTCCGGCCAGCTTGGCCTGAAGGTGCCCGCGCTCCAGGTCCATTTGCCCCTCGGTCACCGTCAGGCTGACGCCGGTGCACTCCGTCTGGGGCACGTCGATGCGGGAGGCGTCGAAGCGGTAGCCGCGCCGGACGGCCTCCTCGCGCAGTCCCCACAGGTAGGCGCCCACGGCCACAGCCGGAGTGAGCGGATCCGGAGCGCCGCGGAAGCGCTCGAGCTGGGGGTGGTTGCGGTAGCCGCGGGTGCGTCCAGCCAGGACCGCCTGGGCCAGCAGCGACTCGCGCCAACATGCCACGAGGCCCGCACGGTCCAGGTGTCGCGGGTGCAACGACCACATGCGCATAGCGGGCGTACCCTGCCGGTTCTTAGAGCAGCCCGGAGGCGGCCAGGACCTCGCGCAGGGCGGCGACCTCAGCCTCCTCGGCGCGTACAAGGGGCAGGCGCAGGGTAGGGCTGGGCAGGCGCCCCTGGAGGTGCAAGGCCTCCTTGGCCATGACGGCCCCCTGCCCGCCGCCCATGATCGCGTGAACAAGGGGACGCAGACTCCGAGCGAGGGTGCGGGCGCTGGCCAGGTCACCGGCGTCGACGGCGCCGATCATCTGGCGCCAAGAGTGGGCATCGGCGTGGGCGGCCACGGAAATGACGCCGGAGGCGCCGTGGGTGAGCCAGGCGAAGTTGAGGCCGTCGTCGCCGGAGTAGTACTCCAGGCCGGTGGACTCCATGCGGCGGAAGCCCTGCTCAACGTCGCCGGTGGCGTCCTTGACGGCCTTGACGCGGGGGTTCTCGGCCAGGCGAGCCAGGGTGTCCTCGGTGATCTTCACGCCGGTGCGCCCGGGAATGTCGTAGACCATGACGGGCAGGTCGGTGGCCTCGACGACGGCATTGATGTGCTGGTAGACGCCCTCCTGGCTGGGGCGGTTGTAGTAGGGGGCGTTGATGAGCAGGCCCTCGGCACCGGCCTCCTGGGAGGCCACACCGATGCGCACCGCGTGGGCGGTGTCGTTGGAGCCGGCGCCGGCCATGACCATGGCGCGTCCGGCCAGGGCGTCCTTGACCTGGCGGATCAGCTCCTGCTTCTCGGGGGTGTGGGTGGTCGGGGACTCGCCGGTGGTGCCCGACAGGAGAATCGTGTCGGCTCCATCGTCGACCAGGCTGACGGCCAGGGCGCGGGCGGCGTCGAAGTCGACCTCCCCGCTGGGCGTGAAGGGCGTGACCATGGCGACACCGACGGAACCGAAGCTGCGGGAGGGGGCTGCGCTCATGGTGCCACCCTAACGCGGGCCAGGCGTACGGAAGATGCGTTCTCACGATCTGTCGGATAGGCGAGCAGCGGACAGCTGTACAGGCCGATTATGTCCGAATGGGACGACTTTGAAGTCTCTGTCCCCTACCAATGCCGGGTCGGGAACCCTCCGACCTGCACAAACGCAATCTGGCTCCGTGAGACCACCCAGTCAAAGTCGTCCCATACGGACACTTTCCCGCCACGCGCCTCGCCACCGAGCGCTCTCCAGGCCTTGTGCCCATGGCGCCTGGGCCTCCAGCACCGATATGCACAAGGTCCTAGGCTCGAGTCATGGACTCCTCGACCCCCGCAAGCTTCTCGTCTTCCAGCAGCCGGGACGACTCCGTTCTGGGCGCCGATCCGCTGGCCGGGCCCGGCTCCGACCTGGACGCGCGCGCACCGCACCAGCACTCCCGAGGCACTCACGACCTGCATGATCACGTCGGCTCCCAGGCATCGGGGGGATTCGTGCGCCCGGCCCGGGTGGAGGACCTGGCGGCGATCGGTCGGGTCCAGGCCGCCACCATGCTCGCTTCCCTTGAGGCCGGCCACACCGCCGAGCACAGTGCCCCGCTGCCCGAGGGCGTGCGGGCGATGATCGCCGCCCCCGTCATCGCGGCGGGCTGGGAGACGGCGGTGGCTGAGCCGCCCTC
>ERZ773049.1376-NODE-1376-length-14074-cov-7.481489_pt1 | contig 14074 bp, 10 predicted proteins | sample MGYA00580633_ERZ773049 | MGnify/ENA primary metagenome ERZ773049 (study PRJEB29015, sample SAMEA2737991) | human oral metagenome | biome: human oral; feature: human-associated habitat; material: dental | place: China | collected 2066 ... | reverse complement strand
TCGGTCAAGAATTTACCTACGAGATTACCGTCACAAACACTGGCAAAGTCGCGCTAAAAGACGTCGTCGTCACCGACAACGCGCCGGCAGAAGTGTCGCTAGTCAATGCAGACGCGGGTGCAGTCAAAGACAATACCTGGACATATACGATTTCTGAGTTCAAAGCGGGCGAAGCAAAAAGTTTCGTGCTCACCGCAAAGTACAGCAAGTACGCTGCAGGTACGCACAAAAACAACGTTTGCGTTGATACGCCGACTATCTCCGGCGGACCAGATGCTTGTGACAATGCAACGACGCAAACCGACGAGACCATTGAAGTCTGCGTGAAAGCAGAAAAAACGATTCGTACGATCAAGCGCAGCGAGTACGACGCCAGCAAACACGTCGACAAAAACTCAGACGAGTGCAAAACTAAACCGGTAAATCCGCCGTCAACACCACAGACCCCGCCGTCGACTCCATCGCAGCCGACACCGCCTGCGCCGCAGACACCATCAACTCCGGCGCAGCCCTCAACGCCAGCGCCGTCGGCACCGACTGTGACAGTCATGCCGCAGACTGGACCGTTGAATGTTGCGAGCGGACTATTCGGCGTCAGCGGTATCGCCGGCATGGCATATGCTTATGTCGCGAGCCGCCGCAGCTTGCGCTAGCGCATGGCTCATGTCTCATAGCTCATAGCAATTAGTTAAAATACACCCGATGTTTCGGGTGTATTTAGTTGCCGCCTGTTTATTGCTGTATCCTATCGAAGTAATGATGATCAAGGCAGAAAAACAAAATAGCCCCTACTAAGAGCTATTTCCAATAGACAAAACCTCATTTGGGCACATTATCCGCAATTTGGCAGGGGAGACAGGACTTGAACCTGCGACACCCGGTTTTGGAGACCGGTGCTCTACCAACTGAGCTACTCCCCTATACGTACGGTGGTATTATACCATGAGCGACGACGTTTTGGCTAGTTCTTTCGGGTTGGCGGGTGCGGTTCGCGTGCTGACTGTTGTGCGCGTGTACTATTCTTACCAATCGTACGTAACCGCTGGTTGATGTAAGCATGCACAGGCGTGCGTTTCGTGCGGCGTGCCGATTCAGACGATTTACCATTTGATGGCGTCTGCGGACGATCGCGTTTCACGCGGACAGCGCGTTTCAAGCGCTTGTTAGCCGTTTCGTCGGCGTTGTGCGATATAGGCGGCAGCGACAATAAGCGTTCGCTCGGCTCTTTATCTTCATCAAACGCGCTCACGGCGTTCACGAAAAACTTTTCGATTAGCCACTCGCGTCCCGGCGCCGTCTGCCCGACGACGGTGATGTGCCAGCGGTTGTCTCCCCACTGGTTGATATCGGTGATATGCAGCGGACGCGCCAGCATGGCTGGACCTTTTGGAATTGCGGCGATGACGCGCTGAATTGCGTTAACGCCGCGGTCTTTATCGCGCACAAAGATGTCAACCGCGATAGTGCGCACGCCACGCGGTGCTACGCGCACACCGGTAATATTTTGATTGTGCACCGTGATAAGCTCGCCGTTGAGCGAGCGGATGCGCGTCGACCGCAACGTAAAGCGCTCAACTACGCCAGACAAATCCGAATACGGCTCAAGTCTCACATAATCGCCGATTTTATACCAATTTTCCGAAATCATAATTGCACCGGCTGTTAAATCGCGCAAAATAATGCCGATCGTCTGCCCAGCAATCAACGCGAACATTGCTCCGGCACCGATAGCCGCTAGCCCGCTCGCACCGGATGAGTTATTCCCCGCTGTCGGGCTCAGCAAAATCCACGCTATATACCCGACTACAATTACCACGAGCGCCCGCACGATGGCGATGAACATGCTTAAATACGTTTCAGTTTGGCGCAACCGCATAGCGCGCGCTTCGTCCGACTCCTTGTCGCTGCGCGAGGCGATGCGCTGAGCGATAAAAATCAAGCCTCTCGCTAAAAAGCGGCTCAGCCAATACGCCACCAATAGCGACATAATCAAAATAAAGACCGACCGAAACGAGTGCGGCGATAATACGATTTGTTTGATCTCGTCGATAATCGACGAGGCAGTTGGCGTGCTTGCGTTCATGTTTTTCTCTGTTAATAATTGACAATTTCTATTGTATACAACTAGCGGGCGCGCTGTCAAATTGTGTGAATATTTCGCGAACGTACAGCCAATCTTGCGCACCACACCGCCGCCGGTTGCATTTCGCTGCTAAGGGGTGTATAACTATAGGTGAGATAACATAAGGGGAATCAACGGACCGCAAGGTGTACACATGAAGATTTTGATGCTTGGGTGGGAACTTCCACCGCACAACAGCGGCGGATTAGGCGTAGCGTGCTACCATCTGTCCAAGGCGCTCGCACAACACGGCGCGTCGATTGATTTTATCCTGCCCTACTCAGCTCGGCATTCAAATGTCGACTACATGAACGTTCATGCGGCGACAAAACTAACGCCATTGCATCGGTTCGGCGCGATGGGCGCGTATGACAATAAAGGCGTTGATATACTTGATCTTGACCAAGTTGATATGCGCGATCTGCAGACAATGCGCGGCTTGCAAAAACGCTACATCAAGTACGTCGAGCGTTTTGTGCGCAAGACGGGTAGCCCTGATGTAATCCATGCGCACGATTGGCTTACAATTGAAGCAGGCTTGCGCGCCAAAGAGTTGACCGACGCGCCGCTGATCGTTCATGTGCATGCTACCGAATTTGACCGCGCTGGTTCGCACAATGGCGGCAATCCGATTATTCATGAGATTGAATATAATGGTTTGATGATGGCGGATCGGATCATTGCCGTAAGCAATATCACCAAGCAAATCATCGTACAGAAATACGGCATTCCAGCAGACAAGATTGAAGTGATTCACAACGCGATCGACATTGATTCGTTCGGCGATTACGAATATGACCGCCGCACGTATCGCTATCTTGAAGTGCTAAAAAACGAGGGCTACACGGTGGTGTCGACGATCACGCGCTTCACGGCGCAAAAAGGTTTAGTGCAATTGATGCGTGGCGCGGCGCGGGCGTGCGAGCGCTACGACCGGTTCGCGTTTTTGTTTGCCGGCGACGGCGATCAGCGCGACGAGCTTATTCAGCTTTCTGCGGATCTCGGCATTTCCGACAAAGTATTTTTCAGCGGATTCGTGCGCGGCAAGCAGTGGCGCGATGCGTATAGCGTATCGGATGTGTTCGTGATGAGCTCAGTGTCGGAGCCGTTCGGGCTAACGGCGCTTGAAGCAGCGCACCATGATACGGCGCTGATCATCACTAAGCAGTCCGGCGTCGGCGAAATACTACAAAGCGTACTGCGCTATGATTTTTGGGATACCGAAAAGCTCGCCGACCAGCTCGTGGCACTTGCGACGTCACCGGCGCTGCGCGACAGTTTGAAGCGTAATGTCAAAAATGAATACGCGCGTATCAGCTGGAATGATGTCGCTGAAAAATGCATTCACGTCTATAACAACATGAAAACAGGAGAAGTCAATGAGTAGCAAGCGCGGAATCGTATTATATCTGCACGTTCACCAACCGTGGCGCGTGCGCGAGTACACAGTGTTTGATACGGCGGTCAATCATGATTATTTTGGCGAATGCAAAGAGCCGCACCGTAATAACCGCGCAATTTTCGAAAAAGTCGCCGATAAATCATACCGCCCAATGACGCGGCTACTTAAGCAACTGCTTGATACACATCCGGACTTCAAAGTGTCGCTATCGATTTCCGGCACAATGCTTGAGCAAGCCGAAGCCTGGGCGCCTGACGTGATTGACGCATTTCGCGTGCTCGTTGAGACTGGGCGGACCGAAATCGTCGCTGATACCTATTATCATAGTCTTGCGTTTTTCTTTAGCCGGGCAGAGTTTGAGCGGCAGGTCGCGCTGTACCGCGCGAAAATTCGCGACTTGTTCGGCGTTGAAACGCGCGTTTTTCGTAACACCGAACTCAGTTACGACAATAATCTCGCTAAATGGGCGGACGACAACGGCTTCAAAGGCATTTTAGCAGAGGGCTGGGATCCAATTCTCGGGTGGCGCAGCCCGAACTACGTGTACCGTCCAATTAATACGAAGCACATCAAGTTGCTGATGAAAAACTACCGCCTGAGCGACGACATTGCATTCCGCTTCGGCAACCGCGATTGGGAGGAATTTCCCCTGCGCGCCAGCAAATACGACACCTGGCTGAACAACGCGCTTGGCAGCGACGGGCAAATTGTAAATTTGTTTATGGATTTTGAAACGTTCGGCGAGAACATTTGGGAAGACACGGGTATTTTCTCATTCTTCTCAGATTTCGTCGATCGGTGGCTGAAGAATCCTGCCAACACATTTTACACAGCAAGCGGCGCGTGCGACGCATTCGACGCAGCAGACGAAGTCGACTGCCCGTACACGACCACGTGGGCAGACACGGAACGCGACCTCACGGCGTGGCTCGGCAATAGCATGCAGCACGAGGCAATGCGCCATTTATATGCGCTGGAAGACGACGTCATGCGTACCGACGACACCGATCTAATTTCAGATTGGCGGCGTTTAACCACGAGCGACCATCCATATTACATGTGTACGAAATGGTTCTCCGACGGCGACGTACACGCGTATTTCAGCCCATACGATTCGCCGTATGATGCATTCTTATATTTCATGAACGCACTGCGCGACATTCGCTACCGCGTATATGAACACCACCGGCACGGAGAATTTTAATGGCGCGTCCAATTATCCTGAGCAACGGCGAGTTGCACGTCGGACTAAATACGTTCGGCGAAGTGCATGATTTCTACTTCCCGTATGTCGGACTTGAAAATCACACTATCGGCAAAGAAACGAGCCATCATATAGGGGTGTGGGTTGACGGCAAGTGCTCGTGGTTGCATGACGGCTCGTGGACGTTTGTATTTAGCTATCCACACGACGCGCTGGTCGGGCATATCGTCGCGAAAAATCAGGCGCTCGGCATTATGCTTGAGTTTGACGATACGGTCGACGGCGAACTCAACGCGTTTATGCGAAACATACATGTCGTCAATCTTGACGCGTATGATAAAGATGTGCGATTATTTTTCCGCCAAGCATTCGTCATTGGCGACTCCGCTAGCATGACCGACACGGCGCAATTTTTGCCGAACGACCAAGCAATCGTTCATTATCGCGGGCGGCGCACTTTCGTTATTTCCGGCACCGACGATCAGAAACGCGCGTTTGATCAGTACACGATCGGGCTATTTGGTACTGAAGGGCGCGAAGGTACATTCCGCGACGCCGAAGACGGCGAATTATGGAGCTGCCCTGTCGAACATGGGCGCGTCGACTCGACGATTCGATTTAAGTTAGCGCTTAAAGCGCATAGTTCCGCGCGCGTACACTACTGGATCGCGTGCGGCACGACGCTGCGCGAAGCATTGTTTGTGCATAAACAACTGCGCGATAATGGTCTAAACGATCGCTACATTCTAACAACAAAATGGTGGTACCGCTGGCTGCGCCCCGCCGAAAAGGTTTCACGCAAAATTGATCCAGCGTACCGCGAACTATTCCTGCGGAGCGTCATGCTGCTCAAAGCTCACATCGACAAGCGCGGCGCGATTATCGCTAGCACCGATAGCGGCATGCTGAATTATTGGCGCGACGCATACGCCTACTGTTGGCCGCGCGACGGCGCCTATGTGCTGTGGCCGCTGATTCGCATGGGCTATTACGAAGAAGCTTACCAATTTTTCGATTTTTGCCGGCGCGGGCTAAACTCTGGCGGATTTCTGATGCATAAATATCGGGCAGACGGCGCGGTCGGTAGCAGCTGGCACCCATACATTCACGATGATGGTTCAGTGACACCGCCAATTCAAGAAGATGAAACGGCGCTGGTATTATTCTTGTTCGGCCAATTGTATCGCAGTGCAAATGATCAGCGGCTTATGAAACGTTTTTATGAGCCGATGGTCGTGCCGATGGCAGATTTTCTGGCGAGCTACATTGATTCGTCGACCGGCTTGCCGAAACCATCGTACGATTTGTGGGAGGAGCAATACATGACGACTACTTACACGACGGCTGTCGTCTACGCGGCACTATCGGCAGCAGCAGATTTAGCAGACGATAATCATGATGATGGACATGCGGTCGCCTGGCGCTCAGCGGCGTCGGACATCGCCGAAGCAGCGCAAAAATATTTAGTCAATCACGACCGCGATGCGCTCTACAAAGGCTTACGCCGGCATGCTGACGGCTCATACGAGCCGGATCAAACGATCGACTTATCGAGTATTTACGGCGCATTCATGTTCGGACTTTTTTCTGCTGATAGCGGCATTGTCGAGCGCGCAGTGCAAACGGCGCGGCGCGTATTCAACGTGTCGCCCGATCGCCCGGGCGTTCCTCGCTACGAAAACGACAACTACCGCCGCCGCAATCCAGCGAGCCTCGGCAATTGGTGGTTCGTCACGTCGCTATGGCTTGCACAGTACGACTTAGAAAAAGGCGATGCCGCATCGGCGCACAAGACGCTCGCATGGGTGCGTGCTCACGCTCGGAAGACCGGCACATTGTGCGAACAAATCGATCCGGAAACAGAAGCAGAAGAATCAGTTTCGCCGTTATCGTGGAGCCAAGCAGAATTCGTTTCGACCGTGCTTGACACAATCACGAAAGGAGCAAGCAAATAGTGTCTGGGCGCGACCGCCTAAAGATTAGGCTTGCGCGGACGCTGCGCCACATGACGCCAGCGCACGTTGTGCGGACGCGCCTGACGAAGAAAACGATTCAGAGTTTTGCTGATCAAGTCGGGCTGGTTTATTTTGGCTATGTCGACCAGCGCGATGGCGACCGCCGCCCGGTGCGCGGGCACACGGTATCGCACACGCACATTGATAATCACGTTTGTATCGGTACAGTGCGCGGCTACGATGCGACAGTGCTTATTCGCAATGATGTCGTGCAGCTTCACGCGCCGAACACGGTCGCAAAAACCAAGCGCCAGCGCTGCCATTGGCTCATCGTAGCGATTGATTTGCATACTCCGCGGACAGTTCCGCACACTTACATCGGGCTCAAGCAGCACGATGCCGTATATCGTTCGTCGTATTCGCACGTGCGGCCGCTCGCGATTGGGAATCTCGCGGCGTACGCGCCCCAGTTTTTGAGCAAATATACGGTGTACGGCACACCGACGCATGCGCTCGAAATTGAACAGTTGATCTCGCCGCAAATCGCCAGCGTCATCACCTCGCATTTTAGTAAAATGAGCATCGAAATCGATCGCGGCACGGTGTACGTTTATTCCGAAAACGAGCAGCCGAACGAAGTGCAGCTTGAGCGAATTCTATCGAATGCGCTATGGATCGCCGAAGCGATTGATACGGCGTATGGCGCTGAGTTGTGAGCGTACAGTCATTTACAGCCCACTTACAGATAATAAAAACCGCCCGTGATTTTAGGCGGTTTTTTTATTGCATAAAACAGATTGTTAGCCCTTGCGCGGTTTTACCTCGTTGCGACCGAGCGATTTCTTCGTTTCAGTATACGTTGCATGCTTGCGCGCTTTTGGATCGTATTTGCGCAACTTTAATTTATCCGGCGTATTCATCTTATTTTTACGCGTAACATAACGATGCCCCGTCAGCTCGCTGACGAGCGCCACAATCTTTCGCTTGGTGTTATTCTTCTTTGCCATAACTTCCCTTTTTACCTTTGTACTAAGCTTCGACTATACAATATAACATATTGAGGGTGAGATTTCAATGCTCCTGTCCAAACTCATTACCCTATAGACTTATTCTATCGTGTAATAGTTACGTCTAGAGCCAAGAAAAGACAGTGGGCGTGTTTCAGTCAAGCTTTAATGAGCTGACTATAGCTTAGCAATAACCCTAGCGAACCAGTAGGCTGGTGAATTGCAATACGCTTTCTCTATGTTTCAACTATTTCACTGAAGAATAGCTTAAAGCGTTTAATATTACGTCTGATGATAGCAGCAGAAACAGATAGCTCTAGAGATTATACTGCCAAACGCATCTTGTGTAACTTAGGAGTTCTGCTTTCTAGACTAAAGACAGAAACTATATATGGGCTATAACGTGCACTCTATCCATTACTATCATTGCTTATAGTAGGTAGTATTACCGTGACAATCTCATCTGTCATCTGTTCTTTTTTCCTGTTGCTTGATATTAGCAGCTTGTCTCGGGGGTTTATGAGTTGATTTATTCTGGTTACCACGATTATGACGATTAGCATAACAATCAGTACGATGTTTCTCATGATCTACGCCTGACCTTCTCTGGAAATGAGAGTATTTTCATCCAATTGACCGAGAAAATATTTTTCAATGAAATCCCAACGTTCAGTATCCGTATGCAAGCTGTCAAAGAAATAACTCATAAGCTCGCACGATTCGCGGTGCTTCTTTCCAACCAAAGCTACAGTTTGACTCATATATGTCGGGTTGTTAATAATACGCTCAATCGCGTAGGGATTGTTGACGCGGACAAAGAATTCAGGATTACTACCAGATGAAATTTTACAGTCTGCTACTTCTAACAGCTCCATAATCTGCCCCACAATGATCTGCTTGTCGTCCGTCATCTTTGTGGAATAGCGTACAGTTTTTGTCTTTGTATCGTCTGCAAGCATGATATTTGCGATTTTCTTGAGTGCGTATAGTCGTCGTTCATACGATGTATTCTTGATAACGTACTTATTCGTAACAGAATTGTACTCAAAGAAGTTGCTGAAATTGAAGTTATTATTTTCCTCAACACGAGCCAATAGATACATAAATGAAGCGGCGACCATGTCTGCGATGTGCTTTTTACTCACGCCACGTCTATCGATAATTCGACGAGATAGCTCATCGGTTGAGAAGTGTTTGCCATCCTGCTTCAGGTCATCGAATATCTCTTTCATGATATCGAAAAACGCAACAAGTTCGCGTTTCAACTCACCAAAGAACTTATTGCCACTATCAACTTCAATCACAACTCTGTTGATAATTTTTCTATTATCGCCTGAGATCCTAAAATCGAAGCCTAGCAACTCGCCCATATAAAAGCCACGCTTAAACATGCCAAATGATACATCACGGTATTTTTGCTCCCACATTGATTTGAAATCTAGTCTGTAGGTGTCGCCTGGCGAGCGAGTCGTAACGATTGCGCCACCCCTCGGACCTGGACTTTCGGTAATACGTGGCAGGTCTAGTTTTGTAAAGAAGCGTAGATATCCATGTTGTTGCAACTCAGGAATGAAATCGTCGTTGATCATGAAATAGCCGACAGTAAACATGCTTCTCGGCTTAAAAACGAGTGGCACATAGTTGAGAGTGGAATCCATCTCGAAATCTTTTTTGATAATCAAGAGTGTCGTTTTTAGTTTCGCATCAATCTCGTTTGGTTGTGCATTGGCGAATATGTACGAAAATTCGTCAGGAGATACAAGGAAATTGCGTTTGTTATATTTGACATATAGTTCGTAAATCTTTTGCAAGGCAGCCTTGACTTGATAGTTTTTAATACTGGACATACCATGCAACTGCTTAATATAACGAAAGTCTTCCTTGAAAAAGTCAGTACTGGCAACTCCTGTCATATTCGGCTTACGAGCTGCACGACCAATTTCTTGCACATAATCAGCAACGTTACCTGTGGGTGCAAAGTGATATACATTTTTAATGTCATCAATGTCGATTCCCATGCCAAACGCCTTTGTAGCAAGCACCACGTTCTTTGAGTCGTCTTTGATAGATTTTAGCGTCTCGTTCTTTTCGCCAGGTGTCATATTACCCGCATATTTACCAACGCGAGCTTGATCGTTCATTTTAGCATATAGATCAGCTATATGTCGTGTATATGGCACATAAACTAAAGTCTTATCGCCCTTTTTGGCGAGTGTATTGATTGATTCAGCGGCTGTTTGCAGCTTTTCCTCTTTATAAGCATGGTCTTTGGCATGCTTACGCACATCAAAGGTGATGTCACCTCGCTTAACGTTGCCTATATATTTAACTGGCGTCATCTTCAATGATTCGATAATTTCCTGATACATGTTGTCGCTACCACCAAAGGTTGCCGTTGCTGTAAACGTAGCGATCGGAAACCTATGCTCGGTCTTCGGATCATTGCGTAAACGATGAATAAATTCGCCAAGATACCAATAATCAGGACGGAAACTTTTACCCCATGTCGCAACGATGTGCGCCTCATCAACCACAACGAGTCCAATCTTGCGATCGCCGATAAGACTTGTGATATCAGAGTTAGAAAGTAACGATTCGGGCGATAGATAAAGAATTGATACTTCACCAGATTTGACTCGCTCTAGCGTATTTTCCTTTTCGACTGGTGTATAGTCTGAGTTTATTGTTGCCGCCGCATTGGTCATAGTTTTGATATTGTCGACTTGATCATTCATTAGACCAATCAGAGGACTGACGACAATCGTTAGTAGTTTATGTTTCTCCGCAAGGTAAATCGCAGGCACTTGAAACATGACAGATTTACCGGCACCAGTAGGCGCAGTGACAAATACATCACGGAATGGCTCGCTATTCTGAGCCTTGACCGCATTACTCACGACATCATCAATGATTTGAACTTGGTTGACATCTGCTAATTCCACTCCTTCATAAGGATCACTGTATACCTTGAGATCACGAAAATCATAGGAAGAATCTTTACGTTGCAAAATCGCCCGATACTCTGTTCGCTGCTCACTATCCAATTCTGTCTGAGCCACCTTGTAGTCTCGCGTCACAAATCTAATGCCGAGCGGTTCAAGAATACGTTTGAGATTTTGCACATTACGATCAGAATTAATCTTCTCTGAAAGGATGCTGATCTCATTTATATCATCGGTGATTATCTTTGTAACGAGACTAGAGAAGACAGTAGCATCATACTCCTCCGGCACTTCTAGGCAACCACCCGACACATTCAGGACTTTGGCACTTCCGTTAATCAGCTCAGATAGCTTCATTCCTGAAAATTGCACATTCGGAAGGTCATTGTAGGCGACATATGCGACACCGCCAACTTCCGCAACATTTCCATAGTAGCGCTGAGGGATTGTATCAGTGCCCTCTTCAAATAACTCCTGTAGCTCATATGAATATACATCATGGGGATAATAGACATAAAATAGATCATTCTCAACCACCACCAACTTGTATCCCTGAGTGGCAGGCAGTCCACCAAGCGATCGATCGTTAAGCCATGTAATATCTTCGTGCAACGCAAACAACGACACACCAGTCTGCAACTTTTGTGCAATGCTAGCGATATCCGGCTGATTATTCATGATCGGCGTTTTTTCAAAAAGAAAATTGCCATCAATCTTATTCAACCAATAATTGAACCCCTTGAGTACGTAGATAGTGCGATCTTCACTCAGCTGTGCAATTGAATCAATAATGAGATCCTTGAGAGTGCGAGAGGTTGCAGAAGAGTTACTGTTGAATTGAAGTTCACTCATGACGCCTATTTATTGAACTATACCTATTTATTATATTTTATTATATCATTTTTGCGCATTCACGGAACGAGTGCGCAAAAAGCACACCAATTTGCTAATGCTTCTGATGGGCTGCCTACTGCAAATGGTAGGGTGGCGCGGCTTTAGTCAGTAAAGCCGCGCGCTACGTGTCCATAACCCGAAAACCAGTCGCAAACCCTATAAACCCTAAAACCCTATAAGCTAAACTTAGCCAATAAGTCCTTAAACTCCTGCTTGATAATGTTCCGCCAAGTGGCGGTTTCGCTCGCAGCTTTGCCTAAATGATCTTTGTGGTACAGCAGCAGTACGCGAACGGTGCACTCGTTATGATTTACGTGCAGAATAACTCTATTGCCAGAACTTTTTGCGGACTGTCTGCGCCCAGCTATAGCGAACTCGTGTTTAATAATCCACTCTTTGTTGTCGTCTGTGCGGTGAATTGGCGGATTCGTCCTGCCGTTTAATACCAATTGGTCGATATGCGCGAGCTGCGCCACCAGCGCTTTTCGCGTAACCAGCCACTGATTGCCATAGCTTTTTTTGAATGCCTTTATATAATGGCGTTCGGAGTATTCCTCAAATAGCACGCGGTAATTATTAGTAAACATGGTCTGGCTCTTCCTGGGTGATCAACTCGTAGGGGATGTATTCGTTTTGCCTACAGATTTGCCAAGGAAGTTGCGTGTGCGTGAAGTGAACGATTTCTTTTGTGTTGGAGTCTTTCCATTTTCTAGCGATTTTATCTATCAGTTCGAGCTCGCTTGTCGATAGACGTTGCGGCGGGGTATTTTTTGCTGAGCGCGTCAAATTGAGCCACTGTGCTTCGTCGCCAACTTCTAGTGATACCTTACCTTCGTCGATAAGCTCGTCAACCACCCGAAAATATTGATCTGGTACTGGTCCGTACTGCAGGCGCCGGTATTTCATGCCGCTCATCGGCTGCAAATGCTCGTAATACCAAGCGAAATCTGCCAGGTAAATCAGCTTTGCGAGCAGGGTTTTGGTGGCGCTTTTGCCGGCATAATCTGTATAGCGGCGCAGTGTTTCGATAATCATCTCGCGGTATTTGTCGTAGTCGGGAATTTCCTGCGATAGCAGGTCGGCGATACCCACCCCAAGAAAATCAGCCAACTTGCCGAGCTCTTCGCTGCTCAATTCACGGTTGCCTTTCTCGGTCGCCACTATGCTGCTACGACTCACGCCGATCGCATTTGCCACTTCTTCCTGCGACAATCCATAGATTCCTCGTAGTTCGCGTAGATTTTTTTCGAGAGTCATCCTGCTTCCTTTCGCTTATAGTTCGTATTTTATCACAGAACGCGAGAAAATGTCAATATTACGACATTTTGTGTATTTAATTGACGTTACAGTGTGTGACTGTGATATAATAAGGTCACGAACCGATAAAACGCAAAAAGGTGGGGTTTGTGAGGACGGATCGTCAAAGCGGAGTGTGTTCGTCCGCAACACTAGTTAGAATAGAAAAAGTACTGACTTGCGCCAGTACTAGTGTACAAAGATTTGATTTGCGTCCTCCGTACGCTCCTATTCTAGCATCAACAACAAAGTTAAGCCAGATGAAAGGAGTAATCATTATGGCAGACAACAATCAATATGCCTCGCTTTTGCGAGCACTAAACCAAACGCAATATACCGAACAACAAAAAGTTGCGGTTTGGAACAAGGGGCGTATAGTCCAAGGCTACGATCCTCGATATGTTCGTGCAGACGCATGTGGTGCATTCATTGAGTGGAATCACTACGGGAATACTGCAAGTAGGTATGGCTGGGAGATTGATCATGTCATACCTGTGGCGCTTGGGGGCGCTAGTGTTCTTGCCAATCTGCAACCCTTGCAGTGGCAGAATAACCGCGCCAAGGGCGATAGTCTCGCCCTAAACTACTGTGTCGTGAGGAGTTACTAGCCATGACGGCCGTAGGACAGATTACCCAACACCAGACGCCAACGGCAAACATAGGCTTAAATGTCCAAACTGTCATGTAACATTCCTTGCACCAATCACTAAAGATGACGATACTGGTGAATTGCAGAATATCGTCTGCGAGAATTGTCATTACACCGAAAAGCCAATAAAGTTTTTGTACACGGTGAACAAGGAGCAGGCCGACGCTGCCGTAATGGACTGCGCCAAGCGTGAAATGAGGAATACGCTCAGGAAATCGCTTAGTGGATCAAGAAACGTCAAGTTTCAGTGATTAGGTAGTCTGAAGCAGTCGCATAATATCTAGGTTGTCGCCGTCAATATTGGTATTTTTCGTCAAGCGAGCGATCAAGTCGTTTTTGCTGCACACTTGCATGAATAGGTGCTTAACAAATTGGCGACTTATCTATGGGAACTTTGGAATGGGTTGAGCCTGAAACTCAAGAACAAAAGTATAGTCGCTTTCAGCGATCCAAAATATAAATCCCCCAAGAAAATATATGGTTGATGCTTCGCACCGCCAAAGGAAAAATCGCCCGATTGGGCGATAATTCCGATTTAAGCACAAATATGGAGCCACGATCGGGGCTTGAACCCGAGACCTCATCCTTACCATGGATGCGCTC
>ERZ773049.1375-NODE-1375-length-14074-cov-10.828447_pt1 | contig 14074 bp, 10 predicted proteins | sample MGYA00580633_ERZ773049 | MGnify/ENA primary metagenome ERZ773049 (study PRJEB29015, sample SAMEA2737991) | human oral metagenome | biome: human oral; feature: human-associated habitat; material: dental | place: China | collected 2066 ... | reverse complement strand
GTAGCAGCAATGGCTATAAAGCAGATAGTGCACAGGCAGAAATTATCCTATCTGGAAAGCTAGTAAATTCAGTAAATAAACAGTCTAAATATGAAGACAATAAAACTAAAGACGAAGGCTTTCTTTATAGATTAATAATAGACGCCCCAAACGACAGCCAAAAGGCCTCTTATATATTTAAAATTGTAGAGAAGCTGCGAGAAGAGGGCGTGTATAGTGTAAAAATAAACACAAATAGCAAAAGCCGTTCAACTGGCAGATGTACAATTTTTCTAGATAAAAAAGACTTGAGGTCCGAAAAAGACTTAAATGATTGTATTAATAAGATAGGGGAATAATATGGCATTAAATACGCTAGGATATTTAAATCTAAGTGCAATAGCTTATTTAGATATTGATAAATTATCAATAGGAAAAGACATAGCCCAGCTCATAGAAGATAAAGTCATTTCAGAAAAAGACCTTAATAGTCCAGAACTCTCTGCCCTCCAAGATCCTTCTAATCCTCTTCGCTCCTGGAAAGTTATAGCCCAATCTCCTTCTAGTGTCAGTGAAGTAAAAGTTTATTATAGAAGGCTATCAGTTCGTTGCATCGGGCTTATTCTTAAGGTGAAATGATAAGCAGTAAGCAATAAGAGGGCTGTGCTACATGGCAAAGAGCAAAAGTAGAAGAAAGAACAAATCGCGCGTAAATAATAAAAAAGCCTGGCAAGTTATCTTGATTATTCTGTCGTCAATAGTTGTGGTAGTGATTGTATTGTACATTATAGGTGGAATTATAGTAGATAGAGAAATTAATAAACGTTCGGTTAGTGATAAGACAGAGCAAGCTAGCATGACCAGCTATCTAAAAAACAAATACGACCAAGATTTTGAGGTAGAAAAACCTAGTTGCAATGGCGGTGCTTTTGGTATTTCTTGTGTATGGTCTACTGATGCTTATCCTAAATCAAATAAAAGTATAAAGATACATATTTCTCGGGTGGATAACCAGACGAAGTACAGCGACGACTATGTAGTAAGAACTTGGCAAAAAGAACAAACTGCCAAAATTCAGCCCAAAGTCAGAGAAATATTTAAAGACATGCCCGTTGACGTCAAAGTTAGACTAGGCGTAATAGATCCAGACGTAGAACGCGCCTTCACTCTGAAAAAGCCAACTTTTGAGGAGGTGTTTTTGGCTGAAAATAAAGTCGGGCAGCGTGGCAATTTAGCTTATGGATTAAATTTTAAGTATGACGGTGACATTAAAGACAAGAGTCGTTTTGCTAGTGGCATACACGAGATGATGGAGTATGCGAAAAACGTGGGAGTGAGCCCTAAAGATATGTCTGTAAATATATACTTATCGAAGAATGGCAAGCTTATTTCAAGAAAATATTGTAATAGAGATAAGTTGTCATCAATTAATGAGATAAAAGGTTGTATTGATACGTCAAAAAATATGCCAGTAGAGGAGGGCGATAGATGGTAAAAACCATTGAGTACTTAAGTTTGTCAGCATTAGCTTATGCTGATTTTAAAAAATCTGATGCTGGATTAACTCTGGACGAGATTATTAGAGATGAGCAGAAAAAGAAATCACGCAAAGATTTTAATCTTGATAGTCCTGAACTCTCCGCCCTCCAAGATCCTTCTAATCCACTTCGCTCCTTTGTCCTTCTTTCGCAATCTCCACTTACATATACTCGCACAGTTAAAGATCGTAATGGCATTAGAACCATTACGGTAGAAAATGAGTTTTCTTGCATTGCTCTACAGAACCCAGAAACCAAAGAGATTATATTCGCTTTTCGCGGGACGGAAACCACAGAGAATGGTATACCTGTATGGAATGACGCGGCTACCGACGCTATAATTGGTTTGACGGTTTTGCCTCCATTGCAGGCGCAGAATGTACTAGATTTCGCTCAATCGACAGTGGCGAAACTGACTAATAATAAAGACATTAGCATAAATAGATCGCTTCAATACCTCAAAAACAATAACGCTACAGCGACTGGACATTCGTTGGGCGGTGGGCTAGCTTCTTATTTAACGCATGCGACATCAAACCTGGATACTGGCGGTTCTTATGGTGGTATTAAATCGGTTACCTTTAATGCTGTGGGTATAGGGCATAGTTTACCTAAGCTAGGTGGTGTAGCTAGGTTAAAACAATATAACGTTACTGACCACGTCAACTCTTTAGATTGGGTTGGCATGTATGGTTTGCAGCTAGGGAGCCCTATTATTCATCTAGACAATTCGGACATAGATTATTCTAAAGTTAATTTTGACGCCTTAGGTAAGATGCTTGTTGAAAGGCTAAGGCTGAGTCGGGATAAAATTAGTCTACTTGCATACTACAAAACGATAGAGTCTATAAAGAAAAATATAGAAACTGGCTCTAACGGTAAAACAATCAAAGACACAGTAGCTGTATTTAAGGGATATGAAGAAGTTGGCGGAAAAGATGGTGGTGGACTATTCAATACTTCTCGTCATGGTTTGAGTGGGTTTTTAGAGGATGATCCAAGTAAACCGGGGCTGCAGTATAAGATGACAGAGACTGTAGAGACGCAAAAAGGTTTTGTCTCTAAACTCAAGGACTTATTTAATCTAATAAACGCATTTCAGGTTGTGGAGCGCGCTAAGATAGACGGTAATTATACGACAGACATAAAATCTACTCCGCCTATAAAAGATACTGTTACCTATGGAGATGTCACCTATTATAAGTTTGTAACGCTACCAGATGGTTCAGTATCTACTCATTCGTATACTCATGACCAGATAGCTTACGCGAACAGTGTTATTGATAGATTTGAACGATCAATAATGTCTAGAGCTTTTTCTGTCGTGTTAGATTATTACGGGCAAGCAGCCAAGGCGCATGCAGACCCGCTTATTCTAGACCTTAACGGCGATAGAAACTATACGATTAATCTAGAACGTTCTCGGGCTTACTTCGACCTCGATGCTAATGGTTTTGCTGAACGTACCGCTTGGGTAGATCCAAATGATGCTCTGTTGGTGCTCGATCGCGATAACGACGGCAAAATTACTAGTGGACAGGAGTTGTTTGGCGATCAAACGACTTTGTCTAATGGCGATAAAGCCGCTTCTGGGTTTGAGGCTTTGGCTGAGTTTGATGATAATAAGGATGGTAAAATTGATGCTAAAGACATAGTTTACGCCAAATTGAGGCTGTGGCAGGACGCGAACGGCGACGGCGTGTCGCAAGCAGATGAACTGAAATTACTTGCAGACGCTGGTGTTATGGCTATAAATCTCAACTCAAGTGTCGTCAACCCTGCGAATGTGATGGGCAATGTTCAGCGTAGACTTGGTAGTTTCGTTAGATCAGATGGCAGTGGCGGGCAGATTGCTGAGTATTTGTTGAATCGTGATACACTTGATTCGTTCGACCTCCTAAATCAAAATGTTGTCATACCCGAAGATATCGGTGCTTTGCCGAATTTGCAGGGTACAGGCAATATGACGTCATTGCACGTGGCTATGGCAAAGGACGAGAGTGGAGAATTGAAGCAATTGCTCGTTGATTTTCTCAAACCAGAGAATGCGATGGAGCACGAACAAATTTTTGCAAATATTTTGTATAAATGGGCGGAAGTAGAAGAGATTGATCCGAATAGTCGTGGCGGACTCGTGGATGCGCAGCATCTGACGATACTAGAAAAATTTATGGGTATGAAGTTTATTGGATCGGAAGGTGAGAATCCAAATAGGAATGCTGCGCCGCTCTTGAAGAAAGCGTACAGCAAGCTGTTTGACAGGCTGTATACACACTTGGCGAGTGGAGCGTTCCTGAAGGAATTATTGAGTAAGATAGATTGTAAGATTGTCGAATCTGGTGTTGTTATAGATTTGTCTAGGGTTCAGGCGGAAATAGACGCGCAGTTAGCGGCGGATGCTAATCTAGGTAAGCAGATGTTGTCTGATATAGTGCGAGCGCTTAATGGCTGTGATTTAGAAGAACAGGAGGTGGTGACAGAGTTTATTAATCATTTTGCACTGAAATCACCAGAACTGGTAGGCGTGGTTTATAGAATACATGAAGGAGCGATCATAGGTAGCGACGACGCAGACCAACTAAATGGAGCTGCTGGCAACGATATATTGGTTGGCGGCACTGGCAACGATCACCTTGAAGGCGGCGAAGGCAACGACACATACATATTCAACAGGGGCGACGGAGCAGATGTTATCGTAGACCACGACGGTATAGATTCTATACGGTTTGGCGAAGGCATATCGCCCGATGATATTGCTGTTAGATTTGTTAAAGACGATGCCGACCACGTAAATCTTGAATTGTCCGTTAAAGGTACGAGTGATAAAATCACCGTTAATCAGCACTTTGGCTACTTATGGAGCAACGAGCATCAAAAGATGCCAGAGTACCAGATTGAAAAAGTCGCTTTTACAGACGGAACTATTTGGGACCTGAAAACTATCCACGACAAGTCTCATGACGTTTATGGTACAGTTGAAGCAGATTATTTGCTCGCTTTTGACGACACAGCTGTTACTTTCCATGGTCTCGGAGGTGATGATTATATAGATGGCAGTTCTGAAAACGACCTCCTCTACGGCGATGACGGCAACGACACTATGTATGGTTATGAGGGTGACGACATTCTGATTGGCGGAACGGGCAACGATAATCTTAGTGGAGGTGAAGGCGACGACCAACTTGATGGCGGCGAAGGCAACGACGTTCTCTATGGTGACCATGGTAACGATACTTTGCGTGGTGGTTCCGGTGACGACATCTACATCTTTAACAAGGGAGACGGAGAAGATAGGATATTCGACGCGAACGGTCTAGCTGACGAAGTTCGCCTGGGTCATGAGTCTATCGATGTGGTATTCGAAAGAGTCAACAGCAGCCTGCGCGTTCGCATGCCTGGGTCGCTTGATGCGATTACGATTGACTCGTGGTACAACGGCGACGCATACAAGATTGAGACTTTCAAGTCTACCGACGGAAACGTAATCACTCACACGCAAATCGAAAGCCTCATTCAGGCGATGGCGTCGTTCCAGAACGACACGGGCATGACATGGGAACAGGCGCTGTCCGAACAGCCTTCTCAAGTTCGCTCAATCGTTCAAGAGTATTGGACTGTGCCAACAGTGTAGTGTGCGTGTTGGTGTTCTGCTTGGCGCAGTATTGATTAAAATGTGTCGAAAAATCGTTTTATCATCAAACGAAGTAGTTTGTATAGTTCGTTGATTTCGCTATTTTTGCGTATGATTCTTGGGTGGTAGCCTGCGTCCTTTCCTCTGAGATTGCCTTGAGTAGCTGTGTCCGTCAATAAGCTCAATAAAAATTCTACGTCGTAGCCTTCGCTATGAACTACTTGTCGGCGAGCTGAATTTATGGACTTCAGAAGAGACTTATAATCGCTAATGTCGATACCTAATTTATCCAGCGCAATTTTTAGAGATTTCATAAAAGTTGGTCTGGTCATTAGCGCATATATTTCTGCTTCGGAGCGCAGGTAAAAGTCGCGTACGTCGCTAGTTATCTCTGCTTCGATTGCTTTAATTGCGGCGATAACTTTTTGAATAGACTCGCAATTGGCTTGTTTGTTGTGTTTGTTGATTCGTTTAAATTCTCGTTCGGCAACCGCTTCGGCGAAACTTTGCAAAGCAAAAATTAGGCTAGTTACATCCATGAAAAATACTTCTGAACTTTCGCTAAATCTATAATCTGTGATTCGCGCAAAAGCTAGACCAAGTTTGCTAGTGGCGTCCAGGCGTTTGTTGCGTTTTGGGTTCAAAAAATAATAAGTCATTTTCGCCAAGTTTTTCGAATGCAGCTCGCGGTTGATTTGTAAAATTGCTCGGTATTCCGAAGCGCTAGAATCCATGGCATATAGGTGGTTTTTAGCCAGATACAGGGAAATATCGTCGCCGAGTTTTATGGAATCTATCTGGCAGTCGATATGGTCAAAGTAGCAAATCCAGTAGAGTTTAAATGCTAGTAAAATTTTACCTAGATCTACAAATGTCAGCGGTTTGTCTCTGCATTCGAATTGATATTTTAATAATGTGGCGAGCCGCGCATCAGATTTATCACGCGCCCGTTCGCTGTGTCGACGGATTGAATAGCCGGCGAAATTATTCACGTCGACACTTTTGTAGGTTGCGGATTCCAATTTTTTCGACAATGCAAATTTGGTGAGACGTTCATATGTGCCAGCTGTATTGACGATTGAATGGATACTGTCTGGAATATGCTGAGCATGAATAGTTATGCTAGCTGACGGCGCAGCGGCGCGAAGTATAAAAGTGATGCCACGGCTAATTGACCAATGCAAATAAGCGCGAATATCATATGAAACGTCGCGCACCTCGCCGCCAAGCAAAGTTTGCTTGTATGACGCGAAAGGAGCTATATAGCCGTCTGGTGTTTTCATGACAACTAGTATGCTTTTGAAGCTGCCTGGCTTGACGACCGACATACTAGCTTTTAGTTTCAGTTTAGAGATATCTAAATGACCGTGCCCTTGGGCGACTATTTTTCCTGTGGAGCTGTCTAGATAAAATACTTCGCCGATGTACGAGTTTTTGGTTAATTTTTCGCGCACTAGCTCTTCCTATGTTAATCGCATGACTTTATTTACAATTATACAAAAACTTTTCTAGCGCTATCGTTTTACTCACGCTTAAGCTTTGAATTATCGACTGCGCCTGTTATAGTTGTAGGCAATTATAGGGCACTCAAGTGAAGCATGGTAAATCGTTCAATGACAAACGCGGCGCAAAAAACTCGAACGGTCGAGCGGGTATTAAGGCTGGCGCGTCGCAGGGAAGGCAGTCTATAGCAACCGACCCTGGACTGTTTTGTTTCATCAACATCGCCCACTTTCACGGCATCCCTGCCGACCCGGAGCAGATCGCGCACGCTTTGGCGATTGACTCGCATGAGGGCATGAGCGAAGGCGACATGCTGCGCGCCGCCAAATCTCTCAAGCTCAAAGCCCGCGCTGCGACCGTAAAATACAGCAAATTAGCGAAGCTGCCGCTGCCGGCAGTCGTCGGACTGGAGGAAGAAAAATACGCCATCTTAGCGCAAATTGTTGACGGAAAAATGCTGATGTTGATGCCGGGTGGCACGCCACCCAAAGTAATTTCCGCCGAAGAATTTCAGAAAAATTGGACGGGTAGAGTGCTGCTTTTTGTGCCGCGATTTTGGCAAGAAACCGATCGCAAATTCAACCTCAAATGGTTTATTCCGACGATTCTAAAATACAAAAAGCCACTACTGCAGGTGTTACTGGCGGCATTGATCGTGCAAATTATTGGTATTTTTACGCCGATTCTCATGCAGGTTGTTATCGACAAAGCCTTGAGCCATCACAGCGTTTCGACGCTGGATGTGATCGTCGGCGGACTGGTGATTATCGCGGTTTTTGAGACGCTGCTCGGCGTCGCGCGCAACTATATTTTCACCCACACCACCAGCCGCATCGATGTGATTTTGAGTTCGCGGCTGTTTCGCCATTTGTTTGCGCTGCCGCTAAGATATTTTGAAACTCGGCGCGTCGGCGACACCACGGCGCGCGTTTTGGAGCTGGAGAAAATTCGCAGCTTCTTAACCGGCACGCCGATGACGACGGTTATCGACATCAGTTTTATGTTCGTTTACATCGCGGTGATGTGGTTTTATAGTCCGAATTTGACGTGGTTGGTGCTGGCGAGTTTGCCAGTTTTTGCGCTGCTTTCAGCGATTATTACGCCGATGTTGCGCAGCCGTTTGGACGAAAAATTTAACACCGGCGCCGACGCGCAGTCGTATTTGGTGGAGTCTATCAGCGGCGCGCAAACTATCAAATCTTTTGCGCTCGAGCCGCAGCTGCAGAAAAATTGGGAAGGGCGCTTGAGTAATTATGTGCGGGCAAATTACAAAACTCAGCTGCTGTCTGGTAATGCCGGCGCGTTTGGGCAATTGATTCAGAAAATTTTTGACATCGCGATTTTGTGGGCGGGCGCGCATATGGTGATGGCAGGCAGTTTGACGATCGGCGGGCTGATCGCTTTTCGCATGTTGAGCGGTCGAGTGAGTGGGCCGGTACTGCGCTTGGTGCAATCATGGCAGGATTTTCAGCAAACCGGGATTTCGATGAAGCGGCTGGGTGATATTTTCAACACCAAACCAGAGCCAACGCTTGATCCGAGCAAGTCGCGGCTGCCGGCGATAAAAGGCGACGTGCGATTTGAAAATGTTCGTTTTCGCTACAGTCCAGACAGCCCCGAGGTGGTGCGCGATGTGTCGTTTGGCATTCGTCCCGGTTCGGTGATCGGCGTGGTCGGGCGCAGCGGTTCGGGCAAAAGCACCATCTCGAAATTATTGCAAAGATTATATGTGCCAGAATCCGGCAAGATTTTGATCGACGGCGTCGATATCGCCACCACCGACCCGGCTTGGCTGCGCCGGCAAATTGGCGTTGTCTTGCAGGAAAATTTTTTGTTTAACGCCTCTATTCGCGACAACATCGCGGTGCACAAACCGAGCGCTAGCATGGAAGAAATTGTTCGCGTTGCCAAAATCGCCGGCGCGCACGAATTCATCACTGAACTGGCGGAAAGTTACGATACGTCGGTCGGCGAAAAAGGCGAGGGTTTGAGCGGCGGGCAAAAGCAGCGTATCGCTATCGCTCGCGCCCTATTGCACGATCCGAAAATTTTGATTTTTGATGAAGCGACGTCGGCGCTTGATTATGAATCGGAAAATATTATCCAGCAAAACATGCAGCAAATCGTCGCTGGGCGTACGGTGATTATCATCGCGCATCGTTTGTCGACGCTCAAATCGGTCGACAAAATTATGGCGATTGACCGCGGGCAATTAGTCGAATACGGCGCGCCGAGCACGTTGCTAAAACGCGGCGGTTTGTACGCGCATTTGTATCGTCAACAGTTTGGAGCCGAGGCATGAAATTTTCAAAAAATGTAAATGATTTACAATATGAATTTTTGCCAGCCGCCGAAGAAATCATCGAAAAACCAGCTGCGCCGCTCGGGCAAATTGTAATTTATTTAGTCACCTTGCTGATTGCGGTGGCATTGGCTTGGTCGTATTTTGGCAAGCTCGACATCGTGGCGGTCGCCAGCGGCAAAGTTTCGACCGAAGACAGCACCAAAATTATCCAGCCGGCAGTTTCGGGCGTGGTGACGGAAATCAAAGTGCGCGAAGGGCAAGCCGTAAAGAAAGGCGACGTTTTGGTTCAGCTCGATAAAACCGTGGCGGAAAAAGACTTAGCTGCCACCACCCAAAGCCTAAATACAGCCCGCGTCGAGCGCGATATTTTGCGGCGTTTAGCCAGCGGCGGCAGTACTGATGACGTCATCGATTCGGCTGAACTTTCTATTGAAGCCAAGGCGATTTTGCGTGAATTTGCCAGCTCGCAGGCGGTGCTAAAAAACGCGCGCCAGCAGACTTTGAGCGGCAATATCAACAACTACCAGCAGCAACTGAATTTTAATCAGCAAACCAAAAATCGGCTAGAAACGAATTTGCAGGAACTTAAAAATCGTAAAGCTGAAATCGAAAAACAACTGCCAGAAGCGAACCCGGTTGACAGGTTGCGCCTGCAAAATGAACTTAGCACGCTCGAGCAGCGTATCGCCAGCAGCGACACTGCGGTGATTAGCCAAAATCAGCAGCTGCTGCAATCACAATCGGCGCTCAATCAAGCCGAAAACCAATCGCGCAGCCAAATCGCCGAGACTAACAGCGCGATGAGTAGCCAAATTATCGCCGCCGAAAAGCGCATCACCGAACTCGAAAACAGCCTGGTCAAAGCCAAGCAAAATTTAGCGCACACTACCATCACGGCGCCGGTTGACGGGACGGTTCTGCTGCTGGCGACCAAGACCGTGGGCGGTGTGGTGAATGCCGGGCAACAACTGGCGCAGGTCGTGCCCGAAAAAGTGCCGCTCTACGTCGATGCGACGTTAGAAAACCAAGATGTCGGCTTCGTCAAGCAAGGTCAGCGTGTCGTTGTCAAAATTGCTACATATCCGTTTCAGCGCTACGGCTATTTAGTGGGTGAAGTCGAAACCATCAGCCCAGACGCCATCGAGGACGAAAAGAAAGGTTTGGTCTACAAAGCCAAAATCAAATTAGACAGCAGTCAAAGCTCCAAACAAGCCGACCTCAAATTACTACCCGGCATGAGCGTCTCAGCCGAAATCACCACTGGCAAACGGCGAATTATTGAATTTTTCCTTGACCCACTCATTACACATACCGAAGATAGCTTGAAAGTTCGCTAGAGTGCGACTTTGTCGAAATAGCGGGTTGTTATTAGCCACAATAATTCATATAGCCGAGTAGCTTCATCATCCTCTTTCATGACGGGTCGTTGATTGCCTTTCTCGTTAGCGCTTAACTACATAAGGTTAGATAGGTGCTCCCGTATGTAAATATTCTTCCCAGCATTTCAATGAATCCCTGCTAAATTCCGGCAGGAGTCGCTCGCTTTCGGCGAGGTGTTTGATAAATTCGTAATATTTTCGCTCTTTTTCGCGAAGGTCGCCGATGAAAAATAGTGCTAAAATCTCATCGTTATTTTGCGAGTCTAATGTTTTGTAGATGTTTTGTGGCGAGCCGTCCGCTGCGCGCGCATGTGCCAACTGCTCAATAAAGCCGCGATAGCACTTGTAGGCCTGCCAATTTTCACTGCGGCGGCGATGTTTGATGTAGCGCAGCGAGCCCATCATCGCGTCGAAATAATCGTGTTCGGTGCGTGGTTCCGACCATTTCTTAATTTGTTTTTCGCGCGGTGCGCGTACGTGATCATTGCGAAAAATTAGCCGTGAATTCGAAAAGAAATTAGTCGTATCGGGCAGCGAAAAACCGATATCAATTTTGTGAAATGGGTTCACGCCAGCTAGGCAGAAGGTGCGGGCGATTTCATGCTCGTTATTCGTAATCGTGTATATAGCGTTAACACCGAACTTATCCGTCAAACTTTGGCGAGCATAGGCTTCGGCGGCGGCCGGATATGGCGTAACGGCAGTTAAATCGATGTCGGAAAATTCATCGTTTCTTCCTGTTGCCCGCGAGCCAAAAAGATACAGCTCGGAGATGTGATGATTCTCGATAAGTATTTTGGAGATTATATCAGCTCATGCTTTAAGCACAGACATCACCTTTCTTATTATCTCATAATTATCTACGCATGAGGCAGTATCTATGCCGCGATGCTAAGTATTATTGTAAACGATTTGTTGTTATAATGAGTTTTGGTGTAGCTTAGGCAAAATAAATAGCATAATGACAACTATCTCAGACGATAAAATAAAAGAATTCATCTCTCTGTTCGATGGCGATATTACCTCTGCTCGTGCAGCGCTTGATAGCTATGAGCAACGACGGAACGCGTCTATTACAACTTCTCATGCAAATCGCCGGCTTCGATCGATCGGTGATGAAATTATTTCCGTACAGCATGTATCAAAGCACTATTTGCTTGGCAGTCAGACGGTTGACGCGCTGCGTGGTGTTACGCTGAATGTTGGCGGGGGCGAGTTTATCGCAATTACCGGCGCGAGCGGCAGCGGGAAAAGCACACTTTTGCAAATAATTGGCTGCCTTGACAAGCCGACGTCTGGACGAGTCGTAATTGAGTCGGAAGAAACGACACACCTGAGTGATAGTGCGCTGAGCGACTTGCGCCAGCATGCGATCGGGTTTATCTTTCAATCGTTTTATTTGCAGCCATTTTTGTGCGTGAGAGATAATCTCGCTGTGCCTGCGATGTTTACGCGCGAAAAGAAAAAGGACATCGACGCTAGGGTTGATAAATTGTTGCAGCAAGTCGGTCTGACTGAACGTGCTGAACATTTTCCGAAAGAGTTGTCCGGCGGGCAAATCCAGCGGGCAGCGATTGCATGATTCGCGATAGATTTGGTACGACTGTTATTATTGTGACGCACGATATGGAAATTGCTCGTCGGGCGGATCGTATCGTTGAGCTACGAGATGGGGCTATCATATGATCCGGCCGTCTTACGCACTGAAGCTCGCGCGTACAAAACTTCGTTCTAAACGTGGCATGCTTGCAGCATCTGTTATCGTGGCGAGTCTTTTGTTTGCGGTGCTTATCGCAACAATTATTGTGTTTACTGGTGCAGAGAAGAGTGCACAGCGATTTATTGAAAAAGCAGGGAATAATAGCTATCTTGTCAAAACGGAACCAAATATACCGCGGGAGAAAATACTCTTTTCGCAGAGGCTATCGCTTGCAGAAGTTCGTGAAATAAAAGTGTTTGAAAAGCGGTATTATCAAATGCTTAGAGAAAAATATGCATCGCTTAAACTTACGTACAATGAAGCTTCTGAAGTTCCTGCATTGCAACCAGCGGCGTGGGCGGATAAAACCTTACCTGAGGAACAGCGCGTCGTAGTCAATTCTTCTTCGCCAGTCATTCAGGATATGGAGGCGCAAAAAATTGAAGCATATGCAAAAACTGCGACGAACAAGCTAAGTGATTTGCGAAAAATCGGTAATAAATATGGTGCGAGCGGTTACTATATAACTGATGCGCCAAGTATGTTGCCGCAAATTCCGATGATGCGCTACGTACAAGGTGGTAAAGAGGATTTTGGTGTGTCGACGCAGAAAGGTGGCATGTTTGCGTACGACGTGTATATCAATGCGATATACAACAGCGCGTACCATTTTAGTGATCAGCGTTTGTTATCTCGCTATTTATTAACGACAAATACGTCTGACTTGAAAGGTATTCCGGTCGTTGTGTCGGCGCAAGAAGCTGTTTTGCTGTTCGGCAAAAATGTAGGTATCGGGAAAGAACCGGTCTCGGCGCGTGAAAAGCGAGTTTGGCTCAAGTCGGTACAAGAAAAGTTGAAGGGACAAACCTACCAGGCGTGCTACCGCAACACTGCTGAGCAAACGATATTAGAGAAAATCCAGCGTGATTATACTGAGATGAAAAATAATGAGCGCACGACGGGATATGAAAAGCCGCACTTACTCTACGATTATCCGACGGAACCGTGCGGCGATATTATCGTAAAGGAAGATTCGCGCACCGCCGCCGAAAAACAGGCGGATATGAACGCTGACGACGTGCAGAAAAAGCTTGGCACGTATGTTGCGCCAAGACATCAGCTTGTTACATTTCAAATTGTTGGTATTAAGTATGCCCAACCGTATATTGATTACACCAAGGGGCTAGATGAGTATGTAAAGAGTTTGCTAACTGCTCAGAATACATCAATGACGCTTGATATACCGCTCCAAATGTACAATACGCTGCCGGAACATTTGAAAGCTCAAGACATTCGCCGCGAGCATAGCGCGCGACCATCGCGATCTATGGACGCGAATGAAGATTTCGCAGCGCGCGTCCTTGAATTTGCCAGCCCCGAAAAGGCCCGGGCATTTCTTGACAACGAAACCTGTCCGTCGTCGAGCACGCAGTGCGGCAAAAAATTTCTCGCTGCACCATATGGTTCAAACTATCTTATCATTGATGAAATCAGCAAGCTATTCGCTAGAATTGCCGCAATTGCGTTTCCGGTAGCGCTCGGGCTTGCTGCGGTTATCATTTGGTTTACAGTTTCGCGTATCATGGCAGAGAACCGTAAAGAAACCGCTGTGTACCGCGCAATGGGTGCGAAGCGTCGCGACATTGCTCATATTTATGTTGTGTATATTATGCTCGTTGCTTTGCGCGTCGTGCTTGTTTCTGTGATAGTCGGAATCGTAATAGCTTTAGCGGTCGATTGCTCGTACGGTAGAGCGCTGACCGATACAGCGGCGACGGCATTTGGTATTGTTGATCGCGCACCAGCCGTTCGTTTATTTAATGTTGATTCGCCGTTATTGTTTGTCGTGGTTGCAGCGATAGTAGTTATTAGTCTGGTTGCGAGTATGCAGCCGCTTGTACGCAACACGATGCGTAATCCTATTCGTGATATACGCGATGAGTGATAAATAGAATGCTTTTTCGCCTCGTGCAACGTATCGTTATTGTGCTAAAATATATAGGTAATGAAAGATATAATTAAACGAACGAAGATTCTGGT
>ERZ773049.1374-NODE-1374-length-14074-cov-36.227691_pt1 | contig 14074 bp, 9 predicted proteins | sample MGYA00580633_ERZ773049 | MGnify/ENA primary metagenome ERZ773049 (study PRJEB29015, sample SAMEA2737991) | human oral metagenome | biome: human oral; feature: human-associated habitat; material: dental | place: China | collected 2066 ... | reverse complement strand
CCGTGGCGCCACAGGAGGTGGTTGTCCGCCAGGGCGTAGCCCATGGCCCGCACCTGGCGCGGGATGAGCCAGAGCTGCCAGACGAGCAGCGCCACGAAGAGCCCCGCCGGGATGAAGAACGCGGAGGAGACGAGTACCCCGGGGACGGCGAAGCCGATGACGAGGACGGCACTGACGATGCCCGCCCCCAGGAGACGAGCGGTGATGAGCCTGGACGAGACCGGGTGGAAGACGACGCCGTCGGGGGCGAAGGGGTCGGTGCCGGCAGCGGGAGCAGAGGCGGATGCGGTCACGCGGGCGCTCCCGGCCCTTCGGGGGCTCTCCCGGAGGCGCTGGACGAGCCGTCGTCGTCGCCGTCACCGGAGATGGAGCACCACTGCTCGACGACGAAGCCGACGACGCACCACACCAGGCATGCCGCCATGCAGCCGATCGAGGTCCACGCCAGGTGGGTCATGTCCGGCGAGCGGGGCGTCACCAGGGCCAGGATGAGCCCCCCGGCGTAGACGCCGCCCAAGACCGCGCCCACGATGGCCGAGGCCTGGGCGGCGGCCGCAGTGGTGGCGGCGCCGGTGAGGGTGATCCAGGTGCGCTCGCGGGCCCGCAACCGCCGCACCGCCAGGCCGCATACGAGGACGATGCCGGAGATGACCAGCGCGGTCACCGCCCCCCAGGGGGTGAGGACCGGGATCCAGCCGAGGTGGCGCAGAAGGAGGTCTCCGGCCACCCAGGAGGCGACCGCCGCGGCGGTGAACCAGGCGACGGCGCTGGTCCAGCGGGTGCGCCGCATCAGACGTCCTGGCGGGGCCCTGTCCCCTGGGAGCCACCACCGATGACGTCGTTCCACTGCAGGGGGGACTGCCAGGCGTCCCCGGCGGCGTCATCCTGCGGCTGAGCGGCCGGGGCACCCTGCCCCTGCTGGCCGGCATAGTTCGCGTAGCTGCCGACGTCCTGCTGGTTGCTGGGGAACCCGCCTGCACCATCGACCTGCCCGGGGGCGTAGGCGTCCTGAGGACCGGCTGCCCCGGCCGACCCGGATGCCTCGGGGGCCGAGGCCGCCTGGTAGGGCGAGTCGATCTGCGGGGCCTGCCCGGACCAGGCGCCGGCATCGTAGGAGGACTCGAACGGAGCCTGGTCGAAGGGCGCCGGCTCAACCGGTGCCTGCGAGCCGAGGGGCTGCGCCGAGGAGGCCGGTGAGCTGCCGGAGACGCTGTTGGCGTAGTCGGCGGCCAGGGAGGCATTGGCCGCATTGGCCACGGAGGACTCGTCCCGGGTGGCGTCGTAGACCCTCTGCGGCTCGGCGTCTGCGGCCTCCTGCTCCACCGGGGGCTCCACGTAGGGGCCGGTGGGCTTGTCCGGCAGGGAGTCGGAGTCGAGCCAGTCGAAGGCCAGCCACCGCAGGCCGCCACGGTCGGGGGCGTTCTCAGCGAGCTCGGACACGGAGTGCCCGGCCAGCTCGGCGAAGGGGTCGGCCTGGCTCCACGGCACGAGGACGAAGGCGCGCTCGACGGCGTGCGGGTGCGGCAGGGACAGCGCCGGGTCGGCGGAGGTGACGCCCTCGACCTCAATGAGGTCGACGTCGAGGGTGCGCACGCCCCACGGCTCGGTGCGCACGCGGCCGGCGGCGGCCTCCAGGGAGTGGCAGACCTCGAGGAGCTCGCGCGGCGAGAGGGTCGTCATGGCCATGACCACCGTGTTGAGGTAGTCGGGCTGCGGCTCGGCGCCCTCGGCGACGACGGCGACGGTGCGGGCCAGCGGCGCCACCTGCGTGACCTCGATGCCCTCCGTGTTCTTCAGTCCGTGGACGGCCGTGCGCAGGGACTCCACGACCGCGCCGACGTTGGCACCCAGGCTGAAGACGACGCTGACGGGCTGGGCGGGGCGCTCGGCGAGCGGGTCGGCCGGCACGGCGGGAGAGGCGGGCGCCTGCTCGGCTACCGGAGCGGTTCCGGGGGCCGCGATGCCGGGGAACCCGGGCTGCACCGGCGCCGAGGCCTGCTGCGCGGCGTACGAGGCGTCGGCGGGCTGGGAGAAGTCCTCGGAGTAGGAGGGCTCGGAGTAGGAGGGGACGATGCTCTCCTGGCCCTCCTGGCTCCCGGCTCCGGAGTACTCACCGGGCGCGGCGAAGGGGCCGGGCTCGGCCAGGGGCTGGGCGGCTGAGACGGATGAGGCATCGGCGAGGCCGTCTGCGGCAGCCGTCCCGGCGTCGGACCCGAAGCCGTTGAGGGTGGGCAAGGAGCCGTCGGCGTCAGCGCCCGCCGCAGCCGACTCATCGTAGGTTGCTCCGCTGTAGGCGGTCTCGTTGTGGGAGCCGACCTCCTCGGAGGAGGCCACGTGGCGACCCTCGCGGGGCAGCTGAATCGGGAGCTCTCCCGCGGTGGAGGCCGGTTCGGACGGGGCTCCGGCATCGGCCACCACCTCATCGGCGTAGCTGGGGGCGACGGGCTCCGCCTCCGGCTCGGAGGTGGCCGACGGTACGCCCAGGGCATCGGCTGCCAGGCTCACGAAACCGTCGGCGCCGGCGGTCCGAGCGGCGGAGGTGGCCGTGGGCGCACTGGTCGAGGGGGTGTCCAGCAGACCCGCCGCGGCGGAGGCATCGGCTGCCGGCGCGTAGGACTCGCTGGGGGGCTCCGGGGCCTGGGAGGAGGACGCCGACGAGGCGGAGGAGGAGTCCGTGACCCAGTCCGGCACCCAGGACTGGGTCGGCGCGCCGGCCCCGCTGGAAGCGCTGGGCTCGGCCGGCATTGGTGTGGGGACGGAAGGTGCAGCGGCCGCGAAGGAGGATCGGGCCGGTGCCTCAAGCGGAGAGGCGGGCGAGGGCGTCGGGGTGATGGGCGGTTCAGGTGTCGGCACCGTCGGAGCAACCGCAGCATCTCCTGCGAACGAGGTTCCGTTGAAGTCTGGGACCTCCGTCACGAGGGGTGCTGCGGGAGTGGAGGCGGGCGGCTCGTAGGCGGGCACCGCGGGCGAGGCGGCGGCCACCGGGGAGGCCGAGGACGAGGGCGTCCCGAAGGACTGGGCGGAGACCGCGACCGGCTCCTCGCCCTGAGCGGCCCAGGCGGCCTGGCTGGTGGCGGGGGCGCCACCGTGGCCCGCGGCGGCATCGGCCACCCGGTGGATGGTCACCGAGACGTCCTCGAAGGCGACGTCGAGGGGCGCCTCGGGCTTGTGCACGGTGACCTCGGCGGCCACGACGCGGGGGAAGGACAGGACCCGCTCGGCGATCCGGTCCGCCAGGGACTCGATGAGGTTGACCGGCTCCCCCTCGATGATGCTCACGATGCCGTTGGCCACGCGGGAGTAGTCGACGGCGTCGGTCACCGAGTCGGTGACGGCGGCCACGGCGGTACCGCGCTGCCCCAGGTCGAGGACGACGTCGACCGTGAAGAGCTGGCCCTCCTCTCGTTCGAAGGGCAGGACGCCGTGGTGGCCGCGGGCGGACAGGCCGATGAGGCTGATCCGGTCGGTGGTCGCGGAGACGGTGGTGCTCACTGGTGTTCCTTCCAGAGGGAGGCGGTGCGGACGGCGGCCCGGTTGGCCGGGACCTCGTGGACTCTGACGGCCCAGGCGCCGGCGGCGGCGGCCAGGGCGGTGGTGGCGGCGGTGACGGCGTCGCGCTGGACGGGGGTGGCCCCTTCCTCGGCGGCCCGGGCGAGGAAGCGCTTGCGGGAGGCCCCGATCAGGAGGGGCCGCCCCAGGTCCTCGATGAGGCGCGGGGTGGCGGCCAGCAGTTCCCAGGACTGGGCGTGGGTCTTGGCGAAACCGAGACCGGGGTCCAGGATCACCTGGGAGCGGTCGACCCCAGCGGCGTCGAGCTCGGTCAGGCGCTCGCGCAGCTCGGCCTCCACCCCGGCGACGACGCCGCCCGGGTAATCGGTGAGCCGGTCCATGGTCTCGGGGTCTCCGCGCCAGTGCTGGCAGACGTAGACGACGCCGGTGCGGGCGATGAGCCCGTGCATAGCCGGGTCGGCCAGCCCTCCGGAGACGTCGTTGATGATGTGGGCGCCGGCGTCGATGGCGGCCTCGGCGGTGGCGGCGTGGATGGTGTCGACCGAGATGATCGCGCAGCCGGCGGTTCCATCGGCGCCATCGGCCCCGTCAGCGACGAGTGCGCGCACGACGGGCAGGACGCGGGAGATCTCGGTGTCGACGTCGACTCTCCGGGCGCCGGGGCGGGTGGACTCCCCGCCGATGTCGATGATGTCGGCGCCCTGGGCGATGAGCTCGCGGGCGCGGGACACGGCGGCCTCGGGGGCGGCCCAGCGCCCGCCGTCGGAGAAGGAGTCGGGGGTGACGTTGAGAACGCCCATGAGGAGCGTTCGGTCGCGGGGCACGCGCCCCGGCAGGGGTGCCGGGGCGGCGGCGGGAAGAATCGTCACGGGGTCAGGCTAACGGTTGGTCCGGCACTGTGGGAGGACCGAAACATCTTCAGCCCGCCGCAAACTGAGAGCCGGGACACGCGAACCGCCCGTTTGGACGCCGACGGCGCCGCGATTCGCGCCCCGATCCGCACCACCACCAGGGTCGGCCCTCGGCTCTTCGTCGGGTTCGTCATGACAGGCCGGTCGCTTCAACCGGTTCACCTGCGACGCTCCGCCCGCCCGGCGTCGGACGCCCTCCAGCGGGACTGATTATCGGCAGCGGTCGAATCTCATCCTAAAGGCGGAGACGCCACTGCAGTCCGTCCCTTCGGCGCATTCCGGTTCTTCTCCACGATTTCTAGCCTTTAGGTATCCACCCATCTATCACGGGACCGCATGGCGTACCGGCCGCGGCCCCGCCCGGAAGGAAGAGAAACACTATGCCGCACCAAATTCCACACATCAGTCCCACCGTCAACAAGGTGGTCGAGGCCCACGCACTGCGCAAGGTCTATGGCGAGGGCGACGCCCAGGTCGTCGCCCTGGACACGGTCAGCCTCACCATCACCGAAGGGGAGTTCGTGGCCATCATGGGGCCTTCGGGCTCGGGTAAGTCCACGCTTCTGCACTGCATGGCCGGCCTGGACACCCCCACCTCCGGGAGCGTCTTCATCGCCGGACAGGACCTGTCGGGCATGAAGGACAAGCAGCTCACCGCCGTGCGCCGCGACCAGCTCGGCTTCATCTTCCAGTCCTTCAACCTGCTGCCCACCCTGACCGCCGAGGAGAACATCCTCCTGCCCCAGCGCCTGGCCCGCCGCAAACCAGCCCGAGACTGGTACGACGCCGTCATCTCAGTCCTGGGCCTCACCGACCGCCTCACCCACCGCCCCAACGAGCTCTCCGGGGGCCAGCAACAACGCGTGGCCGTGGCCCGCGCCCTCGTGGGACGCCCCAAGGTCATCTTCGCCGACGAGCCCACCGGCGCCCTGGACACCGCCTCAGCCGCCAACCTGCTTCAGACCCTCGCCCGCATGTGCGAGACCCTGGGCCAGACCGTCGTCATGGTCACCCACGACGAACAGGCCGCAGCCACCACCAACCGCATCATCCGCCTGCGCGACGGACGCATCATCGGCGACGACGCCGTGCGGCATCCGACCGGTGTCCGTACTGGGCCGGTCACGGCTCCTGGCGCCCCTTCCACTACTGGCCCTTCCGCTGCTGGTACTGCGACCCGGATGGAGGCCCGCTGATGCCCGCTTTGCTCGATTTGCGCCGTACTGCTGCGGCGCTCGTGGCTGTGGCCATGAGCGCCGCTCTCATCGCCTTCGCCTTCATCATCTCCGATTCCTTACAGGCAAAGGTGACCGAGAATGCTCGAGCCAGTGTCGGTGACGCCGACGTGGTGGTCCTTGCAGGGTCCGGAGATAAAACTGCCAACGGCAGGATCTCCGAGCAGGCCGTGCAGAAGGTCTCCGCCCTTGCCGGGGTCGCGTCTGTGCGTCCTTATGTCGAGGGAGGGATCCAAGTCGCTGATTCGGGTGAAGGGCAGGGAGGCAGCCTCATCGTTCTGGACGTTCCGAAGCTTACAGGCGGCACCCGCCTAGTGGAGGGCCGCCTGCCTCAGGGCGATAACGAAATCGCCGTCTCCCCCTCAGTCCTGGAGCGGCAGCAGAACGTAAAGGTCAGCAGTACTCTCACCGTGAAGGCCTCCGAGGACGCCTCCCCCACAACCGTCACCGTCGTAGGGGTGGTCCAACCAGCGGCCGATATCACCCGGGGCGACACTGGCGACACCCCCTACATCTTCGCTCCCGGCGAGGCCCAAGCCGCAATGGGGCTTCCCAGCGACCCCGCCGTCCTCTATGTCACCGCTCAGACGGGAACCAGTGACAAGGAACTTCTCAGTTCCGTCACCGAGGCTCTGGCCGCTACGCAGCCGGGTGCGCAGGCCTACACTGCCTCCGATATCATCACCATGCGTGCCGCGAGTTCTGACGCCACTGCTTCGAAGACGCTCACCCTGCTCCAGGTTATCGCTCCGGTGTGCGTCGTCGTCTCCGGGATCGTCATCGCCACGACCTTCACGACGCTCATGGCGCGTCAGACCCGCCAGATCGGGCTGCTGCGATGTGTGGGGGCGACCCGCCGCCAAATCGTGGGCTCAGTGCTGCGCACGGCCCTGCTCACCGGGCTGGCCGGGTCCGTTGCCGGCGCCGTCGTCGGCGCCGTCGTCGCGGTACCCGTGATCCGCTCCGGCCTTATCGAAGGCGTCGAGCCCCGTCACCTGACCATCTCCTGGACCTCGTTCGCTCTGGCAACCCTTGTTGGCACGGTAGTGACTCTGGTCTCCGTGCTGAGGCCAGCGCGCCAGGCCAGCCGGGTATCCCCGCTCGTGGCGCTGACCGGCCAGACCGCCGGCCAGGAGTCGCTGAGCAGACGACGGATTGCTACCGCCATCGCGGGTGTAGTCATCGCCGTGCTCGGACTGGGCCTCATTCAGGGCGGGGTCGCCTGGCGCGTCCTACAGATCATCGGGGCAGGAGCGGTGCTGGCCGTTCTCGGGACCATCCTCGCTCTTCCGCTGCTCGTCGTCGGAACATCTCGCCTCATCGGATTGATCTGCGGCCAGATGCGCCGCCCCATCCTCCACCTAGCCACCCGCAACCTGGCCCGCAACCCCGGCCGCGCGGCGGCAACCACCGCGTCCCTGCTCGTCTCGGTGGCGGTAGCGGCCGCGATGTCCAGTGGCCTGTCCAGTCTCTCCTCCTCCCTGCAGGCCTACGTCGGCTACAACACCCCTATCGACATTACCGTAGGAGAGTTGGCCGCAGATCAGGATCCATCGTCGACCGTCGCGAAGATCGCAGCCGTCGACGGCGTGGAGAGCGTTGTATCCGTCCCCTGGATCAACGTCAAGATGACCGCCAGCCGCCAGAACGGCCAGGAGGAGTCCCTGACCATCACTGCTGTCGACAAGGAGAAGGTTTCCCCGGTCCTGCGCTCCCAGGAAGCGCTGGAGACTCTCGACGACCACACTCTCGTTCTGGATCGCATTTACAACATCCCCGACGGAACAACCGTGACCCTCACCGGCCCTGCTGGCAGTACCGAACTCACCGTCCGGGTTAAGGAAGGTCTCGACGCCGCCGTCACACCTGCCGCCGCGCAGCGACTGACCGGCAACACTTCAACAGCCTCTATCTTGTGGGTGCGCACCAGCGGCGACGGCTCTGACCAGGCGCCTGTCTCGGCTGTTCGCGAGGCCCTATCAGGTAGCGGCCTCTACGTCGCCGACTCCCAGGAAACCCGTGCCAGCTTCACCGATCAGGTTCGTCAGGTTTCCATCGCGATCGGCGCCATGCTGATCTTCACACTGCTCATCGCCCTATCGGGCCTGGCCAACACCTTCAACGTCAGTGTCCTGGAACGCACCCGTGAGCTTGGGGTCCTACGCGCCACCGGTGCCCAGCGCAGCGAGATCAGACGCCTGCTCATCGCCGAGGCCGTCCTCTCCGCGCTCTTGGGCGGCACCATCGGCATCCTGCTCGGCTGCGGGGTGGGCATCGCGGGTGCCTCCGCCGTGCTCAACACTGACTCCGGCAATTTCCTCACTATCGAGATCCCTTGGCTGACACTGACTCTCGTCGGCATCCTCCTAGCTGCCGCCACCGTCGGTGTCGTAGCCTCACTGCGCCCTGCCGAGAACGCCAGCAGGATTCCTCCCGTCCAGGCCATTGCTCAAGACTGAGAACACCCCTGCCGCCGCAAGGCCTTGGGCCTCACCGCACAACCGCGGGAACACGCACGGGTACGTCCCGCGACACCCCATTCTACGAAGCACGCCGACCGCTCCAGCCTTAGGCCATCCGGGAAGCGGAGGATCGGCTCCTTGGAGGTCGGCCCCGGGGCGATGCGGTGCTGGCACCTTCATCAGCGCGGTCGGCTCGGCCTCGCCGCGGGGCGAGCCCAGGTGCTCGATCCCCCTGCCCCGGAACCTCAACCCACCGAAGTGTCATAAGTCAGGCGAAGGTCCGAGTTTTCGCCGTCAAGCAAGCCGCTACCCGTTCAGCCCCAGGCGCCTGAACGCCTTGGCCAGGCCGTCGGCCTCGACGTCGTCGGTGACAAAATCCGCCGCATCCTTGACCTCTCTGGACCCGTTGCCCATCGCCACCCCGGTACCGCAGTGCTCCAGCATCTCGATGTCGACGGCCGCGTCGCCAAAGGTAACCGCATCCCGCCGGGCAGCGCCACGGTGGGCCAGCAGCACATCAACGGCGTGCCGTTTGGACACGCCCGCGCAGCTCACGTCTCCGAAGAGCGGCTCGTGGCCGCTGCCACCCCAGGAGCCGACGACCAGGTCCGGGAACTTGCGGCGGGCCGCCGCCAGATCGGCCTCGGGCGAGTTCAATAGGAAGCTGATCTTGTTGACGTCATCGCGTACCAGCTCGTCAGTGAAGACCATGCCTGGGAAGGCATCGTCGACCTCCATGCTGCTGGCGCCAGTCGTGCCCTTGCCGGTGGCGTAGGCGCGGATCGCAGACCTGGCGGTGTCCCGAAAGATGGAAGAGGCGTACAGGCCCGAGTTCGCCTCCAGATAGGGCTCCAGGCCTCGACGTCTGAGCCACGACACCGCCTGCTCGCACTGAGCGGCCGATAGGTGCTGATGCAGGAGCACCTGGCCGCCATCCTCCACGTAGGCTCCGTTCCCGCCGATCATCCCGTCCAGCCCGATCGCCCACATCGTCTCCGGAATCTCGGCGCGGGACCGCCCTGTGCACACATAGACGCGGTGACCGGCCGTCCTGGCCTCTTTGATCGCCCGAACCGCGGAGTCCGGCAGGACGTTGTCATACGTGACGAGTGTGCCGTCGACGTCGAGGAACACTGTGCGGGGGACAGTTACGGTGTTCATCGAATCCTCCTCCATGAGACAGCCAGCCGCGAGCGCATCGGTCGACCCGATCGGCACGGCGCTGGGGCGTGTCGTGGGCGAGAACGGTCGGCGTCTACCCTAGCGGGCATGGCCGACCCCTCGACGTACCGTCCCGCCCCGGGCGAGATCCCCACGTCCCCGGGCGTCTACCGGTTCCTGGACGGTCAGGGGCGTGTCGTCTACGTCGGCAAGGCCAAGAACCTGCGCCAGCGCCTGTCCAGCTACTTCCAGGACCTCGCCGCCCTGCACCCGCGCACCCAGAAGATGGTGACCACCGCCTGCGCCGTGGAGTGGACCGTTGTGTCCACCGAGGTGGAGTCCCTGGCCCTGGAGTACTCCTGGATCAAGGAGTTCAACCCCCGTTTCAACGTCATGTACAAGGACGACAAGTCCTATCCCTACCTGGCGGTAACGATGGGGGAGACCTACCCCCGGGTCCAGGTGGTCCGCGGGGCCCGCAAGCCCGGCACCCGCTACTTCGGGCCCTTCGTCCAAGCCTGGTCCATCCGCGAGACCGTCGACCAGCTGCTGCGCGTCTTCCCGGTGCGTTCCTGCTCGACCGGAGTCTTCCGCCGTGCCCAGGCCTCGGGACGCCCCTGCTTGCTGGGCTACATCGACAAGTGCTCGGCCCCCTGCGTGGGCCGTATCGGCCCGGAGGATCATCGGGCACTGGCTGAGGACTTCTGCGCCTTCATGGCTGGGCGCACTGGTCCCTACCTGCGTCAGGTCGAGGCGGAGATGAAGGCGGCCGCCGCCGCCCTCGACTTCGAGAAGGCCGCACGCCTGCGCGACGACGCCGCCGCGCTGCGCAAGGTCATCGAGGGCAACGCCGTCGTCCTGCCTGACGCCACCGATGCCGACGTCTTCGGCCTGGTCCGCGACGAGCTCGAGGCCGCCGTCCAGGTCTTCCACGTGCGAGGTGGTCGGGTGCGCGGTCAACGCGGTTGGGTCGTGGACCTCATTGACGACGCAGGGGACGCCGAGCTCATCGAGCGTCTTCTCGAGCAGGTCTACGCCTCCCTCCTCGATCCGGCCGACGACGGGGCCGTCCACCAGGGTGGAGCCCCCACCTCCTCGGGCACCACCACATCCGCCGGGGTAGGGGATCGCGCTCCCTCCAGTCCCCAGCCCCGCAGCGGACCGAGCGGTTCCAGCAGCGCCTCCTCCAGACGCAACGGTGAGTCAGCGGCCACCAGTGTCGACGACGTCGCCCACACGGCCACCACCGCGGTGCCCCGGGAGATCCTCGTGCCCGAGATGCCCACCAACGCCGCCACCGTGCGCGCCTGGCTGGCCGGGCTGCGGGGCGGGAAGGTCGATCTGCGCGTTCCCCAGCGCGGCGACAAGGCCGCCCTCATGGACACGGTGCGCAAGAACGCCGAGGAGGCCCTGCGCCTGCACAAGACCCGCCGTGCCGGCGACCTGACACAGCGCACCCTCGCCCTCGACGAGCTCGCCGAGGCCCTCGATCTGCCCGAGGCGTCCTTGCGCGTCGAGTGCTACGACATCTCCCACACCCAGGGCACCTACCAGGTCGGCTCCATGGTCGTCTTCGAGGACGGTGCGCCGCGCAAGTCCGACTACCGCCGCTTCACCGTGCGCGGCCAGGACGGCAGCGGCGCCACCGACGACACCGCAGCCATGCACGAGGTCCTCACTCGGCGGTTCAAACGGCTCATCGCCGAACAGGGGGAGGGCGAGGCCGCTGCTCGGGCGGCAGAGGAGGTCGAGGACGCCGAGGGAGTCGTCGTCGCCTCCGGGCCCATCGACCCCGAGACCGGGCGGGCCCGGCGTTTCTCCTACGCTCCCGGACTCGTCGTCGTCGACGGCGGCCTGCCGCAGGTCAACGCCGCCCGTGCCGTCCTCGATGAGCTCGGCATCGATGTGCCGATCATCGGACTGGCCAAGCGCCTCGAGGAGGTGTGGGTACCGGGGGAGGAGTTTCCTGTCGTCCTGCCGCGTACCTCCCCGGCCCTCTATCTGCTCCAGCACCTGCGCGACGAATCCCATCGCTTCGCCATCACCCACCACCGCAAGAAGCGCTCGGCCGGGATGACCCGCTCGATCCTGGACGGGATCCCCGGTCTGGGACCAGCCCGTCAGGCGGCCCTTCTACGACAATTCGGCTCCGTCAAACGCATCCGGCAAGCCGATGTGGACGACATCATCCGCGTCAAGGGTATCGGTCCGGCTCTGGCGGGTAGCATCTTGGCCCATCTCAACAGTCCAGATAATGAACAGTAGCGTGATTTCACAACATGCTGGACTGAGTCGTCGTCAACCCGAAAGGAAACCTTTATGAGGATTTCTGCACGCAACCAGCTGCCCGGCACGGTCGTCTCCATTGAGAAGGGCGCCGTCAACGGCGTCGTCAAGATCGAGATTGCTCCCGGCGTCATCATCACCTCCTCCATCACCAACGCGGCCATCGAGGAGCTCGAGCTGGCCGAGGGCAGGAAGGCGGTCGCCGTCGTCAAGGCCTCCTCCGTCATGGTGGGCCTCCAGGACTGAGCAGGACCGAGCCGGTCTCACCGGCCCCGGGACTGCCCCCAGGGCAAGTTCTCCCATCTCGTGCTCGTGGTCGCTCACCCTTCGCATCCGAGGGGCGAGTGGTGCATGGCACACACTCTGGCCGGAGCACTGGTGTATCCCGAGATCGTCGCGCTCAACGACGCCGGTAGCCCGGTGACCACGATGGCATCCAACGGCATCGCCTCGCTCATGAACATGCTGTTCGAGCATGTGCCCTGGGTGGCGGGCGCCGTCATGGGCGCCTGCTGGCAGGTCTTCGTCATGTTCGGCGTGCACTGGGGACTGGTACCGGTCATGATCGCCCAGTACAGCGACCCGGGTTTCTCTCTCATGGCGGGACCGATCTTCCCCGCCGTGCTGGCCCAGGCGGCCGCGACCCTCGGTGTCATGATCCGCACGCGCAGCAAGAAGATGCGGGAGCTGGCCGGACCGGCGGCGCTCTCAGGGTTCCTTGTGGGCATCACCGAGCCCGGTATCTACGGTGTCAATCTGCCGCTTAAACGGCCCTTCATCTACGGCTGCATCGGCGGCGCCGTGGGCGGCGTCATCGTCGCCGCCGGAAGCGGCGCCACGACATCCTTCGTCTTCCCCTCCCTCATCGGCATTCCCGCTCTGATCAATCACGGGAACCTCGCACTGGTCGTCATCGGAATGGGAGTCGCCGTCGTGGTCTCCCTGGCCCTCACCCTCATCTTCGGGTTCAAGGAGGCCGCTGAGGAGGAGACGGGCTCCGTCGGCGCGTCTGAGGACATCGACATCGATCCCACCACCGCACTCACCTCACCGGTGAACGGAACCGCCATGCCGCTGGAGAACATCTCCGATCCGGTCTTCTCCTCCGGGGCCCTCGGCAACGGCGTCGGCGTCGTTCCCGCCGACGGCCACGTCGTGGCCCCAGCATCGGGCACCATCGTCACCGCCATGGACTCCGGCCACGCTTATGGCATCAAGACCGACGACGGCGTCGAGATCCTCATCCACGTCGGCCTGGACACCGTCAATCTCAAGGGCGAGGGATTCACCCCCAAGGTGAGTGCGGGTCGGCGGGTCGCACGCGGCGAGCCCCTGGTAGACGTGGATCTCAAGACCGTTCACGACGCCGGCTACGACCCCACCACCATCCTTGTCGTCACCAATACCGCCTCACTGGGCGCCGTCGTGCCGATCGTTGACGGCGATGTCACCACGGACGCCACCGTGGTCGAGATCGATCACTGACGCTCGCCGCCGATCACTGACTCCAGAACCCGCATCGTATGACCGAGTAGAGAAAACACAGGAGAGAACATGACTACAACAACCACATCCCACAGCATTCTGCGCTTCTCCGAGGGCTTCCTGTGGGGAGGTGCCACTGCCGCCAACCAGATCGAGGGGGCCTACGCCGAGGACGGCAAGGGCCTGTCCGTCCAAGACGTCATGCCGCGGGGCATCATGGCCCCGCCCACCGACGTCCCCACCCCGGACAACCTCAAGCTCGAGGCGATCGACTTCTACCACCGCTACGCCGAGGACATCGCCCTGTTCGCGGAGATGGGATTCAAGGTCTTCCGCTTCTCCATCGCCTGGAGCCGTATCTTCCCACTCGGCGACGAGACCGAGCCCAACGAGGAGGGCCTGGCCTTCTACGACCGGGTTCTCGACGAGCTCGAGAAGTACGGGATCGAGCCGCTGGTCACCATCAGCCACTACGAGACCCCGCTGCACCTGGCGCGCACCTACGACGGCTGGACCGACCGCCGCCTCATCGGCTTCTTCGAGCGCTACGCCCGCACCCTGTTCGAGCGCTACGGCAAACGGGTCAAGTATTGGCTGACCTTCAACGAAATCAACTCGGTTCTCCACGAGCCCTTCCTGTCCGGCGGCATCGCCACCCCCAAGGAGAGGCTCAACGAGCGGGACCTCTATCAGGCCATCCACCACGAGCTCGTCGCCTCCGCAGCCGCAACCAGGATCGCCCACGAGATCAACCCCGACATCCAGGTCGGCTGCATGATCCTGGCCGTGCCCGCCTACCCGCTCACCCCCGATCCCCGTGACGTGTGGGCGGCCAAGCAGGCCGAGCGTGCCAACTACGCCTTCGGGGACCTCCACGTGCGCGGCGAGTACCCCGGGTACCTGCTGCGCACCCTGCGGGACAAGGGCATCGAGTTGGAGGCCACCGAGGAGGACCGCGTGCTGCTGCGTGAGCACACCGTCGACTTCGTCTCCTTCTCCTACTACATGTCCGTGTGCGAGACCG
>ERZ773049.1372-NODE-1372-length-14084-cov-7.008269_pt1 | contig 14084 bp, 7 predicted proteins | sample MGYA00580633_ERZ773049 | MGnify/ENA primary metagenome ERZ773049 (study PRJEB29015, sample SAMEA2737991) | human oral metagenome | biome: human oral; feature: human-associated habitat; material: dental | place: China | collected 2066 ... | reverse complement strand
AGCCGCTCCGTCGGCACGGCCCTCCATGGGTTCTAAACTGTAAGCTAAAGAGCGCGTTTCGCTGATGAATTGAAATCGAATCAAAGATAAAAACGAAGAAATATCACTCAAAAGTTGTATTTTCTCAAATGATGTTCTATTTTTGCCCCGTCGAGATATGAGAAATTTAAGCTGACTATTAACTAACACACGAGAGTTTCTATGAAAAGGATTACAATGATTCTCCTATACCTCCTCATAGGTATAGGGTGGACCGTAGCCCAAACGGTGAAAGTGAGTGGAACGGTGATTTCCGATGAGGATGGGCAACCCATCATCGGCGCAGCAGTCACCGTCAGAGGCGCCGCAAACGCGGGCACCGTCACAGACATGGACGGACGCTATACGCTGAACGTACCCGCCTCTGCCAAAACCCTGATCATCTCCTACGTGGGGATGCGATCAGAAGAAATTCCCATCTCGGATAAGCACGTGACCACGGTGCTCCGCGCAAATCTGGCGCTGGACGAGGTGGTGGTTACCGCCCTCGGCATATCGAGAGAAAAGAAGGCGCTTGGATACGCCGTGACCGAGGTGGGTGGCGATGAAATGTTGAAATCGCGTGGTGGAGTCAGCAATCCGATCAATGCGTTGCAGGGTAAAGTGGCCGGTCTGCAAATCGCCGGCGGCGCGGGATCGATGGGTGGCTCGTCGAAGATCCTGATCCGCGGCACGAGCTCTATATCGGGCAACAACCAGCCCCTCTTCGTGATCGACGGCGTGCCCATCGAGGGCCAAGGCTTTAACGACGCAGGTAGCGCGGGCAGAGACCAGTATAGCACCGCCCGCGGTGGAGGTGGCTATGACTATGGCAACCTGATCCAAGACATCAACCCGGACGACATCGCAAGCATCTCCGTGCTCAAGGGTCCCAACGCATCGGCCCTCTACGGCTCACGCGCCACGAACGGCGTCGTGATGATCACCACCAAGAAGGGGGCGAAGAACGAAGGCTACGGCATTACGTTCAACACCGCCGTGGGATTCGAAGTGGTTAACAAACTGCCTAAGCTGCAAAAGCTCTATGGCGGTGGTGGCGAAGACAAGTTTACCGAGGTGATGATCAACGGGCAGAAGTACCTCTATCCGGACTATGCCACGGACGAAAGCTGGGGGCCGAAGCTGGACAACCAACAGGTGCTCTCATGGGCCGACCTGGCGCGCTGGGAAATCGGTGGTCAGGTGGGCAACCCGAAGACGTCCGCCTGGAAGACTCCGGACAATGACGTGGAGACCTTCTTCAAGACCGGGGTCTCGTTCACGAACAATGTCGCCATCTCGCAGGCTACGGACCGCTCGTCCATACGTGTCTCTTACACCAACTCGGAGCTTAGCGGTTACATGCCGAACAGCTCGCTGCGTAAGAACGTCTTCAATGTCTCCGCCTCGACCACCAGCGCCGATAAAAAGCTGGAGGTGATGACCAACGTGACCTATTTTAACTCCGCCGCTCGCGGCCGTTCGCAGACGGGTTACGACAACAACAACGTGATGGAGAAATTCATCCAGTGGGGCCACCGCCAGCTGGACATGAAGGAGCTCGAGGCCCTCTACAAGAGTCCCATCGACGGCTCGCAGATCACTTGGAACCGCAGTGACTGGAACGATCCGCGCCCGAACTACGCCAACAACCCCTATTGGAGTCGCTACGAGAACTATCAGAACGATACCCGTAACCGCGTCTATGGCAACGTGGGCTTCGTCTACCATATCCTGCCCAGCCTGAAGTTCCAATACAAGGCCAATCTGGACTTCTTCGCCGACAAGCAGTTCGAGCGTAACGCCGTCTACTCGCAAGAGCAGTCCCAATACAAGGAGACCGCCCGCCAGCAGTACGAGCTGAACAACGAGTTCATGCTCCTCTACAACCAGACCGTGAGCGACCTCACCGTGAACGCCAACTTGGGTGCCAACCTGATGAAACGCCACTACGAGATGACGTACGGTCGTACCGTGGGCGGACTGGCCATTGCGGACTTCTACAACATGAGCAACTCCGTCTCGCCCGCCACGGCCGAGAATTACCAGCTCAAGAAGGCCATCAACTCCGTCTTTGCCAGCGCAACGCTCGGCTGGCGCAGCATGCTTTATCTCGATGCTTCGCTGCGTAACGACTGGTCGTCGACGCTGCCCGTGGGCAACAATTCCTATATGTATCCCTCGGTGACGGGTAGCTTTGTCTTCTCGGAACTGCTGAAGAATAAGCTCACGTGGCTCAACTTCGGAAAGCTGCGACTCGGCTATGCCCAGGTGGGTAACGACACCGATCCGTATCAGGTGATCAACACCATGACGCAGTACACCCATGTCGACCCCTCCACACCGGGCTACGTCGTTAGCAATACGCTCAAAAACGAGAACCTGAAGCCCGAGTCGACGAACTCCTTCGAGGCCGGACTCGAACTCTCGCTCTTCGACAACCGGGTCAGCCTCGAAGCTACGGTCTACGCCAGCCAAACGAAGGATCAGATCGTGCCGCTGTCCGTTTCAGGGACTACGGGCTACACCTTCCGCGTGGTGAACGGTGGCGTGATCGAAAACAAGGGTATGGAGCTTATGGTGAAAGTCCTGCCCATTCGTAGCCGCACCTTCACCTGGGAGACGGCCCTTACGTTGGCCTCGAACAAGAACAAGGTGAAGGAGATGGTGGTCGATTATTACCGCATCGCCACCGCACCGTTCAAGGTGGAGATTGGCGCTATGAAGGGCGAGGCCTATGGCGTGATCATGGGTACGGACTATAAGTATGACAAGAACGGCAACAAGCTGATCGACGCCGAAGGACGCTATATGTACACCGACGGCAACGTGAACTTGGGCAGCATCTTCCCCGACTTCACCGGAGGCTGGAGCAACACGTTCCGCGTGGGCAACATCGACCTGAGCGTACTCCTGGACTTCTCTAAGGGTGGCCACTACTTCTCCACGTCTTACCTCTGGGGAATGTATTCCGGTATGCTCGAAGAGTCCGCCGCCAACGGCATCCGCGAAAACGGTATCGTCCTCGAGGGCGTGCACGAAGACGGAACGCCCAACACGACCAAGATCTCAGCCAAGCAGTACGGCAACGACCATAACTCAGGCCCCGCAGTGCAGAATGTCCTCAGATCGGACTACGTCAAGCTCCGCGAGATCAACATCGGTTACACCATTCCGCTCAAGAAGAAGGACGCCTTCTTCAAAGCCGTACGCGTATCGGCCTACGGTCGTAACCTGGCCGTTTGGGGGCCGGATACGAAGCACTTCGACCCGGAAATGATCGTCACCGGCTCTGGAAACATTCAGGGTATCGAAGGCGGCGCACTGCCTTCGGTGGCGAACTTCGGATTCAACGTGAACTTGAAATTTTAACGACCTAAGAATTTGCAGTGATGAAAGCAACATATAAATACCTCGTTCTGCCCGTCGTGGCTGGTGTCTTTGCCCTTTCGTGCGAGAAGCTGGAAACGACGAACGTCGACCCTAACAACCCCGTAGAGGTTCCCTCGCACATGTTGATGAGCGGCGCCCAAAAACACATGATGGACGACGTCTACGACAACTGGTTCAGCGCCCGCCAATGCCTCACCTACAGCCAGTATTGGGCGCAACGCAACTACACGGAGGAGGATCGCTATCAGATTCGTGAATCAGTGAACAACGGTTACTTCAATAGCTTCTACCGTAACCTTTACTACATGGATCGCATCATCGAGCTTAACACCGACCCGAAGAAGGCAGCCATCTCGGTCAATTATGGCAACAACAAGAACCAGATCGCAGCCGCCAAGATCATGAAGGTCTGGATGCTCTCCATCATCACCGACACGTGGGGCAATGTGCCCTACTCGGAGGCTGGCAAACTGATCCAGGACGTCTATCACCCCAAGTATGACGACCAGAAGGACATCTACGCCGCCATGATCCGTGAGCTGACCGAGGCTTCGCAGATGATCGACGTCAAGGAGAAGGCCTTCATCGGTGGCGACATCATCTACAAGGGCGACGCCGCGAAGTGGAAGAAGTTTGCCAACAGCCTCAAGTGCCGCCTGGCCATCCACCTCTCTAAGGTGGACAGCAACTGGAAGACCTACATCGCCGAGGCGCTCAAGGATGGCGTCTTCGAAAGCAATGCTGACAACGCCGTCTTCAAGTATTCCACCACGGGGCAGGACTACAGCCAGTTCTACGAAGGCTTTTTCGTCTCCCAGCGTAACGACTTCACCATTGCGCGGCCCTTCATGGACATCCTCAAGGGGCAACCCGATACGCTCAACAAGAAGTCGCACCCCTGGGCGGGCGTCGTAGATCCTCGACTGGAGGTCTACACCACGTCGCGTGATGGAAAATACATCGGCATCCCCTTCGGCATCGCCAGCGGTGATATGTCTTCTGCTTATCGCAACATAGCGCCGAGTTGGTACAGCAACCCGCCCATTCACCTCTCCAAGGACTTCGCTGTGCCCATCATGACTTACGCCGAACTGCAGTTCATCCTCAGTGAATACAAAGGATTCTCGGCCGATGAATACAAGACGGGCGTCCGCGCCTCCGTCACGTATTGGACCACGCTGAACGGCAAGCCCATCTCCACCGAAGACCTCGACAAATACGTCGACGCCGTCTCGAAGAAGGTGGACGCTGAGGCGGTGGCCCTCCAGAAGTACATCGACCTCTATATGAACGGCACCGAGGCTTGGGTCGAGATCCGTCGGACGGGCTATCCCGACCAGCTCATTCGTCCGGGTGAGGTCTCTCTCATCGGGCCTAAGGGTAACACGATCAAGTTCAACCCCCTCTCCGACACCAAGGGGATGATCATCCCCCGCGTGAAATATCCCACGAACGAGAGTACGCTGAACGGCGAGAACTTCAATGCTGCCGTATCGAAGCTCGAAGGAGGCACGAACAACTACTACTCCAAGATGTATTGGGACGTTCGCACCGGCCCCTACGATCATCCAGCGAACAAGTAGTGGTGCATTGAACGACGAGAATCAGTCTGCGGGCGGGTCTGCAATGAAGCGGATCCGCCCGCTTTGCGTCTGGTGCGTCCCGAATTTCGGTGATTGCGCCAATCCGAAATCCCCCCTAATTGGGATTGTGACCCCCTACGGGCGCCTCTACTTTTGCGGCTGTTAATAACCAATAAAAACCTGACGAAATGATGAAAATGAAGCACCTGATGATGCTCGCGCTCATGGCGTGTAGTATGACAATGATGGTTGGATGTGGCGATGACAAGCCTCAACCGCAACCCAAGCCGGATCAAGGCGTGACGAAGAAGATGACCGTCGACGCCACGAACTATGCCGACTGGACCTACATCAACCTCGAAACGGGCGAGACGGAAGTACATCGCGAATTCAGCAGCTGGACGTCTTATAAAGGAGACACTGTGATAAGTCACACCCCCGCCAAGGGATCAGAAGCAGACGTGAAAATCAAGTGGCACATCGCCATCCACTATTTTGATGTCAAGACCAACGCAGGCGAAGCCGTTGCCACCACAGAGACAGAGCTGGACAAAGTGACCAGCCTGCCCGCCGCTGGCTACAAACCCGATACGCTGGTTCGAAAGCGCGTAATCACAGACATGTCGAAGATGATGCAAGGCATTATCGGCTATGCCGATCAATCCAGCCTCAACGCCACCCTCGGCGGCTGGCTGATCCGCATCCCGACTGGCACCATGCCGCCCTACACCTACAAGCTCTCAGGGAAAGTCTACGTCGTGAAGTTCAAGGGCGGTGCCAACGCCAAGCTGAAGTTCACGGACTACAGCGACGCCACGGGGAAGAAGAAGGGCGTCGTGACGTTCAGCTACGTCTATCAAGCGAAATAGTTCTGCTTTTTTGGCCATTACTCCATCAGCGGCGCTCCCCTCTCCAACCTCGAGAGGCGGGCGCCGCTTCTTTGTAGCCCCAATTTGCCACTTGACGAACATCTCCTGCAACTTGTTTGGGCTTATCGTCACTTGGCAAACATCCCCTGCAATTTGTTTGGGCTTATCGTAGATGTACGAACATCTCCCGCAGTTTGCAGGAGACGATTGTAGGGCTACAAACATTCCCCGCAATTTGCAGGAGACAATTGTAGGGCTACGAACATTCTCCGCAGTTTGCAGGAGATACTTCGTAGGGCTACGAACATTCTCCGCAGTTTGCAGGAGATCATTGTAGGGCTACGAACATTCCCCGCAGTTTGCAGGAGATCATTGTAGGGCTACGAACATTCTCCGCAGTTTGCAGGAGATACTTCGTAGGGCTACGAACGTCTCCCGCAGGCTGCGGGGAGAGGGAAGCGCCGCCCTGGGCTTCATTTTTATTATACCGGAAAAAGCCCGATAAGGGCTGTGAGAGAGAGTGAGTTGCGAGGAGAAAGCAGGATAAGTTTCGGACTATGGTGCATTTTTCAGTGATTCATTCTTGCAATTGTTCGAAGGCTTTTCCTTTACCTTTGGCGCAAAGTTATAATTCAAGTTTAACGCAATAAATACAAATGCCCCGTATGAAAAAGGTACTCTTGGCCATGTGTATTGTCTGTGGAGCCACCGCGGCTTCCGCACAGAACTTCAATGACTATTTTGAAGATCGGACATTGCGCATCGACTATGATTTTACGGGAGATGTCAACAAACAAGAGATCTCCGTTATCCGACTGAACGCTATCCCTCGCTGGTATGGCAAACGACAAAACCTGGCCGAAGTCCCTACTGCGGGCAACGGCGACATCACCGTCCGATCGAAAGACGGTCGCGTGATCTACAAAAACTCCTTCTCCACCCTCTTTCAAGAGTGGCTCGCCTACCCGGAAGCCAAGCAGGTGAGGAAATCGTTCGAGAACGTCTTCCTCCTGCCTATGCCCAAGGACACGGTCGACGTGACCGTGGAGCTGCGCACCAGCCGCCTCGACGTCCTGGTCAGCTACACCCATCGCGTGATACCGTCTGACATCCTCATCAAGCACATCGGCGAGAAAGGAGTGACGCCCTACAAGACCCTCATGCAGGCCGCAGACACGAATAAGTGTATGCACATCGCCTACATCGCTGAAGGGTATCGCAAGGAAGACATGGACGACTTTATCGCCCACGCCACCGAGGCCAACGAGGCGCTTTTTGCTCACGAGCCCTTCAAGTCGCTCAAAGGCCGTTTCAACGTCATCGCCGTCATGTCCGAATCGAAAGAGAGCGGCACCAGTGTCCCCTCCAAAGGCGTGTGGAAAAACACCGTCCTCGGTTCGCACTTCGACACCTTCTACAGCGATCGCTACCTGACCACGCTCAACCTGCGTGACATGCACGACCAGCTGGCGGGCACGCCCTACGAACACATCATCGTCCTAGTCAACTCCGAGACCTACGGCGGCGGTGGCATCTACAACTCGTACAACCTCACCTCCACGCGACACAAATACTTCAAGCCCGTCGTAGTGCACGAATTTGGCCACAGCATCGCTGGCCTGGCCGACGAATACGCGTTTGAAGGCGAGCTCATCCCGCTCTATCCGCACGATATCGAGCCGTGGGAGCCGAACCTCACCACTCTCGTTGACTTTGCTAGCAAGTGGAAAGACATGATCAAGAAGGGCACGAAGATCCCCACCATCCCCACGGAGAAAAACAAAATGGAAGTGGGCGTCTACGAAGGCGCTGGCTATAATATGAAAGGCGTCTATCGTGCCTTCCAAGACTGCCGTATGCGCACCAACCAATTCCCCGAATTTTGCCCCGTATGTAAGCGGGCACTCACGCATTTAATTGACTTCTACACGAAGTGATGGTCAAGGCCCGAGGCTGGCAGAGAGAACGATCTGCCAGAGTCCTCGGGCTTTCTTTTGTCCCTCTTCCACAAACATATCGCAGAACACAACCAATTAGAGATAATCATTTTATAGTAATCACGACGTGAAATCCAGTATTTTCATTCTATCAGCAGCGCTCGCTTTGCCCTTTGCGGCACATGCACAGCATGACGAAGTGAGCAAGGACACCGCAGCAGTGCCCAACACCAAGGAAGTGAAGAACCGCAATGTGTTGCTCAATGCTTCCTACGACAACCGCCCACGACAGATCTCAATCGGACTGCCCTCGGGTGTGTCAGCAACCATTTTCGAAGACGGTCTCCCCGTCACTTATGACGAGTGGCCAGGCGTGCCCTATTTCTATTGGACCGCCATGGGCATTCATGACCACATCGGCCTCTCGTCCCTGAGCGAAAGTGCCATCACAAATGGTACTGTCAATTACACCGTGCTCTCCACCACCCGCCGCGGATCGGAGAAGTTCGAAGGCCGCGCCGCCTATAACACCAATATCTACGGTTTGCAGCGCTTCGACATCGCTCTCTCCGGCCCCATCGGCAAAGGATGGAGCTACACCGCCGGTATGTACGTCAATCACGACCCAGGAACAATCAAGATTGAAGACGCCGACATCGCCGAGAAGATGGAAATCTTCAAGGCCGGTCTGACCAAGACTTGGAAAGACGGTAAGGGCGTCTTCAGCCTCCTCTATAAACATGTCAACACCCGCCTCTTCTTCGACAACATTGGCCCGTACTACTACGTGGGCGACGGAACATCGAAGGAATATCCCGGTTTCAAGCTGGGTCGAGACAATCTGCTGCCGAACAATGGCCGCTATCGTTATTACGACGTAGTGGACGGCGAGTTCAAAGACGTACTCCGTCTGCACAACAACGCCAACAACAGTAACGACCTCTTGGCCCGCCTCGACTATGAGTTCGACAACAAACTGAAGCTCTATGTTTCCAGTAAGATTCGTCGCGGTAACCTCGATCAGGCGCGTCCAGACCAGAACGGTCTCGGTACAGCCAAGGCGGGCGACGGCTTCACTTATGCCTACGACGCCAAGGGCCACAAGGCAGGCGAAGAGTACACCGGCAAATACTTGCAGCGTTACCTGAGCCGCGATAAGGGTTTCGAGTCCACCTGGATGACGACAGCCGAACTCTCTCGCGCTTCTGCACGCCACAGCTGGCGCGCGGGTATGAACTTCTGGTGGGGACGTTCGTTCGTTAACTCCAGTGCCGGAACGATGGTGCACACCTTGGAGGCATCGCCCGTATGGTTGAAGCAAAAGGGTGAGCTTATCACCGGTTGCAACTGGACAGGCGAGTATATGGATATGCACGAAGAGAAGGCCGCTCTTTATTTCTCTGACGACTGGCAGGCTACCGATCGCCTCTGGCTCTCTGGCGGTCTCCGCATGGAATACTACGGCATCGGTGGACTCACCACGCTGGCTTACATGACCTATCCCAGGCTGGACGGTATGAAGCCCGACCATCCCGAGAACAAGCGCAAAGAGAACTGGAGCATCAAGGATGGCAAATTGGTTGACTTCTCTAAGGGTTGGATCAACCCCGCAGCTGCCATCAATGGTCGCTATACACTGCTCGACGGCTTCGGTCTGACGGGTGAATACGTCTTCGCGATGCGTCGCCCCTACGCTTATGACTTTGCTGGTGAAGAAATACCGAACCTCGACCCCGTGAGCATTCACTTAGGCCGCGCCGGTATCTTCTGGAACAACTCTTGGATTCAATTGGCTTCGCAGTTCTCGTTCGTTCGCCAGACCAATTACAAATGGCGCACGCAGTTCAACCACCCGACCAACGAGACGGACTTCACCACCGTGTTCGTAAACTACGACGTACAGACGCTCGGTTGGACCACCGACATGGTGCTGCAACCAGCTAAGGGCTTCACCTTCCACGCCCTCTTCACCCTGCAAGATCCGCGCTACAAGAACTACGAGATCGACCCCGTGTTCAAAGACGGAACGAAGAGCCACGCCAGCTTCAGCAACAAGAAGACAACCGGCGTCAGCGACGTGATCATCGAGCTGAACCCAAGCTATACGTATGACAAGTTCAACATCTGGCTGAGCGCACGCTACTCCAGCGCCTACTACGTCAATAAGATGAACACACTCAAGTTCAATGGCCTTTGGACCACCTTCGCTGGCGTAAGCTACGCACTGAACAAGAACGTAGACTTCTCCGTCAACTTCGTCAACCTGCTTAACGTAAGCGGTGCCAGTGGTGGCGTATCGACCTCCGACCTGAAGCCGAAGAACGTAGAGAACTATCTGGCCGTAGGCTCCTACATCCGTCCGTTCACCGTATCGTTCGGAGCGAAAGTCAGATTCTAACTAATATCTCCCCATCGCTTGATTATTAAGACAAGCGGGAGAGCAGATTAACCCCAAAAAGAATGGCCGGTGCAGGGCTGCGAAATCGGCAGACTTGCACCGGCTCCTATTTTATTCCCCATCAGAAGCTGTTTGGAATTTATTTCGGAGGATATTCAGAGGATATTTCCGGGGATTTTGTTTCATCTTTTGAGGAGCATAGCAAGCTATGTAACGAAAAAGATGGGACAAAAGGGCGGAAATAGACCTCAAATAGACCCGAAATAGAAAGGAGAAAGATCTGCCCAAACAGCTCCATAAAACAATCATCCAATAAATTCAAAACAGCTTCTTAATCACACCATCATCATGAGATTCAAATCGTATTTCACATTGGCACTCACCATGACCCTCGCCGCAGCTATCCCTCAGACGGGAGCGGCACAGAAGAAACTCTTCACGCTGGAGGATCTCAACTTCGGCGGAACGAACTATCGCAACATGACGCCGCAGAACCGCTCTATCGTTTGGTGGGGCGAGGAAGCCGTGCGTACCGACGCAGACTTCTGCGCCCTGATCAACAAGACCACCGGACGCGAAACACGCCTCTTCACCCTCGCCGACATCAACCAGTGGATCGGCGCCAAGGACAAAAACCATGAGGTAAAGAGCCTCCGATACGCCACTTTCCCCTACGCCAAACAGTCGCTCGTGCTGGTCGAAAACTTCACGGAGCGCATGCTCGTCGATTGGAAAACGCATCGTGTAGTTTGGCGTCAGTCAGCCGGCATTCAAGATCACACCGATTGGTCGCCGGCCTCACGCGCCACAGCCTACGTACGCGACCACAATCTCTTCGTAATCGACGGTGAGGGTCGGGTACGACAGATCTCCACCGACGGTAGCCGCGAAATGGTCTACGGCGTCACCGCTTACCGTGAGATGTTCGGCATCTACAAAGGCACTTTCTGGAACCCCGACGGCTCACGCCTCGCCTTCTATCGCATGGACCAAACGATGGTGCCCGATTATCCCCTCGTCGACGTGGATCCGGATAGCATGGCCGTACTCGCTCCGGAGAAGTATCCCATGGCCGGACGCACCACCCACGAAGTGACCATCGGTGTCTACGACGTAAAATCCGACAAGACGATTTACCTCAAGGTGGGCAATCCCAAAGACCGCTACTTCGTCAACATCGGCTGGAGCCCCGACGGCAAGACCATTTACCTCAAGGAGTTCAACCGCAAGCAGAACGAGATGTCGCTCGACGCTTACGACGCCGTGACGGGCGACAAACGCGCCACGCTCTACACCGAGCGCCACGAGAAGTACATCACCTCCTACACCTCCGTGGCCTTCCTGCCGTGGGACGCCGACAAGTTCATCCTCCAAAGCCAGAAGGACGGCTACAACCACCTCTACCTCTTCAACACTAAGGGCGAGATGCTGCGTCAGCTGACCAGCGGCAACTTCGTCGTTTATGACCTGCTCGGCTTCGATAAGGCGAGGAAACGCGCCATCATCCTCTCGGCCGAGAGTAGCCCGATCCAAAGCAATCTCTACGCCGTAGACATCGCCACGGGCAAGCGCACACTGCTCGACAATGGCCGCGGCGTGCACGCCAACATCATCTCCCCAAGCGGCTTCCACGACCGCGCCCTCTCGCCCGACGGAGGATGGATCATCGACAACTACGCCGAGCCCACGGTGCCGCGTAACATCGACTTTATCAACCTGAAGACCGACAAAGGCACACGTTACTTCACCGCCGACAACCCGTGGAAGGACTACGCCGAGCCGCAGATCTCCTCCGGAACAATCAAGGCCGCCGACGGTCGCACGGATCTTTACTATCGCCTGGTAAAACCCGCCGACTTCGACGCCTCGAAGAAGTATCCCACCGTCGTTTACGTTTACGGAGGCCCCATGACGCGCAACGTCGACGCCTATTGGCACTATCGCCTGCGCGGCTGGGAGGCCTACATGGCGCAGAAGGGATTCATCGTCTTCGTCCTCGACAACCGCGGTAGTAGCGACCGAGGCCGCGACTTCGAGCAGGCCACCTACCGCCACCTCGGCACCGAGGAAATGAAGGATCAGATGAAGGGCGTAGATTTCCTCAAGACCTTGCCCTACGTCGACGCCAATCGCCTCGGCATCCACGGCTGGAGCTTCGGCGGCTTCATGACCATCAACCTGATGACCACCTATCCGGACGTCTTCAAAGTGGGCGTGGCCGGCGGCCCGGTCATCGACTGGAACTGGTACGAAGTTCAGTACGGCGAGCTCTACATGGGCACCCCGCAGGATAATCCCGAGGGTTACGCGGCCGGCTCCTTGCTGCCCAAGGCCAAGAACCTGAAGGGCAAATTGCAGATCATTATCGGCATGAACGACCCCGTCGTCTTGCCGCAGAACGCCCTGCGTTTCCTCAAGGAATGCATCTCTGCCGGCACACAGCCCGACTTCTTCGTCTACCCCGGCGAGCCGCACAACATGCGCGGCCATCAGAGCGTACACCTGCACGAGCGCATCACGCAATACTTCATCGATTACCTGAAGTAGCGTAAGCGCAGCCGATCAATCTTTAGAGGGGTGTCTCCATGAAAGTGGGGCGCCCCTTTTTTTGCGGTGAGTTCGACGAAAGAATAAAGCCAGCAAAGAGTTTCTATGGAAGCCACGCCATAGCCAGAACGTTTTTGGAAATGCCCCGCGGAAGTTCTGCAAATGCCAAAACGTTCTTTTTTCGATTTGCGGAACTCCCGCAAACGCCAAGGCAAATACCGGGAGACTTGCGGGAGTACCCGCAAACGCCAAGGCATTTCCTGCGAGACTTGCGGGACTCCCGCAAACGCCAAGGCAAACGCCGCGAGACTTGCGGGAGTACCCGCAAACGCCAAAGCATTTCCCGTGGGACTTGCGGAACTTCCGCGGGACAAAAGCACTTTGGCTGCTACTGCGCGCTATCAAAGACATTCTCCTGGGATTAGGGAGTCCATTCTTTCATCGAACTCACGTTGTTTACGAGATCACCCATTTCCTATTGGCCATAGCATGTAAAATGCGTTTGAACAGCCATTGCCAACGAGAAATGAGGCGCAAAATGCGTTTGAAGTGCCATCGCCAATCAGAAATGGGATTTTCAGGGCTTATTCCTTACGTTTGCCCGTGATTTTTTAACGATCTAAAAGCAGAAGACCTATGCAAACCTGGTGGGGATCCTTGGATCCGTTTATGCAGACCCTTTGGGGTATCGCCATTGCCGCGTCGGTGGTGTTCATCATTCAAAGTATTATGACGTTCGTGGGGATGGATTCGGAAACGAATTTTGACGGCGACTTCGACGGCGACATGTCCGCCGATGGCGCGGGCGAATCGACCCCCTTCCAACTCTTCACGTTTCGGAACCTGATCAATTTCATGCTCGGCTTCAGCTGGACGGCCATCGCCCTGCGTGCCTCGACGGAGAGCACCTCCCTCATGCTCGTCGGCGGCGTGGTGGTCGGCGTGTTGCTCGTCTGCGCCGTGATGTACCTATTTAAGTGGATGAGCGGCATGCAGCAGTCGGGCACCATCGAGCCGGAGGCGCTCGTCGGCTGCAAGGGGTCGGTCTACCTGACCATTCCGGCCGGCCGCACGGGCGAAGGCAAGGTGCAAATCACCGTGCGCGGTGCCATCCGCGAGTACAACGCCATGACCGACGGCGATCGCCTGCCGAACGAAGCTCCCATCCGCGTCGTCGCCGTCCTGAACGGGCACACGGTGCTGGTAGAGAAAGTATAGTTTACATCATTATCCATCCTATGAAAACAGATAATTATTTCTTCCCCGCAAATGATTTTGAAGCGACCAAACGCTTCTATGCCGATGTATTGGGTTTAGCCGTGAAGTTTGATTTCTCCTC
>ERZ773049.1362-NODE-1362-length-14162-cov-12.114907_pt1 | contig 14162 bp, 6 predicted proteins | sample MGYA00580633_ERZ773049 | MGnify/ENA primary metagenome ERZ773049 (study PRJEB29015, sample SAMEA2737991) | human oral metagenome | biome: human oral; feature: human-associated habitat; material: dental | place: China | collected 2066 ... | reverse complement strand
ATGCCGTTTCAGGCTATGCAAATGGTAGAGGGGAAACAACCAAGTACGAATTGATTAACCAAACAGGTCATGCGGAGACTGTTCATGTTACCTATGATGCCAAGCAAATTTCCCTCAAGGAAATCCTGCTTCATTACTTCCGCATTATCAATCCAACCAGCAAAAATAAACAAGGAAATGATGTGGGAACCCAGTACCGTACTGGTGTTTATTACACAGATGACAAGGATTTAGAGGTGATTAACCAAGTCTTTGATGAGGTGGCTAAGAAATACGATCAACCTCTAGCAGTTGAAAAGGAAGCCTTGAAGAATTTTGTAGTGGCAGAGGATTACCACCAAGACTATCTAAAGAAAAATCCAAATGGCTACTGCCATATCAATGTTAATCAGGCGGCCTACCCCGTCATTGATGCCAGCAAATATCCCAAACCAAGTGATGAAGAATTGAAAAAGACCTTGTCACCTGAGGAGTATGCAGTTACCCAGAAAAATCAAACAGAACGAGCTTTTTCAAACCGCTACTGGGATAAATTTGAATCCGGTATCTATGTGGATGTGGCAACTGGCGAACCCCTCTTTTCATCAAAGGACAAGTTTGAGTCTGGTTGTGGCTGGCCTAGTTTCACCCAACCAATCAGTCCAGATGTTGCTACCTACAAGGAAGATAAGTCCTACAATATGACGCGCATGGAAGTGCGGAGCCGAGTTGGAGATTCTCACCTTGGCCATGTCTTTACAGATGGGCCTCAGGATAAGGGTGGCTTGCGCTACTGTATTAATAGTCTCTCTATCCGCTTTATTCCCAAAGACCAAATGGAAGAAAAAGGCTACGCTTATTTACTAGATTATGTTGATTAAGAGGGCTTTCCTAAGCAGTTAGAGGAGAATTTTGCTATACTGATACTAGTAAGTGACAAAGGAGCAGAGCATGACCTACACAATCTTAATCGTAGAAGATGAATATCTGGTAAGACAAGGCTTGACCAAACTGGTCAATGTAGCAGCCTACGATATGGAAATCATCGGTCAGGCTGAAAATGGAAGACAGGCTTGGGACTTGATTCAAAAGCAGGTGCCAGATATCATTTTAACCGATATCAATATGCCTCAGCTAAATGGCATCCAGTTGGCCAGTCTGGTCCGAGAAACCTATCCTCAGGTGCATCTAGTTTTTTTGACAGGCTACGATGATTTTGATTATGCTTTGTCTGCTGTCAAACTAGGTGTGGATGACTACCTGCTTAAGCCCTTTTCTCGTCAGGATATCGAGGAAATGTTGGGGAAAATCAAGCAAAAGTTGGATAAGGAAGAAAAGGAAGAACAGTTACAAGATTTATTGACTGATAAGTTTGAGGGAAATATGGCTCAGAAAATCCAGTCCCATCTGGCTGATAGCCAGTTTAGTTTAAAGTCTTTGGCTAGTGAATTGGGCTTTAGTCCGACTTATCTGAGTTCTTTGATTAAGAAAGAGTTGGGCCTGCCTTTTCAGGATTATCTGGTGCGAGAACGTGTCAAACAAGCCAAGCTCTTGCTTTTAACTACAGATCTGAAGATTTATGAGATTGCAGAGAAGGTTGGTTTTGAAGATATGAACTATTTTACCCAACGCTTTAAGCAGATTGCAGGTGTGACACCTCGTCAGTTTAAGAAGGGGGGAGGTCGATGAAGCGTTCTTCTCTCCTAGTCAGAATGGTTATTTCTATCTTTCTGGTCTTTCTCATTCTCCTAGCTCTGGTCGGGACTTTCTACTATCAATCTAGTTCATCAGCCATTGAGGCTACTATTGAGGGCAATAGCCAAACGACTATCAGTCAGACTAGCCACTTTATCCAGTCTTATATCAAAAAATTAGAAACCACCTCTACCAGTTTGACCCAGCAGACGGATGTTCTAGCTTATGCTGAGAACCCCAATCAAGACAAGGTCAAGGGAATTCGAGATCTATTTTTGACTATCTTGAAGGCAGACCAGGACTTGAAAACGGTGGTACTGGTCACTAAATCCGGTCAGGTCATTTCTACAGATGACAGTGTGCAGATGAAAACTTCTTCTGATATGATGGCTGAGGATTGGTACCAAAAGGCTATTCATCAGGGGGCTAAACCAGTTTTGACACCAGCTCGTAAATCGGATAGTCAGTGGGTTATTTCTGTCACTCAAGAACTTGTTGATGTAAAGGGGGTCAATCTCGGCGTACTTCGTTTGGATATTTCTTATGAAACTCTGGAAGCCTATCTAAATCAACTTCAGTTGGGTCAGCAGGGCTTTGCCTTTATCATCAATGAAAACCATGAATTTGTTTACCATCCTAAACACACAGTCTATAGCTCAGCTAGTGAAATGGAGGCCATGAAACCCTATATTGAGACAGGGCAGGACTACACTCTGGACCACAAATCCTACGTCAGTCAGGAACAGATTGCAGGAACTGATTGGACGGTTATAGGAGTGTCTTCACTGGAAAAATTAGACCAGGTTCGGAGTCAACTCTTGTGGACCTTGCTTGGGGCCAGTGTCACATCTCTTCTTGCCTGTCTCTGCTTGGTGTGGTTCAGTCTCAGACGCTGGATTGCCCCTTTGAAGGATTTGAGAGAAACAATGTTGGAAATTGCTTCTGGTGCTCAAAATCTTCGTGCCAAAGAAGCTGGTGCCTATGAACTGAGAGAAGTGACTCGTCAGTTTAATGCCATGTTGGATCAGATTGATCAGCTGATGGCAGATGTGCGCAAACAGGAAGAAACGACCCGTCAGTATGAACTTCAAGCCTTGTCGAGTCAGATTAACCCCCATTTCCTCTACAATACTTTGGACACCATCATCTGGATGGCTGAATTTCAGGATAGTCAGCGAGTGGTTCAGGTGACCAAGTCCTTGGCGACTTATTTCCGCCTAGCGCTCAATCAGGGTAAAGATTTGATTTGCCTGTCTGACGAAATTAACCATGTCCGCCAGTATCTCTTTATCCAGAAACAACGCTATGGCGATAAGCTGGAATACGAAATTAATGAAAATCCTGCCTTCGATAATCTAGTCTTGCCCAAGCTGGTGTTGCAACCTCTAGTAGAAAATGCTCTTTACCATGGCATCAAGGAGAAGGAAGGTCAGGGACATATTAAAGTTTCTGTTCAGAAACAGTATAGAGGACTAGTCATCCGCATTGAAGATGATGGCGTTGGCTTCCAAGATGCTAGCGATAGTAGTCAGAGTCAGCTCAAACGTGGAGGAGTTGGTCTGCCAAATGTTGACCAGCGTCTTAAACTTCATTTTGGAGAAGATTATCAGATGAAGATTGATTCTGCACCTTGCAAAGGAACGACGGTTGAAATATACATAAATAGAATAGAAACTAGCTAACTCCCAGTCAATTCTGGGAGTTTTATGCGTAATTGGGCAAGCTTTCTAGGTTGTCTATCTTGCTAAAAACAAGAAAAAACGATATGATAGATAGTGACAAAAGAGGTATCAAGTATGAAGGAAAAAGACATTCAAAGAGCAACAAGCCAGATTGTAGAAGATGTATTAGAAAAGGCTAATTTGAAGCAAGGAGCTATCTTTGTTTTGGGCCTTTCTTCTAGTGAGGTGATAGGTGGTCAGATTGGCAAGGAATCCAGCCAAGAAATTGGGGAAATCATTGTGAAGACCATCCTAGATATCCTAGAGGAAAAAGGAATTCATCTAGCTGTTCAAGGTTGTGAACATGTCAATCGGGCCCTCGTTGTTGAACGTCAGGTTGCAGAGCAGTTTGCTCTGGAAATAGTTAGTGTCCTTCCTACCCTTCATGCAGGAGGTTCAGGTCAGTTGGCAGCCTTCAAGTTTATGCAAGATCCAGTTGAGGTTGAATTTATCAAGGCTCATGCTGGATTGGATATCGGAGACACTGCAATTGGCATGCATGTCAAGCATGTTCAGGTTCCGATTCGCCCTCTTTTGAGAGAAATTGGGCATGCCCATGTAACGGCTCTTGCTAGTCGTCCAAAATTAATTGGAGGTGCGCGTGCGCACTATCCGCAAGATTCTATTAGAAAGTCATAAGAATGAGAAAAACAAAACAACAACTTGAAAAAATTACTAAATATTCCATTCGCAAGTTAACTGTTGGGGTTGGTCCTGTAGTCATCGGGGCCTTCCTTTTTGGTGCAAGTGCCCTTTCAGTAGATAAGGTACAAGCCAATGAAGTTGGTGGAGCTCATAGCGTTCATTACCGTTATTTGGCGGAGCAGGAATTGACCGAGTCTGAAAAAGCCTTAATTCACCATGAAGTCCCTTCGGAGTTTCAAGAGGATGATATTATCTATGCAGTGTATCGAAAGAAAGCTAGTACCTACCAAGAACTTCCTTATACAGGGAGTAAAGAATTAGCCTTGGCTGGTATAGGGTTGGCTACGGCTTCTTTGGCTGTTTTATTAATCTCTAAAAAACATCGTGGTAAGGTGCTTGGTGTCTTATTAATTAGTTCGATTGGTGCAAGCAACTTTGTTCCTTTCACCACATTTGCGTTTGAAAATAAAGAATTGCTTTCTTATAACCAAACTATTTCGGCTTCTACACATGAAGGTTTGGCTGAAGGGATTATCCACATTGATGGCTATGAATACATTGGATACTTCAAGGAAGCAGAACTCCATCCATCAAGGCCAGCTTCAGCTGAGAAGCCTCAGTTGCCAGTAGAAAAGCAAAGTGCAAATGAAATTGATAAGACAGAAGTAGTTCAAGAAAAACCAGTTTCTGAGAAACCTCAGTCAAGACTGGAAGAGAGCTTGGTAGATATTCCTTTTGAAACAGTCACAAGCCCAGATACCAATCTAGCAGAAGGACAGACTCGTATCGTCACAGCTGGAGTAAATGGTCAGCGTCGCATTGTAACCAAAGTATCGATGGTTAATGGTCAAGAAGTTAGAGAAGTCATCGAAGACCAAGTGGTTCAAAATCCTGTTTCGCAAGTCATTGCAGTCGGAACTAAGAAAGAAGAGCAACCTGCCCCAACTCCAGTACCACAAGCTGAACCAACGCATCAGGTAGCTAAAGGAACGCAAGAGGCAGGCAAAGAAGGTCAAGCCTTAACGCAACCAACCTTACCAGAGGCTCCAGTTGAAGCAAAAGGAACCCAAGAGGCAGGCAAAGAAGGTCAAGCTCTAACACAACCAGAACTACCAGAGGCTCCAGTTGAAGCAAAAGGAACCCAAGAGGCAGGCAAAGAAGGTCAAGCTCTAACACAACCAGAACTACCAGAGGCTCCAGTTGAAGCAAAAGGAACCCAAGAGGCAGGCAAGGAAGGTCAAGCTTTAACACAACCAACCTTACCAGAAGCTCCAATCGAAGTAAAAGGTACACAAGAGGAAGGTAAAACTGGCCAAGCCCTTGTACAAGAACAGTTACCTGAGTACAAAGTAACTGAGGGAACCCTTGTTGAAACATCGACTACAGACCTAGACTACAAAACTGAAACGATAGAGGACCCAACCAAGTATACGGACGAAGAAACTGTCCTACGAAATGGTGAAAAAGGTAGCCAAGTTACTAAAACAACTTATAAAACAGTAGAAGGTGTTAAAACGGACCAAGTTCTTTCAACTAGCACAGAAGTTACCAAGGAACCTGTAAATCAACAGGTAAGTCGTGGGACAAAACCAATTGAAGGAACTCTGGTGGAAGAAAGTCTTGAAAAGATTCCATTTAAGGAAGTTCTTAAAGAAGATGACCAACTGAAAAAGGGTGAAAGAGTTACTGTCCAAGAAGGAAAAGATGGGCAGAAAAAAGTTACCAAGACTTACAAAACTCTCAAAGGTTTAAAAACTGAAGAAGCACCTAAAATTGTGGAACAGGTTCTGGAGTTAGACCAAGATCGTATCGTCAAATTAGGAACTAAAAACTTTGAAAAACCAATCTTAAGTTTGTCACTTGTTGATGTTAATGATTTGAAACGATCATCTCAAATTCGTTATAATTTGGAAAATCCAAGTAAGACAGCCATTAAATCTATTACCTTAACTCTGAAAAAGGGTGATGAAATTGTTAAAACTTTGAATGTTTCACCAGACGACTTGACAACGACCCTGACAGATTTGCAGTACTACAAGGATTATAAACTTGAAACGAAGATGGTTTATAATTTAGGTGAAGGTGATCAAGAAGAAGTTCTTAAAGAAGAACCTCTAAGAATTGACCTTAAAAAAGTTGAAATTAAAAACATCAAAGAAACAAGCTTGATGAGTGTGGATGCTGACGGTAATGAAACAGATACTAGTTTGCTGACAGAAAAACCAACTGATCTTGCTCCGCTTTATTTACGAGTGACCACTCATGACAATAAAATAACAAGACTGGCTGTTGACAAGATTGAAGAAGTAGAAAAAGACGGAAAAACTTTATACAAAGTCACTGCCAAAGCACCTGATTTGATTCAACGGAATTCTGACAACACACTTAGCGAAGAGTATGTCCATTACTTTGAAAAACAAAAAGCACACGATGGTGATGTATATTATAGCTTTAACGACCTAGTAACGGCTATGAAAGCTAATCCAAGTGGTACCTTTAAACTTGGTGCAGATTTGAATGCAGCAAATGTACCAACTCCGAATAAACAATATGTACCTGGTAAATTTAGCGGAACTTTAACAAGTGTTGACGGTAAACAATATACCATTCATAATATGGCTCGTCAGTTATTCGATAACGTTGAAGGCGGTACAGTTAAAAACATTAACTTAGGTAATGTTAATATCAATATGCCTTGGATTGAAAATATTTCCGCACTATCAAGAGTAATTAAAAATGCCACAGTTGAAAATGTTAAGGTAACTGGTAGTATCCTTGGTAAAGATGGTATTGCTGGTATCGTAAATAAAGGAGATACTGGTGGACTTCTTAAAAATGTTGCTTTCATCGGTAAACTAACAGGTGTCGGTAATAAAGGTTGGGATCTTGGTGGTATCGCCGGAGAACTTTGGCGTGGTAATATTAAACATGCATACGTAGATGCTGATATTGTTGCAGATAGAGCACGTGTTGGTGGACTTGTCGCTAGAACCGATAACGGTTCTGATCCTAATGGTATTGATAAATACGCTTCTGTTCGTAACGCTGTTACTAAAGGAACTATTGATGTGAAGAACCCTGTTGAGGTAGGTGGTTTCATTAGTAAAAACTGGACATGGGGGCGTGTTGCTGACACAGTTTCAATGATGAAAGTCAAAAACGGTGAAGAATTCTACGGTTCTAGAGATTTAGAAGCAGAAGGTGGATATTACACAAAAAACTGGATTGAAAGAAACTACGTTGTTAAAGATGTGAGTGAAGGTTCTCACTCATTTAACGGTTCTCGTAGTAATCGAATCCAAGAAATCAGCCTAGAAGATGCAAATAAAAAAATAGAATCATTCGGAATTACAGCTGATAAGTTTGAAATTAAACCTCTTGTTGAAGATGCACTTAATAACGTAAAACCAAAAACAGATACTTATAAAGATACTCAAGATTATGATGTATCTCGTGAGCTTGCTTACCGTAATATTGAAAAGCTTCAACCGTTCTACAACAAAGAATGGATTGTAAATCAAGGTAATAAGATTCCTGAAGATTCTAAATTACTAAATACGGAAGTTTTATCTGTTACAGGTATGAAAGATGGACAATTTGTGACCGACTTATCAGATGCTGATCACATTATGATTCATTACGCTGATAAGACGAAAGAAATTAAGGCTATTACACAAAAAGAATCTAAGGTTCAACAAGTTCGTGAATATAGTATTGAAGGATTGGGTGATATTGTATATACACCAAATATGGTTGTTAAAGATAGGACACAATTGATCAGCGATATCAAAGCTAAATTAGCTTCTGTTGAACTTGATTCAGATGAAGTTCGTAAGATTAATAACAATCCTAAGATGTTATACATGGAAGAAAGCTTCAAAGAAGTAAAAGATAATCTTGATGCTTTAGTTAAAGCTTTAGTTGAAAATGAAGACCATCAATTAAATACGGACGAAGCAGCTAAACGTGCATTGATTAAAAAAGTTGAAGATAACAAAGCTAAAATCATGTTAGCTCTGGCTTATTTAAACCAATACTATGGAATTAAATTTGACGGATTAAATATCAAAAATATGATGACCTTCAAACCGGATTTCTACGGTAAGAACGTTAACGTACTTGATAGATTAATCAGCTTCGCTTCAAATGGTAACAACCTAAAAGGTGATCAATCACATGATGCATTTAACAGAGCTCTTGCAAGTGCTACTGGTAAAGCTAACTTACACGAATTCCTGAAGTACAACATGGAATTATTCACTAGTGAAACAGATATGAATACTTGGTTCAAGAATAACATTGCAGATAACGCTTATGTTGTTGAGAAACAATCATCAAATCCAGATTTTGCTAATAAGAAACATAAATTATATGAAGTAATTAATAATGGACATCACGGACGTTATATTTTACCACTTCTGAACCTAAAGAAAGCGCATATGATCTTAATTACGACCTATAATACCATTGCGTTTAGTTCATTTGAGAAATACGGTAAGAACACAGCAGAAGAACGTGAAGCGTTCAAGAAGCAAGTTGATTTACGTGCGCAAGAACAAATCAATTATTTAGATTTCTGGTCAAGACTTGCTGCTGATAATGTACGAAATAATCTTCTTAAGAGTGAAAATATGGTACCATCTGCAATTTGGGATAACCATGATGTACCAGGTTTGGGATGGGTTGACCGTATGGGACATACGAAGAACGGCGAATTTGCTCCAATTCGTGAATTCTATGGTCCGACTGATAAGTGGCACGGATACAATGGCATGGGTGCATACGCTTATATCTTCCAAAATCCACAACCACAAGAGGCGGTATATTACATCATCTCTAGCATGATTAGTGATTTTGGTACATCTGCATTCACTCACGAAACAACTCACATCAATGACCGTATGGCCTACTTAGGAACATGGCGTCACCGTGAAGGAACAGACGTTGAAGCCTTTGCTCAAGGTATGTTACAATCACCATCAGTTTCAAATCCAAATGGTGAATATGGTGCCTTAGGATTAAACATGGCCTACGAACGTCAAAATGATGGAAATCAAATTTACAACTATAATCCGAATGTGTTAAATAGTCGTGAGAAAATCGATCACTACATGAAGAATTACAATGAATCCATGATGATGCTTGATTACTTAGAAGCTGAGTCTGTTATCAAGAAAAATACTGGAACAAATGATAAGTGGTTCAAGAAGATCGATAAGAAATATCGTGAAAAAGCGGATCGCAATGGCTTAGTTGGTGAACCACACCAATGGGATTTAGTTCGTGATTTGAATGATGACGAAAAGAATACGAAGCTGACAAGTATTGATCAACTGGTTGATGGAAACTTTGCAACGAAACATGGATTACCAGGAAATGGTCATTACCGTACTGAAGGATTTGATTCTGCTTATACTGTAGTAAATATGATGACAGGTATTTATGGTGGTAATACAAGTAAGAGTGCGGTTGGTTCAATCTCATTCAAACATAATACCTTCCGTATGTGGGGTTACTTCGGTTACCTAGACGGGTTCTTAGGTTATGCATCAAACAAATACAAGCAAGAATCTAAAGCTGCTGGTAATGTAGGTCTTGGTGATGACTTTATTATTAATAAAGTTTCTAACGGCAAATTCCAAAGCTTAGAAGCATGGAAGAAAGCATGGTATCATGAAGTACACGAAAAAGCCCAAAGAGGTTTTGTTGAAATTGAAATTGATGGTCAAAAGATTTCAACTTACGCACAACTTCAGACCTTATTTGATGCAGCGGTCGAAAAAGACCTTCAAGGTAATGATTTCAAGAATACTGTAGATCTTAAATGGAAGGTTTACAAACAACTCTTGCAAAAATCAGATGGATTTGCTGGTGATTTATTCACTAAAGCATAATCAATAGTAAGAAAATAATAAAAAGGTAGATCAGCTTTGTCTGAATCTGCCTTTTTATGCTATACTTGAAATATGCATAGAAAAACAGTGATTGATTTTAGGGCTTTGGGGGAGAGATGCACCTTTACCCAGCCGATTAAAGAGTTAAAAACGAGAAATGTAGCAGAAGTGGCAGACTTGCTGGCACAAGTGGAAAGCTACCAAGAGCAAGGTTATTATGTGGTGGGCTATGTCAGCTACGAGGCTGCACCTGCTTTTGAGGAGAAATTAGCAGTTCATAAAGCTCCTTTACTGGGAGAGTACCTGCTATATTTTACAGTTCATGACAGCGTAGAAACATCCCCTATTCCTCTGACTTATGATGAGGTTGATTTGCCTTCAAATTGGCAGGAAGTAACGTCTGCAGAGGATTATGAAAAGGCTATTGCCCAGATTCACCATCATTTGCGGCAGGGGGACACCTATCAGGTCAACTACACCGTCCAACTCAAGCAAGATTTAAGTGCTAATTCTTTTGCCATCTACAATCGTATGGTAGTAGAGCAGGAGGCGGGCTACAATGCTTATGTTGAACATGACGAGATGGCAGTGATTTCCATGAGTCCAGAGCTCTTTTTTGAGCAAAATGACCGTGAGTTGACAACGCGACCAATGAAGGGAACGACTCAGCGTGGAGTGACTGACCAAGAAGACTTGGAGCAGGCCAGTTGGTTGGAACAGGATCCCAAAAATCGCTCTGAAAATATGATGATTGTGGACCTCTTGCGCAACGATATGAACCGTATTTCTGAAGTGGGAAGTGAACATGTGGAGCGTTTGTGTCAAGTGGAGCAGTATTCGACTGTTTGGCAGATGACTTCGACTATCAAGAGTCGGTTGAGAGCAGATGTTGACCTTGTTGAAACCTTTCGCTCTCTCTTTCCTTGCGGTTCCATAACGGGAGCACCGAAAATTGCGACTATGGAGATTATCAAGGACTTGGAGCCACAACCGCGCGGAGTCTATTGTGGAACCATTGGTCTCTTGCTTCCAAATGGGCGACGAATTTTCAATGTAGCCATTCGGACCATTCAACTGCATCAAGGGAATGCCATCTATGGAGTAGGCGGAGGCATTACATGGGATAGCACTTGGGAATCTGAATACCGCGAGGTTCATCAAAAGGCTGCTGTTCTCTATCGTAAACAAGCTCGTTTCCAACTGATTACGACTGGGAAAATCAGCCAAAAACAACTGCTGTTTGAAGAGCAACATATAGAAAGACTGAGAAAGGCAAGTCGATATTTTGCTTTTCCTTTTGACCCAGAAATTTTGAGACAAAAGATTGAAGCAGAGTGTCAGGCTTGTGATGCTAATCAAGATTACCGCTTGCGAATTTCTCTCAGCAAGTCTGGAGAGATAGAAGTCGATCGCCAAGTATTAACACCCCTTAGTACAAGCTTTTGTCAGGCCCAACTCTGCCCTCAGGAAGCCAATTTGCAACAAGCTTTTACCTACTTCAAAACGACTCACCGACCGCATTTGAACCTAGGGGAGCAAGAGATCATTTACCACAATAAGTCTGGAGAACTTCTTGAAACCTCTATCGGAAATTTGGTTCTGAAAATCGATGGGAAACTCTATACACCGCCAGTCCGACTTGGAATCTTACCAGGCATTTACCGTCAGCATTTGCTGGAAACAGGACAGATAGAAGAGAAAGTCTTGACCTTGGCAGATTTTGCCCAAGCAGAAGCTATCTATGGCTGTAATGCAGTCAGGGGCTTGTATGAGCTGTCAGTAAGGGAGAACTAAATGAAATTAATATTTTTACATGGCCTAGGTCAGTCAGCAGATAGTTGGAAAGAAGTGCAAGAGTTGCTTGTAGATTATCCTTCTGAAGCCCTAGAGTTATTTCCTTCCGGAGTTGCTACCTATCAAGAAGCTAAGGAGCGCATTTATCAGCACTTGTCAGAGGAGACAGAACCTTTTGTCCTAATCGGTTTGTCCTTAGGAGCTGCACTTGCATTAGAGCTGTCAAGTTACGATTTGCCAAATCTTCAGGCCTTGGTTTTGTCAGGCTGTCCATTGAAACTAGCTGGCAATATCCCTTTTTACATTCAGTTGCTGATATTTAAACTACTCCCCAAAAGGACATTTGAGAAACAGGGAGCAGATAAATCGCTTTTGGTTGGAGTTTCTGAGGAATTAAAAACACTTGATTTAAGAGAGATTGCAAAGAATTGTCCCTATCCAACTTTGTTAATTTGTGGTAGTCAAGATAAGCCTAATCTCAGTTCAATGAAAGCTATTCAAGAACTGATGCCAAATTCCCAGTTCCAGATTATCCCTGACGGTCCTCATGTCTTGAATAGAGCCAAACCAAAAGAGTTTGCAGCAATAACTAGAAGTTTTCTTGAATTGCTGAAATAAGTTTGATAAAACAACATTAAAAACGATATTATAATTATGGGAGAAAGAAATGAACAAACGTCTATTTTTTAAAATGAGTCTGGCTACCTTGCCAGTTTTAGCCTTGTTTTCACAGCCTGTGTTAGCGGAAGAAAACATTCATTTTTCTAGCTGTAAGGAAGCTTGGGCGAATGGATATGCGGATATTCATGAGGGAGAACCTGGTTATTCTGCCAAGTTAGACCGTGATCATGATGGTGTGGCGTGTGAATTGAAAAATGCCCCAAAAGGTGCTTTCAAAGCAAAGCAATCAACTTCGGCTCAAAACAATACAAGTTCAGCAACAACAAGTGGCTGGGTTAAGCAGGATGGTGCATGGTATTACTTTGATGGAAATGGAAATCCAGTGAAAAATGCTTGGCAGGGAAGCTATTATCTGAAAGCGGATGGTAAAATGGCACAGAGCGAATGGATTTATGACTCTTCTTATCAAGCTTGGTATTATTTGAAATCAGATGGTTCTTATGCAAAAAATGCATGGCAAGGAGCTTACTACCTTAAATCAAATGGTAAGATGGCTAAAGGTGAGTGGGTCTACGATAGTAGCTACAAATCATACTACTACTTGACATCAGAAGGCAGTTACGCTCGTAATACTTGGTCAGGTAATTATTATCTCAAATCAGATGGTAAGATGGCTAAAGGTGAGTGGATATATGATAGTAACTACAAATCATATTACTACTTGACATCAGAAGGCAGTTACGCTCGTAACACTTGGGTAGGCAATTACTATCTTAAATCAAACGGTAAAATGGCTGTGAATGAACGTACACCGGATGGTTATCGTGTAGATGGTTCAGGTAAATGGGTTAAATAAGAAATTAAAAAATAGGATAATAGGTAATATCAGATGAACATGTCTTTTGTGTTGCACTTCATTTTAAAATAGGGCTTTCATAAATAGTTGTTATTTTAATATAAAAAAGATTAAGGATATGGTATACTATAAGTGTAAATCATAAGAAAAGGAGATTTTTATGAGAAGATCAAAAAAAATTTTGGTTACAAGTTTAGCAGCAACTACACTTGCACTTGTTTCTCTTTCAGATACAATGGGGATGTTGCCTTTCTCATCTCAGAAAGTATCTGCTCAAGAAAAAGATGCGTCTAAAAATGGTAAAATTGTAAAAGAGAATACAAAACCCGCACCAAAACCTGCGCCGAAGCCGGCACCAAAACCCGCACCAAAACCTGCGCCGAAGCCAGCACCAAAACCCGCGCCGAAGCCAGTACAGAAACCCTCGCCGAAGCCAGCACCAAAACCTGCGCCGAAGCCAGCACCAAAACCTGCGCCGAAGCCGGCACCAAAACCTGCGCTGAAGCCGGCACCGAAACCAGCGCCGAAGCCGGCACCAAAACCAGCTGAGAAACCGAAAACGCCGGCTCAAAAACCAGCTGAGAAACCGAAAACACCAGCACAAAAATCTGCTGATAAACCAAAAACACCGGCACCAAAACCGACTGAAAAAGCTAAAGAAACAACTTCTAAACAGGATAAATCACAATCTAAAGTTCAGTCTGGCTGGGTAGGAAATTACTACCTCAAATCAGATGGAAAGAGAGCTAAAAATGAATGGGTAGATGGTGGTCGTTATTATGTTGATTCTGATGGAAAAAAGGTTAAAAGTGACTGGATTTATGATAAAAACTATGGTTCATATTATTATCTAACAGCAGAAGGAAGCTCTGCTCGCAATAAATGGGTAGGAAATTATTACCTCAAATCAGATGGAAAGATGGCCAAGAATGAATGGGTAGATGGTGGCCGTTACTA
>ERZ773049.1353-NODE-1353-length-14210-cov-3.080749_pt1 | contig 14210 bp, 14 predicted proteins | sample MGYA00580633_ERZ773049 | MGnify/ENA primary metagenome ERZ773049 (study PRJEB29015, sample SAMEA2737991) | human oral metagenome | biome: human oral; feature: human-associated habitat; material: dental | place: China | collected 2066 ... | reverse complement strand
AGGTGTCGGCACCGGTGGAACCCCCGTCGACGATCGTCTTGGAGATCGCGAAGGTACCGAGGTCCCGGGCATAGGTGTTGGTGACGTTGACCGTGACGGTGTCGTCCTTGACGACGGTCACCGCCCGACCCTTGTCAACGGTCAGGGTGTAGCCGGCACGGGCAGCAGCCGCCTCGTCCTCGGACACCACCTCACACGAGGTACCCACCGGGAACCTACCCACAACCTTGTCCGCACCGGCGGTCACATCAACCGCCCCCTCGGCTGCAACCCCACCCTCACCAGCAGCAGAACACGCATACCTCACACTGAAGGTGTCGGCACCGGTGGAACCCCCGTCGACGATCGTCTTGGAGATCGCGAAGGTGCCGCTGGCGGTCTCGGTGGTGTTCATCAGTGACACCGGGAGGGTCACCTGGTCCTCGACGGTGAAGGTGGCCCGGGTCCTGTCGCCGCTGATGCCCACCTTGTTGTTGGTCGACGAGAACACCGGTGCGCCCCATGCGATCCCGGGGGTCGCGGGGTCGGCGGAAGCCGCGTCCTCGCTGAGGGTGACCGTGGTTCCCTTGGGGAAGGTCGGCATGTACGGCGCGGTGCTCCCGACGGTCACGGTCAGTTTCGTCGGATTCTCGGGTGCGTCCCAGCCGGGGTAGTCCGCGGCCGTGGTGCCTGCGGGCAGGGTGTAGTTGACGGTGACGTCGAATTTCTGGCCCCGCGGCGGGATCACGTCCCCCTGGATGTTCTTGCTCACCTCGAAGCCGCCGAAGCCCTGCTTGTAGGTGACGATCGCCTTGAAGGACTCGAAGTAGCTGCGAACGGCGGTGGGTGTGGTGTGGCCGGCTTCGACGAAGGTGGCGGCGTTGGTGTACTGGAATCCGGGGATCACCGTCTCGCCGCCCGTGAAGGGGGTGGTGAACTCGACCCGGTAGTCCTTGTCCGTGGAGAGCGGCCCCTCGACCTTGAAGGTGACGGTCCGTCCCTCGATGCCGGGGGTCACCTTGAAACCGTCCAGTTCGCCGGTGCCGTTCCCCTTGGCGACGACGCGGTCGGTGGCCCTTCCGGTGGCGGGATCGCCGTACACCTCGATGAGTTGCACGGTGGAGGGGTCCGGCACATCCATGCCCGCGCTGATGGTGTCGGTGATGGTGACGGGCCCGCCGTTGGGGTAGTTGTTCTTCAGCCAGGCGCCGCCGAAGATGACGCGCCAGTTGATGGCCTTCGACCCGGATCCGACCCCGGTGGCGCCCTTGACCGCTCTGGTGCCCGGGGTGAACGGCACGATCCCGGGCGCGACGATGTCCTCGCCCCAGGGGTGTTGGAGCACGTGGTTCTGCCCGTTGATGACGAAGGTGCTGCTGGTCCTGGACGTGACCCCTCCGGCCACCAGTTGAGCCCGCAGCGTCCCCAGGATGTCGGTGCGACCCCGCACCGCGTCGTTCAGGGTGCAGGTGATGAGGCTGGCCTTGATGTTGCAGTCGCCGACCTGGGTCGCGCCGACCATGAGAGGTTTGATGACCTCCCGCTGGGAGTTCCCCGCGTCGCGGTTCACGAACGGTTCAGGAATGGAAATGGAGAAGGTGTCCCCCGGCTGCGGATTGGCGGTGGTGGCGTCAAAGGAGATGTCCAGGAAGAAGAAATTTCCTCGCAACAGCTGACGCCCTGGAGCAGGAACAGGATCTCCGGTCTCGGTGACATGCGTCAGCGTCACCGGTCCGAACTTGATGGCGTTGTTCTCCTCGGAACGGGCAGGTGCGCCATGCACGAAAACACCCGCCACGGCCAACACGAAAGCAGCCAACACCGCGACGAAGCGCCGCCGCGGCGATACCCTTCGGACATCGGTCATGATTCCCCCTCCTGAACCTGCGACCCCGGGAAACTTTCCGGGAAAACACAATCACGGGCCAGCATAAGGGCAATCCCCCGCTCGTTGGAAAGCACGGTTGGAAACACCTTCCTTTCGCCGCGGGAAACAACCTATCCAACCCACCGAAAGGGATATAACTTTCGCCTTCTACCTGATGGAACCAGCACGGAACGCCCTTTTCCCCGATGCCGGTTGGACCAGCAGGGAGTGTCCGGTTGGCAATGAAGATGGCGTTGTGGTCTCGGGGCGGGTCTGACCTACCGAATCGCTGACGCGCTGCTGGTAGCGCTGTCCTGACACCGACGGGTCGACTCGTTCCGGGAGCACGTTGGTTCTGGGTGGACTGGCTGGCTGGGTTTGGCGTGATCAACAAGATCGGCGTAGAGTTCACCGGCTCACATGCGACAGGCATCACGCGGTTCCTGCTTGATGCAGGCATCGAGGTGGTGGAAGTCAACCAGCCTCATCCGCACCTGAGAGCCCGGCTCGGCAAAGACGACAAGACCGATGCTGAAGCAGCCGCACGAAAAGCTCTCCGGTGAAGCCACTGCTGTTCCGACAAGCTCGACAGCATCCGGGTGATCGAAGAACTGGGGTTGCGCGCCTCACATCGCAACACGTTCACTGATGGTCAGGTCATCGACACGATCACCCTGCGTCGCCGGGCAGCGGCCCCGGCCCGGACGAAGTGCCCCTGCGATGTGCTGCCTGGTCGGCTGATGGGCTACGCCACCAGCATCACCGCAACCGTGATGCCGGTCGCCGAGGTCATCAGCAGCTACCACGTGGCGCGTCGAGCAGTACTTCCGGATGAGCAAGAGTGACCTGGCCGCCCGCCAGATCTACCACCGGCAGCGTGACTCGGTCGAGGCCCACCTCACCATCGTGCCTACCGCCCTCGTGATCGCCCGTAACTTACAGACCCGCACCGGCGGGAGCATCAAGAAGGTCGTCCGCGCGCTACACATCCTGCAACACGTCACCATCAGCCTGGCCTGCCAACAACTTCACGCCGAACCGAGGATCCCCGAGGACATCACCGAATTTCTCGCCCGCGCAGGTCACTAAACCCGTGCCAACTCAGGTCAGGGGGTCCTGAGAGCGCGAGAACCGCCCACGCATTTGACGCGACAATGATTCGCGCTGTCAACCAACCCGGCTGGCACGGTCAGTTCCGTGGATCCCAGCGGAACACATGACGAGCGAGAGCCATCGAACCCAGACACCACGCGGCCAAGGGGGCAAGCATGCCAAGGATGCCCCCTGCGACGCTCAGCGGATCGTCCAGAGGCTCACCATTAGGGGATGTGCCCGTGAAAGCGAAGATGATGAGGTCAACGACGGGCGTCATGGGCAACCAGTGGGCCAGCCACTCCAAAGGAAACGGCAACGTGTCAAGGGGAAAGGAGAATCCGGAAGCAGCCATGGCCACCAGGATCAGCGGCATCGTGGTGAACTGTGCAGACTCGACGGTTCGCGTGTGTGATGCACTCACCACCGCCAGTGCAGTCCACGTGGCGGCGCCTCCCACCACAGCTAGCAGAAGGGCCCAGCCGTGCTGGGGAATCGCTCCGAGGACGATCGATCCGCCCAAACCGCATGCCACCTGGATCACCAGGAGAACCACGAGCGGAAAGGCGGGAGCAAGGAGAATCTCCAAGGGCGTGGCCTCGCCCGCATAGAGGCGTTTGAGAACGAACTGTTCGCGCCGCGCCACCAACGAACTGACCATCGTGTAGTACACCACGAAAAGCAGGCACGACGAGATGAGCACCGTCGTCAACCGCATCCCCGAGCTGAGCCCCCCCACCTGCAACATCGTGTAAATGAAGGTCATGAAGAGCGGCAAGCCCAGCGCGCTCATCAAGGCGGGTGGGTTGCGCAACAAGATGGTGGACTCGGCCCGCGCCAGCGACCACAGCCGCCGGGCGCTTAACCTGGACATTGGGACCAGCGCGGTGGGCATCACGACTCCTCCGTGTCAGACAGGGATAGGAACGCCTGTTCAAGTGAAGCGCTACGGGCCTGAAGATCGTCCAGAACGTGAGGTCCCGCCCAGGCCAGCGTCGCGGCGAGAGCGCCTTGAAGATCCGCCGTCTCGATCAGGATGCGTGTTGTGTGGGCTCCTCGTTCCGACATGATGCGGGCCGCAGGAACACGAAGGTCGCTGAGCGACAGGCCAGGTGGACAGTTGAACGTGATGCGCGCGGGCGCATTGCTCACGATCTCCCGAAGGGTTCCCTGTCGTGCGATGCGACCGGCGTGCATGACGGCCAGACGGTCAGCAAACTTCTCTGCTTCCTCCAGATAGTGCGTGGTGATCAATGCTGCTGCGCCACCTGCTACGCGTTCCCGAATCAACGTCCACATCCGGTGACGTGAGTCAGGGTCGAGGCCTGTGGTGGGCTCATCCAAAATCAGGACGTCAGCGCGCGTCATCAAGGTGAGTGCCAAATCAAGACGGCGGCGCTCACCGCCCGAAAGGTTGGCTGTCAGGAGGTGTGAGCTGTGGTCCAAGCCGACCGCATCAAGCATGTCGTCGATTGGATACGGCGACCTCAGCGTGCCGTGCCACATACGAGCCATCTCACGAACCGTCAGGGCTGGGGGAAACCCCGAACTCTGCAGCAGGATCCCGGTGCAGGGGCGCACGAGATGACGTTCGGCGTAAGGGTCCTGACCCAACACGCGAACGTTGCCCTCGCTGGGTGGAGCGAGACCTTCTATGACCTCGACAGTGGAGGTCTTCCCTGCACCGTTCGTCCCCAACAACGCGAACACCTCACCGTGGTGAACGGTCAAGTCGACCCCGCGGACGGCGTCGAACACTTTTTCCGTGCGGCCTCTCCCTGCGCAATAGCGGCGCCACAACCCCTGTACTGTGATGGCAGGCACCGATGACGGCAGAACCCCGTCTGGCCCGATATCGATCGCCCGATTGGTGCCTATCATGCGGGCAAATCTCGACGGAACAGGCCCATCGCATAGCCAACGACTATAGCTAGGACGGCGTACACACACAACAAACCGATGGCCGGACCGGCCGCGAGTGCTTGCCCGGACTGGGCACCGACGGAGGTGTTCTCCACACCCGGTGTCGACGGCCATACCAGCGCGTAGGACAAAGCGCTGGGGAGGAAACGACCCACCCCGCTCAATGACGTGTGCTCGTTGGACAGGAAGGTGATTGTCGGTTCAATGAGGATACCGTACAGGAGCACAGTGGCCGTACTGGCCACTGTGTTGCGCATCAGTAGTCCCACTCCCAAGCCGATCAGACTCCACACGACAAAGACCACCAAGGTCCGCAGGCTCATCCACCAGATAGCTGGGTCTTGGAGCGGATTGATCAACGTACGCGCCCAGACGACGGCAGACACGGTCAGCGTGGCGGCAACGATGCATGCCAACCCGACCGTCAAGGAGGCAACAGTGGTCACGACCACCTTGCCAGCCAACACAGCACCGCGGCCACGGCACATGACAACAAGCCGCGCGGTGCCGCCGGACTCGACATCGCGGGCCGCAATGAGGACGCCCAACAGCAGCGCGGCCAAGTACCCTTGGCGTCCGGGGAAGCTGAAGAGATAGTCCCGGACCGTCGTCGTCCCAGCGACTGAGAAATCCTCGGCAAGGTTGAAGGCGGTTAAGAGTGGTAGCCCGATCATCATCAGGACGGCGACCAGCAGGACGAGTTGCAGTGCGGGGTCAGTACGTGCCTTCACGAACTCGGCGCGGACAGCGGCAAGAATGTCAGTGTTCATGGGGTGCCTCCTGTGTCGTACGGAGGAAGAGCTCTTCCAAGGTGGGCGGACGTTGGGACGTCACGTGGTGGTCAACTCCTGCCCCGGTCAAAGCTTCGAGTGCTTGCGGCAAGTCAGCTGCCGAGATCGCGCTGTACGTTTCCGGGGTGAACAACACATGCACTCCCCGCTGGTTCAAAGTGTCGTACAACTCGTGGGGGTCATCGCCGTCGAGGAGGACGGTGGGCGGAGCATCCGCCCGCCAGTGTTTGAGGCTGCCCTCCCACACGGTGCACCCGTGGTGGATGAGGATGGCATCATCAATGAGCCGCTCGGCCTCATTGAGCAGGTGCGACGACAGCAAGACGGTGCAGCCTTTGTCGGCCAAACCGCGCAGGGTTTCCCGAAGCCACAGGATTCCCTCAGGATCAAGCCCGTTGGTGGGCTCATCGAGAAGGACATAGCTGGGTTCATGAAGGAGTACATCAGCCAACACCAGGCGTCGGCGCATGCCCAAGGAAAGCGCCCTGATGCGTCGGCGTCCACTACCCTCCAACCCCACCCGTCCCAGGACGGAGTCGATCGAGCGCCGATCAAGCCCCAGCCCAGCTGCAGTGATGGCCAAGTGGTCTTGGACACGGCGACCGGGGATAAACCCGTCACGTTCCAGCGCCCACGCCACTCCCTGAGGGAAGGGTGGCAGGTCTTGTAGTGAGCCGTCACCGAAGCGCACGTGACCGCTGGTCGGGGTCGACAGCCCTAACAGGCAGCGCAGTGTCGTGGTTTTGCCCGAACCGTTGGGGCCCAAGAACCCCGTGACGCGACCAGGCTGCACCTCGAAACTCACGTCGTCCAAGGCGGTGACTCGTCCGAACTTCTTGTGAAGATGGTGGGCACTCAGCGTCCCAGAAGGCACGTATGCGTGCCGAGGTGTGTGGTTCCCTTTCGGAGCAGTAAGGCTGGTCATGGCGCACCTCCTCATGCGTCGGGAAGATCAGAGCTCAGGAAAGGCGTATCGATGAGGGCGGGCGCACCCATAGCTGGAAGCTGCCGATTGATGAGGTGCTGATACTCCGCGCAGGAGGCGAACAGTTCGCTGTGGGTGCCCTGGCCGACGACCCGACCGTGAGCAAGGCACACAATGAGATCTGCATCTCGCACAGTACTCAACCGGTGGGCAACCAGGATCTGGGTGCAGTCGAGGTGGTGGAGATGCTCGAACACCCGGTTCTCGCTCCCCGAGTCGAGGTGGGAGGTGGCTTCATCAAGAACGAGGATTCGTGGTCGACGGATGACCGCGCGTGCGATCGCAAGTCGCTGCAACTGCCCGCCCGACAACCCGAGCCCGCCATCACCCAAAGGCGTCGCCAATCCCAAAGGCATGCACCGCACTTCGTCAGCCAGGGCAGCTGCCTCCAAGGCTTCCCACACCTCGCTGTCCGTAGCCCCCGGGGCAGAGATAGTCACATTGTGACGCAAACTACCACTCATCATGCTCGGCGACTGTGTCACCACCCCGCATTGCTGGCGAAAATGGCGCAAATTCAGGTCCTTCAGCGCATGACCGTCCAGAGAAATAGAACCTCCCTCGGCTTGTAGAAGACCTGTTACGACCCGGGCGAGTGTCGATTTTCCGGAGCCACTGGCTCCCACAATGGCGATACGTGAGTGGGCAGGTATCTCGAGGTCGATTCCTTCGAGCGCCCAAGGGCTGCCTGTCCCGTACCGGAACGACACATTGCGCAAAGAGATCTGGCCGGAGAGGCTGTACTTGGGCGCGTCCTCTTGCACTTCCTCAATGGGCTCCTCGAGAACATCGCGGACACGATCAAGATGGACGCCCACGGTCTGCAAGGACTGAAGACTGTGACCCAAGGTACTGACCGGGGCGAGCGCAGCACCAGCAAGAGCACTGAGCGCCAGCATGTCACCCGCGGTGAGAGAGCCGTTCAGGACTATAACGGCACCGACCAAAGTGACCGCTGGAGGGAGCGCGATGCGCAACCCACCCAGGAGACTTTCGATCTGAACGTCGAGGCGGCGCCTCCTGACCGAGGCATGCAACTGCCGGTCGAACTGCTCGCCCCAGCGGGCGTAACTCTCCGATTCAGCCCCGCACGCTTTGACGGTTTCAATTCCGGAGATAGTTTCCAGCAGCGCCGACTGGGCTTCACTCATGCTGACCAACTCATCTTGAGCGAAACGTTTGGCCGCCGGAAGGGTGACGAGAATCAACAACACCTGCAGGACAGCAACCGCCACCAAGGTGAGGGCCAGGGGCACACTGGTCCGGGCGATGAGCGTGAAGTACACGACCACAAGGAGGCTGTCGATCGCTATCGCGAGCATTTGCCCGCTGAGCACGTCACGGACGAAGGATGTGCTGCCTGCCCGCACCAGAAGATCGCCGCCCCGTCGGGTCTGGAAGTACTTATAAGGCAAGGCGAGCAGGTGACTCATGAAGCGTCGCATCATCCTCAAGTCCATGACGGTCTGCAGCCACAACAAGAGTTCAGCCCGGGCCAAGAAACACAGGATGTGACACAGACCGAACAAGGCGATCATGAGAGCCAAGAATCCGACCAACCCTACATCACCAGACGGGATGAATTGATCAACAAAGAATCGGGTCAAAAATGCGGGAATAATCGCTAGGAGCACCAACACGAGAGAAGCCACGAAGAGCAGCAGGAGGGGAGCAAACCGGTGAGGGATGTAGCCCGCGACGAAGGCACCAATCGCAAACCGCTCGCCACGCTGGCGGCGGAACTCCGGCCCTGGTCGCGCGCTCAGCGCGATACCCGCGTAGCTTTTCTCAAAGGTGACCCACGACATCGTGCGTCGGCCCAACCCCGGGTCAACCACGTGTACCTTGTCCCCCATGATCCTCTCTAGGACGACGTAGTGGGCATCTTCCCAGTGCAGGACAAGCGGAAGGGGTAGCTCGGTAAGCTTGGCGGCCGGGGCTCGATAAGCATGGGTATCCATGCCCGCCGAACGCGCCAAGGCAACCAACGTCCGCAGGCTCGCGCCGTCACGCCCAATGTCAACGGTGTCACGAAGCGCGCGCAACGTGGTGCGGCATCCGTAGTGTGCCAGGACCATCGCGAGGCAAGCCAACCCGCACTCGGTCGCCGTCTGTTGACGGACCACCGGAACGCGGCCCCTCATGAGAGTAGTCCTGTGATCAGAGGCTTCGGTGGGAACCTGACGAGGACGATGCTCTCACGCGGCACGGCCACCTGCCCGCAGAGATCAGTAGTGAGGCTGACCTGGGTGGGAACGTCGGTCGTGTCCTGTGGCCCCGGGGCGATGATCCCGGAAGCCACCGACCCGGTCGTCGTGATTTCGACCGTCGTTCCCGCGGGCGCCTGGTTGACTGTGGTGAACCGCAGGGTCGCGGTGCTGGCGTCACACGTTTCCAGGATGGCGGTGCCCACAGGGGTGTAGCTGACGAACGTCGCGACGGCGAGCAGGACACCCAAAGTTGCTCCCGCAAGCGTGAGGACGCCCCAACGATACAGGCCGATAGCGGTGAGTGAAGGCATGTCACCACCCGTTGGTAAAGGAAGGCTCCAAGGCCAGTACGTCCGGCAACGCACCGCGTTCCGCAGCGTAGGCCAAGCCCCATCCGACCCCCGCCAAACCGGTCATGAGGCCTGGGGTGAACACACCACCGGGTACTCCACAGAGCCAGCGACCGTTTTCACCGGAGGCCAGGATGGCTCGCCATGCATCACCTTGAACGTCCCACCCTTCGATTCTGCTCAACACGAGAAGGTTACCAACGTCTCCGTGACAGATTGAGTGGTTGCCGATCCCGGTGACCACGTCCCTGCCCCCAAGACCAGTGTTTGCGAGGGCGGACGCCGCCAGCGACGCCTCCGTCCGTAGACGCTCCTGATCCAGCTGCCCGGCACCGATGTTACTCAGGAGCAGACGACCCAAGCCACCGCCACCCGCTCCGTGGCACCACGCTCGCATCGGACCACTGCGGTCCTGGGCCAGGTCACGTAGGTCAGCGGAGTCTCCGGACTGCGAATCAAAGTGTTTAGCCTCGTGTGACATCGCCCCTCGGACGAGATCCCACCACGACTCCTCCCCGGTCTTGCGGGCGTGGATGGCCAGCGCCAGCGCGATGCCCAAGGTTCCGTGCGAGAATCCGACCAAGGGCTCTCCCTGTGCCAACTCGCTCGCCCACGACGCACGCTCGTGGTCCCACAATGCGAGTTCCTTCAGTCGGGCGGCGGCCGCGTGAGCCAATTCCTCAGCTGCATTGCTGGGAGGTGAGGAATATGCGAGCAGCAATGCCCCGGCCGCTCCCGAGACGATGTCGGAGCAGCGCTCTTCCTTGACGAGCCGAGCCAAGGGGCTCAAAAGTGTGTTGGCGGCCGCCGACCAGTCAGGACGGCCGAGCAGGCCGGCTGCGTAGTTCAATGCGTAAATGGGCCCCCCGATCACGCCGAATGCACCGCAGTCGGTGCCTTTGATTCCGCCGTGGACACCCTTCTCATCGGCCAGTTTGCGCATCTGTCGTACCTGCCGGGCAACGAGGTCGAGCACACCGGTGGCGAAGGTGGAGATCTCCTCATCTCCGCTGACCTTGCCGATGGTGGCCAGCGCAAGAGCAATACCTGGGCTGCCGCTGTAGAGGTCCAGCGTCGCAGGGGAAAGCGTCCACCAACGCTCATCCACCAGATTGAGACCTATCCAACCGACATCGGCACCTCGCCGCACTGCCTTGTCCATCAAGGTGTGTCCGATGCGGCATGCGGCGCCCGTGAGCGTGTCGGTCGGGTAATCCTCCCCGGGGACAAGCGGGCTCTCCCAGCCAGGCCAGCGATCGTTCTCACCGTCAACCCGGGCTGCGATGAATGAATAGCGACACACCTCCGTCTGCTGCTCCAAGTCGGTCTCGTTCAACATCGTGAGACGTTGCCGTGCCGCTTCAACCGGGGCCTCACCGCCTTGGCCAATGAGCTTCCCGTCAGCACCGCGCAGGACTCCCGAACCAGCTTGAGTGACGAAGAAGGGGATATCTCCCTGAAGGAGATCTCTCATCTCGGCAGACATCATTCTCCTCCGGTTGGGATCACCTGGATGACCGTGCAGGAGCTTGCTCAGGAACATCGTGCGATCCAAACGGTCGCGCAGGAGCTCAGGGTGGTAGGATTTCAACAGCAGGCGTCCGTACAAGAAAGTTGGGCGTGCGATGAAACGGACGCTGCTCGAAGCCAAAAGCGGCAGCCAAACAGACAATGCTGCTTCCTTCTCGGCCGCGATCACCTGGTAGGCAGTGCGGAAACCCTCGGTGAATGGCTCGCCGCGCTCCACCAGATTGAAGGAGCTTCCATCCGCCGCAACGGGCGCGTTAGGTTGATCGGTCACAATGTGCCGCTGGGGCTCGATGTGCACTTCGTCCGTGCCGACGGCGACCAGGGTGGGGACCGACACAAGCCCCTCTTGGCCGCCATGCCCACCCATGGCGGAGACATCGACGACGTGTGACTGGTCGCCCTCGCGCATGAAAATGCGGTCCGGGAGGATCCCGATCTTGCGCACTGAGTCGGCGAGGAAGTCGTAGGCCACGTTGGTGAGGGTGTCCTCATCGCGGCTGGTATTGCCCTTGTGGAGCAGGGCTTCGAGGTCAATCAGAACCGGGTCGCTGCCTGATGCGGCCACGTTCTCGAAATGAAAGTCTGTCGCATGCAGGCAGTAGAGCAGGGCAGCAAACTTGCCCAGTCGATAGGAGAAGGCGTCTGCGCCGTCATCATCGGTGGTGATGCTGCTGTCCACGAACTCCACCCACGTGTGTGAGCCTTGACCCACGGGACGCAGCGCACGCAGAGGAAGGCGCGGGAGCCTCTCGTTCGTCCAGTCCACGATGGACGCGAATGCGGTGTCCAGATCCCCCGCGCGGGGCTTGTAGACGACGCGACCGGCGTCCGTGGTCACGATCGCGACGGTGCGGCCCTCGCAGTGCGAGTCGCCCGCGCCGAACTCCACGTCGGTGATCATCACAGTATCGGCACCGAGCAAATGGGCCAACTCAGCGCGATCGTCCCGGTAAGCTCGTAGGAAGTCGAGCCGCCGCTCCACCCAAAACATCAGACGGGTGGTGACGATGCGCGCCAACTCCACGTACTTGCTCAGCAACTCTTCGCGCACCTCCGGGTCGTGCAGGAGGTGGATAAAGCTCTCGTAGCGCTCCTCGGGAGTGTTACCAAAGAGTCGCCCCGCCGACTTCATCAGGTGGACCTCAAGGACCCCGGTGGGGGCAATGATTGGCGCAAGATCAGCTAACGGATGCTCCGAGAGTGTGGCATTCAGAGCCCCGCGAACGGCCTCGGCTGGCTCTGGCACCTCGTGCGTGAGCGCTTCCCCGCGCACCGCCAGTTCTTCCAGCGCGCCGTCAACCAACGGGCGCACCAGTTCAATCACGTCGAGCGGGGCTGATTTGGGCAGGTGCTGAGTGCGCTCACCCTGCTCCCAGAGTCGTTGGAAATGCAGATACCACTCGGGCGCAGGTCCTGTCTGCATGCGACGCGCCAAGGATGCGGGAGTTTCACCCAGAAGAGCGCGGAGACATGTGGAAGTGACCCCCAAAGGGGCGAGGACGGCGTCCACATCGTCCGCGCCACGGAGAGGAGGCAGTTGCATCCAGCGACTCCAGCGCTGTGCGCCGAGAGCGGCATCAATTTCGGTGGGTTCACCAAGGCGCTCCAAGAGGCCAGACGCAAGCCACCAAGGAAGACGGGGGACAGACATGCCAGATCGCTCCAGTTTGCTGTGGCGAGGGGTGGGGAAATCCTTGCGATCAGGACTTGGGCACCCAGATCCTGACGACCCGCGCGATTGCCACAAACAAAATCGCCACAACAGCCCCGATGGTGAGCGCCTTACTACCGAGGAAGACGTAGGACAAAACTCCGAACAGTGCGATCAGTATGAGTGCGACGGCAGTAGCTCTGTTGCTCATCAATGACTCCGATTCTGTGGGGGGTGAAGATGGGGGAGGGCGCCGCCCTCCCCCATCAGGGGTTAGCGCTTGCAGCCCGGGTGGGAGCAGACAAGACCACAAACTGTCCAGCCCGAATACCACGGGACGCACCAGCAGCAGCCGAAAGTGCCGACCAAACCAGTGCCAGCCGCACCGCTGGTCTCATCGAGTTCGATGTCAGACAGTTCAGTAAGGTCGATGAGGCCAGAGGGATGGTCCACGCCGGCCAGCAGGCCTTCAGAGGAGTTCATGTTCACGTCGTCGTTGCGCATGCTCGCTCACTTCCTTCCCGAGTGTGGTTCAGCAACACCCTCGGGTGCCCATCTGGCACGAACCACACAGGGTTCCGTCAGGCGAGCACTTCGTGGCGGTGAGCGCGATGGTAGCGGTCGCGATGGCGCACCACCATGTGGTGCCACCGTGGGTCATGTCGAGATCCATGTCGTCCGTGTCCAACTCGACAATTCCTGCCGGATTGTGGAGCAGGATCGCCGAATCTGAGCTGTTCATCGTGGTCCTTCCTTTCAAGGAGTTCCTAAAGAGGTCTTTAGTGTGTCATCTGCACTGCGCCATTTGCTGATGCTGCTACTGCTCTGGTGGAGTAGTAGCCTTATGTAGCACCTGCACTTGACGACGCAGTGCCGGACTATGAACATGAGCGCGTGATATGCTGGTGGCACTTCCAATGCCAGCGACATGCCCGTCAACTGGCTCACTATGAACCTCTCCGCGAGATGCGAGCTGCATCTCTTGGGAGAGAAAATATCCACGTTGAGGCGTCGAGTCCAGTTAACTTTTGGTCAAACCTCAATTTTGTGATATGCATGTCGCGAGCAGGCTTTTGGCTAGGTCATATACTAGAGATGTACCCGTAATGGTTCTGCCTGAAAGTTAGTGATGGAGGCTTGTTTGCGGGCAGTGTGTTGGCGACTGCTCCCCGCGGGATCCATATCACCCCCGTGTTTCGCCATCGTGTGGTCGCGCGCTTGCGCTGCAGTACAGGCCGTTCGGCTGTAAGGTTAGGCATGCCTGTCGGGAAGGGAAGGTCAGAGGAGTAGGCGATGGCGCGCCGTCTCACCGCCGGGCCACGCCACCCCCATCAACGGCACACCCCCAAAACGCAAACCCCCTGACGCGCGGCCCGGGCCGAAACCACTGCCCCACCCCTCCCGAGGTACGCGACGGATTCAGGTTTTGAGCAGCGCCGCGGTGAGGAAGTCGACTGAGCGTCGCACCTGGGCGGGAAGGTCCGCCATGGCGCTGCGACCGGTGGTGACCTTGACGATGTCCAGGTACAGCGCGGCGTAGATGGTGTGGGCGATGTCCTCGAGACCGGCCGACGGGTCTCGCGGTTTCGCCCGGTGGAGCAGCAACACCTGGAGAATGGCCTGCTCGACGCGCGAGACGCTGCTCGTGGCCTCCTCCCGGTGCTCGACGCTGTCGAACAGGGCCTCGCGTTCGTAGGCGAGCATGTTCTCGGGGTGGGTCATCGACTCCTCGACGAAAGGCCGCAGGATGGCGATGATCGACTCGGCCATCGCCCGCCCCTCCGTCGCCTCCGACAGGCCGGCCTCGATGCCCTCGGCGAAGCGACTGTTCA
>ERZ773049.1352-NODE-1352-length-14211-cov-2.181478_pt1 | contig 14211 bp, 10 predicted proteins | sample MGYA00580633_ERZ773049 | MGnify/ENA primary metagenome ERZ773049 (study PRJEB29015, sample SAMEA2737991) | human oral metagenome | biome: human oral; feature: human-associated habitat; material: dental | place: China | collected 2066 ... | reverse complement strand
CGACGCCAGCTAGCGTCGCATGCACGCCTGATTTTAGCACGCTCACCCAAAGGATAATGCCCAAAATCACGTAGCAAGCTTTTTTATTTACGCCGGCTAAATTTAAGGCTAAAAGCCCCAAAGTAGCCGCTGCGGCAACCATAAACGATACTGCCGAGAGATGTCCGCTGTAAAATATCGCCATTATCAAAATCGCACAAACGTCGTCGATGATAGAGAGCGTCACGAGGAAAATTTTAAGACTCGCCGGCACTCTTTTGCCAAGGATCATGATAAGCCCCAAGGCAAACGCCGTATCTGTCGCAGTCGGGATCGCCCAGCCTTTTAGCGCGAAGGCATCGGCGTGGTTAAACGCGTAAAAAACGAGCGCTGGCATGACTATGCCGCCGACCGCACCCACGATAGGCAGCACGATCTGAGCGGGATTTCGCATTTCGCCCTCGACTATCTCGCGCTTTAGCTCCAGCCCCAAAAGAAAGAAAAAAACCGCCATGAGCCCGTCGTTTACCCACAAAATGAGCGGCTTTTGCAGGCTAAATTCGCCAAAAACCACGCCCATGTTTATGCGTAAAAAGGAGTTGTAAAATTCGCTTAAAAAGCCGTTTTGAAATATTATCGCAAAAATCGCGGCAAGGATGAGCAAGATGCCCGAACTAGCCTCATTTTGGACGAAATTTTTAAAAGAGATATGTTTCAAATTTAACCTTGAAATAAAAATAGTGATAAATCCTAATAATTTTAGCGTTAAAGAGATAAATGCGTGATAAAAGAGAGACTTTTGCGGGCAAATTTGATATGGCTTATCAAGCTTGCCCGCATTTTAAACGTTACGAGCGCGGGACGGCGGCCTTGGTTAGTTTTGAAAATTTAACCCCTTTTAGTCCGCCCATTTTTTCTGAAAATTTCTCGATAGACCCTGCTTTGCCGCGCAGTATCAGAGTCTCTAGGCAGTTATCGTGATCCACGTGGACGTGAGTCGTGCAGGCGATATGCAGGTTCGCCTTGTGCTCGATGTCCATCATTTTCACGACGAGGTCGTTTTGGTGATGTAGGTAAATGAGCGTCAAAACGCCGATAAGATCCTCATCCGAGTCCTTCCAGCTGTCATTTACTATTTTTTCCCTAATCAGATCGCGAGTAAACTCGCTTCTCGAAGCATAGCCCTGAGCGCCTATTTTGTTGTCGAGTTCGTCTAATAACTGCTTTGGCAACGAGACGCTAAATCTTATGATGTTTTCCACTATCGCCTCCTTAAAGAAATTATTAGTTATTATACATCAGAAAACTTTAATTTAAATTAATGTAAGCGCGATCTGACCGATAGCTATACTCGAATCATTGGCGGTAAAATTTTTATTTATGTAATAATTCTTACCTTTTTGCTTAAGAATTAAAATTACATTTTCAAGCAGAGCTTTATTTTGAAATACTCCGCCTGCGAGCAAGACGTCGTTAGGCTGCGCGCAAGCTACGTCCGCTACGAGCTTTGCGAGCCCCTTTATAAAGCCCGTCGCAGCCGTTTTAGCGTCATCTTTTAAAGCTCTTTTAAAGGCCTCTTTAAAGCAAATTTTGTCACTACTGATTTCAAACTCGTAGCAAGCGTCTAAATTTGCGTCGTAGAGCGCTTCTAAGCTCATTCCCGCCTCGCCCTCGTAGCTGATGCTATCAAGCCCCAAGATCACCGCCGCAAACGCGTCAAATATGCGTCCAAGCGAGCTGGTTTTAACGCAGTTTATTTGCTTTTCGTGCAGGATTTTTAGATTTTTTAGCTTAGCGGGCTCAAATTTAGCCAAAAACGCCTCCGCCTCGCGCTCCAAATCGTATTTTAAAATCGCGGCATAAGCAATCTGCCAGATATTTTTCACGCTAGCTTCGCCGCCGATCAGCAAAATTTCGTCAAATTTACAAACCCGCTCGTACTCTTTGCCGCGCACTTTCATGATCTCTCCGCCCCATACGCTCCCGTCCGCGCCGTATCCCGTGCCGTCAAAGCAAAAGCCCAGATACTCGCGCTTTGCGTCCAAATCATTTTCTAAAATCACCGAAAGCAAATGCGCGTGATGGTGCTGGATTTGCGTGATTTTCGAGCCAAAATTTGCGGCATACTCGCGTGCCCATTTCAAATTTAAAAAATGCGGGTGCAAATCAGCCGCGATCTCATCAAATTTTAGCTCGTAAATCTCGCTAAAAAGCCGAATCAGCGCGCAAAACCGCTCATAGGTCGCGACGTTTTTTAGATCGCCGATATACGGGCTTATCATCAGCTCGCCGTCCTTAAATATCGCAAACTGATTTTTTAGCTCGGCTCCGACGGCTAAAATGGTCTTTTTGTTCTTAAATTTAGTGCGGATAAATTTGGGATGTACGCCGCGGCTCGTGCGGATAAAAACTGGCTCGCCGCCCGCTACAAACGCGATACTATCGTCGCTTGGCGAGTGTATCTCGCGGTCGTTATCTAGGTAAAAATCTATCACGCCGCCGAGCTTTTCTCGCAGGACTTTTTCCTCGTAGATGATGGGCTCGCCCGAGACATTGGCCGAGGTAGCGATAACGTCGCCCTCTAGGTACTCAAAAAGCAAAAGATGAACGCCCGTGTATGGCAAAAATATGCCGATTTTATTTAGCCCCGGTGCTAAATTTGAGGGAACCGGCGCATCAGATAAGCTTTGCAAAACGACGATCGGTTTTAAATTTGAGCTTAAAAGCCGCTCTTCTTCGGGCGAAATTTGAGCGTATTTTTTAACGCGCGCGAGGTCTTTACACATCACGGCAAATGGCTTTTTAGGCCGCTTTTTGCGCTCTCTGAGTAGCCCTACCGTGTCCTCCTCTAAGCGGCACATCAGATGAAAACCACCAAGCCCTTTGACAGCTAAAATTTTACCCTCATTTATGAGACGCGCGGCCTGCTTTGCACTTTCGTTATCCTGCGCTAAAACCCGCCCGAATTTATCTTTTAAAGCAAGCCTTGGCCCGCAGTTTGGGCAGGAGACGGGCTGGGCGTGATAGCGGCGATTTAGCGGATTTTTATATTCGCCCTCGCAAAATTCGCACATCTTAAACGCGTTCATCGTCGTGTTTGCGCGGTCGTAAGGCAGGGACTTGATGATAGAAAACCTCGGGCCACAGTTGGTGCAGTTGATAAAAGGATAGCGGTAGCGCGGGTCCGCTGGATCGTAAAACTCGCGCTCGCAGTCTGCGCAGAGGGCAAAATCAGGCAAGATGGGCGCGTGTTTTTTGGCTGATTTTGAGGCGACTATCTGAAAGTCGTCAAATTTCGCGCCCTCTAGCTCGGCTTTTCGCATCTCGTCGATACGAGCGAGATTAGGCAGCTCCTCGTGTAGCGCTTTTTCAAATTTTTCTATCTGCTCGCGTGGGCCGCAAAGCGTTAGTTTCACGCCCTCGTCGTCGTTGTAAATTTCGCCTGCTAGGCCGAATTTTAGGGCTAGATTATAAACGAAAGGGCGAAAACCCACACCTTGAACCAGGCCTGAAATTTCATATTTAAAACATCTCTTCAATCAAAAACTCTTTGCTAAATTTGGCGTTTAAACCTGTTTTTAGATACTTTAACGTCAAATTTGCAAGCGTTTTGTTCTCAAAAAGCGAGCCGCAAAGCAGCGCGTTTTGCACGCCAAAATCCTGCTTTAGCGAGTCTGAAAAATTGCTCAAAAAATACGCTAGCGACTCGGCGTATCCGTAGCTAAGCAGCCTTGCATCGACGCCAGCGAGCCTAAAGCTCATGCCGCTTCTAGCAAATTTAACGACGTCAAAATGCGTTTTGTTTAGCATTTTAAAATCTAGCCTAGGCCCTTTTGCGCCGTTAAAATCGCTCGCGTTTTGCAGTAAAATTTCGCCCGCTTTTTGCGTATCGCTATCAAATCCAAGCAGCGCTCCCGCCATACAAAACAGCCCGAAAAAGCCGTTTTGTACGCCAAGCTCGCCGTACGGCAGGCTAAAGTTTTCGCCGTAATTTTGAAGCAATCTCTCGCCGCCCTCCTCGCGCTTTATCTGCGCATAAAGCTCGTCAAAACTCGCGGGCAAGGCGAAATTTAAGACGTTAAAATCATCAAATTTGGGGTAAATTTTAACTTCATCGTCTTTAAACCTGCTTAAAAATATCCTAGCTATCCCGCCCTCTGCGTCAAATTCTTTTTTTGCGAGATTAAAAGCGGCTAGATTTTTATCTGCAGCGCCCTCTATCTGGCTCAAATTTTCGCGTGAATAATAAATCCTAGAGCCGCTAAAAATGTATCCATTTTCAAGCACCACGGCCTTAAACGGCGGCTTTTGCGCCTTTAAAGCGATAAAATTTACGCCCGCTTTAAAAAGCTTGTCGCAAAGCGCGTAGATGAAAATGTCTCTAGCCGCGCAGACGTCAAAAAACTTTGGCGAGCTCGGATGATTGCCGCGGTAGATCGCCGTCGTTTTTAGCGTAACGGCGGGCTTTTCGTAGCTTGCTAGGGCTACTTGTTCGGCTTCGTTTGCGATAAAAATTTTAGGTAAATTTTTAAGGTTTGTCGGCATTAAAAGATTAAAATTTGCGTTTAGTTCGGTGAAATTTGACGCTTCAAATTCGCCGCTAATATCTTTAAATTTAACGCTTTCGCCCGCGCTTAAATTTTTAAAAGCAAAATCCAAAAGCTCGCTAAAATTTGCCTTCGTCACGGGAGTAAATTTGCCGTCCCTAAAAACGCAAACATCGCTAAAAACGCCGTTTTCGCACTCTTTTAGCTCGCCTTTTAGGTAGGCGCTAACGACGCTTGGCGTGATGTTTGAGAGTGTATTTTGCGGTTCGCTCGTTTCAACGCCTGGTAAATTTTCGCTCGCGTAGACCTTTGAGCCGCGCAAAAATACGCTGTGAGGCAGCGCGCTAGCGAGCATATCCGAAAACGCCAAAAGCTCATCTTGCGAGCCATTAACATAAAGCGTCGTTAAGTCTCGCTGCTTTATAAGGCTAAAATTTAACCCGCTTTTTTGCGCGTAAAATTTAAGAAAAAACGCGAAATTTTCGCTCGCGCAGTCAAACTCGTAAGCTAAAATCATATCGCGCCCTTTTTTGAAAACTCTAAAGCGATGTCTGAAACGCTAAAATTTGCGATCTTTTCGTAGCTAAATCCAAGACGCGAAAGCTCGTTTAAAAGCGTCTTTTCCATCAAATTTACGCCTTTTATAGCATGCATGGAGAGCTCAAAGCTCATAGGCTCGATGCGCTTTGGCACGATACCTAAAATTTTCGTCCGCGGCAAATCGCCCGCAAGCTCCATTAGCCGCAAGGTTTCTAGCATCTCGACCTCGTGCGCGGAGCCGTTCCACGAGACGGCGGGCGGCATCTGCTCGTAACCGAAAAAATACACATCCCCCGTCTCGCCGCCCTCGGCGCTGATGCAGTCGGCGACTATCAAAACGTCCGAGCTAGCGATAAGGGGCGTTAGCGCCATAGCTAGAGTACCGCCGTCGATAAATTTGAGCTCCAAATTTGCGCTGTCGGCGTTAAATTTGGAGCCGTCGCTACGAGCGAGATCGCCGCTTAGATTTGAGTTCGCGCCATCCAAATTTGACGAGTCAAATTTATCGTCCAAATTTAAAACGGAGTCAAATTTAGCCGAGGGTTTAGGGCTAAATTTGTAGTTTCGATCCATCATTTTTACAAAATGCACCCCCACGCCCTCGTCGCCAAACATCACGTTGCCGATACCTAGCACCAAAACGCGCATCAGTGCTCGTCTTTTACGTATTTGTAGCCGCTTACGATGGCGTCCATAGCTCCGTTTTTGCCTTTTACGGCGTTAAATACCGCCATATACACGTGCGCCACGACAAAAACCATGATGATCCACATGCAGATGCGGTGTATCGTGCGGACGTTAGCTAGACCTCCCATGAGCTCCTCGCACTGCCTCATCGGCTCATAAAGCAGCCCGCCAAGCCCCTCGTGATAGACGTGGACATATAGCACGAGGCCCGTTAGGCAGATCAGAAAAAGCACCAGATAAAAGAAAAAATACGACGCAAACTGAAGCGGGTTATAAACGCCCTTTAGATGCGGATGCGGGCCCAAAAACAGGTAGTATTTTATCTGCGCTATCCAGACTTTTGGATTAAAAAAATCGACGATACTCACGACCTCTTTGCGGCTGTATTTGTCAAATATAAATAGGTAAAGCTTGAAAATAAAGCACGCTATCAGGACAAATCCCGCGATCTGATGAGCCGCGCGCCACTTGGCGTTCATAAACAGCACGGGCTGGGTCGTGACCTCGGGGCTAACGAAAACATACGATATATAGTATCCGCTCACCACCAAAAAGGTGATGGCAAAAAACCTGATCCAGTGCGTCGCTCTAAGCCCGATGGAAAATTCATACTCGCTTTTGCGGTCAAATTTATGCTCGCTCATAGCCGCTCCTTTCACAAATTCGGATTGATTTTGTATTCGCCCAGCTGCGTGCCGCGCGCATCCATCACGTGCACGGCGCATGCGATACAAGGATCGTACGAATGGATCTTGCGTATGATCTCAAGCGGCTTGGTTAGATCGGCGATCTTTAGCCCGATGAGGCACTCCTCGTAGCTTCCGCGTACGTTTGCGGCGTCTTTTGGCGAGGCGTTCCACGTGCTAGGCACGACTGCTTGCCAGTTGGTTATCACGCCGTCTTTTATACGGCACCAGTGACTGAGCGCGCCGCGAGGAGCATTGCCTTGGAAATTTCCTTTATACTCTTTACCGTTATCTATGACGTATTTCGCGCAGGTTTCTTGATCGGTTTTTAGATTTTCTACCAAGCTATTAAAGGCGGTTAGTCCGTGATCGGCTACTAGTTTGGCCTCTAGCATCCTGGTTGCGGTTCTACCCAGCGTAGAAAATACCGCCTCGAGTGGAAGCCCCGTATCTTTTAAAAATTTATCGACGATTTTTACCACGCGCTCGTTGCCTTTGGCGTAGTTTATCACGATGCTTGCTACCGGGCCCACCTGCATCGGTTTGCCGTCGTAGCGAGGAGCTTTGATCCAGCTATATTTGCCCTTTTCGTCAAAGACTTTAGTATCTACCTCTTTGCCGTGGCCATCTAAGGTTTTCATATCTTTTAGGCCGGTGTAGTTTGGCTCGGTTTCTCCATCGTACGGATGCAGCGGGGCCGGGTTTTTATACCATGCGCGAGTGGCTTCCTCGGTGATCTTATCGCCGTCTACTTCGTAAACCTTGCTGATATCGCCGTTTATGATAGCGCCGCCTTGGATCAGATACTCGTTTCTGCCGACTAAAAACTCGTCGTAAGCGAACAAATTTGACACGCCGACGTCTTTTAGCACGCTAGGCTCGCTACCGTAGGCTTTGGCAGCCATGACGAGATCGGGATAATACGCCCTGTTAATAAAATCGGCCGTTTCTTGAAATTTGGTTAGATATTCGCCTAGTCTTGCAGGATCTAGCAAGTCCATGACGCAGGTCACGCCGCCTACGGTTAGGCTTTGCGGGTGCGGGTTTTTGGAGCCAAATATCGCCATCATCTGCGCTACCGTTCTTTGTATCCTTAGGCACTCTAAATAGTGCGAAAGCACGATCAAATTTTGCTCAGGCGTAAATTTATAGGTCGGATGTCCCCAGTACGCGTTTGCAAAAGGTCCTAAATTTCCTTTTTTTACGAAGGCTTCGACGCGCTCTTTTACCTCTTTTAGCTTATCTGCGCCGGTCGCGTAAGGCGTGTCGCAGTATTTAAACGCCTCGTCGCTAGCCTTGTGCACGTCCGCGCTTAGAGCTGAGACCACGTCCGCCCAGTCAAGACCGTGAAGCTGATAAAAATGCACTACGTGATCGTGCATATAAAGGGCGTTATTCATCAGCGTGCGCGTTAGCTGCGCGTTTAGCGGAGGGACTATGCCTAGCGCGTTCTCGACGGCCATGATGCCCGCGCGGTAGTGCGAAAACGTACAAACTCCGCAAATCCTCTGCATGAAAAATCCAGCATCCCTCGGATCTCGCCCCTTTACAACCTGCTCTATGCCGCGCCAAAGCGTCGAGCCCGAGTAGGCCTCTTTCACTACATTATTTTCATCTACGACGACCTCTATGCGCAGGTGGCCTTCTATCCTGGTTATCGGGTCTATTACTATTCTTTGCTCGCTCATTTTTACGCCTCCTCTTTGTCTTTAGCAAAAATGCTTATCGCGGCGTGCGCTGCTATACCGATACCTGCGAGCGCCAGCACTCCGATGCCGATTTTATCGCTGACGTTATCGGCGCCTAGACCCAAAACCGTGTTAAACAGCCTATCGGCCATCGGCTCCTCAAAAGGCCCCATCGTATCCCAAAAATCAGGCTCCGAGCAACCTATACAGCCGTGACCCGCCTGCACCGGCCAGCTGGTGTGCTGATTAAACCTCTCGCGGGAGCAGTTATTAAACGTATATGGGCCTTTGCAGCCGACTTTATAGAGGCAGTAGCCGTTTTTTGCGCCCTCGTCGCCAAAGGTCTGCACGAACTCGCCCGCGTCAAACCTACCGCGTCTTTCGCAAAGATCGTGGATCCTAAGCCCGTAAGCCCACTTCGGACGGTTAAATACGTCAAGTGCGGGCAAAGTACCGAAAAGTATGTAGTGAAGGACGTTGCCCACGATATTTTTCTCGCTCGGAGGACAGCCCGGGACGTTTATGACCGGTTTTGAGGTTACTTTTGATAGACCGACGGAATTTGACGGATTTGGCTTTGCCGCTTGTATACCGCCGAAGCTCGAACAGGTGCCGATAGCAAATATCGCCGCGGCGTTTTCGCTCGCGTGCTTTGCGTGATGAAGTCCGCTAAGACCCAAAGGACCGACGGTTAGATAGTTTTCCGTATCGCCCGTAGGTATGCCGCCCTCGACTAGCAGGATGTATCTGTCTTTGTATTTTTCGATCGCGCTTTCTAGGTTTTCCTCAGCCTGCCAGCCTGCCGCAGCCATCACGGTTTCGTGGTACTCGAGGCTGATGTAGTCAAAAATCAAGCTATCTATACTTGGCGCATCGGTACGCAGCAAGCTCTCGCTGCATCCCGTACACTCGGCCATATGTAGCCATATCACGGGCAATCTATCGCTAAGCTCGGCGGCTCTAGCCACGGTTGGCGCCATCGACGCAGGCAGCGCCATAAACGCCGTCATCGCGCCCGCCCATTTCATAAAATCGCGCCTGCTAAATCCGCTTTTCTTCAAAGCTTCGCCGATCGATCCGTTTTTTAGGGTCGGAAGCGCGGCAAGCACGTTAAGCCTCTCGTTTATCCTAACTAGGACGTCATCTTTCATGCTCTCTCCTTGGGTGAAATTTGCATTTTGACATATTTGATAAAAGAGTAAATTTGTCTTTAATTATTATCAAATAGCTTTAAATATTGAAATATTACAACTAAAAATTAAAATTCTATATTTAGTAAGAGTATTAGTTTTTATGATTAAGTATATTATTATTTTAGTGTTATTTTTGCGAGAAAAGTCCTAAAAATAATTAAAGTATAAAAAGATAGATTTAATAAATTGTTTTTACATTTTGATATTTTAAAATCAAAATCGCACTATTTCTTAAATCGGTTTCAAGGCTTTAAAATTTGAAATGCAAATTTACGGCGTCAAATTTTACTCTGGCCGCCTTGCATTTCTAAAATTCGCGCGCTTATTTGCATTATCTGCGCAAACACCGCTCCCTTTTGCGTCTCGAGCGAGGCCGCCATATCCTTTGCGTATGGATTTTTGCTCGCTTTTATTCGCTTTATCGCGGCTTCAAGCTCTTTTAGCCGTTTTTGTAGTTTTTCTAGCTGTTTTTTTAGGATATCGGCGCTGCTTTCGCCCTCGTTTGCGCCGCTAGGCAAATTTGACGCGCCGCGCAAGATATCGCCCCTATCGCCGCTTTTTAAATTTAGCGCGCCCGCGTTTAAATTTACCGCGCTAGTCGCTGCAGAGCTTTTGCCCACGCTCATCAAATTCGAGTTTAAATTTATGTTTAGTTTTACATCCATCGCCGCGCCTTTAAATTTAAAAGTATATCGGCAAATTTGAGTAAAATTTAAGGCGCAACCGTAAATTTTACTCTCAAATTTATGGATTTTAAAGAAGGCTCGGCAAAATCGCCCAAATCTCACCGAGCCCAAAAAGTCAAGCGACTAAAATTTATTCCTTCGGCGCGATCATATCCTCAGGCACCACCCACGCGTCAAATTCCTCGGCGGTCAGTATGCCTGATTTTATCGCCTCCTCGCGCAGCGTCGTGCCGTTATGATGCGCGGTTTTCGCGATTTTGGCGGCATTTGCATAGCCGATGTGCGGATTTAGCGCGGTTACGAGCATTAGGCTCTCGTGCAGCAGTTTGTCGATTTTCGCGGCGTTTGCCGTGATGCCGCAAGCGCAGTGTTTATCAAAGCTGTTCATCGCGTCGCTTAGCAGGCGGATGCTTTGGATGAGGTTGTACGTAAGCACCGGCTTAAAGACGTTTAGCTCGAAGTTTCCTTGGCTTGCGGCGACAGAGATCGCGACGTGGTTGCCCATCACCTGCGCCGCTACCATCGTGACGGCTTCGCACTGCGTCGGATTTACCTTGCCCGGCATTATCGAGCTTCCAGGCTCGTTTTCGGGGATGTTTATCTCGCCGATACCGCATCTTGGCCCGCTTGCTAACCAGCGCACGTCGTTTGCGATCTTCATCAAATTTGCCGCCAGACCGTTTAGCGCGCCGCTTAAAAACACCTCGGCGTCGTGGCTGGTTAGGCCGTGAAATTTATTCGGATGGGATTTAAATTTAAACGCCGTGCCCGTTAGCGCGTTTAGCTCGTCGCTTACCATCTCGCTAAATTTCGGGTGCGAGTTTAGCCCCGTGCCCACCGCGGTGCCGCCGATAGCAAGCTCCTGCAAAAACGGCATAGTAGCGAGAATCTGCGCCTTGCTCGCCTTTAGCATATGCGCGTAGCCGCTAAATTCCTGTCCGAGCGTGAGCGGCGTGGCGTCTTGCAGGTGAGTGCGGCCGATCTTTACGATCCTCGCAAACTCGGCGGTCTTTTTATCCAGCGTCGCTTCAAGCTTTTCTATCGCTGGCAGCAGCTTTTTTTGCAGCTCGAGCACAAAGGCTATTCGCATCGCCGTAGGATAGGTGTCGTTTGAGCTCTGGCCTTTATTTACGTGATCGTTTGGATGCACGAACTTCGCGTCTTTAGGATCAAGTGCCGCTTTATCGCGGAAATTTAGCCCTAAAATTTCCATCGCGCGGTTTGAAACGACCTCGTTTAAATTCATATTCGACTGCGTGCCCGAGCCCGTCTGCCACACTACTAGAGGGAAATTTCCATCCAGCTTGCCGTTTAAAATTTCATCGCACGCCTGCGCTATCGCCTCGGTGCGAGGCTCGTCTAGGCGGCCTAGCTTGCGATTAACCAGCGCGCACGCCTTTTTTAGATAGGCAAAACCCTCTATGACCTCTCTTGGCATCGTCTCCAGTCCCACTCCGATCTCGAAATTTTCGCGGCTACGCTGCGTTTGCGCTCCCCAATATTTTTCATTTGGAACCTTCACCTCGCCCATTGTGTCTTTTTCTATTCTATATTCCATGTCTTTATCTCCTTTGCTTAGATTGGTATTTGAAATTATATATCAATTATCATAAATTTAATCTTTCGAGATTTTACGCGCAAATTCGATATAATCGCGAAATGAAAATAGTTTTAGCTAAATTTATCAAATACTTCGCCGCAGTCGCCCTGCTTTGCTTCGTAGCTTTTTTGGCGCTTGACTTTGCCTATCCGCTCGACGTCAAAGCGCTAAAGCGGGAAAATTCGTTCATACTTTTTGATAAAAACGGCCAGATCGTCGCCCTTCGGCCTAGCAGCGACGAAATTTGGAGATTTGAGGCTAAAAGCATACCGCAGACGCTAAAAGATAGCGTTATTTTATTTGAGGATAAATTTTTCTACTACCACATCGGCGTAAATCCATTCGCCATGATTCGCGCGACCGCGCACAACCTCACGCACAAAAACCGTATCGGCGCCTCTACGATCACGATGCAAGTCGCGCGCATGATGAAGCGAGAGGAGCGCACCTACGCGAATAAATTTAAAGAAATCTTTACCGCGCTTCAGCTTGAGTGGCACTATAGCAAGGACGAGATTTTAAATTTTTATTTTAATCTCGCTCCCTACGGCGGAAACATCGAGGGTGCGGCGGCTGCGGCGAGGTTTTATTTCGGTAAAGAGCTTAGCGAGCTTAGTATCGCCGAGTGCGCACTTTTAAGCACGATCCCAAAAAATCCAAACGCCAACCGCCTAGATAAAAAATCAAATATCAACGCGCTAAAAAACCGCGCTATTAAACTACTTTATAAAGCCGGCGCGATAGATAAAAGCGCCTTTACTAGAGCGCAAAGAGAGCCTTTTAAAAACAAACGCTATGACGCCGTTTATAAGGCCAGACACTACGCCGCGCAAGCTCTAAAAAACGGCGTTACGCACTCGAATTTAGATCTAAATTTGCAAATTTTACTCGAAAACGCGATAAAAAATACCGCAGCCTCGCTAAAATCAAAAGACGCCTACAATGCCGCAGGGATAATAATCGACAACAAAAATATGAGCGTAGTCGCATACGTGGGCTCGCACGACTGGCACGCTCCGCAGGGGCAAAACGACGGCGTAACGATGAGTAGAAACGTGGGCTCGACGCTAAAGCCATTTATATTTTCGCTAGGACTCGACGAGGGTTTCATCACGCCAAAAAGCCAGATGATAGATACTGAAATTTTCCTCGGAGAGTACGTGCCTAAAAACTACGACAGCAGGTTTTTCGGTATCATCTCGGCAACCGAGGCGCTGGCGCTTAGCCTAAATATCCCGGCCGTTAGTCTAAACAACAAACTAGGCGAAAACTCTCTTTACGAGCTGCTTTCACGCGTGCATTTGGTGAGTTATTCAAAGGAATTTTACGCCGACAGTATCGCGCTTGGAAGTGCGGAAATGAGCCTGCTAAGCTTAGCTCATCTCTACACTATCTACGCAAACGGCGGCGAGCTAAAACCGCTGGAAGCGGCCGGCAAGACGATACTAGGCTACGGACGGCTAATCAGCCCGCAAAGCGCGTATCTAACCTCAAAAATGCTCTCAAGCGCGTCAAGAAGCTACCTGGGCGTCGCGTGGCAATACGCAAAAGACACGCCTCAAATCGCCTTTAAAACCGGCACTAGCTACGGCTCGCGCGACATCTATACGATCGGAGTAAATAACGACTACACGGTTGCGGTGTGGTTTGGCAACTTTAACGGCAAAAAGACGCAAAATTTAAGCGGATTTAGCGACGCGTCTCGCACGGTTTTTGACGTCTTTAAGCTGCTGGCTCAAAAGCAAAAACTGTCTTTCATGAGCGCGCCAGGCGGCCTAGAGTCCAAAAAAACATGCCTTGACGCGTTTAAATTTAAAGAGTGTAGAGACGAGGAGGATGACTGGCTGATAGAGGGCGTTGCACTAAAAGATATCTGCGAGAGTATCAGGGGCGACGAGGTAGGATTTTTACTCAAAAACGGCGCGATTACTCAAGAAGATATCAAAGAAAGTCCTTGTTACTATAAATTTAAAAGCTATAAACCTCTCGTTGCAACGCCGTCAAATAATCAAATTCTACTAAGCGATGAAAATTTAACTAAAGTTATGCTAAAATGCTACGCTTATATCGGCGATGAGATATATCTCAAGATAGACGAAAACGAGTGGGAAAAAGTAAAAAACGCTAGCGAAAATACGTTAAATTTAACGCAAGGCAAACACAAGCTCGGATGTCTGGATGAAAACTCGAATTTAAACGAAATCAATATAGAAATAAGGAGATTTTAATGAACTATAAACTCATGGGCTTAAGTCTAAGTTGCGTTTTGGCGGCAAATTTAAGCGCCTTTACGCTTGAGGGCGGAAGCAAAATTTTAGAAGGAGGTGCGGTAAGCCTAGGCGTAGAATACGCGCAAAAAGACGAGTCTTTAATCGGCAAAGTAACGCACAAAAAGATAATCGAGTGTTCGCCCGAAATCAGCGGCGCCTTTGAATACGGCTCGGACTCTATCTTGTTTTATCCAAAAAAACCGCTGGCAAAGGGCGTAAGCTACTCGTGCAAAAAAGGCGAAAGCAAGGTTAAAATTTACGGCGGAGATTTTGAGCTCTCGGGCATAACCGAATACGCCAAAGATACCTTTTTAGCGGTATTTAACGACGAGGTT
>ERZ773049.1350-NODE-1350-length-14224-cov-4.765121_pt1 | contig 14224 bp, 16 predicted proteins | sample MGYA00580633_ERZ773049 | MGnify/ENA primary metagenome ERZ773049 (study PRJEB29015, sample SAMEA2737991) | human oral metagenome | biome: human oral; feature: human-associated habitat; material: dental | place: China | collected 2066 ... | reverse complement strand
TTAGGGTGCCCGGTCAGGCGGCGCAACACCGTATGAGGCTTTCGGTGGATGGCTAACATCGCCGAAGCGTGGGAGTACCGCAGCGCGGACGACTGGGCGCACTACCGCACCTGGTGCGACACCGCCGTCGGCGTCCTGCCCGCCTTTGACGCCCATTTCCACGACCGCCCCTTTGACTACAGCGGCTGGGAAGGCGTCAACGACGAACTGCGTTGAACACCGCCCCACCGATGCCATTAGTGAGGCTTTCAGTGGATGGCTATAAACCATAAACAGCCCATTAAAAAACCGCCCCGGAGGGCGGTTTTTTTCGTGGATGCCGGATTATTTGATCAGGCTGGCGAAGTAGGTCAGGGTGCGAATGAGCTGGTTGGTGTAGCTCATTTCGTTGTCATACCAGGCGACGGTTTTGACCAGTTGTTTGTCGCCGACGGTCATGACGCGGGTTTGGGTGGCGTCAAACAGCGAGCCTTCGCTCAGGCCGATGATGTCGGAGGAGACCAGCTCTTCTTCGGTGTAGCCGAAGGATTCGTTGGCAGCGGCTTTCATCGCGGCGTTGACTTCTTCGGCGGTCACTTTTTTCTCAAGGATGGTGACCAGTTCGGTCAAAGAGCCGGTGACAACCGGTACGCGCTGGGCGGCGCCGTCGAGTTTGCCGTTCAGTTCGGGGATAACGAGACCGATGGCTTTGGCTGCGCCGGTGCTGTTCGGCACGATGTTGGCGGCAGCAGCGCGGGCGCGGCGTTTGTCGCCTTTGCGGTGCGGAGCATCGAGCGTCATTTGGTCGCCGGTGTAGGCGTGGATGGTGGTCATCAGGCCTTGAACGACGCCGAATTTGTCTTGCAGGACTTTCGCCATCGGGGCGAGGCAGTTGGTGGTGCAGGAGGCGCCGGAGATGACGGTTTCGCTGCCGTCCAGGATTTTGTGGTTGACGTTGTAAACGATGGTTTTGATGTCGTTGCCGCCCGGTGCGGAGATAACGACTTTTTTCGCGCCAGCCTTGATGTGTTTTTCGGCTTTTTCTTTGCTGGTGAAGAAGCCGGTGCATTCGAGAACGACGTCAACGCCCAGTTGTCCCCACGGCAACTCTTCCGGGTTGGCATTGGAGAGGACTTTGATTTCTTTGCCGTTTACGACGAGGTTATCGCCTTTCAGTTCGGCGGTGCCGTGGAAGCGGCCTTGTGCGGTGTCGTATTTGAAGAGGTGCAGCAGCATATCCGCCGGGGTGAGGTCGTTGACGGCAACGACTTCAACGCCTTTGGCCTTGTCCATTTGACGCAGGGCAAGGCGGCCGATGCGACCGAATCCGTTAATGGCTACTTTGATGCTCATAGGTTCACTCCTGGAGTTGTGGGTTGAAAAGCGGCGCGATTATAGCACGGCGGCGGGAGATGCGCCCGTTTCGTTACTTTATCGGGGTTGGGTTATTTGCCGCATCCGCAACGGTTGCGGCGGTTTCGCCGTTGTCAAAAACGAGCGTTTTTTCCGGCCAGCGCAGGGCGGCGAGGCGGTAGGCGGAATGTTCGGGTGCGGTGTCGCTCGCGCGGTCACGCCAGCGGGCGCCAACGGCGTAGTCGCAGCAGAAGACGTTATGGTGCGCGCCATGCCAATGATTGGGCGGGAAGGGAAAGAGCGGGTTGGTTTCGTCCCTCCAGCGGCGCCAGTAATGGCCGATGATGACGGCGGTATCGTCGCGGTAGTCGTTCCACCAGGCGGCGCGTTTGACGAAGCGCCAGCGTCCGCCCGCGTAAAACGGCGCGGCGGCGAGGGTTTCTGCGCCGCAGGTGAGAACGCGCACCGGGTTGCCACGGCTGTAGTAAATGTCGCGTGCGGCGGTGGCAGGACGGAAGGCGGGCGGGCGCGCCGGGTCGTCGGGGGCGTCCGCGTGGCGTGTTTCTTCCTGCCAGGCGGCGTACCACGGCTGCGCTGGGGCGTGGTCGTCCAGCACGCTTTCCCATAGGCGGTGTTGGGCGATGAGGTCATCCGTGGCCGCCGCTTGCAGGCGGGCGACGGCGTCGCTGTCCCAGGCGGCGTGGACGATGCGCAGGTCGTCGCGTTGCAAGATGAGCGGTTGGCTGTTGAGGAAGGCGACGAGCGCCGCTTTGCGCGCGGCGGGGTAGTGCTGCCACGGCGCATAGGTGGCGGCATCGCGTGCGGCGCGGGCGTCAAAGTACCAGCCGGAGCCGTCTTTGGCGTCGTCCAGCAGCAGGTTGATTTCGTGGTTGCCGAGGATGCTCTGCACGTTGCCGCAGGCGTGTGCGTGCTGGTACCAGTCGAGCACGGCGGGCGTATCCGGGCCGCGGTCCACGAGGTCACCGAGGAGGATGAGGTGACGGTCTTGCGGATGCGCGCCGTTTTCGTCGTAGCCGAGGTGGTGCAGCAGCGCTTGCAGCGCATCGTACTGGCCGTGAATGTCGCCGATGATGTCAAGCGCGCCCGCGGGGAGAGTTTGGATGAGGGGCATGGTGGCAGGCGGGTTGTGGGGATGTGAAAAAGGCGGGTTACCCCGCCTTGTTTTTAGCCTTGCAGCCCTTGCGCCAGTGCGGCGCAAATGTCGTCCGCGTCTTCGAGGCCGACGGAGAGGCGGATGGCGCCGTCGCCGAGGCCGATGCGCGCTTTTTCTTCGCTGTCCACGCGGGCGTGGGTGGTGGTGTCGGGGTGGGTGATGATGGTGCGGGCGTCGCCGAGGTTGCCGGTGTTGGACAGCCAGTCGCAGTGGTCGATGAGGTGCCAGGCTGCGTCTTTGCCGCCTTTGAGGTCAAAGCTGACCATGCCGCCGAAGCCGCCGTGCATTTGTTTGGCGGCGAGGGCGTGCTGCGGGTGGTTTTCGAGGCCGGGGTAGTACACGCGGGCGACGGCGGGCTGTGCTTCGAGCCAGCGCGCGACGTGCAGCGCGTTTTTGCTGTGTTCGCGCACGCGCAGGGCGAGGGTCTCCAGGCTTTTCAGGTAGAGCCACGCTTCAAAGGCGCCGAGGCCGGTGCCGATGCCGCGCATCAGTTGGTAGAGCGCGGTGCCGTCTGCTTCGTTTTTGCTGATGATGACGCCGCCGAGCGCGCGGCCCTGGCCGTCGATGTATTTGGTGGCGGAATGCACGCTGTAGTCCGCGCCGAGCTCAAGCGGGCGTTGCAGTACCGGGGTGGCGAAGCAGTTGTCCACCGCCAGTTTGGCGCCGCCTTTGTGGGCAATGTCGGCAATGGCGGCGATGTCGCCGATGGCGAGCAGCGGGTTGGACGGGCTTTCGAGGAACAGGAGGCGGGTGTTGGGCCGCATCGCCGCGCGCCAGCCGTCGAGGTCGGTGAGGTTTACCAGGGTGGTTTCGATGCCGAGTTTGGCGAGGGTTTTAGTGAAGAGGTTGAGAATGGAGCCGAAGCAGTTGCGCGAGCAGACGACGTGGTCGCCCGCTTCCAGCGAGGCAAGCGCAAGCGTCAGGACGGCGCTCATGCCGGTGGAGGTGGCGGTGCCGCGCGCGCCGCCTTCGAGGTCGGCCATGCGTTCTTCAAAGGCCTGCACGGTGGGGTTGCCGAAGCGGCTGTACTGGAAGGCCTGTTCGCGTTCGGCAAAGATGTCGGCGGCCTGGGCGGCGCTTTCAAAGGTGAAGGAGGAGGTGAGGTGCAGCGCGGGCGAGTGTTCGCGGTACTGGCTGCGGTAGTGGCTGCCGCGGATGGCGCGGGTGGCGAAGGCTTTTTTGTGGCTCATGGTAGGCTCCGTGAAGGTTGGGGAATGGGGTGAAGGGGCTTGTAAACGGCGTTTAGTGCCAGAAATCTGTTGTGGCGGCGAGGATGTCCGCAGTCGGCGTGATGGTTGCCTGCACGATGTTTTGTCCGGTTTTTTTCAGGTAGTGCTGCACCAGGTGGTAGCCGCAGGCGTAGCCCGCCGCGTAGGGCAGTCCGACCGGTTCTTGTCCCTGTAAGGCGGCGATTTCGTCGCCGTAGAGGTAGGGCATCATTTTTTGCATCCCGGTCAGGGCGAGTTTTTCGTGGAATACGGGTTTGAGGGTTTGCAGCTGGGTGGTATTGGTCGCTGTAACCCAGGCGCCGAGGTATTCCGCGCCAAAGAGGTGTTCGGTAAGGCTTTCTGCCAGTCCTTCGCTGATAATCCAGTCGGCAAGGTTGGTTTTTTCCGGCTGCCATTTGATGTGCTGGAAGCGCACGTTGTGGCTGCTTTCGTGGGCGATGGCGGCGGGCAGGCGCGACAGGGTGTAGGGGTTGGGTATGAGCGACAGCATGATGTAGCCGGGGATGCCGCCGTCGCCGCTGTAGCCGTTGCCCAGTTGTAAGACGCGGCTTTCCGTTTTGCCGATGAGGATGGTGAAGCGGTAGTGGGTAATTTCCAGGGTGATGCCCGCCCGGGTAAACAGGGAAAGGCTGCGCGCGAGGGTCTCTTCGCATTGTTGCCATAGGGTGTCGTCGCTGATGGCGACAATGGCGTCGCGGTCTGCGTCGCCGAGTTCTTGTGGCATACGGTGTACCCAGCCGAGCAGCATCATGGCGTCGAAGCCGTGGGGTTGTTTGGCTTCAAAGGGGATTTGTTGTTGCCAGAATTTTTGTTTGAAGGGGTGCAGGAGGTGTTCGCGGAAGTAGGCGTCTCTTGCGGCGTTCGGCAGGGTGAGTAGTGTCTGGTAGATTTTGTCGGAACGGACGGGTTCGATGTTCATTTGCAGGGCGGTGGTTATCGGCGTGTGCGCCAAGACGGGGTTATTTGACAGCGAGGTTTGTCAGCACCCCTGCCGCTCCTCCACAGGAGGGGCGGAAATTTTTAACGGGAGCTTGCGCTCCCGTTGTCTGGTTATTGGGTGGATTCGAGGCCGTTCAGGGTGGGTTCTTCGACGCCGCCAGTGGTCTGTGCCGGGACGGCGTGCAGCACGCCGGTGTTTTCGTCCACAACCGGGCGGGCGGCAGCGTTGGTGTTATTGGCCGTGCGTGCGGGCTTTTTTTCGCCGCTCAGGCTGTTTTCGATCCATTCGCGCGCTTTGGGCGAGAGTTGTTCGTAGCCCCAGGTTGCCATGCTTTCAAAGTACGGCGCAAGCTGCGATTCTTTCCACATCGGCAGTTTGTCCGGGGTGCCGACCATGAATTTGAGGGCGAAGACGACCAGTGCGCCGATGAGTATGCCGCGCACGGTGCCGAGGATGAGGCCGAGCAGGCGGTCGAGGAAGCCGAGGCCGGTCGCTTTCAGCACTTGCGAGATGAGCAGGTTGACCACGCCGATGAGGAAGAGTACGCCGATGAAGATGCCGCCGAAGGCCGCGACGTAGGCGATGTATTTGTCTGGCAGGAATTTGCTGACGTAGGTTTCGGCAACAGGCTGGGCGAACATCCAGGCGGCGTAGAGGGCGACGCCCCAGGCGATGAGCGAGAGGATTTCTTTGAGGAAGCCGCGCATCAGGCCGACCAGTGCCGAGATGACGAGCGCGCCGCCGAGGGCGATGTCAATCCAGTTGAGGGTTTCGAGGTTCATGTGTGGGTATTCTCCGTGTGGGTTTAGGGGTTAGCGGGTGACCTGGCGGGCGTTGATGCCCATTTTGCCGAGGATGTCGATGTAGGGGTTGACGTCCGCCGCCGACAGCGGACCGACGAAGACGCGGTGGACGCTTTTGCCGTTGACTTGTGCCAGTTCGGTATCCACCGGCCAGCCGCGTTTTTGCAGTTGTGCCATCAGGTTTTCGGCGTTTTCCTGGCTGCTGAAGGCGCCGGCCTGTACCCAGGAGCCGCCTTTGCGCGGTTTGGCTTTTTCGGGTGGTGCGGCGGCAGCGGGGGCGCTGTCTTCGGCGGGCGGGGCGGTGTTTTTGGCGACGGTTTTTTGGTTGGCGGCGATTTGGGCGGCTTCGCGCGCTTTGGCCTTGTCCGAACCGGGGTTGCTGAGTACGGGCTGCGGCGTGCTGTTGTCGTCGTTCAGGGATTCGAGGGCGAAGGCGGGCTGTGGTGGCGCGGTGTCGGCGGGCGGCGCGACCGGCGGCAGCGGCGCGGGGGTGATGGTCTGGCTTTCGCCGTTTACTTCGAGCGAGATGTCCTGTTGCAGCGCGGGCGGGATTTCCGGCGTGAACCAACCGTCGAAGATGACAAGGCCGAGGACGAGCGCGATGAGCAGGCCTATCAGGCGGAGCGTCCATTTGTTCATGTGTGTTTCTCCAGTACGGCGGCGACGGTCACGAAGGAGCCGAAGACGACCACGGTGTCTTCTGCGCGCGCCAGCGTGCAGGCTTGTTGGCAGGCGGTGTTAATGTCTTCGCATGATAGCAATTTTTCCGCGGCGATGCCTGCCTCGCGCGCGTGTGCGGCCAGCGTCGCCACGTCTGTTCCGCGCACGCCGGGCAGGCCGGTGAGTATCCATTGGTCGATTTCCGGGGCGAGGTGGCGGTAGATGGCGTGGTGGTCTTTGTCGCGCAGCATCCCGCACAGCGCGATGAAGCGGCCGTGGCGAGGCATATCGTGCAGCCAGGCGGCGAGGACTTCGGCGCTGTCGGCGTTGTGGGCGACGTCAAACAGCCAGCGCGGTTCGCCCGCGATTTGCATCAGCCGCGCCGGGTTTTGCGTGTGTATGACGGCATGGGCGACGCGGGCGGCATCCAGGCGCAGCCACGGGGCGAGGGCGGCGAGCGCGGCGGCAAGGTGGCCGTATTGGTGCGCGCCGGGCATCAGCGGCGGTTTGGGCAGGCGGGCGGTAAATCCGGGGACGGTTATTTGGATGCTGTCCGGCTGTGCGACGACTTGCAGCGCGTCGCCGTAGCGGTAGGTCGTCGCGCCCAGTTCGTCGGCGCGTGCTTGCAGCGCGGCGGGCGGGTGCGCGTCAGGGAAGTACACGCGCTGGCCGGGGCGGATGATGCCTGCTTTTTCGCGGGCGATGGTTTCGATGTCGTGGCCGAGCCAGTCCTGGTGGTCGAGGCCGATGCGGGTGATGATGGCGGCGTCGGCGTCGATGATGTTGGTCGCGTCCAGCCGTCCGCCGAGGCCGACTTCGAGGACGGCGACTTGTGGCTGGCGGCGGGCAATGAGGTAGAAGGCGGCGAGTGCCGACCATTCAAAGTAGCTGAGCGAGATGTCGCCGCGCGCCGCGTCCACCGCTTCAAAGGCGGCGACGAGTTCGGTTTCGCGTACCCAGACGCCGTCAAAGCGGATGCGTTCGCGGTAGTCGTTCAGGTGCGGCGAGCTGAAGCTGGCGACGCTCACGCCGTGCGCTTTGCACAGGCCTTCCACCCAGCAGACGCAGGAGCCTTTGCCGTTGGTTCCGGCGACGGTGATGATGTGGGCGGCGAGGCGGGGCGCGCCCATCGCTTGCCAGACGGCGCCGACCCGTTCCAGTCCCAAATCCCAGGCTTTGTCATGCGCGGTTTCTTGCCACGCGAGCCATTCGTGCAGGCTGCGGTTCATGGTTTTTCTGCAGGCTCCGCAGCGGTTTCGCTGCTGCCGGCGACGGCAGCGGTGTAGTCGGGGGCGGGCGCGGTTTCTTCAACGGGCGGGGTGTCTTCGTCGTCTGCGCGCGGCAGCGGCGGCGCTTTCATCAGCATTCCAAGCAGGGCGGCGAGTTCTTCGCGCATCTGGCGGCGGTCGATAATCATGTCTATCGCGCCTTTTTCTAACAGAAATTCGCTGCGCTGGAAACCTTCCGGCAGTTTTTCGCGCACGGTTTGTTCGATGACGCGGGGCCCGGCGAAGCCAATCAGCGCGCCCGGTTCGGCGATGATGAGGTCGCCGAGCATGGCGAGCGAGGCGGAGACGCCGCCCATCGTCGGGTCGGTGAGGACGGAGATGAAGGGCAGTCCGGCGTCGCCGAGGCGGGTGAGAATGGCGCTGGTTTTCGCCATTTGCATCAGCGAGGTCAGTCCTTCCTGCATCCGCGCGCCGCCGCTGGCGGAGAAGCAGACGAATGGCGTGCGCTCTGCCAGCGCGTGTTCGGCGGCGAGGACGAAGCGTTCGCCGACGACGGAGCCCATCGAGCCGCCCATGAAGTCAAATTCAAAGGCGGCGGCGGTGAGCGGGCGGCCATACAGCAGGCCGCTCATGGCGACGAGCGCGTCGTGCTCTTCGGTTTTTTTCTGCGCCTGGCTGATGCGGTCGCGGTAGCGTTTGCTGTCCTTGAATTTGAGGAAGTCGGCGGGTTGCAGGCCGACGCCGATTTCGGTGGTTTCGCAATCTTTGTCAAAGAGTTGGGTCAGCCGTTTGCGCGCGCCGATGCGCATATGGTGGCCGCATTTGGGGCAGACTTGCTGGTGGTGTTCGAGGTCTTGCGCGTAGAGGACTTCGTTGCAGCCGTCGCATTTTTTCCAGAGGCCGTCCGGGACGGAGGGTTTTTTGTTGGAGGTTTTGATGCGCGACGGCATCAGGCTGTCGAACCAGCTCATGCTTGCTCCTGGTCAAGGTGGGCGCGGATGTCGCGGATGAAGGCGGTGGCGGTATCAGTCAGCGCTTCGTTCGCGGCAAAGGCAGCGTGCAGGCGGGCGACCAGGGCGCTGCCGATGACGACGCCGTCGGCAAGGTTGGCCATTTGCCGCGCGGTGTTGCCGTCGCGGATGCCGAAGCCGATGCAAACCGGGACGTCGGTCTCGCTTTTCAGGGTGCGGATGTCGGCGGCAATCGCTTCGGCCTGTGCTTCCTGCGTGCCGGTGACGCCGCGCAAGGAGACGAAGTAGAGGAAGCCGCTGGCGTGCTGGAGGATGGTTTGGCGGCGTTCGGCGGTAGTGGTCGGCGCGACCAGCATGATGGGAGTGATGCCACTCGCTTGCAGCGCGGCGTCGTAGTCGGCGAGCGCTTCCACCGGGCAATCGACGAGAATCACCGCGTCGCCGCCCGCTGCCTTGATGTCGTCCATCGCGCGGGCAAATCCGGCGCGCTCAAAACTGTTGAGATAGCCCATCAGCACCAGCGGCGTCTCGCTGTCCTGCTCACGAAATTCGCGCACGATGGCGAGCGTCTGCGCGAAGGTGACGCCACGCGCCAGCGCCCGCTCGTTCGCCTGCTGGATGGTTTCGCCGTCGGCGGCGGGGTCGGAGAAGGGAATGCCCAGCTCCAGCACATCCGCGCCGCCTGCGACCAGCGCGTGCAATACGGCGGCGGTTTGCGCCGGGTCGGGGTCGCCCGCGCTGATGTAGGGAATGAGCGCCTTGCGCTGTTGCGCCTTCAGCGCAGCGAAGCGTGCGGGCAGGCGCGGTTGCGGGGCGGCGGGCGGCGTCTCGCGTTCTGCGGGTTTTGCCGCGAAGAGTCGTTGCAAAAATTGAATCATGATTGCCTCACAGGGTGATGCCGTCGCGGGCGGCGATGGTATTGATGTCTTTGTCGCCACGGCCGGAAATATTGACGATGATGCGTTTGCCCGCGCCCAGCTCGCGCGCCAGCTTCAGGCCGTAGGCGACAGCGTGCGCCGATTCCAGCGCGGGAATGATGCCTTCGAGATGGCAGAGGTCGTGGAAGGCGGCGAGCGCTTCATCGTCGTTGATGGCGACGTACTGCGCCCGCCCCGTTTCCTTGAGCCAGGCGTGTTCCGGGCCGACGCCAGGATAATCCAGCCCGGCAGAAACCGAATGCGTCTGCGCGATTTGCCCGTCCGCGTCGCTCATCACATAAGTGCGGTTACCGTGCAGCACGCCGACCGGGGCATTGGCGGTCAGCGGCGCGGCGTGTTCGCCCGTTTCGACGCCATGCCCGCCCGCCTCAACGCCATAGAGCGCGACCGGGTCGTCATAAAACGGATAAAAGAGGCCGATGGCATTCGAGCCGCCGCCGACACAGGCGACGACCGCATCGGGCAGCGCGCCAAACTGCGCCTGCGCCTGTGCCTTCGCCTCCTCGCCGATGACCTTCTGAAAATCGCGCACCAGCTCCGGGTAGGGGTGGGGGCCGGCGGCGGTGCCGATGATATAAAACGTGTTGTCCACATTCGCCGCCCAATCGCGCAACGCCTCGTTCAGCGCATCCTTGAGCGTGCGGCTGCCCGCCGTCACCGGGACGACCGTCGCGCCGAGCAACTTCATCCGGTACACATTCGGCGCCTGGCGCTGCACATCATCCGCGCCCATATAGACGACACATTCCAGGCCGAGGCGGGCGGCAACCGTCGCGCTCGCCACGCCGTGCTGACCCGCGCCGGTTTCCGCAATCACGCGCGGCTTGCCGAGGCGGGCCGCCAAGAGTGCCTGACCGATGGTGTTGTTAATCTTGTGCGCGCCGGTGTGGTTTAAATCCTCGCGCTTCAGCCAAATCTCCGCGCCGCCTGCCTTTTCCGACAAGCGTTTGGCGAAATACAGCGGCGACGGGCGGCCGACATAATCGGCCAGCTCCGCGCGGAACTGCGCCCAAAAAGCAGGGTCATCCTGCGCGGCACGATAAGCAGATTCCAGTTGCAGCACGGCCTGCATCAACGTTTCGGCGACAAATTGCCCGCCAAAGCGGCCAAAATAGCCACGGGCGTCAGGGAGTGATTGATTCATAAGCATTCCTTACGGCGGAAAAGAAAGCGCGTATTTTAACAGAGGACTTTTGCCCCGGCGCGCTTTCCACGCCGCTGGAAACATCGACCGCGAACGGGCGGAAACGGCGGATGGCGTCGCCGACATTGCCCGCGTGCAGGCCACCGGCGAGGATGACGGGGCGGTCGGTTGGCGGCAAGCGCGACCAGTCAAACGCCTCGCCACTGCCGCCCATCTGCGCCTTGCCAAACGCATCAAACAAAAAAGCGCTGCTGTCCGGGTAACGGGCGAGCCAGGCGGCGGCGCGGGCGGCATCGGGCAAATCGCGCATCGGCACCGCCTTGAACCAGCGGCGGCCAAACTGGCGGCAAAAATCCGCCGACTCCACGCCATGAAACTGCAACTGATCCAGCGGCAACGCGGCGAGCGTCTCGCGCACGACAGCGGCGGGCGCATCAACAAACAGCCCGACCGCACTCACCAGCGGCGGCACCAGCGCCAGCAGCCGCTCCGCCTGCGCGAGGGTGACATGGCGCGGCGAGCGCTCAAAAAAAACAAAACCGAGGGCATCGGCACCGCAATCTATCGCGGCTTTCACATCGTCAGCGCGGGTCAGCCCGCAGATTTTGATTCGGGTGTGCATCGGGTTTTTGGGGTTGGGTTAGCGGGAAATATACATACACGGAAGCGCTCAAGGTGTATGTAAATCGGTATTTCTGTGCGGGGTAGGGTGGGGCTTGCCCCACCGAAAAAACGACCGCCATTTTTCACATGGCGGGTTATTCGCTACATTCATGGTGGGGCAAGCCCCACCCTACGGGCGATAAATGAAATGGCGGGGAAATCCCCGCCGGTTTTTGGTCAGTAATATTCGCCGTGGCGGTAATCCCAGGTGTTAAAGCTGTCGGCGAGGTGCATCATGATGCGGTCAATGTCCAGCCCTTTGCGGATGACCACCGGGCAGGGTTGCACCGAGCGTTCGCCTTTTTGTTCCGGCACCAGTGCGCCGTTTTTATCGACCATCGACACCATCACCCCTTGTTCGTAGCGGGTTTCTACGGTTTTATCCGGCTGGATGGAGGCGACGTAGTCGTCCGCCTCGATGACGAGATCTACTTTGCTGGCGATGCGCTCGCCGATGCCTTCGACTTTGCCGCGGTTGCCTTTGCCGGAGGGGTTGGCCGAGGAGGCGTAGATCATTTTGCCCTCGGTGCGCCAGAGGTGTTCTGCCAGTTGTTCGCCCGGCACGCCGAATTTGATGACAAAGCAGCTGGTGCCGCGGCCGTCCATCATCAGTTCGTCGCGGCCGTCTTGCGGCAGTGCGGCTTTGGCGTCTGCGCGCCACGGCAGGATGCAGCCGAGGAGGATGTCTTCGTCCCAGTGTTTTTGGTAGAAGGCTTCGATTTCGGGGTTGAGTTGGGCGAGCGCGCGCAATTGCTCCATGCTGCCGCAGAGGACGACGCCGGGTTTGTTGCGCTTGCGTTCTTTGGCATCGAATTTGCGCTCAAGGCCGGTCTTGTCGGTCGCCATGATGATGTAGCCGACTTTGGTCGGGCAGACGATGACGCCGCCCGGCTGTTGCAGCGCGGCGAGGCCTTCGGCGGAGAGGGTTTTGTTCCAGTGGGTGTGTTGGGTCATGGGGACTCCTTTTGGGTTTGGGTTTCAGGGTGGGGAAAACGGGTTATTTGTGCTTTTTCTTGGCGGGTTTTTTCGGCGGTTCGTCGTCTATGAGAAATTTCCCGGTTTTGAAATCAATGGGTGCTTCTGTTCTACCTTCTGAAGAGGCAATTGTGGGTATGAGATAGGATAAAATTATATCCATTTCTTCACTAAGGTTTTTAGGGAAACTTACGGATGAAAATTTATCGATATTTTGCAAGATGCTTTCGTAAATAATTTTTTGGATTTGTGAATTCAGCATACTGCTGCAGTACTTGGCATTTTTCTTTCCGCATATTTCATCATCTATACCAATTGCTGATGACAAATAATATACCTCATTGCTCTTGTCGCTAATAAATGAGACGAGAAGTTCTGGGTCAAGTAGAGGCGTTTTACTATTGGCATCAAATTCAATGCGAATAATGAATTCAATGTTATTTAAGAAAAATTCTGTTTGTTTTTTATTGAGATCCCAGTCTGCGCCATGCCACGTCCCATATTTTTCAAATGCTTTTTGTATGGTCTTAATGGTTCTATCGTATAACTTCTTGTTATTCTTAGTTCGCGACAATACTTGCTTTACGTATTCATTAAATGCTTTAGGCTTGCAATAAAGTATTTTTTTTGATGGCTCGTCATACTCGACATGACCAAAGAATTTTTCACTACATATTGTCGTTTTCTCGGCCGCTTCATAAAGTGCAGCGCCTTTTCCGTCAGCGTATGCCAGCGATGATAATGCGGTGAGCGCAAGGGTAGTAGCGAGAGCCAGTTTTTTCTTCATGGCAGTTTCTCCTGTAATGATGAAAGGTTATTTGAGGAAAGCGGCGATGACGGCGACCAGCGTCATGAAGAACATCACCCATTTCAGGGTTTTGGGTTTGACCTTGACCGCGAGGCGGACGCCGTAGTGTGCGCCAATCATGTTGCCGACGGCAAGGACGAGGCCGGTCGTCCAGTCCACCTGGCCGCGCCAGACGAAGATGGCGAGCGCCACCAGGGTGAAAAAGAGGGTGCAGACGAGTTTTAAGGCGCTCGACTGGACGATGTCGTAGCGCAGGCAGCCGGCGATGGCGGTAATCAGCACGAAGCCGACGCCTGCTTGGACGAAGCCGCCGTACACGCCGCCGAGCCACAGCCAGAACCAGGCGCGCCAGCCCGCCTGTTTGACGGTAAACGGCACGGTGCCGGGCGGCGGCATCACCACCGACGGCACAAAGAGCATGATGGCCGCCATTGCCAGCATGGTGCTGAGCAGCAGCGGTTTGATGATTTGGTGCGGCGCGTAAGCGGCGATGACGGCGCCGCAGATACCGCCGATGATGGTCGGCACGATGATGCCGGTGAGGTCGTGCGTTGGCAGTTTGCCCGCGCGGAGGAAGCCGCGCACGCCGACGATGCTTTGCAGGGCGATGCCGACGCGGTTGGTGGCGTTGGCGACTTGCGCCGGGTAGCCCATCATCATCAGCACGGGCAGGATGATGTTAGAGCCGCCGCCCGCCATGACGTTGATGACGCCGCAGATGACGCCGAGGGCGGTGATGAGGAGGTAGTGATGCAGTTGTAAATCCATGAGTGTGCGGGGGGTTATGGGGGGCGGGACAGTTTACAGTCACTTGAGCGCTTGGGGTGTATGTAAACGGGTAATCAGGCCGGGTCAGTCAGCGGCTGCCAAAGTAAATCAATCCGGCGAGGAAGAGTAGCAGTATTCATTGGCCGAGGCGCAGGTAATTTTGGCGGAATGGCCGCGACAGGGCGACGGTGGCAAGGAAGAATGCGGCGCAGCCTGCGAGGTAAGTGGCAAGGAATTGCAGCACGGTTTGCGGCTGGCGGATGTAACTGGTGAAGTTAATCAGCGTCAGCGCGGTGGTGGCAAGGAGCAGGTCGAGTGTGACCCAGTGGAAGGTGCAGCGCGCCAGCGTCCACGCTTCCCGCTGTTTGCCTTGGTCGTCGTTTGCGTCGGGTTCGATGGCTTTGAGGTCGCGGTCGCCCATGATGGCGTGCACCAGCAGGGTAATGAGGAGCAGGGCATCGGCTGTGAGGAGGATGGTGTTCATGGTTGGTCGCGGGTGTTGGTGGGATGGTTTACATACACTTGAGCGCTCAGGGTGTATGTATAGTGGAATAAAACAGAAACAGCCCAAGAATTCCCCCTCCCCCGCA
>ERZ773049.1348-NODE-1348-length-14236-cov-4.827304_pt1 | contig 14236 bp, 18 predicted proteins | sample MGYA00580633_ERZ773049 | MGnify/ENA primary metagenome ERZ773049 (study PRJEB29015, sample SAMEA2737991) | human oral metagenome | biome: human oral; feature: human-associated habitat; material: dental | place: China | collected 2066 ... | reverse complement strand
CGGGCTTCGCCCTGCAGGGGAGGGGGAATTTCGCTTTTACCCGCAGACTATAAACAGGTTCTAAAAACCCCGCTACAGCGGGGTTTTGGGGGTCAGAACGGGATGTCATCGTCGAAGTTGTCCTGGTCAATGGTGGGACCGCCAAAGCCGCCGTTGTTGTTCTGCGGCGGCACGGGCTTGTTCGGCGTCGCCGGTTGTTGCGGGCGGTTGCCGCCGGGCGCGCCGTAGTCCTGGTTGTAGTCGTCATAGCCGCCACCCTGGTCGTAGCCGCCGCCTTGCTGGCCATAGCCGCCGTTGTTGCGGTTGTTGTAGCCGCCTCCGCCGCCGAAGTTGCTTTCGCCGCCGCTGCGGCTGTCCAAAAACTGGATGCTGTCGGCGATGATTTCGGTGGTGTAACGCTGCTGGCCGCTTTGGTCGGTCCATTTGCGGGTTTGCAGTTTGCCTTCAACGTAGAGTTTGCTGCCTTTGCGCGTGTACTGGCCGATGATTTCGGCGGTTTTGCGGTAGGCGACAACGCGGTGCCATTCGGTGCGTTCGCGTTTTTCGCCGGTGTTTTTGTCGTTCCAGGTTTCCGAGGTCGCGATGGAGATGTTCGCGACCGGCTCGCCGTTGGGCATATAGCGCATATCCGGGTCGTTGCCCAGGTTGCCGATGAGTATGACTTTGTTGACGCCTGCCATGTGTTTCCTCGTGTGTTCAGGTTTTGGATTGCTGGGTTGTCAGAGGCTGGTTTGGTGTGAGCTATGCCTGCCGTCTGTTTTGTCGCTGCGCGATTTTTACACCCCCTCCCCAACCCTCCCCCGCTTCGCAGGGGAGGGGGCGAACAAAGCGGGGATTTATGTGTGTTTCAGGGCTGTTGTGCGCCGCGTAGTGTAGCGGTTTTGCCCATCTTCAGCAAAATGAGCGCGGCGATGGCGCTGGCGATGGCGAGCGCGGTGAGTACCACGCCGGGGCTTTGGTTTTGCCAGAGGCGGCCACCGATGGCACCGCCGCTGAAGCTGCCGATGAACTGCGCGCTGCTGTAAATGCCCATCGCCTTGCCCCGGCTGTCCGGCGCGGCGTTTTGCGCGACCCAGTGCGGCAGGCCGGTTTCGAGACGGTAGAAGGCGATGAAATAGACGGTGAGCGCGGTGAGCAGCCAGGCGGTGTGGTTAAGCGGCACGGCGAGCAGCGCGGCACCGGCGGCAAGGATAAGGAAATTCACGCCGAAACTGAGCGGATGCGGTGCGTTTTTCCGACGCATGAAGGCGAGCGCGATGAGGTTGGCGGGCAGATAGAGCCACCAGTGGTACGCTTTGTCAATGCCGCCTGCGACCAGTAGCGGCGGCAGCACGAGGAAGGTGGCGGTGAAGATGGCGTGCAGGGTGAAGATGGTGGCGGCGGCCTGGTAAACGGGTTTGGCGTGGTACTGCGCGCCGCTGGTGGTCGGGTGGGCGACGGCGGGCAGGCGCAGGCTGGCGGCAAGCGCGGCGGCGGCGAGCAGGGCGATGAGGGCAAAGAGTCCGGCAACGCCAATCCAGTTGGCGATGAGCGGGCCGAGGATGAGCGAGAGGACGAAGGCGATGCCGATGCTCGCGCCGAGAATCGCCATCGTCTTGCCGAGTTTTTCCGGCGGGGTGATGTCGGTGGCATACGCCAACGCGACGGCGGCAATCGCCCCCATGCCCTGCACCGCACGCGCGGCAATCATCATATATATGTCGCTGGCACACGCCGCCAGCAGGCTGCCCGCGACAAAGAGGGCGAGACCGCCCGCGATGACCGGTTTGCGCCCGTAGCGGTCGGAGAGCCAGCCGCAGGGGATTTGCAACAGCCCCTGACTGAGTCCATAGATGCCAAGCGCGATGCCGACCAGGGTTTTGTTCGCCCCCGCCAGCTCGTTCGCATACAGGCTGAACACGGGGAAAATCATGAACAGGCCGAGCATCCGCGTGATGTAAATGGCGGTGAGGGCGGCAACGCCGCGTTGCCAGCGCGACTGGCTCATGCGGCGTCCTGACTGGCGAGGAGTTCGCGAATCATGCGTGCGGTGGCGTAGCGCCCGGCATCGCCCTGCAACCACGGCAGCACGCTGCCCGCGCCGTCGTAACAGGCGAATTGCAGCACATCATCATCGCCCTGCAACAGCAGGCGGATTTCGCCGTCAGCGTCGCGGAATACCGCCTCAACGTGGTCATGCCCCGCTTCGAGCGCGTCCGCCATTTGCGCCAAATCGGCGAGACTGTCATGGCGGGCGGGGTCGGCGGCGAAGCGGTACTGGCCGAAACCGTAAATCAGCTCAAAAGTGAGTGCGTCCGCCGCGCGTGCGACCACGGCGAGCGCAAGCGGGCGGGAAAAATTCATGAAATGTTGCCCGGCGGGGCTGGCGTCTTGATAGGGCATGGGGAAATCCTTACGGTACAATGCGCGCTCATTTTACCCCGGAGAAACCCGTATGGACTGGAATAAATTGGGCGCGGTCGCCATTGGCGCCTACTTCATCTATCTGTTTTATCGCGAAGTCAAAAACGGCGGCTACAAGGCGCTGATGGAGCGCTCCCGCAACGCGCCGCAGCACTGGGGCACCTTCGCCTTCCTCGTGGCGATGGTGGTGCTGTTCGTCATCTTCCTCATCAAAATGTGATGCTGATTGACATCGGCTGCAACCTCGCAAGCCCCCGCCTGTTGCCGCACGTCGGCCGCATCCTCGCGGACGCGCGGCGCGCGGGCGTCACCCGGCAAATCATCACCGGCAGCGACGCCGCCAGCAACGAAACCGCGCTGGCGCTCGCCAACCACTACAGCGAACTCTACGCCACCGCCGGTTTCCACCCGCACCACGCCAACGAATGGCAGGCACCGTCGCACCGCCTGCTGCTGCAAACCCTGGCGCGCGAACCACGCTGCGTTGCCGTTGGGGAAATGGGGCTGGACTACTTTCGCAACCTCGCCCTGCCCGCGAACCAGCGCCGCTGCTTCGCCGACCAGCTGGCGATTGCCAAAACCGTCCAAAAACCCGTCTTCCTGCACGAACGCGACGCCTTTGCCGACTTCAGCGCCATTTTGGGCGAAGCGCTGCCGGAACTCGCGGGTGCGGTCTGGCACTGCTTCACCGGCACGCGCGGGCAAATGGAGGCGATGGCAGCGCGCGGCGTGTACTTCGGCATCACCGGCTGGATATGCGACCCCGCGCGCGGCGCGGCATTGCGCGACACCGTGCGCCACATCCCGGACGACCGCCTGATGCTGGAAAGCGACGCGCCGTACCTCACCCCGAAAACGCTGAACCCGCTGCCGCGCGTGAACGAACCGCAGTACCTGCCGGAAGTGCTGCGCGTCGTCGCCGAATGCCGCGACCAAAGCGAAGCGGACGTCGCCCGCCTGACGACGGAAAACGCGCGACGGTTTTTTGGCATTGACTGAATACCGGCCTTCGCCAATTCGCTCCCTCCCCCTGTGGGGGAGGGTCGGGGTGGGGTTTATCGCGACACGCACGGAGTTCTTGCAGCAGCCAGTAGCGGCTTCAAAAAACGCCTCACCAAATAAATTCTTGGAATCACCCCATGCCCTTCACCGCAGAACAACAAACATCGCTGCTTGCCGAAAAAGGCATCGGCAAAACCGTGCTACAACGCCTCGCGCAAATGGGGCTGGACGACGTGGCAGCGCTCGCCAACGCCGACATTGAAGAAGTGCTGTCGCTTGGCGCGCTGCTCACCGGCAGCAGTTGCTGGAAAAACAGCCCGCAATCCCGCGCGGCGATTGCCACCGCCATCGCCTGGGCGCAGCGGCAATGATGCAAGTTGCGGCGCTCACTTGCCGCACAATCATAAAAAACCGCCGCATCTCGCGGCGGTTTTATCGTTTGTCATACAGGCGCGACGGCTTCCGCCTCCGCCGGTTTTGGCGGCATTTTCAGCGCCAGCCATTTCATATAGCCGCGTTCGTCCAGCTCCTTGATGGTGATTTCGTAGCCGTCCAGGTCGAGGCGGTCGCCTGCAACCGGCACATCGCCGAACCGTTCGCGGAAGAGTTCCCCCAACGTGCGGTCGGCGTCTTCTTCGCGCAGGTTTAATTGATGCGCCTTGGCCAGTTCGCCAATGCGCACATACGGCTTGACTTCAATTTCACCATAAAATTCCTGCTCGCTTTCGCTTTGCTTGCTGCTGGCGAATTGCTCGGCAAATTCATTGCCCCGGTCTTCCGGGAAAACATACCAGGCGACATCGCCTTTTTTCATTTGGGAATTCATGCCGACTTTCATGATGGCGCCATCGCGGATAAGGGCAAAGAGGCGGGCATTGGCAAATTGTTTCAGGCGGGTCAGTGCATAGGGGTGGCTGCGCTCTGCCTTGGAATTTTCGGCAACGCGGAAGGATTGCAGTTGCAGCGTCAGTTTGTCGGTCAGCCAGATTTCATCGCTCGATAGCGGTTCCGGGCGCGGCGGCAAATCGACTTTCAGTTTGCGCGCCATAAAGCCGAGAGTCGTTCCCTGAATCAGCAGCGAGAAAATGACGACGGAAAAGATGACGTCAAAAATGAGTTGGGAATTGGGAATACCCTCCATCAGCGGCATCATCGCCAGGGTAATGGGTACCGCACCGCGCAGGCCAACCCAACTGATATACGCCATTTCCCGTTTGCCATAGGGAAAGAATACCAGCGAAGTGAATACGGCAATGGGGCGCGCGACCAAAATGAGGCAGGCGGCAATAATCAGCGCATAGAATCCTTTTTCAAAGAGACGGCTCGGCGTCACCAACAAACCGAGAACGAGGAACATGGATGCCTGCGCCAACCAGGCGAGGCCGTCCATGACATTGAGCATGGGCTCATTGGCGCGCCCGCGCGAATTGCCGACGAGAATACCGGCGAGATAGACAGCGAGGAATCCGCTACCGCCAAAAAGATTGGTAAAGGCGAAAAGCATCAGCCCGCCGGATGCAATTAAAAGCGCATATAATCCTTCCGCCAGTTCAATGCGGCGCAAGAGCCAGGCAAGTCCTTTCCCCGCCAGCCAGCCGAATAATAATCCGAGGCAGAGTTGTTGCAGCAGCATCACAATAAAGGAAAGGACACTGGCATTCTCCGGCTGGTTCAGCATGGTAATCATCGCCGTCACCAAAAAAATGGCAGTCGGGTCGTTCGCGCCGCTTTCCAGTTCCAAAGTCGAGAGAATGCGCGAATTTAAGCGGACGCCGCTACTGCGCAATAATGAAAATACTGCGGCGGCATCGGTCGAACCGACAATGGCCGCCATCAAAAAGCCCAATTGCCAACTGACGTTGAGGAAATAAGTGGTAAAGAGGCCAAGCACCAATACCGTCGCCAATACGCCCCAACTGGCGAGTACCGCCGCCGGTTTGAGCGAGATGCGCAGGCTGGCGGTGCTGGTGCGCAGGCCGCCGTCGAGCAGGATGATGGCGAGTGCCAACTGTCCGACGAGGTTCGCCGCGAGGAAATTGCTGAACTCGATGCCGCCGATGCCTTCCTCGCCAGCGAGCATCCCCACGCCAAGGAATACCAGCAACAGCGGCATCCCGATATAGGCCGAGAGGCGGGTGGCTACTATGCTGATAAAAAAGAGAAAGGCGAAAATCAGGAACATCAGGTTCATACTTTCCATAAGCGGTTTTCCTCAAGCTGGCGGGGCGGGTGATTGATTAAATGCCATTATTGTAAGCGAAAAGCCCATGTCCGCCGGGGGAAATTCCGCCGCTTTGCGGGATGTTCATTCGTCTCGCACCGCGCGCCACCAGTCGCGTTGCGGCAGTGCGCGGTAATCAAATACCTCGCCAGGCAGCGGCTGGTCTTTGGCGGCGGCAGTAAAGCGCTCAATCGGCTCGCGCCATTCATAACGGTGCAGCGGGAACTTTGCCTGCGGGCGGGGAAAAATAGCCCGCAAGAAAATCGCCCATGCCGGTACGCCGTTCGCTTGCAGTGACGAGCTCAGTCGGCTCCAGATTGACAAAAATTTTGCCATTAAAATGCGGCGATGCCTGAATGCGTTTCAGGCTCACCGCATCGGGTTTGCCGCCGAAAGTTGGATTGAGCCAGACATAAGCGATGCTGACGACAATCAATAAAAGAACAAGAATGAACAGCCATTTAAGCGTGGAAAAAAATACTTCACACCATCTCAAAAAAACAAAAAGGTAAGCCGCCCGTTACGGACGGCAAATCATAAAATGCAATCAATGCAGCGCGTCATATGCGCGCGCATCAACCGGCTCAAAAAATTCTGTCTGCCCGGCAGTAATGGCGACATGGCTGAACCAACTGTCTTTTTGCGCGCCGTGCCAATGCCGGATGCCTTTGTGGGTGACAACGACATCGCCCGGATGCAACGCACGCGCCGCCTCTCCCGCCTCCTGATACCAGCCCGCGCCAGCAGTGACAAGCAGAATTTGATAGCCATCGGTATGAATATGCCAGTGATTGCGACAGCCAGGCTCAAAGGTGACGTTGGCGACCGACAGTGGAATATCGGCATCCGCAACCAGCTTGTGCAGATAACTCTGGCCGGTAAAAAATGGCGCATAGGCGTCGTTTTTGTCGCCCCGCGGGAAAATGCCTTGTTGCACGGATTTATTTTGGCTCATGTTTGACTCCTCGTTTTCATCGAATGGCGCCCAATGCCATTCCTTCTTTGACTCATCAGCATAACACGCCAGACCAGGATATGGCCGGCAAAGGCGAGACACATAACCCATAATCGCGCCCTGCGGTGAGGGCATATCTGCTTCCGCGCATCGACTTTGAACCCAAAGCGGGAAATTGCATAAACTGTATGGCGATACTCGCAAAGTTCTGTACAAAACGCGCCGCTAAAGTCAGTACGGCAAAGTGGCGCAATACTGCACAGGGCTTTGTGAGAATTACCCTGCAAATTGACCCGCAACAAGGAATAAACCCATGCCCCTCGATTACGCCGCCCGCAACCCGTTGCCGTTTGACCTCCTCTCCATCCAGTCGCAAGTCGTCTATGGCACCGTCGGCAACAACGCCGCGCTGCCAACGCTTGCCCGGCACGGCATCCGCGCCGCCGCCGTGCCAACCGTGCTCTACTCCAACACCCCGCACTACGACACCATCCACGGCGGCGCCATTCCCGCCGACTGGTTTCGCGGCTACCTTGCCGACCTCGACCGCCGCCGCGCGCTGGATGCTACCCGCGCCATCATCCTCGGCTACCTCGGTAGCGCCGAACAGGCGGACATCCTCGCCGACTGGCTCGACGCCGAAAAAGCACGCCGCCCGCAACTGCACATCAGCATCGACCCGGTGCTGGGCGACCACGACAGCGGCCTCTATGTGCGCCCCGAACTCGCCGCCAGTTACCGCGACCGCCTCGCCGCCTGCGCCGACCTCATCACCCCGAACCACTACGAACTCGGCTATTTGAGCGAGCGCCCGACCGACAGCCTCGACGCGACCATCGCCGCCGCACGCAGCCTGCTCGGCGCGCGCCTGCACACCATCATCGTCACCAGCAGCCCCGGCGCTAAAGACGGCGAAATCGCCAACCTCATCATTACCCGCGACGGTGTCGCGCAAAGCCATCACCCGCGCATTGCGAGCGACGTCAAAGGCACTGGCGACGCCTTCCACGCCGCGCTCACCGCCTCCCTGTTAAACGGCGCGCCGCTCAACGATGCGGTGCAGGCGGCGGGCGACTGGGTCGTCGCCGCGCTGCGTTATACCGCCACTGAAAACAGCGGCGAACTACGCTTCCCGCCGCAATGAACAGCGCCTTTCATGGTGGGGCAAGCCCCACCCTACGCGCGATTGCCCCCTTGCGGCGACAAAAAAACGGGCATCGTCGATGCCCGTTGTTCTATTCAATAGCGCGATGGCATTTGCTCAAACACCATGCTGTGCCGGGTGCTGCGCTGCGGCGCGCGGGTGAAAAAATCCGTTTTGGCGGGATGCGGATGCGCCTTGTCCGGGACGATGGCGAGGATTTTGCCGCTCAAATGGCTGTCGCGGGTTTTCCAGGCATCGAGGAATTGCGCGCGGCTCAGGGAAACATGACCCAGCGACGGGTCGGCCAGCAGTACGGTCTCGCCGTCAATGCCGTAGAGTACGGAAAAATGGTCGTTGTTGCGGTAGCGCAGATAGACGATGACCGGCGCGCGCAGTTGTTGCAACTGCTCAAAGGAGACAGCATAGCCTTCGGCGCGGAATCCCAGCGATGGCATGATTTTCTGCATATCGGCGAAGGAGGCTTTCCAGGTTTCCTGCGCTTCCTTGCTTAATAATTCCAGGATTTCTTTTTCACTATAAGTTAGACCGTATTGGCGGTTAAGCAGGGTGGCAATGGATGCCGCGCCGCAGGAGAAATCGTAATCCTGTTTGACGATGCCCGCATCGCGCATCGCCTTCCAGCTTTTAACCGCCGGTTGTTCGGTCAAAATCGCACGGTGTTCCGGGAAAGGCGCTGCGGCGAATGCAAGACTGCTGATTAATATCAAAAATATCCCGTATCGCATGAAGCGCTCCAACTATGAACGGCCACTATATTTTGAAGGGTCAAGCAGCAAGAAAAAGCCTGCAAAAAATAAGAATGGTGAAAAACAGTGCAACAGGGTTTCATGCCATTCATGCAGTATAAATGAAGCGATAACATAATATACGAGTGTAACGGCAACAATAACCAGAAAATAGTATCTTTTCTTGATAGGTTTTAATGCCGCCCTCTTCTCCATGAACCTTAGCGGAATCATAAGAAAAACAGCAAGAATCATCTCAAACAAAATAGAATTTATATGAACATCCATAGTTTTAATCCCCTGTAGAATTTCATTGTCTTGCCGAGGTCATGTACCCCGTTTTACGTTTTATTGTATGCAGACGTACTGGCCTCGGCAACGCTAAAAATTAACCCATGTTCATGCGGCATTGGTTTTTATTCCTCGTCCTGTTTTTCCTGTTTGGAGCGGGCATGAAGCATTATTGTATGATGTATTCCTGCCAGCGTTATCAGACCAATCACAATTACTGCAAATATAGATGGCATAAATTCCTGCAAGACGACAGATTCAAATGCAAAAATGGCGACAGCAACCAAAACCAGCGGTAATAATTTCTGTTTGAATGGTTTGTCCTGATTGCCTGTTATGGTGCCAATATAAATAATGGCAGCAGGAATCATGAAAATTATGATGTGTTCCAGTTGTTCGTGAGTCATACTTTTTCCTGTTTGACAATTTCCTTATTATGCACTTAATCTGGCCGCTTTTAACACTAGACTTTTGATTAAAGTTACATGACAATTTCTAAAAAATTATTGTCCCGCAGCAGGTTAAACATATAAAAGTGCATCCATAATAAAAGCACCAGTAACGGCGGAAAATGCCAAAACCCACCAATAACGCCAAATATCATAAAGGTTATAAAAAGATAGACGAGGCTGTCGATAACCGCCAAACGCAGTAGCCGTCTCCGATCTGGTGTATGGGTCAGGCAGCGGATATGAAAGGTAAACAACCGCCGTCCAATTTCAAATGCCAGTAAGGTAAAAAGGCCGATATTGCTTTGGAAGTAGCTCATGGTCTTCCTTTGGTCTTGTTCCACCATTTTTCAAACGCCGTTGTAATGCTGATAAACAGGTAACGGATAACCGCGACAATGAGAACGACGCCCGTCATGCCACCAAAGAAGTAAAAGAGGAATCTGATGTCATAGATGCCGGTAATCATGGCATGAAAGATGTAAAATCCTGTCGCCGCCAACATGAAGGCCAGCAGTTTTTGTTTTGCCGGCCTGGTGGACATCATAATCCAGCCAATATAGAAGATGGCGGCCAGACGGATTATAGTGAGGTTAAATTCGCTGTTATCCATTGCCTTCATCCTTGCATCAAAGGTATCTGCCGATTTTTTGTTAGTACGACGGCATTTCTGGATTCCATACATATTGTTCCGATAAATTCCGTTAATCTGGTTTGCATCGCACCTGATGGTGTTTGCTTGTCAAGCTGTGGCGATTTTTACGCATGGTTTCGTATATGGTCGTCCACCGAAAGCCTCATACGGTGTTACGCCGCTGACTGGGTACTGTCTTCAGCGACGCGCCTTGTCTGAAACTTTCAGTGGATGACTATAGAATCGTAGGGTGTGTGCCGCAGGCACGCACGCGTTTGTCTGTCAAAATGCCTACGAACAGAATCTGCCATAGGATGCGCCTCGGCGCACTATCCGGGTGATGGCGACAATTTTTTTGCAGCTACGGCGGTGCGCCTTGTACAGAACGTTTTGGGTATTGCTATAAACGGAATGGGACAGTACGACGAGGGCGCCCTATGGTGATTCGTTTCTGGATATGAAAAACGGGCATCAGCAGATGCCCGTTTTTATTGCCGTGAGGTTATCAGAGGCAAACCAGTTTGCCGTCTTTCAGCACGCCTTCCTGCGCGTCATAAAGCACTTGCGCGCTGTGCGAGAGGGCAACGCTTTCGTCTTTGTTCAGCGGCGGCATCAGGGTTTCGAGGATGCCTTTGCGACCCACGAGGCGCGGCAGCGACAGGCAGACTTCGTCAAACGGGCTGTCGCCAGAGACGGTGAAGACGGCGTGGCGGTCGTTGATGATGGCGTCTGCCAAGCTGTTCACCGCGATGCCGATGCCGTAGTAGGTGGCGTGTTTGCCGGCAATGATGGCGAGTGCGGCGTTGCGCACGTCGTAGGCGATGGCCTCCTTGATTTTGTCGTCCCACGGGATTTGCCGCTCGCTCATGAAGGTGGCGACCGGCATCCCGGCGATGAGCGCGCCGCTCCAGCACATCACGGAGGAGTCGCCGTGTTCGCCCATGACGTAGGAGTGGACGTAGCGCGCATTGACCCCGGCGCGCTCGCCGATGAGCTGGCGGAAGCGGGCGCTGTCGAGGATGGTGCCGGAGCCCATCACCAGCGATGGGTTCGGGTGCAGCGCGCGGGCGATGCTGGTCATGATGTCCACCGGGTTGGAGACAAGCAGCACGACCGCATCGGGTGCGGCCTGGACGACTTGCGGCACGATGCTGGCGAGGATGGCGGCGTTGCGCGACAGCAGGTTCAGCCGCGATTCGCCCGGTTTTTGGTTGGAGCCGGCGGCGATGACGACCAGCGCGGCACCGGTGAGGTCTTTGTAGTCGCCCGCGTAGGCACGCACGCCTTTGGCGAGCGGCGCGCCGTGGGCGATGTCGGCAGCTTCGGCGCGGGCGCGCGGTTCGTCGCGGTCAATCAGCACGATTTCGCTACAGGTGCCGTTGAGCATCATTGCGTATGCGGCGGTGGCGCCGACGAATCCGGCGCCGATGATTCCTACTTTTGCCATGGGTTTCTCCTGTTTGTGGGTTGGAAGGATTTGTTTTGCTGGATGGGTTTAAGGGTTGCGGCGGCGGGCTCAGACGAGGTTCTGCACCTGCTCCCGCATTTGTTCAATAAGGACTTTGAGCTCAACCGATGCCTGGCTTTGCGCGTTGTCGCCCGCCTTGGAGCCGAGCGTGTTCGCTTCGCGGTTAAATTCCTGCATGAGGAAATCGAGACGGCGACCAATTGCGCCGTGCTGTTGCAGGGTTTTGCGCGCTTCCTCGATGTGGAAGCGCAGCCGGTCCAGCTCTTCCTGCACGTCCATTTTGGACAGTATTTGCGACAGCGCCTGCCCGGCAATAGCGGGATCGGCCTCAAATTGCAGCGTACGCAGGCGTTCCTGCATGATGGCGGCGGTTTTTTCCTGCAACTGCGGCAGCCCGGCAACCACACCGTCCAGCACCGCGCTCATGCTGTCCAGCCGCGCACCCAGCACCCCGGCAATCGCTTCGCCTTCGCGCGCGCGCATGGCGATGAAATCGGCGAGTGCGGCGTCAAAGAGGCGCAGTACGGCGGCATCCAGCGCGTCTTCGCTGTTGTATTCACGCACCAGCACGCCGGGCAGGGCGAGCAGGTCGCTCCAGCCGGGCGCACCCAGATTCGCCTGCGGGTCGGCGGCGGCGAACTTGTCCAGCCAGGCGGTGAGCGCATTGGCATCCAGCCGCTGCGCATTACCCTCGCCCATGTTCTCGACGAATATCCAGATTTCCACCTTGCCGCGCGCGACTTCCGCCTGCAGGCGCTCGCGAATCGCGCCTTCCAGATGGCGCAGCGTGTCGCCCATTTTTACCTGGATTTCAAGGAAGCGGTGATTCACCGATTTCAATTCCACACTGATGCGCCATTGCGCGTTTTCTTCGGTGGCGCGGGCGAAGGCGGTCATACTCTGTCGCATGGGCAATGTCCCTGTAAGAAAGTCGGGCGCATGATACGCCCTTTTGCCGGAAAACACAGCGCGCACCCCTTATAATGCGCGGCCTGCCCACATTAACCCACAAGGAATCATCATGCGCGCCAGCAACCGCCGTCCCGACCAGCTCCGCCCCGTCAGCATCGAACGCGGCATCAACAAATACGCCGAAGGCTCGGCACTCATCCGCTGCGGCGACACCCACGTCCTCTGCACCGCCAGCGTCGAAGAAAAAGTACCGCCCTTCCTCCGTGGCAAGGGACAAGGCTGGGTGACGGCCGAATACGGGATGCTGCCGCGCGCCACGCATGAGCGCACCGTGCGCGAATCCGCCCGTGGCAAACAGCAGGGGCGCACCGTGGAAATCCAGCGCCTGATTGGCCGCTCGCTGCGCGCAGTGGTGGATTTAAGCGCGCTCGGCGACCGCGCAATAACGATTGACTGCGACGTGCTGCAAGCCGACGGCGGTACGCGCACCGCGGCGATTAGCGGCGGCTTTGTCGCTTTGGCGGATGCCATCCGCACCCTGATTCAGCAGGGACGGCTGAAACAAAACCCGCTGCACGGCCAGCTCGCTGCCGTCTCCGTCGGCGTGTATCGCGGCACGCCGCTGTTGGATTTGGAATACGCCGAAGACAGCGAAGCCGAGACCGACATGAACATCGTGATGAACGACGGCGGCGCTTTTATCGAAATCCAGGGTACGGCAGAAGGCCACGCCTTCCGCCACGAAGAAATGCAGGCGATGCTGGCGCTGGCCGACAAGGGCATCCGCGAAATCATGCAGGTGCAGAAACAGGCGCTGGGGCTATAACCCCTTTCGGGCAAACAACCGCAGACAAATTCAAAAAAGGGGACAAACCCGACAGCCACCGATACTTATATATATGGCCATACACCTAAAGCCTCAGGACAAGGCGCCGCGACGAAGCGTACGCCTTTATACGGCGAGGAGATGCAACGCCGTATGAGGCTTTAGAGGGAATGGCGAAAAAGTCATCCTGAACACCATGCCCCCCATCCTCACCACCCTCAAAACCCTGCCCGCGCGCTACTGGAGCAACAGCGCCGCGGCATTCATCAGCCTCTATTTCGGCGCGAGCTTCGTCCACGGCGTCCTCTGGCGCGGTGAAGTCCACCTCGTGCCGTGGCTGCTGGCGCTCATGACCAGCCTGGCGCTTGCCGCCCTGCCCTGGCTGTGGCTGCGCTACCACCGCCGCATCCTGCAACACATCCACAAACCGCCGACCATCCACGAGCAGACCCTCGCCCGCGCCCACGCCGACCTCGCCGCGCTGCGCGAAAACGCGGTGCAATACCGCAGCCGCGCCGACGGCGAGCGCATTGGGCTTCTGCTCGAACAACTCTGCAACCACAGCGAAACCTACCTCGAAAGCCTGCGCGGCGACGACGACAAAATCCGCGCCAACCGCCCGCTGCTCACCGTGTACCTGCCCGAACTGGTGTACATCAGCCTGCTCTACCTGCAACTGCCTGCGAGCGAGCTGGGCGAACACAACCGCCGCCAACTGCTGCAACTGGTACACGACACCCACGACCACATCCAGTACGGCCACCAGCACCAGCGCGCCCGCACCCTGCGCGACCTCGAAACCCGGATGGAAGTCCTGCGCGACCGTCTCGACAGCCGCCCGCCGCAAGCCAAAACCTGACAAAACCGTTATAATCGCGCGACTTGCAACCCACCCCCGACCGCCCATGACCTTCCCCCGCGCCCTCGGCCTGCTGCTGCTTGCCAGCGCCATTTTCCTCCCCGCCTGCATGAGCCTGTTCCGCTGATGAACCTCGAAGACGCCCAAAAAAAACTCAAACAACAATACCTCGCGCTGCGCGGCGTCGGCCTGTACGTGCTGCAACTGCCGCTGTGGCTGGCCATCCCGGTGAACCTCTTCCGCGGCAAACTGCTTGGCGTCGCAACCGCGGCCGTTGCCATCGGCCTGCTCTGCTACGCCGCCGCCCTCACCCGCCAGCATTTCCA
>ERZ773049.1347-NODE-1347-length-14239-cov-3.239777_pt1 | contig 14239 bp, 7 predicted proteins | sample MGYA00580633_ERZ773049 | MGnify/ENA primary metagenome ERZ773049 (study PRJEB29015, sample SAMEA2737991) | human oral metagenome | biome: human oral; feature: human-associated habitat; material: dental | place: China | collected 2066 ... | reverse complement strand
TGCTTTATCTTGATGATAATTTTTATTCAAAATATGTTCAACACAATGATATTTATATAGATTCACTTCGATTCCAAGCCGATAATCAGGTAAATAAAAATCCAACTCTTTTTTACCCAATAGATTACGATCATTCATAGTATAATTGATATTCAACTCATCCAACTTTTGTTTCAGTAAATCAGCATATGATGATACTGAATTAAAAACAAATAAACTTGACAAATGATATTTTTTAATGGTCAAACATACATTGGTATAACGAACCCCGATAAAATCCGAAAAATCTTTACGACTCGGAATTGCTCGATAAGTATCATAATACGCAAGTAATTGATTTAAATAATTCAAGACAAACCGATATCGTTGATTGTGACCAAATGCTTTTTCAAATTCTTGTTGCTTTACTAAAATACGATTTTTATACGCATCATTTGCTGTTAAATAACCGTATTTTTCCATTAAGGCTTCAAGATTTTCCATACGAATTTTATGTTTATTTCGAATATAAGTCTTACTTAACCCTGCATCAAAATCTTTTTGAATATCTGCCCATCGATCATCATAAGTCTTTGCAAAATGACGCTTAATCCCATCAGCACGAGTATTTTGAATATGATATTGATGTAATCGCTTTGTAATCGTATCATGTGATGCATGATATTTCTTTGCAATCTCATTTATGGTTAAACCTCTATGATAATCAGCCAAAATATCGGCATCTTGAATATCAACTCGATTGACAGCTTTTGTCAGTCCAAAATCTTTAAGATACTGACTGATGGTACGCTCACCTTTATGATATTTCTTCGCAATCTCTCAATCTCTTTTACACTCATTGTTTTTCGGTCTAACACAAGCATTTCTTTTGTAATATCCATATTTTTCTCATCCTTTGAAATCAATTATATACATATAATATCACATCATTATTTCAGTATCAACATTTCAATATAAAAAAAAATGGCTTTGATATCAAAGCCATTTTTGATGTGAACAGTTTTATTATTTTGACTTGTGTCCATTACTCCACTCTCCATTACAGAGAGTATCATCGCTTCGAACACTACTTTTTTGCAATCATAAACTTGCTTATTCTTCTTCGACAAGACCTATAGATATAGTTGATTACATTTCCCAGTTCCGATATTTTTATCCTAGATGATACTTAGCTGTTTTCTTTGAAAATAAAACTCTTGATCAATCCTGTGAACTGCCCATCACATAAACATAATGGGCTTTAATAAGAAGTTTGATATTTCAGTTTCCATCTAAGTTACTAAGCAATCCTTATTCTTATCGGCGTGTCCACTTCGCCTCTACCGTATAGAATATGATAGAATATTCATATCCACAACGCTACTTTCATCCCATAGCCTAAAAACGATGGGTTTTCTAGTTGTTATTTTATAAATTGATAAGGTCGTTCTTCGCAATGACAATACTAAGCCTCAAGTTTTATTCTCGTTCATTCGAAAATTCGTCAGTGATAATCACATTCTCAGCATATACCATCGACATATAATCCCAAGCTTTGCACAAAATAAATTTCTTTATAATGCACATTGGTTATATGTAGCACGACAAAGGCGTTACTCTTTGATTCATGCTATCAAAATATCAGTTTCGTAATAGATTACGATAATCTGCTATTCACAGATTAAACAGGTCGCACCATTGCTGTTATCGCAATTCCGTATACACTCGAAAGCATTTTTTCAGCACCAGCAATAGCCTTCAATGCATTGTTGGCATTGGCTACGAGTCGCCGCATACTATTGGTCGGCAACTCATCGGTTGCATTAAAATATAAGGTCAACAAATCTTTTTCTGGAGCATTTTCCCAAAATAGAGTTGATTGCCTATCAAATTCGTCAAGCTTTTCTTGATATTCCTCTTTCGATAACTTCTCAAATTTACCTTCTTTTACTTGCTTTGTAAACTCAACGGCTGGATTTTTTAGTTTTTTTGAGGTCAACTGAACAAATAGCTGATAAGTATTATACAGTGTTACCTTGCCCCAGAGAATATCAATTTTTGTGGCAAGAACTTTTTCATCCATATTGGTTCGTTCTGCCTCAGCTAAAATCTCTTTTTCTTCTTCAAGATAATAGTCGATCAGACCATAGGCTGCTCTTTTGAACGCATTGTTTGCAGCATTCGGCCACACGGGATCATCTCCACCGTCAACAGGGAAAAAGACTTCGGCAATGTTTTCCACATACATTGCAGCCTTTGTAAAATCACCCTCCCGTGCGGCATCTGCGGCGAGACCTAACGGATTATAAATATCCGTTTTCATGGCATTGATTAAGTTAAATTGCACAATCTGAAAATCTCTCATTGTGCCTCTGACATAAAATTTTACTAAAAGTTCACCCTTTGGATCATTGATGACCATATTATTGGGCTTTCGTTCACGAGTCCACATATCAAGTGTAGGCTCGATAATCCCTTGACCCTTGCCGGCTCTAGTTATAGCGAGCTGGGTGATAATTAAATCACCCATTGACTATTTGACAATCTACTGATATTCAATATATTACTTAATAAGTATTACGAGGATTATTTTTCAAAAAATCATCAACATTACAATTATAGTCATAATACCATTTCTTAAAATCTTCAAGAACAGGCATATACTTATGTGGATATATGTTATCTTTATTTAATATATGTCTACCATCCCAAAAAACCAAGAAATTCAAATGATTATTTTTAGCTGATGCTCTTTTCTTCAAATCAAGATTAGTCCATTGATTAATAATCTTGCGATTTTTTTCTTTATCTTGTTCCCAATTTTTCACTTTTAATACATCATCCTGATTATTCGGGTCAAACCAATAATCACTGTGAGAAAAATGGGTATTAAGTTCAATGAACAAATCAAGAGACTTTATATAAAAATCGCAAGAATACGGATATCTTGCATCAGCAGGGTGAATACCATACTGATATATAACATCATCAACACCAAACTTTTGAACAAGTAAGTCATAAACAATTTCTTCACCTATTGATTCAAAACGCTTTAAACTACGATTTTTATTAATTTTAGTAGTTATCATTTTATCATAAGCTTCTTTTCCGGCTACACCTACACCACCATACTTTTTTATTTGAGTGGTTGTAAGCTTTGTAACTCTATGAGCTTCAGATATTTTACGCCATCTATTTGACCCAAGAAGTTCTTTAAAAGCTTTTGCATATTCTCTACCGAATCTGCAATTAAGAACTTCAATTCCCGTCCACCTTGAAGATTCCATATCATGATTTAAGCAATAATCGCTAATAGCCTTTTCAATCTCGGAATCTGAAAAATGACTTTTAATATATTCTATTCTAAAATCATATGACCATTCTTTTGTTAAAGGTTTTAATCCATAAATTTCTCGTTTGTGATTTAAACCTTTAATTCTAAAATTATGACCATCATACTTTGGGTCGTGCCACCCAAACAAAAATCGTTCACTTACTTGATTGATTTGTTCTAATGTTAATGCCTCTAATTCCTTATTAATTGTTGCCATAATATAATCCTTTCTTATATCAACACTTTAGTATCTCTTATAATAGGATTATATCATATTTTATATTAAATAGCAATAAATTTCGGATTTTTCTTTCTGTAATCGCTATACAGATTTTACATTAAGGTCTTATTATTTATGATAAATAAAAGCGATATCATAAACTGCCGCCCTCGCAAAGGGCTAGTCGATGAAAGTCTTGCATTCGTCATCCAACGATTAGCAAGTTCTCTGCTAAACTGTTGCTTATAAGAATACTTAGGATTGAACCATATATTCATCTATCTTCTTTTTTCTGCTTTCGCCACCTGAAATATAACTTTCCAGCACATCGTTTCCAATCACTGTTTCGGCAAGATAGCATAATCACAACATTTCAAAGCATTTAACCCGAAGTACATACACATTTCGCTGTATATGCAGTGCTGATTTACACCATTGTATTCACTGGAGCCGTATCAACGATATAAGCACCACCTGGTCTTTGTGGCTCATAATACGGAAACTCCCAATCGTTATTGATTAAGTCTGCCACCGTATTATACGGATTTTTTTTATTTTTGAGTTTATCTCTGTTTTTATTCCCCGGATTATACGGTATTTCTGTTGCATCATAAAACTTACGAAGATTTTTATCTTCCGGTAAGCCAGATGCCTCAAACAACGCATTCATAAAATCGGTATCAAACATCGGCTTTTCTTCAAATAAGACATCACCATTGTCATCATGAAGAATTTCACCTTTATATAATACAATTTCGCCATCTTCATCTTTGATATCCACTGGCGTTCGTTGTGCAACCTGAATGTTTTTAATGCCTTTATTTTGCAGGGCAATATGTGATATCATGGATGAAAACACAACATCGGAGGTTGCCCCCACATCAGGAAAATAATCAAACTTTCTTTGTATTTCCTCTGGCAAGGCAATATGCTGGTCGTTATGATATTGGTTGATATCTGAGGTATCCGCTAAGGCATTTTGCACATTTAAATTGTGCATAAAGATAATATAAAAAATACCAAATGCAATAAGTACCGTCAATAAAGTAATAAAAAATTTTAATGGCGTAAAGCCAATAAAATAACGAAAACCTAGATTTTTTGGATCTGCAAAGTTAATCCCCTTTGCCTGATGCCCAGAAAATGCACGATGGATCATTTCCATTACAGAAACAAACATCCACATTAACCATCCTGAGAAAATAGCTATTGCAGCGGATATCATGATGCGAGAGTTTGGTGATTTCCTCGCCATCACATTGCTTCGGTCAAGCTGTTGATCTTCATAGACATCTCGATATTGCATCTTTTGAGCATTGTCCATGGACGAGAGCTTTTCCCAATTTGTTTTTTCTTTTTGATGAAAAAAAGAATCGAACATACCCATTTTACTTTTTCCTTTCTGTTTTTTTTTAATTGATCATCTATGATAAAATAGAGAAAGACTGTTGAAGCCTTTCTCTATGTTGTGCACAAAAGCTTCAAAACAGAAAACGGTTTACTGGGCTACATGACTCTGACTTTCCTCTAACGGATGCTGATTTTTATATTCATTGATCAGCTTCTCAGCTTGACTGTGATACTTTCGGTTGAAGTTGATATACGATCCACCCACAAAACCGATGGATAACGCTGCAAGTGTTGCTGCAAGAACAAGATACACCGTGGTCACATTCGTCCGGTGTTGCATATAATGGGTGTCATCTAATCGATCTCGTAACGCTTGAATTTCATTGTCTTTCACGGTCATTCTTTGCTCAAGCTCTTTTTCTATCACAGAGCGTAAATCTGCTTTTTCCTGATTTAACTCATCAATTCGTCTCGTCAAGATATCTGCGTTTTCTCTAAGCTTTGCCATTTTTTGATCCGATTCCTCTTGTAAATCTTGGAGGCGAGTGGCATTATCTTTTCTTATTTTGTCAATTTCCGCATTTAAATCATCTCTCTTTTTATCCCACTCGGCTTTATGATGATTCAAAATCTCCGTTTGTTCGGCAAGGACTTTATCTGCTTTTTGCGACTGACTCAGTTCTTCTTCCAAAACCTTTGTTCGAACAATGTCATTACTTCGATTTTCTTCAATGAAGGCTTTCATGTTTTCTTCCAATTCCTGATACCTTGCATTTTCTTCTTCCAAAATACCCGTATACATATCGGATGTCTCGTTTAAGGTTTCGGAGATACTTAAGTCAAGAAGTTTCGATGCCTCTAATCGTCTACGCTCATTGAGTTCAGAATACGCATCATGATATTCTCCAGCGATCAGGGAACGAACATCTTGCTCCACTTGAGCGATCGATTTTTCATGTTGTTCAGAATATCGCTGGCGATGGTTTTGCTGTGCTGCTCTTGCCGCATCTTGACCGACTTCTTGAAGCTTTCGCTTCCATGCAAATTGTAAATCTTCGATTTTACGACCAATTCTTGACTGAATCCCCGCAAGCTCATCTTCACGATTTTCACGAATCTTTGCATATAGCTGTCCATACTGTGTATCTGGATTATTGATATCCAAATCTTGCTGGATTCTGTCACAGCTTTTGGATAAAAGATTAAAATACCGTTCACGAAGCTTAAATAACTGATTTTGATGTAGTTTTTTCAGTTCCTGATTGGCAAGCCGTGCCATTTCGTTTAACAGGTCATTTAACCAACCAGACGGTCTCTTTTCATCAAATAAAGCAGGTGGATTGTTCTGTAAAAACTGGGCATCAAATGGTTCTGTAGTAATTTCAAGCCCTAGATCATCTGAATAAAATTTTCGGACAATCATATCATCAATCCATGCCGATGGCACTTCTTCTTCTTCTGGTTCATCCTCTACACCATAGTCATTGATGTTTGATAATTCAGATGGTTCCTCTGATAAAGGAGCAATATCGGATTGTGGTGGTTGCATCATTTCATCGGACACTTCAATATCCGACATATCATCAATATCGTCATTATCCTCGGTGTTTGCATCAATATCTTGAATATCATCATCATTATCATCATTATTTTCATCTCCATGATTTGATGAAGATGAATCCAACAAATCATTGGTTGATGGTTCATCATCAAAAAAGAGGTCATCAATAATCCCTTCTTTCTTGATGATTAAATCAACCACTTGATCATAAGTTACTTGCGTTTCTGGCTCAAGTGGTTCATAAACAATCTTATCTTTTTCAACCACAACACTGACGAGTAAATAAGACACTGGTTTATGCGTAACTGGTGAGACATCTAAAATGCCATAGTCACCCATCGCATGAATGGTATTGTCGTCAGGAATCAAAATCAGTTGATTATCCTCCATCAAATCACTCGTAATCACCGATTGAATAACTCCTGAGTTTATGGCATTGATGAAAGATCCTTTTGCTTCATCTTTCTTTGTCTTTGCATCTAATCCACCAATGTCATCCACATTAAGGAGTAATCCAACATAAAATTGTTTATTGCCAATGTGTCGAATAAATGCTTCATTTTCAAGAAGTTTAGCCTCAACCGTTGCAGATACCGATTCCTGCAAAACAGAAGCAAGACCAGCGTTTGACTTCATTTTATTTTTTATTTTTGTCAAGGCTTTGTCTTTGGATGCAGATGCATCGGTTTCCTCTTTTTTAAAAAAAGGTATTCTCATACTTTTTTCCTTTCTTATCTTCTTTCTTATCTTATGGTTATTGCTTTTTTCTCGGTTTTACCGTGACATACGCTCGACTCTCTAACTGCGACTTATTCTCAAATGCCATATCGCCATCAATATTCACAATGATTTCCGTTACATCGGGATTGGCATTGATAAACCGTGCCACTTTCGCCGTTACTTCGGCATTCATTTTGTTAATTGCAGCACGAGCACCTCCGCTAGATGCCTCGGTATCCAAATTATCCTTGACCAGATAATCAATCACTCTGGTATGAATCGCAAGGTCAATATTATGCTTTGTCTTTACCTCTTTGGCAAGTTTATCTAGTTTTGCTCGGATAATCGCCATTTGTGTTGCTTCGGATAGTGGCTGAAACGGAATAATACAGTCAATACGACCTAATAACTCTGGTGGAAAACGATTATCTCCTGTAGTTCCACTAATCGAATCTCTGATATTTTTCTCGTATTTTTTCATTTGAAGTCCTGAACCGCTATCATCGGATGCGTATTGAGCAATACTCTCGTAAACTTCAGAACCAGCGTTTGTTGTTAAAATAACATACGCATTGGTAAAGACCACTTCACGATTATTCTCGTCCATCAAACGACCATCATCGAGAACCTGCAATAAAATTCTTGTTACCGGTGCACACGCCTTTTCTATCTCATCCAGCAAAATAATCGAATACGGTCGCTCCCACACTCGATTCGTCAACTCTTTCCGAAAATGGTCTAAAGAATCGGGATTCGCATACTCGGTCATATCAAATCGTATCAACCGATGTTCGTCCTGAAATAACACTCTTGCCAGTTGCTTCGTCATTTCGGTATTATGTGATACAACAAAATCCCCAGCTTGATATAAATGTTCTTCATCATCAACCATAATACAAGTCGTATACCCTTGATAATCAAGTTTTTGAATATCCTGAATCGCTACCAATGTATAATCTTTTTTACGAGACTTTGATTCCATGCAGTTTTTCGCTTTCATTGCGATTTCAAGTTTTCTAGGTAAAGAAAAAAATCGATCTTTATGAAGATTTGATGATTTTACATTCAATCGATACTGAGCAATATGTTCATCTGTTGCATGGCGTGTGATATGATAAGTACTTGCCACACCTAAAGAATACAATACTTTTTGAATATCCTTGATTAAATTGAAAGACACAGAACTAAACGATATATTATATCGTCCACCATCTTTATCCGAAATGTGACCATCGGTATCAAATAAACCCTGTATTAAAGCCCACCTATCTGCAACAGAAGAATACATATAATCATATGGAATCCTTTTATTTGCTGATGTTTTATGATACACCTCGTCAAATAAACCAAAAACACTTTTCGTTTGTTTCGTTTTCACATGACCAGATGGCTCATCTAATGGAAAAGTCCAACTATAATTCCTTGTATTTCTTTTATATGAACAACCACCCAGCCTGTCTGCAACTTTGTGTACAACTTCTTCATCATTTGAAGATAAAGTTAACTGTGATATTGTCATACAACCATCACCAATAAATACACCCATAACATAAGGATCAACCACTAAATGACGATCAGGATATTCAACCGCTCCATTCATAGGGATATAATATTTATGGTTCACTTTACCAGTGGGTTTATGAACAATATTCACACCCCTATCATATAACTCTTTCGTACTATTTGTATAAGTGTTTTCTGTATACTTACCCTTCGATTGGATATAAGTCCATAAATGACTTGAATCTGTGATTAACGACCTGCCATCAGCTAAAATCACCTCATATAAATCCTGTAAACCTCTATGATATACACCTGTCACTTGAACAGGTTTACCCAATCGATTATAAACATAATCCCCAATAACCAAATCACCGTTTCTTTTATAAACGGTTTTTCCATCTTTATCATAAACAGGAACAAGCGTATCATCCAACAAACCTTTTCCAACCCCAGTTGATCCTGAGAATAGGAAGCTAGACATGGGCTTTGACTTATCGTTTAAGTCAGCCACACACACTTGCAAGCGATTTTCAAGCATCTGCGTAGCATATTCTTGTGCAAACACATGAGCATCCAGCTCTTTTTTGATTTTGGTTGCATCAACTCGAAATGCCACATTCACACCTTCTGCTTCGTAAATGACATCCGCTAAAAGCTTGACATCCATCTTTCGCTTTTTGTACTTATACCAGCCCACCATAGAATCTAATATAATAATGGATTTACGAGGTTGCGAGTTTGCCGGAATATATCGGTTCGTATATTCATAAATCATTTCGAATAAATGATCGCCATGAATTTGATTACCCACCCCATAGCGTTTTGCCATACTCTTTAATATCTGTACGGTTGTCGCTTTATCAGGCTGAGATAAATTGATTCTCTGAAAACGCTCAACCAGTGGCTGATTCGGCTGAATAAATTTTCGAAATTCAATATAAGTGGTTGCTGCAATGACTCTTACCCCTCTTGTACCAGAATCAGCCAGAAGTGGTTTTAATGCCTCCACCGCAGCAGCAGATAATTGTACTACCTGATGAAACTCATCCATAAATAGCACAATCTCGATGTTTTGGGCTTGACGAAATGCCTGTGTCTCTGAAAAAAGCATTTTTAATTTATCTGCCATCTGATTCGGATCGGTTAAATCGGCAATCATCTTCGATAAATTGACTTCCAGATACAGTCGCCCTGCATCATGAAGCATCGTTCCTTGTACTAAAGCGGTTTTACCTGTACCTGCTTCAGCTAAGAGCATCACATTACAAAGTTCCGCTCGCATCATTGCAGCCAGAACCGAATCCATCTCTTTTTCACGACCGACAATCGGTCGCTCTGCCTTTTTGACGGGTGTCGTATATAAAGATAAAGACGGATATAATTGATGCCCCATTGCGTCTTGTTGCAAGGCAACCAGCTCAGAATACTGTTCGGTTAAATTTTTGGTGGCACTAGCATCTTGCGTAGGTTCAATATGGATATAATCTCCAAAAATGGAAGCCATAATTCAAATCCTTTCTGTGTATGTTTAAAACCATCATACACCGTTTATCCTCAAATATCAATGTTTTTAGAGTCATATTTCCATCATTGTCAAAGAGAAACCACAAGGTTATCGTTCTTATCTATCAAAAAATATTCCCTATCCAACTATCTTTAGTATATCAGAAAAAAGCTCATATATCAACTAAAACATCATGGTTTCCTGCATTTCATCCTCATCAAACTGAACCGATTTTACGGTAGAACGAATGATATGTTTCATATCCATATGATAATTTTTCCCTAAAGCAATGGTCAGATGTGGCTGACTTTGATGGACTTTTCTTTGATTTTGATGGAATTGAGGAGAAACTTGTAATGCATCGGCGTATTCTTTCATCAAAACCACATCCGCTTCAGGAAGCTCCGATAGGTTCTGATGAGTTCGTACCATGTATTCACGAGCTTTTAGAAATAAATCATACCGCTTTTGTGCCGTATCGGTAAATACTTGAATCAACTGTCTTGAAATCTTTGTACCTGATGAAAAATCATAACCCAAATGATGTAAATCTAATGCCTTGACATCGTTAAAGGTATACATTTTTTTACAAGTAATCCCCCGACCATCATAATCAAACCCATGATCTCGAAGAACGGATACAAACTTTTCTTCATCTTTTTGGATACGCTCACGAAATCGATCAATACGCTCATCCATCCTATCCGCTTGACCATCCATCAGTAAACTTCCCCCTTGTTGATGATAGACTGCCCTGCCATAAGCTTCGGCAGCATCGGCATTTTTAAATCGATGAAAAGCAGGATCATTTTTCATATTCACTAAATCATTGAATTTTGATTTCTTATCCATTAACTCTTTAAACTGCGTTTGGATATCCTCATCGGATGGTAAAAACGATAAAAAATATTGATATTTCACCATCAGCATTGCCTGATACTCAGCTTCAAATTGACAAAATGCAGCCAAATCCTCAGAACCAGCTTGTTTATTTTTTGTATCTTCATAGGCTTTATAGAAATCATCAAACCGATGATATTGCTTTTGATGATGATTTAGCCGTGATGCATAAGAACGAAGTTTAAACCCAAACGCAAACATTGGATCTGGATTAACCGTAGACTGCTCTTTCATCGCTTCATAATCCATGGTCATCACATCCAAAAACGGTGTTTTGACGGTTAATTCCTTTTTGGGGATGCGTTTTAGGACAGAATATACGCCATTCATACAATCCATGATCAGGCTCTCCTTACCTCTATCCATCAGTTTTTCATAGGCAGATAACGACAGACCTTCGTGTTGACGACGATAATTGGCATATTTTTTTATGCTTGTCTGGGCATCAGTGTAGCCAGAATGTTGATCCTCTAACACTTCCGTCACAAATTCTCGCACAATGGCATTGGCTTTTCTCATTTCTTTGCGATGGCTTGCTGCTCTCCATAAGTTTCGATCTTCGGGTAGACACGCCAGCAAAAATTGAGGTCTGCCTTGCCATGCTAAGGTTTGAAATGTAAACTTTTTAATAAACCCTAACGCATTTTGTTTATCATACATCACGGACGAAGCCATCATTTTCACAGGCTGTTTTTCATCTAAGTATAAATCAATTCCTCGACGAAGTTGCATCATCTGCTTATCCGAAAATTTACCTTTTTGTGTACCATCATACATCAGCGTACCCCTGCCTTTATCCACCATTGCCAGATGACAATGAATGTGCTTTGTATCCACTTGAATGACACCGACATACTGAAGATCATCATAAGAGCGACCAAGTCGATCTAATCCGTTCATAATGGCAAGTCTTAACTTTAACTGGTCAATATTTCCACGATAATCTCCCTCTTTTTCAAGTTCAAAGTCTTCATCAATAATGCCATGCTCTTTTAAATATTCTTCCCGAAAAGACAACACGGTCTCCATGACCGTATGACCTTGCTCAAACTCTGCTTGAATGTCTTTACTTACTGCTAACAGTTTCTCATCAGAAAGTGACACATCACCATAACCAAAGGCAACGCCCCCTCTTTTTTGAGATTTTCTCATATGCCGTTTCATTTCAGGAATATCATCCAGCGTTTCAGCTGCCTCTTTTCTTGCCATATATTTGGTGATATAGGTATCCTTTTCTTTTAACTTTGTCGGCGTAATATTTTCTGTGGCTAGTGGTCTTGCCATATAGCGTAAAACGAATTGCCCCGGTGTTGCCCCTCTTGTACCGCCACCTGAACCCGTTTGATAAGTAAAACGGTTTTTAATCATAATCGAATCTTTTAAACTCATATCTTCACCTATGCTTTGACCTTAATACAATCCCAAGAAACAGATTATCCACTTCAATTTCCGACATCTGTTTCTCATTTAACATTTGATCAATGATTGCTTGTGACGGAAGTTCTATCTTGCAATCTCTTAAAATCTGCAACCGATATTTGACATATTGCTTGCGAGATCGATTTTTATTGTTTGGACCCATAAACTTTCATCCTTTCTTAATGGATTTTTAAAAAAAATACGCTCCACAAAAATCAGGGAGCGTATCAAAAAAGTTACTCATAAGAGATGTCGTCATCATGTTGTATTTGATTTTGTTCGGCTTTATCTAAAAGCTCCTGAAATTTTGCAGAAATCTGTCTCTCCTCGGTCTTTTCTTTATTTTCTTTCGCTGTTTTCAAAATATCCGACTGAATATCAATCGCCACCGATTTTGCGACTTCAGCCGCTTTTGCTTCATCCACTTTGGTTTGTAATCGAGTATCGGATACATCTGCCCCCTGTGCATCAGATAATCGGTTCACATCGTTTTCATGAGAATCAAGATTGTCTGTTTGATCTGGTTTTTCCCCTTCATTCTCAAACTTCTTCTCCAACGGATGAACATCCACCTGAATCTTTGTCATTTGTTCTGGTGTGTCTGGCTCTGTTTTTTGAGACTTGATTTCTTGATTTGATGATGGGCTATTGGTCTTATCGGCTGAAATCGTTGGAGAAACTGACTTTGGAGCCGTCGGTGTTTGACCAGTTACTGTCATCAATAAGTTGGTCAAATCACTGGTGACTTGTGCATCCATTGGTGTCTGATCAGTGGATTTTCCATCTACGGATTTTTTATACTGATTTTTCAGATCTTTGCGTCTTTCTTCGATTCTTCTTTCAATGTTTTTATCCGCAGCAGCAATCAAAATATCTTCCTCAGTAAACTGATAATCATTGGCAAACTCAACCGATGGCTCCTTCTTTTCTTCTTCTGCTTTGGTTGCACGAATCAGTGAATTTTCTTCTTCAGGGCTAAGATAATCCATGGATTCCTTCTCTTTGGCAACGGTTTCTTGTTCCATCTCTGGCTCAGGAATATATTGGATTAACGGTGGATCAGTATACCCTGATGATTCCGCAGTCAGAGCATACACCTCATATTTTGAGTCAAAATCAATGCCATAATAATCTAACAGTTTATCCTGTTTTCGAGTCACGCCTGTACCAACAAACTCGACATAAAAAATAGGTAAATTTTCTTTGTCAAGAACAAAATTAGCAGAATCATAAATTGACTCATCCTCTGGCTGAATGACCGTTAAATTCACCTTTACGGGAAAATCATAGGCATTATTGGTCAACACTTTCGGTAATTGAAAATGCTTTGTAAAATATTTTCCTGTCTCAATCAGATACGATAACTCTGATGGCGTTAAAAAATACAAAATGTCTTTATCTAATCGCTTAATCGTATCCTCATCAAAAGTCAGCGTAGACACATGATACGGAAACTTTCCATGCAATTCCAAAATATTCCCTCTAATATGGAAAATGGGCAAAAACTGATGTTGCTCACTTTCATGCTCAAACCATCCGTCACTGGATACAAATTTCATCTCACACGCTACATCATGAAACACCTTGATCTTTTCATTTTGATGATATGCCTGCTGTAATTCCAATGGATGATGATCAGCTAAAAATGCTTTTAATCTTAAGCTCATGAACTTAAAGCTCCTTTCTTGATTTGAGTGAATTACCCATAGTCTAAAACCTATGGGCTTCGAATGAAGATATAAATCTCCA